>ENA-UERN01000071-UERN01000071.1-human-gut-metagenome-genome-assembly--contig:-NODE-71-length-119426-cov-9.132594_pt1 | contig 119426 bp, 90 predicted proteins | sample MGYA00242950_ERZ507950 | MGnify/ENA primary metagenome ERZ507950 (study PRJEB26167, sample SAMN06115515) | human gut metagenome | host: Homo sapiens | place: China:Ningxia | collected 2014-11-26...
GTCGTCTCGATAAACGCACTGCTGGGAATTCTCGGAACCGTGCTCTCCGGGTGGTTCTCGGACAAGCTGTTCAAGGGAGACCGAAAGATTCCCGCGCTGCTGTTCGGCATACTGAACTCCGTGGCCCTGGCGCTGTTCCTCTACGGCGGTGATGCCATGTGGGTAAACGTACTCTCGATGGTGCTCTTCGGAATAGCAATCGGCGTGCTGATCTGCTTCCTCGGAGGACTGATGGCCGTGGATATCGTGCCCCGGAAGGCGACCGGCGCTGCACTGGGAATCGTAGGAATGGCATCCTACTGTGCCGCAGGAATTCAGGACGTGGCCTCAGGGTGGCTCATAGACGCGAACATTACCGTAACGGCAGACGGAATGAAGCACTATGATTTCGGACCCGTCGCATTCTTCTGGATTGCGGCGTCCGTGATATCGTTCATACTGCCCCTGTTGAACCGAAAGAAATCGGCCGAGATAGGATAAAAACCATTGACCGGATTCGATACTCCGAAGTTTCCGACTGAAAGGATACCTAACAGATGGAAGTCAGCGAATACAAAAATGTAACGATCCGATAATTCGGATTGTTACATTTTCTTAATCCCGCTTTCGCGAAGAACCCGGGGATTTATTATTGCATCCGGAGCGATACCTCTCCGTAGAAACGTCTGTCGATGAAAAGGTCGCCGGTCAGCCAGCCCCGCCGGACCCGGACGTTGCGCAGTTCGCGCGGCGCAGCCCTGTTCCCGTAATTAATGTAGAGATTGCCGTCGTAGGCGTCCCACTGGATGTTGAAGACGGCGAACGGCTCGCCGTTGTCGTAATAGCAGAGGTCGTCGCTCCCGAAACCGTCGGAACCGAGGTAGATGGCGCTTTCCAGGGGATAGGAGACGGGTATTCTCTGGTCGTACATCCCCAGGTCGCCGATCCAGACGCGCCCCACGAGGCGTTCGAAGAGTGTTTCGTCGTCGTCTTCGCACGCGACGAACGTCGCGGCCGTGAGGAGCATGCACAGGGCAAAAAGGAGCTTTTTCATAGAAGGCTGGAATGTTGTCGGAAGCAAAGGTAGGAAAAAAATCGTTTCATCCGGCCGCCGCAGGATGCGCACATTGTTTTGGATTCTCCGAAATTATACCTATCTTTGCGGTCCCGTCTGTCAAGCGGGGAAATGTGGAAAGATTTGACTGATTGCAAACCACAATAAAAAATCGCTAAAGCAGCACATTTTTTATTTCCAAGCAGCCAATTTTTCCCATTTTATACGTTTAACCATTAAAATGTATGAAAATGGGCTTTTTATTTACATCGGAGTCGGTGTCCGAGGGGCATCCCGATAAAGTTTCGGATCAGATTTCCGACGCAATCCTCGACGAATTCCTGCGCCGCGACGCCAACTCGAAAGTGGCGTGCGAAACCCTCTGCACCACGGGCCTCGTGGTCGTGGCCGGAGAAGTGCGCTCGGAGGCGTATGTCGACGTGCAGGCCGTCACGCGCCGCGTGATCGAGCGCATCGGCTACACCAAGAGCGAGTATCAGTTCGACTGCAATTCGTGCGGCATCCTGTCGGCCATTCACGAACAGTCGTCGGACATCAACCAGGGCGTCGTCCGCGAAGCCGAGGAGGAGCAGGGCGCCGGCGACCAGGGCATCATGTTCGGCTACGCCTGCAACGAGACCCGCGAGATGATGCCTGCGACGCTGATTCTCTCGCACGTAATCCTGAAGGAACTGGCCGTCATCCGCCGCGAAGGCGAGGTGATGACCTATCTGCGCCCCGACTCGAAGTCGCAGGTGACGATCGAGTACGACGAGGCGACGAACAAGCCGCTGCGCGTGCATACGATCGTCGTTTCGACGCAGCATGACGAGTTCATCCTCCCGGGAGAGGGCCGCAGCGAGAAAGAGGCGGAGAAGCAGATGCAGGAGAAGATCCGCGAGGACGTGCGCACGATCCTCATTCCGCGCGTCAAGGCGCGCCTCGAGCGGGCCGGAGACCAGTTGGCGGAGCTGATCGGCGACGACTACATCCTGCACGTGAATCCCACGGGCAAGTTCGTGATCGGCGGCCCCCACGGGGATACGGGCCTTACGGGCCGCAAGATCATCGTTGATACCTACGGCGGCCGCGGCGCACACGGCGGCGGCGCATTCTCGGGCAAGGACTCTTCGAAGGTGGACCGCTCGGCGGCCTATGCCGCGCGGCACATCGCCAAGAATCTCGTGGCGGCGGGCGTCGCAGAACAGGTATTGGTGGAGCTGTCGTATGCCATCGGCATCGCCGAACCGCTGTCGATCTACGTCGAAACCTATAACTCACCCCGTCCCGAGGCGCTCGAGGGGATGACCGACGGCGAAATCGCCCGCCGTATCGGCAAGCTTTTCGACCTGCGTCCCGCGGCCATCGTGAAGCGTTTCGGGCTGAAAAACCCGATCTTCGAGGCCACGGCATCCTACGGACATTTCGGAAACCGTCCCTATACGAAGACCGAGAAGGTCTGGGAGAACGGCGCCGAGGTCGAGCGTGAGATCGAATTCTTCGGCTGGGAAAAACTCGACGCCGTGGAGCAGATCAAACGGGAATTCGGCCTTTAACGGACGGATACGCTGAAAAATCGGGATGTCCGCTCAGGATGTCCCGATTTTTGTGCGAAAAGGACATACTAACCGGACGTTATTGTGCGTTTGTCCTACGAAATTGAAATCTAAACGCATAGCTTATGTAATGAAGTTGCCTCTGATTAATAGAACTTAACACTTTAATTTATTATGAAAAAGGCATTTTTAATTTTAGGAATCGTTGCCGTGTCGGCCGCAGCCGGCGGACTTACGGCGTGGACCGTTGCGGGCGACCGCAGTGATTCGGTACAATATGTCGAGCGCGAGGTGGAGCGCACCCCCGCGTTGGGCGCGCAGTTTACCTCTTATCAGGCCGAGCAGTATCCCGACCTGACCTATGCCGCCGAGAATGCGGTGAAGGCCGTCGTGAACATCGAGGCCATCCAGCAGGTCGAGATGCCCCAGCGCCGGGGCGGTTACGATCCGTTCCTGGAGTTCTTCGGCATTCCGCAGGACTACGGCCGCGGCGACGGACGTCCGCAGTACCGCGAACAGCGTGCGGGCGGTTCGGGCGTCATTATTTCGGAGGACGGGTACATCGTCACGAACAATCACGTGGTGGACGGCGCCTCGAAACTCAAAGTGAAACTCAACGACGGCCGTTCGTTCGACGCCAAGCTCATCGGCAAGGATTCGGCGACGGACCTTGCCCTGCTGAAAGTCGAGGCCGAGGGGCTGCCGACGCTGGCTTTCGGATCGTCCGACGCCCTGCGTCTGGGCGAGTGGGTGCTGGCGATCGGTTCGCCGTTCGACCTGCAGTCGACCATCACGGCCGGCATCGTGAGCGCCAAGGCGCGTCAGCTGGGCGTCATTCCCAACGACTTCCGCATCGAGGCGTTCATCCAGACCGACGCGGCGGTGAATCCCGGCAACTCGGGCGGCGCGCTGGTCAACACGCACGGTGAACTGGTGGGCATCAATACGCTCATCAAGTCGCAGACGGGCAGCTATGTGGGCTATTCGTTCGCCATCCCCGAGTCGATCGTCAAGAAGGTCGTAATGGATCTCAAAGAGTTCGGCGTCGTGCAGCGCGCGCTGCTGGGCATCCAGTTCCGCGTCGTGGATCAGGATTTCCTCGACGAGGAGGGCAAGGAACTCGGCATCAAAGAGCTCGGCGGGGCCTATGTGGCCGGCGTGATCGAGGGCGGCTCGGCTTCGGAGGCCGGAATCCGCAAGGGCGACATCATTCTGGACATCGACGGCGTGAAAGTCACCGATCCCTCGACGCTCCAGGAGCAGGTTGCCAAACGCCGACCTAATGATACGGTTAAATTGTCGGTAAAAAGAGACGGCAAAGTGAAACAATTTGACGTTACTTTGCGTAATAAGGCTGGTAAAACGGAATTGGTTACCAAGGAGGATGTCGACGTGGTCGAGGCCCTCGGAGGTAAGTTCGCCGATGCGGGCGCCAAACTGTGCCGCGAGCTCGACATCAAGGGCGGCGTACAGGTGGTCGGCATCAAGGCCGACGGAATTCTGGCCCGTGCCCGTGTTAAGCAGGGATTTGTAATTACTCACATCAACGACCGCCCGGTCTATTCGTTAGGCGACATGCAGCGGATGACGGAGAAGGTCACGTCGATCGACGGCGTCTATCCCAACGGACGCTCGGCAAGCTATACGCTGGTGGAGTAGGTGCGGACCCGGGCGGGTTTTTGCAGTGAAATAATTTTTTAGGTAGTTAGAATAAATATGCGTCAATTAAAAATCACAAAGTCCATCACCAACCGCGAAAGCGCCTCGCTGGACAAGTACTTGCAGGAAATCGGCAAGGAGGAGCTCATCACGGTCGAGGAGGAGGTGGAACTCGCCCAGCGAATTAAAAAAGGAGATCAGGAAGCGCTCGAGAAGCTGACCAAAGCCAACCTGCGCTTCGTGGTGTCCGTAGCCAAGCAATACCAGAACCAGGGATTGAGCCTTCCGGACCTGATCAACGAGGGCAACCTCGGACTGATCAAGGCCGCCGAGAAGTTCGACGAGACCCGCGGCTTCAAGTTCATCTCCTATGCCGTGTGGTGGATTCGCCAGTCGATCCTCCAGGCTTTGGCCGAGCAGTCGCGCATCGTGCGCCTGCCGCTGAACCAGGTGGGGTCGCTGAACAAGATCAACAAGGCGTTCGCCCGCTTCGAACAGGAGCACGAGCGCACGCCCTCGCCCGAGGAGCTGGCCACGGAACTGGAACTCCCGAAGGAGAAGGTCACGGACACGCTGCGTGTCGCCGGCCGCCACGTTTCGGTGGACGCCCCGTTCGCCGACGGCGAGGACAACTCGCTGCTGGACGTGCTGGTGAATCCTGATTCGCCCAATGCCGACCGCGGACTGATCAACGAGTCGCTGTCGACGGAGGTGGACCGCGCGCTGGAGACCCTGACGGAGCGTGAGCGCGACATCATCAAATATTTCTTCGGCATCGGCACCTCGGAGATGACCCTCGAGGAGATCGGCGAGAAGTTCGACCTGACGCGCGAGCGCGTGCGCCAGATCAAGGAGAAGGCTATCCGCCGCCTCCGCCACTCGTCGCGCAGCAAACTGCTGAAATCCTATTTGGGATAGTACCTTGCTTTGAGAATGAAAGAATCCGGATGCCTGAGGCGTCCGGATTCTTTTTTTATACGTCGTAGTGGATCGTGGTGCCGGTCCCGTCGTAGCCGCCGCCCGAATCGCCGTCGTCGCCGGAGGAGTCCGAGTCCGGGCCGTCGAACGCGGAAACGCAGACGCCGAGGCTGATGGCTGTGACGATCATCCACAGCTTCCGTCCGAAGAACGGCTCGAACCAGATCAGCAGGCCGCCTGCTATGGCGATCAGCAGCAGGACCGTCCACATCCGGGTATTGCGGGCGTTCTCCCGCAGGGCGAAGATCACATACAACCCGGCGAACGCGAGTGCGAGGTAGCCCAGCAGTTTCGAGAGCAGGTACCAGCCCCGGTCGAGGAGGTAGCCCGCCGTCACCTTGTAGCGCTGACCGGAGGCGATCCGGTCGGCATGTTCCCAATCCGCATCCTTGCTTTCGGCGACCAGAAAACCGATTCCCTTGCGGTCGACGTAACGGTAGACCCGGAGGTAGCCCTTGTCCGTGCGGTAGTCGCTCACTTTGTCGTAGCGCTTCCAGAGCGGGGTGGACTGGCTGATGAGGGGGAGTTTTGCCAGTGAGGGCAGCCATTTGTCGTCGCGCTGCGAAAGGCAGCTCGAACGGTCGATCCACTTGTTGGTTGAGAAGCGGAAAAGGGTGGTTTGGACTCCCTCCTTTTCAGCCGTGAAGCCCGTGATGCCCTGCGTTTCGTTGTTGAAGGCCTGGTAGGTGTAATCGTCGGGAACGGTGAAGCGCATCGTGGCGTCTTCGTAATCGTGTGCCCGGAGGGCCTGGGGTGCAAGCATCAGCAGCGCTGCTGCGATCAGTAGTGCGAAGTGTCTCATCCGAAGGTCGTTATTTTAAGGTTTTTTTACCACACGATCGGCTCTTTGCCGACAGAGCGGAGGTATTCGTTGGCGCGCGAGAAGTGACGGCAGCCGAAGAATCCCCGGTAGACCGACAGCGGCGAGGGATGGACGGCTTTGAGGATCAGGTTTTGCCCGGGATCGGCGATGGCGCCTTTCCGCTGGGCGTAGCTGCCCCAGAGCATATAGACGATGTTTTGCTTGCGTTCGGCGATGGCCCGGACCACGGCGTCGGTGAAAGTTTCCCAGCCGTGTCCGGCATGCGAGGCCGCTTCGTGGGCGCGGACCGTCAGCACGGCGTTGAGCAGCAGCACCCCCTGCTCGGCCCAGCGGTCGAGGTTGCCCGTCGGGGGTACGGGCGTGCCGGTGTCGTCGGCGACCTCTTTGAAGATGTTTTGGAGCGAGGGCGGGAACGGAACGCCGTCCGCCACCGAGAAGCAGAGTCCGTTGGCCTGTCCGGGACCGTGGTAGGGGTCCTGGCCGATAACGACCACTTTCAGCTTCTCGAACGGGCATTTGTCGAAAGCCCGGAAGATGTTGCTGCCGCGGGGAAAGATGCGCCGTGAGGCATACTCCTGCCGCACGAACTCCGTGAGCTGGGCAAAATAGGGCTTTTCAAATTCGGGGGCGAGGATCTCTTTCCAGTCGGAGGCAATCTTTACATCCATGATATTTCGGAATAGGGGTTTCTGTTCGTTTTCGGTCGGATAAATATAGTGAAAAATTCGGTTAACGCCAAAAACGGCCGATACCCCCCCCCTTCTCCGGGGTGCGGGACGCTCGGGCCGCGCGCTTCACGGCGGCAGTTCCGGCCGGGACGGTCACCGAATCCATCGGACGGTCGCGCTGCGGCTCAGTTCGCGGAATCCGCCCCGTTGCAGCGGCCGGGTGCCGAGGACGGATTACCGGCGCTGCCGTTCGGCTTCGCTGTCCTTTTCCGTTTCGTCGTCGCCCTCCCAGTCGAACCACGGGAAATCGCGGCGGTCGCCGAGCGAGAAGCGCGTGTAGGTGATCGGAAGCCCCATGCCGAGGAAGAGCGTTTCGTAGGCGGTTTTGATCGAAAGCACCTCGTCGGCGTAGCCCGTGCCGTAGATGTCCGGTTCGGAGACCTCGCAGGGAAGCCCGAAACGGCGGATCACCTCGTTGGTATAGGCGTAGAGGTGTTTGGAGTCGGTTTTGAGGTTGATGGCCCCGCCGGGTTCGAGCAGGCGGGCGTAGTAAGCCAGATAGACGGGCGAGGTGAGCCGCTTGCGGGCCCGGCGCGTTTTGAGCTGCGGATCGGGGAAGGTGATCCAGATCTCGGCGACTTCGCCTTCGGCGAACAGCGCGTTGATGAACTCGATGCGGGTGCGCAGGAAGCCCACGTTGTGCATCCTGCGGTCGGTGGCGGTCCGGGCGCCCCGCCACATGCGGGCCCCTTTGATGTCGATGCCGATGTAGTTGCGCATCGGATCGCGTTCGGCCAGCGCCACGGTGTATTCACCCTTGCCGCAGCCCAGCTCCAGCACGATGGGATTGTCGTTGCGGAAAAAATCGCGGCGCCAGTTCCCTTTCAGCGGGTGGTCGCGGTGGAACACCTCGTCGAATTCGGGTTGTACGAAACATTCGAAACTGAGATTCTCGCGGAACCTCCGGAGCTTGTCTTTGCCCATAAGTGATCAGACAGTTATCTAAGTAGTAATTCGGGGCGATCGCAATGGCGTCGTCGTTGGCTGCTCTTCGCGGCGTACCGCCGCGTTTGCAAATCTGACTCCACCCCGGCCCTCACTCAGGGTGGGAGACGGTGTACGTTGCCGACGGTTCATTCGCTTTTCTCGATGTTCACGCCCACGGCCTCGACCCCGCGGACGGGGCGTGTCGGCGTGAGGATGCAGCGGTAGTCGCCGCTCTGTGTGAAACGGATGCGGATGCGGTAGGGTACGGCGACCTCGCGCATCAGCGGTGCCGGGCTTTCGCCGCGGGGGATGACCAGCAGGAACGGCTCCTCGAAGCGGAGCGAGTCGGGGGCGATGGTCGCTATGCGGAGCGTCAGCGTATCTTCGGCGAAGCGGTCGTTGCACCGCAGGAACACCTCCGCATCGCGCAGGCTCACGGTATCGGCATTCGGCAGGCGGATTTCGGCGCCCCGTTCCCAACGGAACGGATCGACATCCGTAGCTGCCGATTGGTGGGGCGAGACGCACCCTCCGGCCAGCAGCGCGGCCGCCGTGGCCGCGGCGATATGCCGTGCCGAAGTTCTCACCGTGTTATTGGTTCTGGGGCGTTCCGCCGTTGTTGCCGGTATTTCCGCCTCCGTTGCCTCCGTTGCCGCGGCGCCGGCGGTTGTTGCGGCTGCGGTTGCCGCCCTCCCGGTTGCCGTTGTTCTCGCGGGGCGCGCGGGGACCGTTGTTACCCTCGGGATGGTTGCTGCGGGGCCGTTCGCCGCCGTTGTTGCCGTTGTTCGGGCGCTGCGGGCGGCGCTGGCGCTCCTCGCGCGCTTCTCCCGAAGCCTCCTGGCGGTTGTTCCCGCCGCCTTCCTGCTGCGGACGCTCGCCGCGGCCCTTGTTGTTATTGTTGCGGCCTCCGCGCTTGTTGCGACGCTTGGCTTGGTCGAAGCGGGTGATGCTGTCCTCCTCGGAGCGGTAGGTAGGCTCTTCGACTGCCGGACGGATGTCGTCGGCGTTCTGCAGCCGATCGACCTTCTTGCCCTGGCGGTTCAGCGCCATGATCTCCCGCACGCGCGAGACAGGCAGCGTGGTGACGTTGGCCATCGCGTCTTTCGACGACGAGAAGGTCATCGTGCCCGCCAGCACGTCGCTTTTGACGCAGAACCATTCGCCCTCGGCGGCTTGCAGCGGTTCGCGCAGCCGCGGGAACTCCTTGCGGGCATCGACGTAGGTGTCGTATTCGTACATCATGCAGCATTTGAGCTTCGAACACTGCCCGGCCAGCTTTTGGGGGTTGAGCGAGATGTCCTGCACGCGGGCGGCGCCCGTGGTGACGCTCGAGAAGCTCGACATCCACGACGCGCAGCACAGCTCGCGGCCGCAGGCGCCCAGCCCGCCGATACGTCCCGCTTCCTGGCGGGCGCCGATCTGCTTCATCTCGATCCGGATGTGGAACCGCTCGGCGAAGACTTTGATGAGCTCGCGGAAATCGACGCGTTCGTCGGCGATGTAGTAGAAAATGGCTTTGATCTTGTCGCCCTGATACTCCACGTCGCCGATCTTCATGTTCAGTCCCATGTCGGCGGCGATCTGGCGCGAGGCGATCATCGTTTCGTGTTCCAGCGCGATGGCCTCCTGCCACTTCTCGATGTCGTAGGGTTTGGCCTTGCGGTAAATCTTTTTGTATTCGCCGTTGAAAGGGTTGAAGCCCGTGCGGCGCATCTGCCGCGCCACGAGGTCGCCCGTGAGCGACACGACGCCGATGTCGTGGCCCGGCGACGCTTCGACGGCCACGATGTCGCCCCGTTTGAGAGGCAGGTTGTTGGCGTTCTGGTAGAATGCGCGGCGGGTATTTTTGAAACGCACCTCCACGATGTCGGTCGGCACGTTGACCGGATACTCCTCGAGCCAGGGGGTCTCGTGGAGCTTGAAGCAGCCGTCGCAGAGCTTGGCCTCGGGCTCCGAGCCGCAGTTGCAGAAGGCGCATCCGCGGCCCACTTCGGGTTTGCAGGCGCCTGTATGTTGTTTTTCGGTATCCATTGGTGGGTATAATTTGCGTAAAGATACGAAAAAATATTTTATTTTGTCACGTAGAGTTTGCGGATGCTGCGGCGTATGCGCAGGATCATCATCGCGGCGGCGGCCGAGAGTCCGAACGAGAAGCCGAGGAAGAGTCCCGAGGGTCCCATGCCCATCGTGAAGCCGAAGAGATAGCCTACCGGGAGGTTCAGCAGCCAGTACGACACGAAGGCGATGGGCATGATGATCTTCACGTCCTGAATACCCCGCAGGATGCCCACCGAGACGTTTTGAATGCCGTCCGAAAGCTGGTAGAGCGCGGCGAAGACCATCAGCTGCGAGGCGATGGCGATCACCTCGGCATTCGAGGTGAAGAAGGTCGGGATGATGTTGCGCATCGTGATGAAGACGATGGCCGCAAAAGCGTTCCACGCCAGCACGAGGTGGTACGACGCCTTGGCCGCCAGCGACAGTTCGCCGATGTTGCGCGCCCCGTAGCAGTGCGATACGCGGATGGTGGTGGCGGCGCCGATCGACATGACGATCATGAAGGCGCAGTTGCCGATGGTCGTGGCGATCTGGTTGGCGCTCATGGTCTCCTTGTTGAACCATCCCATCATGATCCCCGTGCCGACGAAGGCCGAGGCTTCGAGGAACATCTGCAGCGAGATCGGCAGGCCCATGTGCAGCAGCTTCCTGACCGTGGCCCACGAGTAGTTGCGGGGTGAGAATCCGTCGAGATATGCGCGGTATTTGTGGCGGCTGTAGAAGTAGGCGACCATCAGGATCGGGGCGATGATGCGCGACATCAGCGTACCGAGGCCCGCACCTTCGGCGCCCATCTCGGGGAATCCGTAGCGGCCGTAGATGAAAACCCAGTTGAAACCGATGTTCGCCAGGTTGGCGACGATTGTGACCGCCATTTCGACTTTGGTGTTGCCCACGCCCTCGAGAAACTGTTTGAAGGTGAAGAACAGCATGATGAAAGGCATGCTGTAAACCAGCATCTTGTAGTAGGGAATGGCCATGTCGACCACTTCGGCGGGCTGGCCGAGGTGGTACAGCAGCGGGATGGCGGCATACTGCACGACGGCCATCGCCAGGCCCAGCGCCCCGTAGAAGAGGATGCCGTTCTGCAGCAGGCCCGCCGATTTTTCGCGGTCGCCCTGGGCGTAGAGTTCGCCCACGAGGGGCGTCATGCCGAGCGCGATGCCGATGGCGGCGATGAAGAGGATGAAGAAGACCGCGCCGCCGAACGACACGGCGGCCAGCGGCGTGGGGTCGTCGCCGCCGTAGCGGCCGACCATCAGGTTGTCGGCTACCTGCGTCAGTATTTGCCCCAACTGCGTGAGCACTACGGGCAGCGCCAGTTTCAGGTTGGCCTTGTACTGGTCTTTGTATGTCGCGAAACTGTACATTCGATTCGGGTTTTAAGGTGCAAAGATAGGTATTTCCGGCGGGAATGCAATCGAACGCGCCCTCCCGGGGCGTAAAAACCGTCGGAAGGGCGCGGAAAGGTCTGTGCCGGGGATCAGTAGGGCAGGCTGATGCGGATGCAGCAGCCTCCCTCGTACTCGGGGCAGACGTGGATGTCGCCGCCCAGACGGGTGACCACCAGTCGGCAGAGGTAGAGCCCGATGCCCGTTCCGGGTTTGAAGGGATCGACCTTGGTGAAGCGTTCGAAGACCCACTCCCGTTTTTCGGGCGGGATGCCGATGCCCGTGTCGCTCACGCTGATGCGCAGCATGCGGTTCGTCCGGTCGTCGTGGCAGGCGAGGGTGATGCGCCCTGCGGCGGTGAATTTGGCCGCGTTCTGCAACAGGTTGTCGATGACGCGCGTCAGGTAGACCGCATTGGTCGGCACGACGCATGAACCCCCCCCCTCTATCGACTCGAAACTATATTCTACGGATGGATTTGCGTTCAGCGCCTTTTGCAGTTCCAGCCGTTCGGCGCAGATCAGGCAGACGTCGGTCTCGGCCAGCGGAAGGAGTTCCTCGGTGCTGATGAGTTTCGAGAGTTCCAGCATGTTTTCGAGCAGCGATGTCAGGGACGCGGTGCTTTTCCGTATCTCTTCCTGATACAGATGCCGGGTTGCGGGGTCTTCCTCGGTCAGCATCAGTTCCGAAAAACCGTTGATGGCGTTCAGGGGCGTGCGTATCTCGTGGCACATCGAGTTGATGAACGCCGTCTTCATCTTCTCGCTCTCCTGGGCGCGGCAGCTCTGGCGCTGCGCCTCCTCGTGGGCGGCGTGCGACAGTCGTTTCGCCCGTTTCAGCCGCCGGACCATGATGCCCAGATAGACGCCCCAACCGGCCAGAAGCAGCAGGACGATGCCGCTGGCGATGAGCAGGTGACGTTTGTTGCGCATCGCCAGCCGGGCCTTTTCGAGCTCGAGGCGGTCGACGTTGAGCAAGGTCTGCATCTCGGCCAGGTTCCGCTGCGCTTCGTCCATGCGGTTGTGATAGCGGTATTCGTTGCCCTCCCGCACGGCTTTGAGCGCCTTTTCGTAATTGCCGGCCGCTTCATACATGTGCGACTGCGCCATGTAGATGGAGCCGAGGTCCGCCTTTTTGCCGGTTTGGGCATAGTAGGTCAGCACCGAATCCACATAGGCCGCGGCCCGTTCGTTGTCGCCCGTGCATTGGTAATAGCGGGCGCTGGTCCTGTAAATCTCCTCGCGGTCGTTCCGCTCCCGGGCCAGCCGCATGCATTTGTCGTAATATTCGGAGAGCTGTTCCCGCGGAATGAGGTCGAGCAGGAAGACCATCTTGCCGTAAATCCGCATCGGGTATTCCGTCGTGTCGCGGTGGGGGCGGTCGAAACGGGTGTCCATCGCCAGCCACGCACGGTGCAGGGCGAGGCATTTTTCGAGTTCGCGGGCCGCCCGCCTGTCTTCGGCGTATGAATAGAGGTCGCTGAGCTCCTCGCGGCAGAGTTTTTCGAAATGGACGCGCTCGTCGAGCGGGTATTTTTCGAGCTTTTCGAGCGCCTGTTCCACATAGGGAATCGCATACGGAATGTTGCCGTAGGCCTCGGCGGCGATCGACTGATAGTCGATCGAAAGTCCCGTCAGAAATTCCATTTCGATCAGCTCTTCGGGCGTGAGGTCTCCCGGTTTCTTTTCCCGGAGTTTCGCCAGCGTGTGATCCGTCGCTTCGAACGAATTGGCGGCGATCATCTGTTTCCAGAGCCAGCAGGTGTTGAGCGATGCGCGGAACAGGGCGTGGCGGGGTTCGGGAAGGAGGCTGTCGGCCAGGCGGACATATTCCAGGGCCCGTTCGGGCTCCCGGGATGCCAGGTTTTGCACGAGGCGGTCCAGGGCTTCGCGGCAGCCGTAGTCGTCGCCGGCCTCGCGGGCTTCGGCGAGCGCCTTCTCCCAAAAGGAGACGGCTGTTTCAAAGCTGTCGGCGCTGAGGTCGGCCAGTTGAATGTAAATCTGTTCCCGTTCGTCTGCGGTGCGGGCGCCGGAAAGCGCCGTTTGCAGACTGTCGGTTGCCGGGGATGCGGAATGCGCCGTCAGGGCGGCGCAGATTGTCAGGAATACGGCCCCGGAGAGGGCCTTCGAGATAATCGGGCGCATAACGGTTTCAAAAAGGCGTTTGAAGAATTTTGCAAATTTAACAATAAATATAAAAAACAGCCCTATTTTTCGTCGAAAATGATCGCGGAAAGACCGAAAAACAGGGAGACAGGGAACATTTCCCTGCCTCCCTGGGGAGTCACGATGCGGGTCAGGCCACGCGCAGTTTCACGCCGTGGGCTTTGTCCGATTCCACGACCACGGTGTCGCCCTCGTGGAGCTTGCCGTCGATGATCAGCGCCGACAAAGGTTCCTCGACGTTGTCCATCAGCGTCCGCTTCAGCGAACGGACGCCGTAGCGCGATTCGTAGCCCATGGCCGCCAGGCGGCGCTTGGCGCCTTCGGTGATCTTCACCTTGTAGCCCAGCCGCTTCGTGCGGTTGAGCAATCCCTGAAGCTCCAGCTCGATGATACGCTCCACGTCGCCGATCTCCAGCGTGCGGAACAGGATGATGTCGTCGATCCGGTTGAGGAACTCCGGGGCGAAGGTCTGTTCCAGCGCCTTGCGGTACTCGCTCTGGGGCGTCAGGTCGGCCACGGCGCTCTTCGAGGTGGTGCTGTAACCCACCTGCACCGATTTCCGGACCACGTCCCGCGAACCCACGTTCGAGGTCATGATGATGATCGTGTTGCGGAAGTCGACCTTGCGTCCCGAGCCGTCGGTCAGGTGCCCTTCGTCGAAGATCTGTAGCATGGCGTTGAAAACCTCGGGATGGGCCTTCTCGATCTCGTCGAAGAGCACCACGGCGTAGGGCTGACGACGCACGGCCTCTGTTAACTGGCCTCCTTCGCCGTAACCGACGTATCCGGGGGGCGAGCCGATCAGGCGCGCCACGTTGTGTTTCTCGCCGTACTCGCTCATGTCGATCCGGATCAGTCCGCGGTGCTCGTCGAACAGCCATTTCGACACCTCCTTGGCCAGCAGCGTCTTGCCCACGCCCGTGGGACCCACGAAGAGGAAGACTCCGATGGGGCGGTTCTCGTCTTTCAGGCCCGCGCGCGAGCGCCGGATCGTCCGCGAGATTTTCTCCACGGCCTCCTGCTGTCCCACCACGCGCCGGGCGAGGTGTTCGCGCAGGGTTTGCAGGCGGGTCATCTCGCCGCCCGAGATTCGCTCGGCCGGGATGCCCGTCATTGCCGTGATGACCTGCTGGATGTGCTCTGCGGTGATATTCACGGGGTTGTCCTCGAGCGAGCGCTTCCACTCGGCGCTGGTTTCGCCCAGTTTCGAGCGCAGCGCGATCTCACGCATGCGTGCCGACGCGGCTTTCTCGTAGACCAGCGCTTCGACCGCTTCGCGGCGTTCGCGCTTGGCCTCGCAGAGCGCCGTCTTCATGGCCTGCAGCTCCGCGGGCTCGCGCACCGACTGCAGGTGGGCCCGCGCTCCGGCCTCGTCCATGACGTCGATGGCCTTGTCGGGGAAATAGCGGTCGGTGATGTAGCGTCCGGTGAGGTTCACGCACGCCTGCAGCGCCTCCTCGGTGTAGCGCACCTTGTGATGGCGCTCGTAGTGGGGAGCGATGTTGTGCAGGATTTGGAGCGTCTGCTCGGGCGTCGTGGGCTCGATCACCACCTTCTGGAAACGCCGTTCGAGGGCCGAATCGCTCTCGATGTTCTCGCGGTACTCGTCGAGCGTCGTCGCGCCGATGGTCTGCAGTTCGCCGCGCGCCAGAGCCGGTTTGAGAATGTTGGCCGTGTCGAGGCTGCCCTGCGTCGAGCCGGCGCCGACGATGGTGTGGATCTCGTCGATGAAGATGATCGTGTCCTTGGCCTTGCGCAGTTCGTCGATCAGCTGTTGCATGCGCTCCTCGAATTCGCCGCGGAATTTCGTGCCCGCCACGAGCGACGAGACGTCGAGCGAGAAGAGCGTCTTGTCGGCGATGGTGTAGGGCACCTCGCCGCGCGCCATGCGCAGCGCCAGCCCTTCGACGATGGCGCTTTTGCCGACGCCGGCTTCACCGATCAGGATCGGGTTGTTCTTCTTGCGGCGCGAGAGTATCTGCACCACGCGCTCGATCTCCTGCTCACGGCCCACGACGGGGTCGATCTTGCCCTCGCGGGCCTGCCGCGTGAGGTTCACGCCGAATTTGTCCAGCAGGTGCGCCGACTCCTTCTCGGACGGTTTGTTCTCCTCGCCGAAGTCGAGCATGCGGACCTGTATCTCGGAACGGAAGTCATCGCCCACGGAGAACTTCTGCAGGTCTTCGGCAACGGTTTCCGGGGTTACGTGATACATCTCCAATACGCGCGCGGTAGCGGTCGTGCGGTCTTTGACGATAGCCAGCAGCGCATGGGCGGTCGAGACGCTCCGGGTCGCTCCCGACGTGGCGAGCAGCTCCTCGGTGAAATCCCGGAAGAAAGCCTCCGGCGAGAGCGACGTTTGTGTTTTGACGGAAATTATCTCGCGTTCGATGCGCAGGCGTACCTGATAGAGCTCCCAGTCTTTGAGACGGGAGGATAAGAGCTGGTAGGCAAGCGAACCCTCTTCGCGGAGCAGTTCCAGCGTGAGAAAGTCCTTCAGCGAATGCGTCATACCTGCCTTCGTCGTGTTGAATGCCGAACGGGCTATGATGCCCTCCAGTGTTTTTGAAATTTTCAGTTGCATGTTGCGTCGTCGTTAATGAATTCGCTATACTAACGGCGAAGCGTATGTGATTATTGCGAGAGCGTTTTTGTTCGGTGTGCGAACTGCCGCTGTTGATTATTAGGATGTTCCGTGTTTCGGGCCCTTCCGGTCCGACCCTAAGGACTGGGGCTGTAAGCTGTTTATCAGCCGATTATGGACGGTATTGGGTTTTTGATGACCGAAAGTGTTCAGTCAGGGCCGTTTTGTGGGGTGTCCCGGCGGAATGCGTTATTTATTACTCTGGTTATCAGCGATGTCCGTCCGGTGTATGTTTCCGGCTTTTTGGGGTATATAAATTGCATTCAGGTAGGAAGGTAGCTGAAAAAGCCGGGGTAAATTAGCTCTTTCCGCTCACGGAAAATCCGATTTTTCTATTTTCGCGGCCATTCGCCGACCTCCATGTCACGCATTTCCGCGCCGTCGATCACCAGCCGGACGGCGGTGCGGACCTTGTGGAACCCGAACTCTCCGGCGGCTCCGGGATTGACCGCCAGCAGGTCGTAAACGGGGTCGTAGGCCACTTTGAGGATGTGGGAGTGCCCGGCGATGAAGAGCTTCGGGCGCACGGACTGGATTTTGGCCACGGCGCGCGGATCGTAGCGGCGCGGATAGCCTCCGATGTGGGTCATCAGCACCCGGACGCCCTCGCATTCGAACGAGAGGAACTGGGGGTAGACGCGGCGTGTCATGCCGCCGTCGATGTTGCCGCTCACGGCTTTCAGCGGTTTGAAGGCGGCGATCCGGTCGGCCAGCTCGATCGATCCGATGTCGCCCGCATGCCAGATTTCATCGACCTCCCGGAAGAAATTCATCAGGGTTTCGTCGAAGGTGCCGTGGGTGTCGGACAGGATACCGATGCGTTTCATGGGGTTCGTTTTGGGCAAAGGTAACGATTTTTCGGCGTTCGGATATATGTATGATCGTTTCAATTTAATGTACGATTGTTCCAGTCCGCCGTCGAGGTCACGCCTATATTTGTCAATAGACCTAAAATTCAAGACTATGCAGAACAGATTTACCCTCCCTTACGCCTCGGGGGACCGATATGCGGCTCCTGCCGTTACGATCGTAGAGGTGGCCGTGGAGCGCGGTTTCGCCGCATCCACCGATTACGATGACCTGACGCTTCCCGAGTTCGGCGTCGTGGACGAAGACCAATGGTAAACCCGATGAACATGACAGCCATGAAAAAACTGACTTTCCTTGCAGGTGTGGCCTTGGTGTGCGCCCTGGTGTGTCCGGGTTGTTCCGGGGACGGATTCGATGAAATGAACGGGACGCCCGACGCCGGGAATCCCGATACTCCCGCGGTCGGGGAGGGTATCCGTATGCTGACCGTCGGTATGGCGGAGCTCGGCGCACCCGGGACCCGGGCGTCGTTCGGCGACGAAGCCGGCGGAAAACTTCCTGTGTTCTGGGATGCGGAGGACCGGATTGTCGCTTACGAGACGGTCGGGGAGCACGCTGCCGGGCACGCCTATAAACTGGTCGGTCCGGGAGGTTCCGGCAGCGGCACGTTTGCCTATGACGGCGGTCAGACGCCTCCGTCGGCCATTGCTGAGATTTATTACCCCGCGGAGCTGGCCGGGACGAATTTCGCCGTGCCTGCGGTGCAGACCTATACTCCCGGCAGTTTCGATCCCGCGGCCCATGTCATGCGGGCCGAGGTGGGCAATCCCGGCGAGCCGATCGTCTTCGGGAGCCTGGTGTCAGTCGCCTGCCTTCGGCTGACGGGCGACGGCGAAAGGGTGACTTCGGTGCGTCTGGATCTGACGCCTTCGGGCGGAGCGACGGCGAGTTACACGCTTTCGTGCCCCGACGGCGTGACGCTTTCGGCGGCGGAGACGGCATTTTACATTGCGGTAGAAGGCTCGGCAACTCCCTGCGACGCGGCTTTTACCGTCTCCGTGGACGAGGTGGAGACGATGGTTCAGAAGACCACCTCCGCCAAGACCTTCGCAGCTTCCACCGTGGTACGCCTTCCGGTGGTCGCCTGTCAGCGGAATCTCTATCGGATAGCGGACTACTGGCCCGATGACGATGCTCCCGTAGGGATCGTTTTCTCGGTTTCGGACGGAGGTTTGCATGGAAAAGTGCTGTCGCTGACTGAGCAGGCCGGAAACTGGGGCGCCCAGGTCTCGGAAGCGACTGCGGGAGTAGCCGGGATGCGCGTCGAACCGGAGGACAGCCGTTTGGTAACCCGTAGTCTCATTGACAAGTACAAGGATGAACCGGGGTTTTCCGATACCTACAAAGGGTTTTATTGGATATATAATACGCTCAACGACGGAAATCCGGACGGAGCATGGTATGCGCCGTCGCGTCCGGAGCTGGCCGAGCTGTGTGCAGCGATGAGCGGTCTGGATTGGGCCGAGGTTAAGAGGTCGTGGAACTATACGGCCGATAAAACGGTCATGCCGGGTTGGGAGGAGACTTCTGCCGCCCGTACCGCATTTAAGCAAAAGGTCGAGGCGAAAGGAACGACGCTCAATCTGTATGGACGTCTCTCGTCCACTTGGGAGAATGGGGACGGTAAATCCGCATGGATGCTCTGTTTCCAGTATGAAGCGGGCGGGCTCAAATACAACGGTTGTTTCTGTGTTATACCGAAAGTCGGTGCGACCAACCGGATGCGTGCCGTAAGGACATTCTGATTGGATGATCCCGAAACTGAAGCGGTCCGCCCAAAAGGCGGACCGTTCTCGTTTACTTGTATTTGTCTTTCCAGAGCTGCGCCATCCGTTCGGCGATCTTCGCTTCGGTGGCGTTCTGGGTGTCGGGTTCGTAGAATTTTGTCCCCGAGAGCGATTCCGGCAGGAATTCTATTTCGGCGAAATGCCCTGCGTAGTCGTGGGCGTATTTATATCCTTTGCCGTAACCCGCCTTGTCCATCAGCTTCGTCGGGGCGTTGCGCAGGTGCAGCGGCACCGGACGGTTCGTCGTGTCGTGTTCGACCAGCGCCATGGCTTTGTTGATGGCCATGTAGGCCGAGTTGCTCTTGGGGCTGGTGGCCAGGTAGATCGTCGTCTCGGCCAGCGTGATGCGCGCCTCGGGCATGCCGATTTTGTGCACCGTGTCGAAGCAGGCGTTGGCCAGCAGCAGGGCGTTGGGATTCGCCAGCCCGATATCCTCCGAGGCCAGGATCACCAGCCGCCTTGCCAGAAACCGCGGCTCCTCGCCGCCTGCGAGCATCCGTGCGAGGTAGTAGATCGCGGCGTTGGGGTCGCTGCCCCGGACCGATTTGATAAAGGCCGAAATGACGTCGTAATGCTGTTCGCCGTTCTTGTCGTAGAGGGCGATATTCTGCTGAAGGCAGTCGGTGACATACTGGTCGGAGATCGTCACCTTGCCGTCCGTGGCTCCGACGACGATGTCGAGGATGTTCAGGAGCTTGCGCGCGTCGCCGCCCGAGAATTTGAACAGCGCGCCGGTTTCCGTGACCTCGATGTCGCGTTCTTTCAGCTCGGTGTCGGTCGTCAGGGCACGGTCGAGCAGCACTTGCAGGTCCTTGTCTTCGAGCGATTTGAGGATGTAGACCTGACAGCGGCTCAGCAGCGGGGAGATCACCTCGAACGAGGGGTTTTCCGTGGTGGCGCCGATCAGCGTGACGACGCCCTGCTCGACGGCCCCCAGCAGCGAATCCTGCTGCGACTTGTTGAAACGGTGGATCTCGTCGATGAACAGGAACGGCGGGCGCTGGTCGAAGAACCGCTGCTTGCGCGCCGACTCGATCACCTCGCGCACGTCCTTCACGCCCGACGTGACGGCCGAGAGGGTGAAGAAGGGGCGTTCGAGCTGTGTGGCGACGATCTTGGCCAGCGTGGTCTTGCCCACGCCCGGAGGTCCCCAAAGGATGAACGACGGGACGTTGCCCGTCTCGAAGAACTTCCGGAACACTCCGTTTTTACCCACGAGGTGTTCCTGCCCGATATATTCGTCTATCGTGCGGGGGCGCAGGCGTTCGGCTAAAGGTGCGGACATGGCAGGTTCGATATTAATAAGAGCAAAGATAGGAATTTTTCAAAAATTAATTCTATATTTGTCGGACATACTGACAAACACGGAAAGTGTAAGTCTGTTCCCGAATCGTGAACGTAGGAAATTCACTTGGGTTGGGAGTAGGCAAACATCTTGCCGCGTCGTATCCGTATTCTGCGGGTATAGGCGTGGGAGCTGTCGCTTATTTTATACCCAAAGGTATCCTACGACCTACGATTCTGAAATGGGCTTCGGCACCACGCTTTCTTTTTTATTTATGCCGCCGGGGTGCGGGTGGCGGAAAAAATCGAATGTATTTATGGAAAAAGAAAAGAAGGTTTACTCCGATGATCGTGGAGGACAGACGATTATCGTCAATCAATCGGAGAGAAAACGCTCCAATGGATTGGGCACCGCCGGTTTTGTGTTGGCTTTACTCGGATTGATTTTCAGCTGGGTCCCCGGTTTGGGCTGGGTGTTGTGGCTGTTGGGACTGATATTCTCGTTCGTGGGCATTTTTCGAGCTCCGCGCGGTTTGGCGATTGCCGGACTGGTAATGTCGTGTATTGCGCTGATTATTTTAATTGTTGTGGTAGGGGCGATAGGCTCGCTCATTGCCGTCATATAGTTCTTGAGAATAGACCTCTTTTATGATTTCACCCCTGCCGCAGGTTGCGGCAGGGGTGAATTGATTTCGGTCGGGGAGATTTTGCTTTACTCCTCCGGCTTCCGCAGTTCCAGATACAGCTCGTCGAGCTGCGACTGGTCGATATAACCCGGGGCGTCGAGCATCACGTCGCGGCCGGCGTTGTTCTTCGGGAAGGCGATGTAGTCGCGGATCGACTCCGAGCCGCCGAACAGCGAGCACAGACGGTCGAAACCGAATGCCAGGCCGCCGTGAGGGGGCGCGCCGTATTTGAAGGCGTTCATCAGGAAGCCGAAGCGCTCCTGAGCCTGCTCCGGCGTGAAGCCCAGCAGTCCGAACATCTTGGCCTGAAGGGCCGAGTCGTGGATACGGATCGAACCGCCGCCGATCTCCGTGCCGTTGCAGACGAAGTCGTAGGCGTTGGCCCGCACGCGGCCCGGGTCGCTGTCGAGGTATTGCACGTCTTCGAGTTTGGGCGCGGTGAAGGGGTGGTGTACGGCGTAGAAACGCTGGGTCTCGTCGTCCCACTCGAACAGCGGGAAATCCACCACCCACAGCGGGGCGAATTGCTGCGGGTCGCGCAGGCCCAACTGCTGGGCCACTTCGAGGCGCAGGGCGCACAACTGCGTCAGCGTTTTGAATTTCTTGCCGCAGAGGATGAAAACCATATCCCCGGCCTTGGCGCCGCAGCGTTCGGCCATGGCGCGCACCTCCTCGGGGGAGTAGAACTTGTCGATCGACGACTTTACGCAGCCCTCCTCGACACGGATCCAGACGAGTCCCTTGGCGCCGATCTGCTGCCGTTTGACGAACTCCGTCAGGGCGTCGATCTGCTTGCGGGTGTACGCGGCGCAGCCCGTGGCGGCGAATCCGGTGATGTACTCGGCATCGTCGAATACGCTGAAACCGTGCCCTTTGGCAAGGTCGGTAATGTCCGCGAACTCCATGCCGAAGCGCAGGTCGGGTTTGTCCGAACCGTATTTCTCCATCGCTTCGATCCACGGCATGCGGCGCAGCGGCTCGGTCAGCTCGATTCCCATGACGTGTTTGAACATGTGCTTGGCCCAGCGCTCGAAGATCTCCAGCACGTCCTCCTGCTCGACGAACGACATCTCGCAGTCGATCTGCGTGAACTCCGGCTGGCGGTCGGCGCGCAGGTCTTCGTCACGGAAGCAGCGCACGATCTGGAAATATTTGTCGTAGCCGGCGACCATCAGCAATTGCTTCAGGGTTTGCGGCGACTGCGGCAGGGCGTAGAACTGGTTGGGCGACATGCGGCTCGGCACCACGAAATCGCGGGCTCCTTCAGGGGTCGAACCGACCAGGCAGGGGGTCTCGATTTCGAGAAATCCCTCGGAGTCGAGGAAGCGGCGAATCTCCTGGGCCATCTTGTGGCGCAGGATCATGTTGCGTTGCAGGGGCGGACGCCGCAGGTCGAGGTAGCGGTATTTCATGCGCAGGTCGTCGCCGCCGTCCGAGGTCTCCTCGATGGTGAAAGGCGGCACCTCGGCCTCGTGCAGGATGACCACCTTCTGCGCGGCCACCTCGATATCGCCGGTGGCCATCTTCGGGTTCTTCGACTCGCGTTCGATCACCTTGCCGACCACCTGGATTACCCACTCGCGGCCCACCGAGCAGGCCGTTGCGCGCGCTTCGACGGGGGAGTGCTCCTCGATGACAACCTGGGTGATGCCGTAACGGTCCCTCAGGTCGATGAAGGTCATCGCTCCGAGGTTTCTGACTTTCTGCACCCACCCGGCCAGGGTGACGGTTTCGTTGACGTTGCTGGCCCTGAGGCAGCCGCAGGTATGGGTTCTGTACATTTGGAAAAAATGTTATGTTGTTCGTTTTGTTCTTGTAACCTGCAAAGTTAGAAAAAAGGTTCCGGATTCGGAAAGGAAAAGTCCAAAAAAACGATGGCGGGACGTGCCGGATGCACGCCCCGCCGCGGGGTCATTACGAAATTGTCATTGCGAGGAGCGCAGCGACCGGCAATCTGATTGCATGTTGTAACCTTACGGCGCATTCATCGGATTCCCGCGCTCGCTTCCGTTCGCTCGGAATGACGTTTTCGCGGTTGCAGACCGTAATTTCATCTTTTTCCGGGAAAGGTGAGCGATAATTCTTATTTTTGCAGAAAAAATGCGATGGATCAGCACGAGAACGACGAAAAATTCATGCGCCTGGCACTAAACGAGGCGCAAAAAGCGTTAAAAGAACAGGAGGTGCCCATCGGGGCGGTCGTTGTGGCGGGAGGAGCCGTCATCGGACGGGGACACAACCTCGTGGAGACGCTCGCCGACCCCACGGCCCATGCCGAGATGCAGGCTTTGACGGCCGCTGCCTCGACGCTCGGAGGCAAATACCTGCAGGATTGTACGTTGTATGTGACCGTCGAGCCGTGCATCATGTGCGCCGGGGCTATCGGATGGGCGCAGGTCAGCCGCGTGGTGTGGGGCGCCGACGACCCGAAGAAGGGTTACCGCCGTTACTCCGAGAGGGTGTTCCATCCCAAAACCACCGTGGCACGGGGCGTGCTTCGGGAAGAGTGCGAAGCGCTGATGAGCGATTTTTTCGCGGGTTTGCGCGGATAGATTTGGTTAAAAAGGATTTTTTTTTATACTTTTGCATCCAACGCATTTCCGGGAGGGGTGCATGAACTGAACAATTTAAAAAACGTATAGGAGAGAACAATGAAAAAGTTATTCGTATCGGTAATCGCGCTGTTGGCGGCGGTATCGCTCTCGGCGCAGGATCTCACTGCAATTTACAACGAAGCTGCGGCCGCTTACGGCGCCAAGAATTACGCCGGCGCTGCCGCGAAGTTCGAACAGGTGATCGACCAGGGCTTGGACAATGAGGATGCTGCGTCGCTGGTGGCTACGGCCAAAAAGACGCTCCCCAATTGCTATTTTTATCTGGGCGGCGGAGCCCTGAAAGCCAAGAATTACGACGAGGCCCTGAAGAATTTCACCAAGTCGGCCGAGCTGGCCGAGCTCTACGGCGACATGAACCAGATGGCCAAGGCCAACGGCTGGGTTGCCAAGATGTACCAGATACAGGGCGGCGACGCTTTCAACAACAAGGATTATGTGACGGCCGCCGGTATTTTCGAGAAGGGCTACAAAGCCGACCCCGACAATACGGACATGGCGCTGAATCTGGCGATGAGCTACTGCGAGATGTTTATGAACACGGGCGACATGGCGCAGTACGAGAAGGGTATGGATGTCTACGAAGCGATCGCTGCCAAGACGCACCCCAAGTATGCCGAGGCTGTTGCCAAGGCCAAGGAGATGATGACGCTCTACACCAATAACATGGTTGCCAAGCTGCAGGAAGCCAACAATTTCGACGGCATCATCGCTGCTGCCGACGCCATGCTGGCCAAGAATCCGGCAAGCGCGCTGGCCGAGAAGGTCCGTCTGCAGGCCTATGCCAACAAGAAGGATTTCAGCAAGGTGATCGAGCTGGCTCAGACCGCTGCCGACGCACAGACCGATCCCGAGGACAAGAGCCTGATGTACTACCTGCTGGGCGCCGCTTACAACGCCAAGGAGATGAAGCCGCAGGCTATCGCCGCTTTCCAGAAGGTGACTGCCGGTCCCGCTGCCGAGAGCGCCAAGGCCGCACTGGCCGAGCTGTCGAAATAGTTCGCGGGCAAACAAGCCATACGGCGGGTTCCGGATTTCCGGGGCCCGCTTTTTTCATGTCGGGCGGTGCTGGGGCGGGAGCGAGGGGCGGGGAGGCCGGTTTCAGCGTTCCGACGGTCCGCCGGGGACGGAGTTCCGGCGGATGTTTTCCCGGATGCGGGTCAGTCCGCTGCGGGTCAGCGGCGTGCGGCCGCAGAGGGCTTCGAACGCCGCTTCGTCCATCCCGAGCCATGTCGCGGCATCCATCGACAGCGGGTCGAATACGGGGTCGAACGCCGCGTTGCGGTGGAGCGGTGCGCGGAGGTTCCAGGGGCAGCAGCTCTGGCACGCATCGCAGCCGAAAATCCAGCCGTCGAGGTCCGCATCGCTCTCCGGGACCTTTTCGATGGTGCGGCACGAGATGCAGCGCGCGGTGTCGATGGTCCGGTCCGGGGCGACGGCCCCCGTGGGGCAGGCCTCGACACATCGGCGGCACGAGCCGCAGCGGTTCTCCCCGAACGGGGTGTCGTAGGCGTCGGCCTCGTCGGTGAGGATCAGCTCGCCCAGCAGGACATAAGTGCCGAACTGCGGCGTTACGAGCAGCGATTGGCGTCCGATCCAGCCAAGTCCGGCCTCTGCGGCCAGTTGTTTCTCGGCCAGCGGCGCCGTGTCGACGAAGGCCCGGCCGCTGAGACCGGGATGCGCCGTGCGCAGGGCGTCGAACAGTTGCAGGAGCATCGTGCGGATGGTCGTATGGTAATCCGTCGTGCAGGCGTAGGAGGCGACTTTGGTGCGGTGTCGGGCCGGGTAACCCTCGCCGGCAGCGTTTTTGTACGAAACGGCGCAGACCACCGCCGTGCGGGCCCCTTCGACCAGCAGCCGGGGATCGAAACGCTTCTCGGTGTTGCGCTCCATGTAGCCCAGCGACGACTGCCCGCCGCGCGCCAGCCATGCCCGGAACCGCGCTTCGCCGTGGGCCAGGTGGCGGCACGGCGCGACGCCGCAGAGGTCGAAACCCGCTTCTGCGGCAAGTTTTTTGATGTTCAGAAAGTCGAGCATGCTGTTATTTTGTCTCAAAAATAGTGTTTTTTCACCGGAATTTAGTAATTTCGCCCCGGACTTTTGCGTTATCTGAACGCACAAAAATATGAACGTACTATGACGATCAATACATTGTACGAACTGGCCCGCAACAGCGTGGAGAAGTTCGCGTCGAAAATCGCCTTCTCGATGTTCGAGGGTGAGGACGTGACTTACGCCGAGGCGGGTCGTCGTATTGCCAAGGTGCAGGAAATCCTGACCGGTGCGGGGCTCCGCGCCGGGGACAAGGTGGCCCTGCTGAGCAGCAACATGCCCAACTGGGGCGTCTGCTATTTCGCCGTGACCTCGGCCGGCATGGTCGCCGTGCCCATTCTGCCCGATTTCTCGGGCGAGGAACTCGACATGATTATCGAACACTCCGAGGCCAAGGCGCTGCTGGTTTCCGACAAACTTTTCACCAAACTCTCCCGCGAGACCATCGAACGGCTCAACGTCGTGGTCCGTACCAAGAACCTCGGCGTCATCGCCCAGCGGGTCAGGGAGGAGGGTTCGACCGGCATCCCCAAGCCCGACGACATCGCCGTGATTATCTACACCTCGGGCACGACCTCGAAGCCCAAGGGCGTGATGCTGACCCATGCGGCGTTATGTGCGCAGGTCACCATCTCGTCGTCGATTTTCCCGGTAGACGGTGACGACACGTTCCTCTCGGTGCTGCCCCTGTCGCACACCTACGAATGTTCGATCGGTATGATTTATCCCTTCTCGATGGGCACCCGGATCGTCTACCTCGACCGTCCGCCCACGGCCTCGGCGCTGATGCCCGCGCTGCGTGCGGTCCGGCCCACGGTGATGCTGATCGTGCCGCTGGTCATCGAGAAGATTTACCGCCATCAGGTGCTTGCCAAGTTCAACTCCACGCGCTTCTGGCGCACGCTCTACCGCATCGGGTTCCTGCGCCGCTATCTTAACCGCATGGCCGGCAAGAAGCTTATGAAGCTCTTCGGAGGCCGTCTGCGCTTCCTCGGCATCGGCGGGGCGAAACTCGACGGAGGAGCCGAGAAATTCCTGCTCGAAGCCAAAGTGCCCTATGCCATCGGTTACGGGCTGACCGAGACCGCGCCGCTGTTGGCCGGAGCCGCTCCCTCGATGGTGCGTCTCGGCTCGACGGGCCCCCAGGCTCCGGGCGTGCAGCTGCGTTTGGAGAATATCAACCCCGAGACCCGGCAGGGCGAGATCGTGGCCCGCACGCCGAGCGCCATGGTGGGTTATTTCAAAAATCCCGAGGCCACGAAAGAGGTTTTCACGGCCGACGGCTGGTTCCGCACGGGCGACCTCGGGGAGTTCGACAAGGACGGATGGCTCTACATCAAAGGCCGTCTGAAGAATATGATCGTGGGGCCCGGGGGTGAGAACATCTATCCCGAGGACATCGAGACGGTGCTCAATTCGCACGTCTGCATTGCCGATTCGATCGTCACGGAGCAGGAGGGACGCCTCATAGCCCTCGTGCATTTCAACCGCGAGGAGATCGAGTCGATGATCGACGACTGGCGCGAGGAGTGGGAAGGCAAAAAGGAAGCCTGGGAAGCCAAGACCGAGCAGTTGAAGAAGGAGATCATGGATTTCGTGAATGCCAAGGTCAACCGTTTTTCGCGCATCTCGGAGGTGGTCGAGGAGAAGGACGATTTCGTCAAGACCCCTACGCAGAAGATCAAACGATTCCTCTACAACAAAAGTAAAAAGGACGGTAAAACCCCCGATCAGCCCGCTGCCGGGAAATAGCCCGCTTAAGAAGCGGCCCGCCTAAGAGGCGGGTTTTAGGGGTTGCGGCACTACCTTGCTATCAGTGCCTTATTTCCGCTCCCGTATGCCGCATTGAAAGATTCCGACTCGATGCCGGAGCCGTTAAGCGACGGACCGGCTAAAAGCGCGAGCGGAGGGGACGGTTTGCTTGCAAACCCGCGAATAGTCGCCCGGAGCCAGCGTTAGACGGTTTGTCGCAGGCAGAGGCATCCGTCGGAGAGTTTTTGGTACTTTTTGCGGCCAAAAAGTACATAAAGGCTTCGCATTGAAGATGCGATAAATCAAATCCCCGCTTCAAAAGAAGTCGGGGGGGGTAGGTAATCGGAAGTGCAGAAAAGAGTAAATATCTTGCTTTCAGGTATTTAATTCTCTCTTCTACATATGCTCCGAGCAATAGAAAAGCAAAATCGGGCAGGTTTAACGGTGAGTTGTGTTACTTATCCGTTACCTGCCCGAAATGCTTTGATTTGCATTTAAGGTAGTAATTTTCAGTTTGTTGCATCGAATTTCCGCATAACAAATAACTTGACTTAACGTTTAACAAGTCCTCAAAGTTCAGGTTATTATGCAACGCAGCACTTTCAAAGTCCTTTTCTACGTGAAAAGGCAGTCCGAGAAATCGGGTCAGGTTCCCGTCATGGGTCGTATCACGATCAATGGCACGATGTCGCAGTTCAGCTGCAAACTCACCGTTCGCTCCACCCTTTGGGATGCCAAAGCAAATAAAGTTGCCGGTAAAAGTCTCGAAGCCCAGCGCATCAACGAGAAGCTGGAGAATATCAAGACCAATATCGGCAAACAGTATCAGCGTCTCTGCGACCGGGATTCATACATAACGGCCGAAAAGGTCCGCAACGCCTTTTTGGGTTTGGGTGATAATTGCCGTCTTTTGTTACAAACCTTCGACGAATACCTTGCAAAATTTCAAAAGCGCGTGGGTAAGGATCGCAGTATTTCGACATTTAACAATTACAGCAAAGCTGACCCATGCCGATATTCGCACAGACGACAATGGGGATTATTGGATCATCAACAAGCGGCAAAAGACAGGTACACAGTTCCGTGTCAAACTCCTTCCCGTTGCTGAAATGCTCTACAAGCGTTATAAAGATACATACCGCACAGGGGAGAAGGTTTTTCCGCTTAAAGGCACTTATAAAACCCTGACATGTCCTTACGGCATGTTGCCAGACATGCTGGATTGTCGTTCAATCCGACAATGCACATGGCCCGGCATACCTTCGCCACGACGATTACGCTTGCACAGGGCGTACCGCTGGAAACCGTATCGAAGATGCTGGGACATAAACATATCACCACGACCCAAATCTACGCCCAAATTACCAATGACAAGATCGGCCGGGATATGGCGGCGTTGAGCGAGAAACTCGACAGCGTCTTCAAAGTCGTTTCATACAGGTGTATGGCCTCCTTGTATTTCTCCATGCTTTTAGGCGATACTATTTTGCCGTTCTCCGCTTTTTTCTTCCCAAACTGGCGTGCAGTTCCGGCTCATGCTCTTTCAGGTATTGTCTAAAGCATTCAGGATGCAGGCCGAACTCGGCGGCGACCTTCGCTGTTGTAAGTCCGCCCTCCTTCAACCGGGCTATGGCGTCAGCGTATTTGGCTGCCGTAGCAGGGTTATATCTTCGCACGGATGACCAGTCCACAGGCTTGTCTTCCTCGTAAGAAATGCCTTTTCGCTTATAAACCAGGTCCTTGTGCCATGTGTGCAGGTATTCATGGAATCTCTTGCGCGACACGCCGGTCAGCTTGGCGATCTGCGAGGCGGACATGGGCGTCGTGCTGTACAGACGCACTGCCTCGGCATACTTTTCCACCGTGGCCGGCGACGGGGCATGGACAGTCCCGCGACCGGTTATCTCCCCTTTTCGTTTTCGACTGACAGCCTCCTTGCGTATCTTGATGCGATTTTCAACCAACTCCTTGTGGTAGAATACCAAGTGTTGTTTCAATCCGGTGTAGGAGACATTGCAGCGTACGGCGGCATCCTGCACCGTGATATAACGGTCGGCGCGCAAAAGTTCCACCGCCTCGGCATACTTTTCCTTGCACCGCGGACGCGTTCCTCGCGGCAGGTTATCGTTCAAACCCAACCGCTGCCGTTCCCGCTCCCGAAATTCCAGCACGTCGGGATAATGCGTGCGTAACTGCCGGGCGAGGTTCGTTCCGTCCAATCCGAATTCACGGGCAATCTGCGATACGTTGCATTCGATATATTCCATGCTGTCGCACGCCGCAATAGCCTCCTTGTATTTGGCGTGTGTTTCGGGACGCTGTCCGCGTTGACTTATTTTTATACTGCCGGCTTCCTCCTGACTGCATTTGATACCATTGCGTTTCAGCATCAAATGACGATGGTAAATACAGATATACCGGGTGAATCCGCCGAGAGAAACTCCACACTGCCGACATATCTCGACATAGGAGAGGTCGGTGGCAGCATATAACTCCAATGCAGAGCGATATTTCGCCTCAGTATCCGGCTTGCAATCTCTTGTCTGCCTGCATTTGCGGTCTGGCATGGTAGCTTCGATCACTTCGTCGAGCTGCTGACCACCGGACGCACCGCGAAGCCGTTGCAGTTATAGTAGTCCCCTGACGGAGCTATGATGGACGCCTCCGGAGAAACGATTCTATTATTCCAATCGCCTTCGGTCACCGGATCGTTGCGGCGGAACTTCAGGTGGTAAGAGTTGGTCGCATCCTTCGCCTTGCCGGTCCAGGCAAACCCCTCGGGTTTCTCTGTCCCACCCGGATATTTTACTACCTCGGCCTTACCGTCGTAATCCCGATAGCCGGTGACGGGAAAAATGACGGATTGAACTTTTCTCGGGTCCGTATAAAATTCCAGCACCTCACTGTTTACTGTTTCAAGATCGTAATAATCTGACAGCATGTTGCTCTCGATCACATCGTACCAATATCTCGGAAGTGTCGGATCCGTATGTTTTCCGGGAATTGTGAACCCGGTGAAAAGATCGCCGGGGCCCACCCGATATCCCGGGGGACAGGGGTCATAGACCGTCTTCTCGTCACCGATCGACCACAGGTCGGGATAGGATTCGTTCGTACTGTAAAACCCTTGTGTGAAATCGGACGGATTCTTGGGCTCTCGCGGAGCATTAAGCCATTTGTCCGGATTCTTGACAAGCACATCGAGACAATCCTTAGCGTGTTTTCGGTTCTTGTTGTTCGAAAATACCTCCGGTTCATTGTAAAGCCGGGGAGGATTATATTCACCCCCTGTACCATACGGAGTTCCGTCGTGAGTCCATCTGGCTTTGTTTCCCCAAATCGTGTTTGTCCCGACGAACGGGTCCTTGCGCCCCCACTGATAGTAGGGATGATCGCCTCGGGGAACGGCAAAATGGGGATATTGCACGATCGTCCTCGTTATCTCGCTGTCGCCGACCCTGAATCTAATCTCACACTTGCGCCGTTTATAATATCGGATCGGATTGTTTCCGGAACACCATCCGAGATTGACTGGCATCACATCGAATGCTTTCTCTTCATGGTTGAGAATCCGGATATGCTTCTCGAAATCAAACCCGAAACGGGTGACCCAGATATGCCAGCTCCAGACAGCTTTCGTATTACCTAATTTCTCGTAAGGCGCTTCTCGCGCGTGGACTACATAATCGTCTTCTTTCGCCTTGTTATCGATCAAGGCGATCACGGCATTCCCCTCCTGTATGGTACTTATTTTGAATTTTATCCCTCCTTTGCCGCCGAAAAGAGCGGGATCATAAGCGATCTTATCCGGTTCGACAAGATCTTCGGCATCCTGCCAGATAAGTTTCACGCTTACGTTGGATGATAGGTCTATTCCTTCATTGTCTTTGATATAGGGAGCCCCGATCTGTTTGTTGAGATGGTTTACCATGTGCGGCGAAGAATAGGCAGCCGTGTTGTCGCCTTTACCCGAGATCGCGTTTCCATACACGAGGGGAAAACAATACCACCCGGGAGCACCCACCATGTAGCAGTTGGCGGTATTCTCGACCGCACTCCCTCCGGTTTCGTTGGAAAGGTTATGCGGGGCGTTTTCGCTGCCTTTTTCGGTTTTAGGAAATAAGTTGTTGATTGTGACGGTAGCCGGTTCCGTCATGGAGGCAACGAATGTATATGGCTTGTGTGACTTGTCCTCGCTGAGCGGGCCCTCGGTCGTCGTGAGCCATCCGGAGGTCGTGTTGTCTACCTCCCAGTTATCGGTCTCGTCATCGTGAGAATAATAGGTATAGCTGATTTCCGGTTCTATCCATACATTGGTTGTCCCGTCTGTCTTAAAACTGGACACAGTGATTACATTCTGATCTTCGAAAGTATGACCCGCATTAGGGAATGTGGTGTAGGCAGGGTCGGGTGAGAAAAATTTACCCTGATAGTTCACATCCTCGGGGTAGGTGGCATCCAAATACTTCTCGCTATACTCGATGTGCCAGTCCACGTCGTTGCCGTAGCCTTTGAACCGCATCGTGATCTTGTAATGGTGATTGCGGACCAGATCGAAATTATTCACCGCATCTTTTCCGAGCATGAACTGGTAGATGATCTTACCCTGCGATTCATATTCAGGCCGTTCGGCGACATAATATCCCTCCACCTCGAGGTATGTGCCGTTTTCGACCCCGTCAAATTTCTCGGAATCGATTATCCCGTCTCCGTCGGAGTCCTGAAGTTTGGATTTGTCTTTATGTGTTCCCTGCATGTTCTCATAGCAGGGAAGCGCCTTGGCTCCGTCGTCGTGGAAACCGGCGACACCCCATACCTCAGACGGAGAGAACTTGGGGGTTGTTTTCGTCACCCGGGGCCACGCACTGTGAGATTCGCCGTTCCCGTAGCTGATGGAATAGTCCGACGTGCCGAGTTCGATTCCGTCATCACCGATATGCGAGGAAGTTCCGAGGAATGCACCTGATGCCACATGTTTCAGTACGGCATTTTTTATATAGACCGTGACGCCGTCTTTCAGATTCGTTCCGTCGAAATCGACAGTAACTTTCGATACCGCCCTGCGCACCCAGGAATGCAGGCTATTCCGGTCCGGGGTGACGGTAATGGGTTCGTCGGTTTCAAAATCCTCATTGTCGGGAGCGGAAGCATCTTCTGCATAGTCCTGTCTGAACACGCCGAACATTTCCAGATCATCCTCGATTCTATCGTTCCAGTCGAGCCGGAACTTTCTGAGGAGCTCGATAGATGTTACCTTCCCGAGGTCGCTTTTCTGGTTATCGCATATATTGGCGACGGCATAGACATAATAACGTCCGGTCCGTACTTTCTTTTTGAACGTGACATGTTCGTGCGTAGAGCCGTCGGAAGGTGCGGGCGTGAAATTCACCTCTCCGCAATATTCGTTCAGGCGTTCTCCCTCGGAATTGAAGAAGAAAACATACAGCGATTTTATACCCGTGTATTTCGTCCCCACGGGCGCGTCTTCGGCTCGTGTCTGCACGTTCGTCGGCACAAGGGGCTTGTAAATCACCTCGCCCCGGATTTCGACCTCTGCATCCGGAATTTTCTCCGTCTCGTATATAAGGTCGTCCGTGCATCCGGCGAATGCGACAGCCGCAGCCAATGATGCCAGGATTATCGAAAAAACGATGCTATATTTTCTATTATGCTGTGACATGATTGCTCGTGAATTTTACGATGTCTGGTAAGTTGCAGACTCACTCAAGGTATTGCACCCATTCTCCGAGTATGGCTTTTCTTTTTTCCACGGTATCTCCTTCCGGCCACGGATACCGGTTGCCGAGGATGTCGAACCAGAATCTCGGGTTGATAGAGTCGTGATCGTATCCCTCCCAATTATATGCTACTGCACTGTATTCCAATCTGTCCCATTCGTTCAGGGTACGGCAGCACTTCAACCTGAGCTCCTCATCGAGCCATACGTGCTGCTTCAGATCATTGAGGTAATACGCCCAGTTTACATTTTCATATCCGGTTCTTCCTGCGGGATAGATAAGGTATTTCTTTCGGTTTTCTTTGCCGAAAATATGGTCGAGGTTTGCAACAGTCCTTTCGTAATCCGCATATACGAGCAGATACTCTTTGCCGTTGATGCTCACGAACTTTCCATGATTGTCTTTCGGACCGAGATATAATGGAACTGCTGTCGCTGGGTCGTAATAATTACCGTCATACCAGCAATCCCTGCCTTGGCCGTCCTTACCTATTATATATCCGGTGAATTCCTCGCGCTCCAGACCCAAATCGGGATCGAGTTCTACCGATGTGAAGGGGATGACATCGACTGTCCACCCGATGTCTTTGCCGTTCGCGGTGACGTCGAATTTATACCAGTTGTTGCGGGCGATGTCGAAGTATTGCCCGGGGAGCACGCCTGCCGGCGGGGTGTCGGAATAGCGGAAATCGACATACCCCTCGGCCTCGCGTCCTCCGGTCTCGACGCTCCCGACGGTGAAACATATCCTAATGCGCGATCGGCTGTCGACCGGCTCCCCTTGGTCATCAACATTCCTGTATTCCGGCACATACGCCACGAAATGCCCGGTTTGCTCGTTCTTTGTCAGCGTCAATGCAATATCGGCCGCGTCATCGGGTATATTCACAGACGTGTAGTCGGTAAACCATGAACCGGTGACATACTGTTTCTCCTCCGTGACGTTTGCCGGAGCCTTGTAACCCTTGCTGCTGGAATGGGTCAGCGACACGGACGTAACCACAGGGACATCCTCGAAATCCTTAAAAATGACATTCACATCGACCTTGGCATAGGCGCGGAGAAGGTGCAGGGTGCCGATATCGGAAACCTCCTTCCCGTCTATGAAGTCCGGCACGCCGCGCTCGAATTCCTTCACCCCGTACATCGGGATGAGATTTTTGTCCGAGAGCTGAGTTTTTTGCTGCGAAAACCCGAACTCGGCAAAGGAAGCGGCGCAAAGCTCCTCTATGGTCATTCCGGGAGCGGGATCGACGTAACTGCCCCAGTTGGCCAGGAACACGAAGCGGCAACCGGTGGTCAGAGCGCCTTTTACCTCCTCCGTATCCTTCAATCGCAGGCGAATCGAATATTTTTTATCTCCCAAGTGATAGATGCTGGCAACTTCCAATGCGCTGACGGGCTTGTTGTTCAGCCCGTAAAGGTAACAGCGGAAATCTCGTTGGGGCAGGTCGATGAAATTTTCCAGACCGCTTCCCGGGTTATATTCCCCATCGGCGGGGGTGGCTCGCGTCTTTCCATAAGCCGCGCCTCCCATATCGAGGGTGAAAACAGCTTGAATACTGCTCTCAACTTCCGGCAAGGATTCTTCCTGACTGCTGCACGCCACCATAAAAGGCAATGCGAATGCCGCCAGGCAGACTGCAATGCTATGTATAATGTCCGGTTTCATCAGTCCAATCCTTCTTCCCGTTTATTCGATCTCGACGTTACTCAGCACCACCCGCCAGGAATGAATCAGTATGTAGCTGCTGATCCACTTGTTGTTCTCGTCGAGGAAGAATGTCATCACATAGTCGTCCTCGCGGTCCAGAAACTCCTGGTCGTCCATCGTGCGATTGTACTCCTCCTCGTAATAGTCCTTCGCCAGCAGCGCATGGTCTATCACGGGAACGCGGGCCACAGTCTTGCCCTCTCGGTCGGTGATGGTCAGGAACATCTTTTCGCGATGCGCTTCCATCATGCGTCCTACGGTCAGGTCGGCGATGGCGCCCTTTACATGGATGATGGCGCGGGGTTCGTCTTTACCCAAACCGGCCTCGCCGTTCTGCATTTTCCAAGGGCGGTAGGTGATGTTCTCATCTTTCAGCAACCCGTTGTCATGAGCCATCAACCCGTTCTCGTCCTCGATGCGGAAGTCGAATTGATTGACATCCACATCCTCTCCCGAGAGATGATGCAGTATGACGCGAATATGGTTGGTGTTCTTGGTCAGGTACATGGTATAGTCGTAACTGCCTCCGTTCTCGTCGGAAGGCAGCGACACATCCAAAGTGCCGTGAAAGAGACGGTAAAGCCTTTCTTTGCTGTAAGCGCCGGACTCGTCATACCGGCGGTTCAGCGCGCACTGCAACTGCTCGATGCGGGTCTCGCCGACAAGGGCTTCGGGTACGGAGAAGGACTCCTCGCGCTCGCCGTCGTTCCGCAGACCGCACCACGCCAGCAACCGGTAGTCGCCGGAGGGCAGGTCGAGCAGCATCGAGTAGTCTTCCGCCGTCGACGGATCGATCTGTTCTTCCCGCTGCCATACCAGTACGCCCGATTGGTCGAAGGCATACAGGTGAACCGAAGAAACCTCGCTGGCGAAAGCGTCCGCCCACTTCAGGTTCATGTCGTAGCGGAACCGGAGCCGGTAATACACCGAACAATCGCCTTCATCTTCGTAAAGCCAGTTGCGGCTGCATGACGGAAGAACCAACAGGCAGACCGACGCCGCGCAGACCTTGGCCGCCACATTCCTTATCAATTCCCGTATATCCATATCGTTTACGCTATCTTGGTTGTATAGTTCTTTCCTTTTATATATGGTGTGCGGAACTTCCGCATTCGGATTTTCTCGTCAAGTGGGTTACCCGTCTTTTGTTCGGGTCTCCGATGCCGCACCTCCCTTGTGTACCGGTGGGCGGGTACTGTATTTGCTGTTCTGTTTTTATTAATATGTGTGGGAGACGGGAGCCGCCTCCCACACACATGATAAGTATCAGGAATGCCTTCAGGCATTCGGGTTCAGATTACCATTCCAAAACATATTCATTAGAGACAATGCGCCAGGACAGAATATTGATTTCAGCCGCAATGAAGTGGTCGTTGGGGTCGGGCTTCTCGGGATAGATTACCTGATCAGGATCATAAACAGGCGTACCGAGACCGGCGATCTTTGTCACCTTTGTATCATAGATGTGGTTGCGGACTACACCCTTGGTAGCGTTCTCGCCCTCGCCATGATGAATAATCTCGTAGTAATAGTAGGTCATACCGTTCTTCCAGACCAGCGCCCGGTCAATCATATACTCGCCAGTATTATCATCCTTGTTCTTAAGCATGCCGTTGATTGTTTCGGCTGTAATACGGTCTGTGTCATTTTTATCCGAAGAGGCATACCATGGTTTTTGGGCAGCGACATCCGTCAGCTGGGCATATACATAGCAGTTGCGCGCTTTTTTATCTTCACTGCTTGGCTCGGATGGAGTCTGGTCTACAATTAGAATCTGAAGATCTTTCGCGTCAATCAGGTTTCGCTCTGTTACAGTGCTTTCTCCACTACCCGTTGTAGTTTCACAATAGTAACTACAGCCATTGGTTGTCAACTGAGAAAGGATACTCTTTTTCAACTCGGGGAGGTTTTCATCCTCGTTCTCAGACCATTTATCGGCAAAGTGGGAACCCAAATGTCTTACAATAGTGAAAGGTGTTGTACCGTCTGCCTTACAAAGAGTACCCTTAAGGATAACCTTGGTGCGTTTGATAGGGGATAATGCGTCATAATCCGCAGCATTCTCATTGGTATACAATGGAGTGCCAATGGCAGTATTGATAGCTTCGTAAGAATCATAGCCATTCCTGGCATCCTTAGAATTGATGGCCCAGAAACTGCGGTGTGCAAATGCGCCCTCACCGTTCCACCAATTACTTGACCATGCGGTGGGATTAATGGCCTTGACCAGTCGGCCTTCATTGGTTTCTGCGGTCAGATTCCAGCCGTTGAGTTTTAAGTAAACTTGCTCGTTTCCAACCTTTAGAGGATCACCTTTCTTATCAATCAGTGCCAGTTTATCACTGATAGCGGAATTTACCGCATTACCCAAGGTGACCTTGACTTTGGCCACGCTGCGCTCGACATAAATGGTAACCGGATTTTTCTCGGCCTCTTTTGATTCCTTTTGCAGATGTTTAGACTCGATAGGGACAGCACAGATCTCTGTCTTATTATCTCCTCCATATACAGAATTGAACATCACGAATTTGCCTTTTGCAGTAAAACTGGTGGCGGCATAATCAGCGACCTCTTTTTTTAGGTCGGCAAGGCTTTTTGATGCAGAACCCAACATAATCTCACCGGTATCATCTCTGGGAGGATTGAGTACAGCCGCAATTCTCTGCGGAAGTTTGTCTCCGTCTTTGGTACTGATGACAATCTTGGCTGCAAGCACGCTCTCGATATCATCGTCGTCTTTGTCATCTTTCTGCGTTCCGTCTTCGGGAGACCAGTCGTAGAAGTTTACATAGCTGCCGTTTAGAAGCTTAACGTTAGCAATGGCACCGTTCGCGGTGAAGAAATAGAAACGGACTTGTTCAACATGGTTTTCGTTTTCATCTCCATCCTCGTAACCGCTTGCGGCACGAGTACCTGTCGCATCAGATGACATCAGATTTACGGTCAGGTAACTGGTATTGGCCTTACCGTTGCCTACATCCTTTTCGTCCGGAGCAATCTCCTCCTGCGAGCATCCTGCCATAAACAGGGATGCCAGCACAGACATAAATAAAAAATTCCTTTTCATGTCAATAAGTTAAAATTGTTTGAAAATATGTTTCTTCTCTTTTGATCTATATTATTGGTTTGATGTTATTTCCGCCTTTTGTCCAATTCGTCGAGCGTCCTGCCGGCCTGCTCGAGTCCCATCCCTTTCGCCTTATTCAGATAGCGGTATGCTGTGTCGTAATCGCCTTCCCGCACGGCAAGCGCTCCGCGTGCATAGACAGCCTCGGCGGAGTCGCCGGCCTTGTCGAGATACCTGCGCGCCGTCCCGAAATCGTCCCGCCGGATGGCGGCGTTGGCGGCGTTCAGATTGGCTGTTTCATCGTTCGGGAACATGCGCACCGCCGTTTGGAAGACGTCCGTGAACTCGTCCGTGCCGGGTTCATATTGTCCGGCAACGAGGTAGAACTCGTTCAAACTCAATTTCTGCGGCCGTTCCGCCATGATGCGTTTGATTTCATCCGCGTCGCTGAACGTGCGGATGTTGTAGTCGATACGGTAGTCGGTATGGCGCAGTGCCGGATAGAAATTATGCAGCATGAAGCGGTATTCTTCCGGGTAGGTGCGCTTGATTTTCCACTCCTTGGCGTCGGGTTCCATGTCGCTGTCGATCAATGCCAGAATCTCCGCACGGTGGTCGATGTTCGATTGTTCCACGTAACGGCGCAAGCCTGCCCAATCCTCGGGCTCGTAATCGGTCTGGATGACGTTATCTGCAAAACTGTATAGCTGCCCGATGTGTTTTTTGAGCGCGGCGGTACGTCCGATGGCAAGTTCCGTGTTGTGCTTGTAGGGGCTCTCCGGCGAAGCGTATCCCTTCAGCCACACGGAAGTAATGGTGACATCCTTGTCATTGCGCACGGAGTCGATGGTCGCCTGAATCTTGCCTAATTCGACCGTGTTCCGGCGATAGTCGGGATAAATCACCGTCTGGTCCACAGGGAAGTCGATGTAGGCCGATCCGGACAGCGACCGGCTCTTCATGATTTCCGCCTCGGGCTGCACGAATACCAGTTCGGGGAAAAACGCCTCGGTATGGCGTCCGAGCGTTCCGTCCTGTCGGGCCAGCAGCGTGTTGCAACAGCCGTAATCGCTGCGGTGAAGCGACAGCACGGCTCCGTTCATCCAGTCGGCATAGGACACGATGTTATGGTATGCGATGCCGTCGGGCTTCTCCGACGCTTTGTAGCTCATCTCGTCCTTGTCTGTGAGCATACTCTCGCCGTTCCGCACGTAGAAATAGTAGCGTCGGCGTCCGTAGATGCCTATGGAAGGCAGGTCGAGCGAATCGCTTCCGTTTACCAGTCTCGGGGTCAGCAGCACGGCGCGGTTGCCCTCCACGGCGAGGTCTTTCAGACCGAGATTCATATCCACCGCGATGTATGCGCCGTTGCGCTCCATCTTCACGTCGCTGACACTGACGCCGTCCACGACGGTCTGCTTCGAATTCTGGGCTTCCGCCGTCAAACCGGCGCCCAACAGGAGTATCAGGATATACGATGTCTTTTTCATCTTGCACGCGAGTTAGAATACATACACTAAATTGACGGCCGTCTTGGTAGGGCCCACGTAGTGATGCGGTTTGTCGGTCTCGATCTTTTTGCCGCAGCCGGTGCAGCGGAACCGGTCGTATCGGGTATAGGAGTAGCCGATACCGATTTCGGCTTCGAGGTTCCAATGGCGCCCCAGTATCCATGCATAGCCGTAGGCCACGCCCGCGCCGACGAACCAGCCCTGATAGCGCGTGTCCTTGAGTTTGCGGGCATCGGTGCCCAGAAAATTGATTTTGCCGTCGATGCCGCCGATGTTGTATTGCCCGCCATGCACGTGTATACCGAAAAAATGTCCGCCAAAACGGTCGCACAGCCAATAGCGGGCTTCGGGCTGCACGGCCCAGTGCTTCCAGCGGCGGTCGTGAGAAAGGGTCCACGCATTGAACTGACCCGTGATATCCAAAGTCCATTTCGGGGCAAGGCTAACTTCGATACCAATGTTCGGGTTGAGAAAGCCGTCAGCGAGCAGATTTGTCTTCAACGCTACATCTTGCGCCTTAACGCTCGAAAACAGCGTCAGCATAACAGCTATGACAGTCAATTTCACTCTCATATCCATTCGATGTTACAGTATGTTCGTTTTATATATTCAGATGTATATCCAATCACTTCTCTTTTTAAGAGAAAGACAATGACCATATTGCCTTATTCTTAGAGAGTTATAGTTAAAGATTGTCAGATTTGCACAACAAGTTCCCATATCCGCTTAACATCCGGCTCGATTTATTCTTGAAAACCGATTTTTTTCATCGGTTTTCATTGACGTTTTCAACTTTTTCACTAATTTTGCAACTGTACGCTATTTCTCTTAAAAAGAGAACTTTACAACTGCTCGACAAAACCCGGCGCCCTCATCACTTATAAAGATTTCAATATCTGGCTGTTGGCTTTATCCACGGCGGACGTATCCAGTGAAGCCAAATAGATTCGTGTGGTTTTCTCGGAATCGTGTCCCAGCGCCTCGCTGATGGTTGCCAGCGGAACGTTTTTACTCTTGGCGATGGAAGCCCATGCGTGGCGGGCTACGTAACTCGTCAAGGGTATGGCCAGTCCCAGTTTTTCACCGAGCTTTTTAAGCTTTTCGTTGACCTGATGTGCTGCATTCTTGTACTGCCGGCGTTCATCCGTATCCACGTTTTTTATTATCGGCAGCAGATAGGGACTTCCGCCCGTATCGTACTTGTCGACAATGTCCTGCATCGGTCTTTCCCATTTGATGAAAAGCAGCTGGCCCGTCTTCTGCCTGCGATACGAGAGGATGCCATTTTGCAGGTCCTTCTTTTTCAGATAGGCCATATCTACGAACGACATTCCGCGCGTGTAGAACGAAAACATGAAGATGTCCCGGGCGAAGTCCATAACCGGGAACAGCGTCAGATCGAGTTCCTTGATCTGACGGATGATTTTCAGAGGTACGGCTCGTTTGACGGTCTTGTCGATTCCTGTATAGACATGTTTGAAAGGACTGCGCTGCCCGGTCAGTTCCTTTTCGACGGCACGGTTGTAGATTGCCCGCAATCCCCTCATATAATAAGACGAGGTATTCGGACACGCATCATTCGCATGCAGAAAGATTTCATATTCGACCATCAGATTGGATTCCACCTCGTCCAGCGGTACGTCTTTCTCCCCGCGAAACCGCCCGAAACTGTTCAGAACGGTCGTATAACGCTCGGCAGTACGTGTTCTGCCGATTTGTTTCAACTGCCCGACAAGTTCACGGCCGAACGACATGAATCCTCCGGTGTCTGCTAATGCGAGGAAGCATTCCGCCACCTCTTCGGCCGTATAGTTCCGGGCCGCCCGTTCGAAGCGGGAGATGATGCCTTTGAAGCGTCTGACATCTTCCGCCAAAGCGCTTTTCAAAGAAACCAGATAATTCCGGCGACCGTTTCCCGTACCCGGAGGAAAGACGATTTTCGCGTTTGCCGTATCCCATTCATGCGGGTAGAGTTTGTACCCGGGATTGATTTGTCGTGCCATACGGTTATGAATCACCTGATAAAATACAGTGCCCTCCTTCGTCGGGATGGTAGAAGCACGGACTTTCACTTTTACTGTTGCCATATGATTTGTTTTGATTTCGGCCAATAAAAAAACCTCCATTTTTTTAATGAAGGCTTATATTTCTATTTTTGTGTATTCTAATCCATTCGGGATATCGAATTTCGATGTATGGATCATCGCTTGAAAAAGTCTGATCTACAGCCTTAACCCGCTTCCAGAACAAACTCCTCGCCATTTCACCCATACCGCCTGATGCAGCGTGTCGAGAATCCGTATCGAGCCTTTCAACCGTTCGCTCACGACCGCTCCAGTCCGTTCGGCGGGCTTTTTTTCATCTCCAGACGGTTGTAATATTGCATCGGGAACCGACCCGGCCACAAGACCCGTAACGGAGAACTTCCGAAACCATCGGTAAAAATTTACTGCGGCGGACCTTTACCCTCGTCAGAGGGTAGCGAGGTGTACCTTTGTCCGACAAACTGCGTTTTGTCCGACAAAGGTGCTCGCTCTGCGAGGCTGGGTGGCGTTCCCGAGTCACGCTACTAAAACTACCAGACTGATGACAACCACGAAAAAGAGGATCGGACACCCGATAACGACAGATCCCAGAGTCTACAGGCATAATTTCAAACTCACCACGGAAGAGAATATCCGCTTTAAGCAGATGCTTTGTAAGGCAGGATTGGAGCATAACTGCAGCCGTTTTATCGTAAAACGCATCTTCAAAGAGGAGTTCGTCTTCCTCCGACGCAACCTTCGAAGACGCAATTCGTCGCCCGCCTGAACGATTTTTATTTCCAGTTTCAGAAACTCGCCAATAACTACAATCAGGTCGTAAAGGTCATCAATGCCCACTTCTCCAACGTCGCGATCCCGCATCAGATCGCCATGCTGGAACAATGCACACGCGAGTTGAAGGCCTTGAGTAACGAGATTCTGAACCTTGCGAAACATACTGTGGAGTGGTTGCAAATACGACCTGCTGGGACAATTCGCCGACGATGGCCCCATGTCGCAGGAGGAGTTCGAAGCTCTGCGCCGCAACCTTTCACGCAAGCGAAAGCCATAGCGCAAACGGACTATATCTCGCTAAATGAACAGGCCGGACATTTATTCCGGCCTGTTGCTAATGTGAAGTGTGCGTCATCAATGGAGGAGCTATAAAAGAGCAATGTCCTCCGGGAGAATATTAAAAACCCACGAGAAGTTTAATTGATCGCTATGACTATATTTTTTCGTATATAGCCGCAAAAAAGATTCATTGAAGAATTGTCTTCCCTCTGCGTTCCGGTCTACATATTTCCATATTTTCAGTAATTGGCCATCTTTGGAACAGATACTTATACACCATTCTTGTTCCGGCTTACCGTTCCACGCATCGTAAAATGTGTCAAAAGTGGGTTCTCCTAAATATTGAAACGGATTGAAGCTATGAACTAATACCGAATCTCCGGGGTCGACAACAGCATCAGTATCAATGAACGGTGATGTAGTAATAATTAGAATCTGATCGGTATTGTTTTTTGCATACCATGAAGTTGCATGCGTAGCCACCCATTTCTTCGGGTCGCATGATATGCTAATTAGTGTAATCGCAAATATGAAAGCAATCTTTTTCATGGCATTTGTAAGTTACTTGTCTTTACTTTATTACAAAAATATAAATGTTCAGGGATTATTCCCTGAACATTTAAAATAATTGTCAGTTACCACAGGTCATTTCAAGCTGCGCGCCTTGATTGATTGCAAATGGAGAGTTTATGGTAACGGACTTATTGGCCCGAAAGGTCAGTTTCGCACTATTCGTTACAGTAACATTCCGCGTAAGAATATTATTCCCTGAAAAAACGAAAGACGAAGAAACCGTTTTGTCGGTATAAAAGGCATCATGCGTCAAATCTCCGGTATCAGGTTTGGGGACATTCGGGGTAATCCCGTTGTCCGTAAATGCCTTTTCGATCTCATCAGCCTTTTCGGGATATTTTTCGTACATTTTTGCGACTAATCTGTCATAGGTATCGACCCCAACGACCAAACAATCATATATCTGCTTCTTAGTTAATACTTTATCCTTTTGCAAGTCCCAAAACACATGAGGTTTAAGCCAAGTATGCACATCCGGATAATCATCCAAAAGACCTGACGGATTGTATTTTTCATAGGCCCGGATATGTCCCATTGAGTAACCCCACATTTCACCAACTCCGCAAAGTTCTGCATTCTTACCCGTCCCGTTTCCATAAGAACCGTATGTCATAATATAGCTGATATACTTCGCCCAATGCGCACTTCCTACTTGACTGAAATGACTGGCGTGGGACAACTCGTGATTTACAACGTCATAAACCTTCCGGTAAGAGTGTCCACCTGTTCCTATCGTAATATCAGGTAGAACCTTTTTCAGCATTTGATTCAGCACCGTTGCAAGAGTACCGTAACCGATATTCATAAAAAAGTTTTTCCACGATGAATTACCGTTATACCCAATAGGATGTACGATTCGGCGCAACATAGGTGTCGAGGATGTCGTCCAGCGTTTGAAAACCCAAATTTTAAGATTACGGGGCGGTTTGGCAATTCCTGTCTTCTCGCACATTTTATAGTAATCGTAGGTTGCATTATTAACAGCCGCCCAATCCCAAGCAAAACTTCCAGCATTTATATCGCGTGAGTGTCCTCGGTTACTATGCCACCCCATATTAAGATTGGCCCGTGCAATCGGCCCCCAATTACCCCAGATGTCAAAACCTTTCCTGTTGTCAAAAACAATCGCGTAATGCGGTCCGAATCTGAATTTGCTGTCCATTGTATAATGGCCGCTTTCGTCCGTAAATGTCGTAGACCATTTAATAAATCTATGGCATCTGATTTTAACTCCTTTTACCGGAACAAAAGTACCTGCATAATCATCATAAACTCTGATAGTTCCCTCCGGTCTGCGTTTCCCGCGAGTTTCCGGTTCCTGTTCTTCAAGGGGGTAGCCAAGACTTAAAAAAGCAGCTTCCTCCACATTTATAATACCCCCGCGAGTGGGTGAGATTGTTTCATCTTCTGCCGGAATATAGCATTCTTCAATCACCTCATAAGGTATTTCTTTAGGAAATGCGAAGTCTGGCTTTACGGTTGTATACAACCAAGTAAAACTACCCTCCGGAATAGTCGTGTCTTGATAAACCGCATCTTCCGGAAGTTCGATATTGAGCGGATAGTCGAACAGTTCGAGGTCATAATCGTTTTTCAGGGCAATAAGTTGTAAACTGTCCTGCGGTAAGAATCTGACGTACAAATCCGTCGGTTCAATAGTCTTAGAAACATTATACGAATCGTAAACTCCCTGTATGACATCAACCGTGTACGGATTCGGTAAAAGTTCATATTCTACCATATCACTTCCATCCGAACGGGTTTTTGCGAGTGCCGGCGCGTTGGAATTATCATCGGTCATAATGTCTGTTTCGTCTTTGGTACAAGAGGACAGCATCACAGCCAATAATAATATCACCGAATATATTTTCTTCATAAAACAGTTTTATGTAATTCCGTCAAAATTCAATGATTTCCTATTTCCCGGCGGCTTTTAATTGACTTTCCAATGCAGCGACGCGCGCGGTTAATTCCTGAATGGCGCCCGTCAGAATCGGGATAAGGGCGGAATAATTGACAAGACGGTCGCCCTCTTCTGTCATGGCGACTGCTCCGGGAATGATAGCTTCTAATTCCTGCGCCAAAAAACCGTATTCCTCCACACCGCTTTGCACGGGACGAATATTGAATCTTTCGTATTCGCTTTCATCCCTCCAATGATATTTCACGGGATTCAATTTCAGCACCATATTCGTTGACGGGTTAGATTGTGCAGGCGCTATGTTAATGGAAAAAGCCGACCGGGAAACGGGTGTCGTTTTCAATGAGCGAATATTGGTTTTCAGTTTTTCATCCGAGGTCTGATACATCGTGCGGCAATAAAGGTCGATATACAAGGACCTGTCGCTATCCAAAAACACAAGTTTATTGGTTGTAGTAGACATACGGGGATCGGCTGCATGAATGTGCATTTTGATACCGTTCTGGTCCGTGGACCCCCAATAGTGCGCCCATCCCGCCTAGCTCGTCGTATAGGTTTTATACATACCTCGTCCTACGGTGAGTTTAGGTCATTTGGGCCATGCAGTTAATCGTAACTGAAAGAACAAACAGAATGGTGAAGATCGTTTTTTTATAAGACAAAATTTTAAGGGTTAAAAGTTATTTTGAGGTTTGGAAATTGGCGTTGTGAGTATTGTGGCCAGACGATCATTTTCCGAACGTGCGGGTATATGAAACCGACGGCATGATAGGTATCAGCACCGTTGCTTTATAGGTTCCGCGGTAGGGGTAAATGCTCACGGGGTTTTTGTGCCATGTGGCGTTGATGATCGAGAACTGCCAGTTGCGCACGCCGTTGCGCTTGCGGCGCTCCATGTTGTAGCTGACATCGGCGCGGAAATAGTTGCGCATCCGCATCGTGGGATAGGCCGTGATGCCGATGATCGGATTACCGTCCGTATCCGGATAGCTTTCGTTCGTCAGGCGATACGGAAGCCCGGAACGCCATGCAACATTGAGTGAAAAGGTATGTTTTCGGCCCGGCCGCTTCACCACGTCGTAGCTGACGAACGCATTGAAATCGTGCGGTATGTCATACTCAAACGGGTAGGTTACGCCGTCCGAGCGGCGGCGGGAATCGGTATAGGTATAGGAAGCCGTCAGGCTCAGGCGTTCGGTCTGGTACTGGAGCATTGCTTCAATGCCGAACGCTCGTCCCGTGCCGTAGATGAATCCACCGTTATTCAGCAGAAAATCGTCGCTGTCGTAAATCAGCGGCAGGTTGCGCATCCGTTTGTAATAGCCCTCCAGCGAGAGGGTCAGGTTTTCGTGCAGCTTCATCCGTCCGCCGAGCGATACCTGCCATGCGTGCTGGAGCTTCCCATCCCGAAACGGAGTCCAGAAGTCAATCGGCATCGAGTAGTAATAGCGGTTGAATTGAACAAGCGCCTGAGAATTTATCGTCCCCGAAAGCCAGACCGCATTGTCGCGGCCAAAATCATAGGATAGTTGCGCACGCGGCTCTACGGCATATCTTGTCTGCTCCGAATTGTCATAGACCGCGCCCCGCACACCCACGTCGGCCCGCCAGCCGCCCCATTGAAAGCGGTTGTTCAGGAACAGCGCCCCCGAAACAAGCAGCTCGGAAGAATAGCCGCGGTCCTTGTGCTGTCCGTTGATGATGCTTTTCGTGTGCATCGGTTCGAACCGCTGGTGCGAAAACGTAACTCCGTATTCCAACGTCCAGACATGCGAAAGCCGTTGGTCGAACGTCATGCGTGCTCCGAACTCGTGGGTTTTGAAGGTCGTTTTGCCCCAATTACTGAAACCGTCGTCTTTAAATTCTGTTTCCTGACGGTTTTGCAGGTAGGTATAGTAGGCCACCACCAAGGAGCGCAGATTATCATTCCAACGCGATTCCAGCCGCAGGGATGCCGTAGTATTGCCCCAGCCGAACCCGTTTTCTGCGTGGGCTTCCTTGTTCTTCATGTGGTCGTCACCTGAATAGACGCCGAGCGAAAGCGTATGATTCCGGTGAATGTCGTAAGTCAGTTTCCCCGTTATATCGTAGAAACCGTATCGTATATCGTTATCGGCGATTGCAAGCACCGCTTCGGGAAAGAAGTAACGTGCTGAAATGAGGTAGGAACCCTTATCGCGTTTGATAGGCCCGTCGAGGGTCCCGGCCAACGACAAGGTTCCCACCGTGAGCGACTGGCGGTGATCCCGTCGGTCGCCCTCGCGTGTGCGAATCTGCGTCATGGCCGAAAGCCGGGACCCGTAGGCGGGCGATATGAAGCCTTTCGACACCTCGGCCGATTGCACCGTTTCGCCGCTGAATATCGAGAGGATGCCGTAGGCATGCGCCTGATTGTAGATCGGCACGTCGTCGTAAAGAATTAATGTTTGGTCGTTGCTGCCGCCGCGTACCAGCAGCCCCGACATGCCGTCCTTTCCGGCCGATACGCCCGGAAGCAGTTGCAGGAATTTGAATATGTCTTTTTCGCCCGCGAACAACGGGGCGTATTTAAGCTGCTCGATGTCCACGGCGATATTGCCCGTCTGCTTGTAGACCATCAACGGCCTGCGGGCGGTGACGACTACCGAATCTATCGCTTCGGTGCGTGAAATGCTGTCGGCGGGAGTTTGCGCCGTAAGTAAGGCGGGAATGCAAAGCGCCAGACAGCCTGCGAGCAGTTTCCTCATAATTCGGGCGTCGTGTAATAGTTATATCCGGCGAAGATGCCGATACCGTTGTCAATGTTCGAGTAGACCGTGATCTGCTCGATAAAGGGATTTTCCTGAGCACTTTCCCCCGTATTCAGCTCATGTTTATATCGGGAGCGCATATAGCGGTCGTAGGTATCGGACGCCGCAATAATCTGAAATGTGTGCCTGTTTTCAACGGCTCCGAAAACCGAGAAGCGGAGCGGGAATGCTGCGCCGAGATTTTCGCGGGCGACACGCAGAAAATATTCGAAATCTATGGTGCTTCCTTTTTCGTCGGATTCGTAGGCGTCGTTCGCGCCATTCACCTGATCGACAAATACGGAAGTCGTATAGAACGCATATATATCTTTTTCTCCGTTATTGTCCCGTTCCGTACCCCGGAGCCAGATAGCTTTGGCATCTACATCTGCAGTAAGGTCCGTCATGTCGAAATGCCGATACCATCCCTTTTGGTGCGCGAACGATATGCGGGCTGCGGGCGCTTCGGGAATCGTCGTCCGGGCAGACAACTCTCCATAACCGGGGACCGATACAACAAGACGGTAAGAGCGCCCGGCAGCAGCCCGGAACGTTGTTTGGGTCGTGCCCTCCGGATCGGCCGGGCAGCGCACAACCTCGGTATTATCTTCGTAAAGGCGGATTTCGGCTTCCCCAACGGGAGTGAACCCGCTTTGGGCCGAGTAGCTGCGGCTCCAATGCAGGCGTACCGCAAAGGGTTCCTGCGGCGAGATCAACGCATTGACAACCACGCGGGGCTTAAAATCCTTTTCGCCGAACGAATAATCGACCTCGCAGGCCCAGCAGATAAAAACTACAAAGAATACCGAAATGCAGCGCAGCATGGTTATTTAACCTTAATTATCAACTTATCTCCCTTCCGGCTTTCTGGACTGCATTCGTCATAATAGCCGTAATCAAGACGTAGCACGATTTTTTTACCGGACGTGCCGCCGCTGATATTTACTCGTAAAGGAAGTTGCAGGACATCCTTTTTCCTGAAATTGAAGACCTGCTCGCTAAGAATGAAATCACCGCCGGGTTTTGCCGCGGATAGATTCTCCTCGACAATGACCTTTACCGTCTGTTTGGGATGAGCTTTGGCTGCAAAAGCATTGCGTGTAACCAATAAATCCACCTGCGCACCGGGTCCGACAGTTATTTTCGTAACAGGTTCAACCCAGCCCTCCTGCGATGGATCGTTATGCAGGAAATAAAACATGTCCTCGAAGCTCCAAACATGTTTTTCATCGTTGCAAGAAATGAATCCGATGGCAAACGCAAGCAAGAAAAGAATCTTTTTCATAATAAATTTTAGAGTGTGGAATAATCAAGGAAACAGAGAATTATGTCCCTGTTTCCTTGATATGGAATAGTTAGATACATTCGGGAAGCGGCAGGTAAATTCCTTGGCAGCAATTAATATCCGTAACAACTCCGCAATTACCCATCTCACGGCTTCGTGCCCTATGTACAATGCAGTTGAATCCGCTCGGCATAGGTACTTCCGTAGGGGTCATGTTGAATTGACCGTTTCCGAAACCGATGGTCGCATACAGGTTCTTTGTGGATTCCGTTTTCGAATAGTTATTTCTGTATGTTTCGAAAGAAATACGTTTCCCGGCGATGGTTAAATCCCAATGCAGATTCTCAATATAAAAGCGGTCATTGTATGTATTCCATCCTATCAGGGTCTTCTTCTTTTGTCCCGAAACATGCACCTGAATAGCAAAGGAGGTGTTATAGTATTTCTGTCCATTTACCTCTTGCACAGCAGAGTGACGCAATACGTTGGTGCGAGAGAAAACTTTGTACTTTTTTGTTTCACGACGGCGATCCGTATACTTCTGCGAAATCTCTCCTCTGGTCTGGGTTTCATCGAATACAGGCGCAACATAACCTATTTCTTCAACTTCAACAGCCCTTGTTTTTGCATCGGTCCTCTCGATAGTTACAGATTCCGCGTTCACGGTATGTTTGACATCACCGACATAAAAAACACCATTAATGTCGGCAATGCTGGCATAACCGACAGAAGTAATAACAGGCATCAGGCGGTCATTATCCATTTTAAGATAACCTGCACAGGTTTCAAGAACCGCTTGGTACTCCTCCGGAGTTTCACAGGCGATAATATCATCCAACATACCATCCGTGAACGAACGCCACGAGGTGAAATTATGCGCTTTCTCGAAAGCGTGCAGAGATTCTTCCGAAGTCAGCGATTCCAAAGTGTTCAGGCAAACTTCACCTGATGAAAAATGCAGCGTGCCGTCAATGCAGACAATATCACCCCCGACGCCCATTTCCTGCGGTTCCGGTGCTGTCTGTTCAGGGGTCGTTTCTTTCGTGCAGGCAAAAGCGACAGCCGCAAGACCTGCCAGTAAAACGATAGAAATATGTTTCATAATCATAATTTTAAAGGTAAATCTAAGAAATTATTCGGTAAACTCGATCTGTCCGGTGTAAATCGTACCGTTTTCATATTCGACGGTAATCAGATAAACCCCGCAGTCGAGGTCCGACACGTCGAGTGTCGCAGTCTGATCCCCGAAATTCACCATTTCCGTAAGATAGGTTCCATTGCCGGAGATCGTAACGAATGCTCGGTCGCAATTCTCCGGAGAGTGGAGCGTAATGGTGTTGCCATCCGGAGAAAGCACCGCATTAATCGGCGGCATGACGCTGCGCGGACCTTTAACCGTCATTTTCTTTTCCAGATAAACGGACGTGGTTTTCGGCCGTTTCCGATTTGCATACGCTTCAAAGCAAATTCCGGCTCCGATGCAACACAGCACAAGTAATAAAAGTAATTTTTTCATGTGATAAGATATGTGGGTTAGACAATAGCAAAGTTAGGCTTTCGGTTTCTTCCGATAGCAAAATCAGCGCCGATAAAATCTATCACATGAAGTCGATAAATGGTTGATATACATAGAAATAGAAGTTGCGAGAATTGCATAAATCTCGCAGTTTTTATAATACACACAATAATCACCTGAAAGCCAGATTGTTATGTGTTATATTTTGAAGGTTTATTCAGTAGGGGAGGGATTTGTTTGATAATCAGAATGTTATTGCATTTTCTGGATGAAAAAGTCCTTTTCGGCCGAATCCGATGCCGCAATTCGGGCTTTCAATCTTGATTTGCGGTTGTAGACATTCGATACCGAATCGCCGATTATAACGCTGATGATTTGCGCCGAGAATCCGGCGTAGATGTAACATAGCAAATCCATATCCGCAGGTTTGAATTTCGGGAACTGCTTCCGCAGTTTCACGATGATATTGTCATTTACCGTGTTTACGATCTCCTCCAATTCTTTTTTTGTCGCGGGATTGGATGCAAGGTTCGTAAAGAAGTTTTTCACCTGTTTGTAAATAACCTCCTGCTGGGCTTTTGTATTGTTCCGTTCATAGAACGCCCGGCCGAGTTGGTCGAGGAACTCGAAGCGGGACAACACCAATTCTTTAAGTTGCACCTCCTGTCCCTCCTTGACGGCAAGATGTTCGAGGATGCGGTTTTTTGATGCCCGGATGCTGTCAACGGCCAACATGTAGCGTTCAACCTGCTGCTGTTTTCGTTTCATGCGTTCCTGATAGTAGTAGATCAGGAAAATTGCGACGGTGCAGATCAGCAGTCCGACAATATATTCAAAGTAAGTTCGTACTTTCAGGCGGTAACTCGCAAAAGCAGTTTGCTCTTTATAATATTTTCCCTCGGCGGCGGTTGCTGATTGAGATACCACCATGCGGGATACGGAATCGCTCAACCAGATATATTCATTGATCGAATTGGCTGCTTCCTCTGAATTTCCGGATGCCAATTCAATTTGAATAGATAGATATGCCAGTTGTGCATCGTCCCGAACATCCTCCGCCAACTCCGAAGCGATATTGAAATAATATCGTGCGCTGTCTATCTTGTGTTGCAGATAATAGACTTTGGCCAATACTCTATATTGATAAATTGACAGACCATCTGGAGCGGTCCGCTCAATTTCCTTTACGGCCTGCAAGGCTTTTGGATAATCGCCCTCATTTACATAAATATCCCCCAAATTGCTTAAACAAGCAATAACCATATCGTTATCTTCCTGCTGTGCGGCTGCTTGCAGAGCTTGCGAATAGTATTTTACGGCATTGGCGTTATCGCCCAAACTGGAATAGGCATTAGCGATATTAAGTGTCGCATTATTCATAAACGCGGGATTGCGTAGTTTTTCCCAAGCGCCATAAGCATTCTGATAATATTCCAGCGCTCCGTTAAAATTCATCTGCTCGGAATAGACCTCCCCGATACGGGAGTATACCAAACCCAGGTAATAATTCTTATGCGCCGCGAACGCGTATTTTTCCGCAGTCAGATAATAGCGCATAGCTTCCTGATAATCGTCGCCGTTTTGATAGATTCGCCCATAGTGATAGTTAATCAGAAACTTCACCGAATCCGAACAAATCCGGTTGTCGTAATACCGGTATGCAATGCGTATCAGCGAATCATCATCGGCATCCACATAATTTTTATCGAGTGCCGCGGAATACAAGAGTGCGTATTTTGCCCGCGTGCTGCGCCGCAGAATCCGGTCGGGGTCAATGTTCTCGATGATGCGCAACGAGCTGTCCGGTTCGATGCGTAACAATCTTGTCGCAATAGACAATTCTTGCTCGATTTGCCTGTTGCTGCCACAGCCACATAGAAGAAAACCTGTTAAAAAAGATAATAAGTATTTCATAATTGCCAAATGTCATCATAAAAATATAGATTTTTTTGACATCTATATCTGAAAGAAAAATTATATCGAAAGATTCTTAGATTTAATAATATATTGACTTGCCATTTTATCATCGATATATTTTATTCATCTTAAATAAAAACAAAAGACGAGTACAAGGTTCAGCACTTTGTAATCGTCTCAGTTGTTATTTTGCTATAAAGAATATTACTTAATTTTATTACCCTTGATGCTTTTCAGTATAATTTACCTATCGCGAAAATTTTCCGTATTTTGCAAAAGGTTCTTTGAAACGCGGTATTTCAGCGCAACAGACTGAAAACAAACCGTTGCCTTTTTGTTACCTACTATCCTATGCAAAAATGTAACGACCTTATGAATCTAGTCGTTACATCATTATGGTATCGTACTTCAAAAGAAGCGGGGGGGGGGATTTTATTAGTCGAGTTCGTTGAAAAACTCTTTCAGCGAGGTGCCGTAATAGTTGCAGAGTTTGGAAAGCGTGCTGACAGTGATATTGTATCGGGCTGTTTCGATCTTGCCGATATGTACGCCCGTATCTTCATAGACGGTTTCCTGCGAAACACCTTTCTCCGCGCGCAGTTCTTTGAGCCTGCCCGCTATTGCTTCTAAAAGCATTGTATCGCGCCACGGTTGTTTCATCGGGACAAAGAAACGAGTGACCTGAATAATTTTGTAATGATATATACATCATTATTCGGGAATTTTGTTTACCTTTGTCGTATGAGATAGCAGATACCGGGCCGGAATGGTATGCGGCGGAACAAAGGTGTGAGTTGCGTCACTGAGTATTGAATTCTTCAAAGTCTCCTTTGCCCGCCGCTTTTTTCGACAGAAATAGATAACCCCGCACCGGAAAGTGCGGGGTTTTTCAATATGGAGCGAAGTATAAGATGTTTCAGCTGTTCTTAAACTCGCCTCTGAATGGGTTGCAAGATCATGGCTTCCGATCGGATTGCCACGGCATCTGCGATGTCTCGCAATGACGGAAAAGGCACAGATGAGGGTGGAAAGCGTCCTGACATTCCGCCGCGCCCTAAAATCCGGCTCTTAGCCGGGCCGAGCAATGACGGGAAAAGCGCAGAACCGGATGAAGAGCACCCCGAAGCAACTGCCGCCCCCCCCCTAAATACGGCTTTTTAAGCCGGCTATTTTAAATAGATGCCGTGGGCGGCGCATTCGGCGATCATCTTCTCGGGCCAAGTGCTGACCTGCACCTCGCCGATATGGGCGCAGCGCAGGTAGAACATGCAGAGGCGCGATTGTCCGATGCCGCCGCCGATCGAGAGCGGCAGACGCCCTTCGAGCAGCATCCGGTGAAACTCCATCTCGCGCCGCTCGGGACAGCCGCAGATCGACAACTGCCGTTCGAGAGCCTCGGCGTCGACGCGGATGCCCATGCTCGACAACTCGAGGGCGCTTTCCAGAACCGGGTTCCAGACAAGGATATCGCCGTTGAGACCTTTATATCCCCCTTCGGTCGGGGTACTCCAGTCGTCGTAGTCCGGGGCGCGTCCGTCGTGGCGCTGGCCGTTCGACAATTCGGCGCCGATGCCGATGAGGAACAGCGCGCCGTATTTGCGTGCGGCGGCCTGCTCGCGTTCCTTGGGCGTGAGCGCGGGGAACTCCTGCAGCAGCTCCTCGGCCTGCAGGAACGTGATCCGTTCGGGCAGGATGGGCGTAATGTGCGGGTAGAGTTCGTAAACCTCCTCCTCGACGGCTTTCATCGCCTCGTAGATCGTCTCAACGGTTGCTTTCAGGAAGCCCAGGTTGCGCTCCTCGGGGCGTATCGTGCGCTCCCAGTCCCACTGGTCGACGTAGAGCGAATGGATGTTGTCCAGCTCCTCGTCGGCGCGTATGGCGTTCATGTCGGTATAAAGCCCGTATCCGGGAGCGATCTTGTAAGCCCCGAGCTTCATGCGTTTCCATTTGGCCAGCGAGTGCACCACTTCGGCACGGCGGTCGCCCAGGTCGCGGATCGGGAACGACACGGCGCGTTCCACGCCGTTGAGGTCGTCGTTGATGCCCGTGCCCGAGAGGACGAACAACGGGGCCGTGACGCGGCGCAGGCGCAGCGTGCGGGAGAGCATGTCGGGGAAAATCTCTTTGAGGTAGCCGATGGCCTGCTCCATGGTTTCGGGAGCGAGTTTGGCGGTATAGTCTTCCGGAATGAACAGCGGCATAGTTTGAATTTTTTTGGTCCGTAAAACGAATTACAGCGAGGTGGAATCGGTTTTGTCACCCGCGTCGATGAGGTTCTCCTCCGAAACGCCCAGCGAACGGTAGTAAGTGTTCAGCTCGGCGAGGACCTCCTTGCGGCCCGCATAGCTGGCCAGGTAGTAGACGTCGCCCAGCTGGTCGAGCTTTTCGTCGATGATGCCCGAAACCATGTTTTCCTGATCCCCCTCGAAGCGGAGATAGTGCTCGATGTACTCGATCAGCGTTTGGGCATACTCCCTGAGCAGTGCGTCGCCCTTGTCGGCGGCCTCCGCGTCGCCCATCGCCGCGGCGGCGTAGTAGGCTTCGAGGAAGGGATAGGTGTTGGTGTCGGTGAAGCGCACCTGCGAGGTCGGCATCCGCTCCAGCCCCAGGTCGAGCAGCTCGACGGCCTCGGCGACGCGGTCCTGCCGCAACAACTCCTTGGCCACACGGGCGAAGGCGTCGCGTGCGTGCGAGGCCGAGAGGTTGTATTGGATGAAGTAGTCGACATAGACCCTCGGATCGGAGATATTGCCGTAGCGGAAGGTCTCTTTCAACAGCGGAGCCGCATAGTCGGGGTCGATGCGCCCGATCTCGTAGGGGTTCTGCGCCGGGGTGAGAATCGGCACGAGACGGTAGGCGTAGCCGTCGAACTGGAGGTAGTCCATCAGCCCGAAGTCCTGCAGGATATAGACCTGCGTGAGGTAGATCGGGCGTTTCCAGTCGAAGTTGGCCAGCATGTCGAGGATCATCAGCTGGTTCTTGTCCAGCGAATTTTTCTTCAGGTTGATATACACCGTGTCGACCATCTTGTCGCGGTCCTTCTCGGCCACGATGCCCGAAGCGATGGCGTTCTCCTTGTTCACCGGCAGCGCGATGCGCTTGGTGGGGATGTAGTCGGTCATCGAACCGTCGGAGAGTTTGATCTGGCTGCGCGGGTCGTCGCTGCGCACGAAATCCATCACCTCGCGGATGTCCACCGTGCGGTCTACGCTGTTGGTGACGTAGATCATGTCGTTGTTGTAGGTGTACTTGTGCTTGGGCAGCGAGAACGGAACCCCTGCGGCGTCGTTGGCCTTGGTCTTCATCTCGTCGATGTACCACTCGCCCCCGAGGTAGGAGGTGTTCATGATCCGCACGTCGGGACGCACGCCGTAAACCTCCTGGTTGTTCCACAGCGGGAAGGTGTCGTTGTCGCCGTAGTTGAGGATGATCGAGTTGGGGAGCGTCGACATGAGGTAGTTCCAGCCGATGTCACGCGCCATCGTGCGGTGCGAACGGTCGTGGTCGTCCCAGTTCTGGGCCGCGAGGATCGCCGGAACGCCCATGCAGAGGAGGGTTGCGGCGGCGGCCGCCGTGACGTTGTCGCGCTTGGTGATCCATGCGATCAGGTCGCGGATGGCCAGCACCCCGAATCCGATCCAGATCGAGAAGGCATAGAACGATCCCGCATAGACGTAGTCGCGTTCGCGCGGCTCGCTGGGCGAGGTGTTGAAATAGAAGACCAGCGCGATGCCCATCATTACGAACAGCCACATCACGATCGAGAAGTTTCGCTGGTCGCGGTTCAGCTGATAGATCAGTCCGATCAGCCCCAGCAGGAAGGGCAGGAAATAATAGGTGTTGCGGCCTTTATTTTCGGCGATTTCGCGCGGGAGGTTGTCCTGCGGGCCGAGGTACATCTCGTCGATCCAGCGGATGCCCGAGAGCCAGTTGCCGTCGGTGATCGTCGTGCGCGAAGGCTGTATGTCGCTCTGGCGTCCCACGAAGTTCCACAGGAAATAGCGCCAGTACATGTACGAAAGCTGGTAGTTGAAGAAGAAGTTGAGGTTTTCGCCGAAGGTCGGCTCCGTGACCGTGCGGGGTTCGCCGTAGGAGTCGGTGTAGACCTTCTTGCGGCCGAAGTCCAGCACTTCGCCGCGCATGGGGTTTCCCTTTTCGTCGAGGCGTACCTTGCCGTTTTCGTCGCGCAGCACTTCGTCCGAGGTGCGGTAGGCGGCCCACTGCTTGTACTCCTTTTCGCCTTTCGAGTAGTTCCACATGCGCGGGAAGAGGGTCATGAACTCCGGCGAGTGGGTGTAACCCGTCAGCACCGTGGCGGTCTTGTACTTGCCGTCCTCGTCCAGATACCACACCTTCTTCTCCTTCACGCCCTCGGGGGGAGCCGAATACTGGGCTCCGTAGAGCAGCGGACGGTCGCCGTACTGGTCGCGGTTCAGGAGCGACAGCAGGGCGTGGGGATTGTTGGGGTTGTTGGAGTTCATCGGCGGGTTGGCTGCGGCGCGGATGGTCACCGAGGCGTAGGAGGAGTAGCCGATGAGGATCATCGTCGTCGAGAGCAGGATGATGTTCAGCAAGACGCGGCCCCGCTTGTGGGCGGTCCATGCGGCCCATCCCATGCCGACGATCAGCGCCAGCGCGAAGAGCGTGATGCCCGAATTGACCGGCAGGCCGAACGTATTGACGAACAGCGTATCTATCTGCGCGCCGAACCAGACGGTGTAGGGGATGATGAAGTTGTTGACGAAGACGATCAGCGCCCCGGAGATCACGGTCGACCACGCGATGCCTTTCCAGGTCACCCGTTCGGTCTTGCGGAAATAGTAGATGAAGACCAGTGCGGGGATACACAGCAGGTTGAGGATGTGCACGCCGATCGAGAGGCCCATCAGATAGGCGATCAGCACGATCCAGCGTGAGGAGTGGGGTTCGTCGGCCTGCTCCTCCCATTTGAGCATCAGCCAGACGACCAGTGCGGTGAACATCGACGAGAGGGCGTAGACCTCGCCCTCGATGGCCGAGAACCAGAAGGTGTCGGTGAAGGTGTAGGCCAGGGCCCCGACGGCTCCGGCTCCCAGCACGGCGACGGTGTTGACTACGGAGAGTTCGCCGCCGTCGCGGGTCAGCAGACGCCGCGCCAGGTGGGTGATGGTCCAGAACAGGAACAGGATGCAGAAGGCGCTGGCCAGCGAGTTCATGGCGTTGACGGCGATGCCCACATAGTTGGGGTTGCCGAACGAAAAGAGCGTCGCCAGGCGCGCCAGCATCATGAACAGGGGCGCTCCGGGAGGGTGTCCCACTTCGAGTTTGTAGGAGGTGGCGATGAACTCCGAGCAGTCCCAGAGACTCGACACGGGTTCCATGGTCATCAGGTAGACGATCGCCGCAATGGCGAACACCGTCCAGCCCGTAATGTTGTTCCAGCGTTTGAAAAAGTGCATATCCGAGAAAACTTTTTTCGTAACTACTTATCGTACAAAAGTAATGATTTAACGTTTTATTTCAAACCTTATTTTTCGGGAAGCCCGATTTTACCACATTTTCCACCAACTCTTTCGCGGAGCGGCTTCTGCGGCGGGTTTTGCGGCCTGCGCCTGCGCCGGTTTCGCACCGCCTGCGGGGCGGCGTTTGCGGCGGCGGGACGACGATGACTTCGAAGCGCCCTCCGGCGTGTTCGCGGCGGCTGATTTGTTCGTTGCGGTTTTCGGGGCGTTGCGGTCGCTCCTCGGGGCGTTGCCGGAGCCGTTGCGCTCCTGCTTGCGGGCCGCGTCGGCCGTGCCTTTGTCCGCAGGCTGGATGGGTGTTCCCGGTGCGGGGCGCGTGCCCCGGCGCCGCCGGGAGCGTGACGAACGGGCTGCCGGCTCCGCCGTTTCCTGTGCGGGAGCTTGCTTCGGTTCCTGCTTGCGGGCGGGTTTGGGCTCGGCATTCCGGACGGGCTTTGGGGCAGCCTGCTGTTCCGTGCTGCGGGCCGGTTTCGGCGAGGATTTCCGGGCGGACTTCCGGGCCGGTGCGGCGGACTGCCGCGCGGCGAATTCCGGAACGGGTCCCTCGACGGGGATCGTCAGTCCGGTGAGCTTCTGGATGTCTTTCAGGTAGTCGAACTCGTCCTCCGAGCAGAACGACCATGCGGTGCCCTCGTATCCGGCGCGGCCCGTGCGGCCGATGCGGTGGACGTAGGTCTCGGGAACCTCCGGCAGGTCGTAGTTGATGACCAGCGGGAGCTGGTCGATGTCGATGCCCCGCGCTGCGATGTCGGTGGCGATCAGCACCCGGCAGACTCCGCCTTTGAAGTCGTTCATGGCCTTCACGCGGGCGTTCTGCGACTTGTTGCCGTGAATGGCGCTCGACTGGATGCCGGCGCGGTTGAGTATCTTGGCCAGCTTGTCGGCGCCGTGCTTGGTGCGTGTGAAGACGAGCACCTGCTGAGCGTCGGAGCCTTCCAGCAGGTCGATCAGCAGTTGGCTCTTTTCGGCCTTCTCGGCGAAGTGGACCCGCTGCGAGATGGTCTCGACCACCGAAGCGGGCGGGGTGACGGTCACCAGCACGGGATCGTGCAGGATTTTGGCGGCCAGTTGGGCGATGTCCGGGGGCATCGTGGCCGAGAAGAAGAGCGTCTGCCGCTGTGCGGGCAGCAGCGGCAGGATGCGGCGGATGTCGTGGATGAAGCCCATGTCCAGCATGCGGTCGGCCTCGTCGAGCACGAAGAAACGGATTTTGTCCAGCGAGATGTAGCCCTGCCCGATGAGGTCCAGCAGCCGGCCCGGGGTGGCGACCAGCAGGTCCACGCCGCGTTGCAGCGCATCGACCTGCGGGCGCTGGTTGACGCCTCCGAAGATCACGCAGTGGCGGATGGAGAGGTAGCGCGCATAGTCGCGGCAGCATTCGTCGATCTGGATGGCCAGTTCGCGTGTCGGCGTGATGACCAGCGCGCGTATTTCGCGGCGTCCCCTGGCGGCGGGTTCTGCGGCTAAAAGCTGGAGGATAGGCAGCGTGAAGGCTGCGGTCTTGCCCGTCCCGGTCTGTGCGCAGCCCTGCAGGTCGCGGCCTTCGAGTACGGGAGGGATGGCTTGTTGCTGAATGGGGGTCGGATCGGTGTACCCCTTTTCCCCGATGGCGCGTAACAGCGGCTCGGAGAGTCCTAAGTCTTGAAATTTCATAATAATCGGCGGTAAAGGTACGATAATTTCCCGGTTCCTGCGCCGGAGGGGCGTATATTTCTTACCTTTACGCGACGATAATTCGCAAATATGAAACGAAGACTCCTGTTGGCGGCCTGTGCCGTCCTGATTTTTTGTGCGGGCGTCCGGGCGCAGGGTGCGACCGACCGGAAAATGCGCGACGCGGGATTGGTCGACGTGCTCGAAGTGGATTCCACGCTGCGCGTACGGCTGATGTACTCCACGGACGACAATTTCATGGGCCGCGACGTTTACGGCGACCTCGAACGGGCCTATCTGCTGCCGCACTTCGCCGCGAAGCTGGCGCACGCCCAGCGGTTGCTGCGTGAACGGCGTCCCGGGTGGCGGATGCTGGTCTGCGACGCGGCGCGTCCGATCAGCGTCCAGCGGTATATGTACAGCCTGGTCGAGGGGACTCCGAATCAGGTTTATGTGGCCGACGGCGCGCGCGGCGGGCGTCACAATTACGGCGTGGCGGTCGACGTGACGCTGCTCGACGCCGCGGGGCGCGAGGCCGACATGGGCACGGCGGTCGATTTTTTCGGCGAGGAGGCCCACACCGGAGGCGAGGCCGCGCTGGTCGCCGCGGGGAAGATCTCCGCCATGGCGGCCCGCAACCGCGAACTGCTCCGGTCGGTCATGCGCGGGGCGGGGCTGGTTCCCTACCGCCGTGAATGGTGGCACTACGAGGAGCCGATGCCGATGCCCGAGGTGCGCGAACGCTTCCGCCTGCTCGATTTTTGAGCTCCGAGCGCGGATGTTTGCGGAAAAAGTTGTAATTTTACCCGTTCAAAACGTTAATTCACGAATATGGATTCCAAACTCGTACTTTACAATACGCTCACCCGCCGCAAGGAGGAGTTCGAGCCCCTCGTTCCGGGCCGCGTGGGCATGTATGTCTGCGGTCCCACGGTTTACGGCGACCCGCACCTGGGCCACGCCCGGCCCGCCGTGACCTTCGACCTGCTGTTCCGTTACCTCAAAGCCGTCGGCTACAAGGTGCGCTACGTGCGCAACGTCACGGACGTGGGCCATCTGGAGCACGACGCCGACGAAGGTGAGGACAAGATCGCCAAGAAGGCCCGGCTCGAACAGCTCGAACCGATGGAGGTGGCGCACTACTACACGGAGCGTTACCACCGTGCGATGGAGGCCCTCAATGTCGAGACCCCCTCGATCGAGCCCTACGCCTCGGGCCACATCATCGAGCAGATCGAGTTCGTGAAGAAAATCCTCGCCGACGGCTATGCCTACGAGTCGAACGGCTCGGTCTATTTCGACGTTGAAAAGTACAACGCCAAATACAACTACGGCAAGTTGTCGGGCCGCAACCTCGACGACATCATCGCCAACACGCGCGAGCTGGACGGACAGTCGGACAAGCGCCATTCGTACGATTTCGCACTGTGGAAGAAGGCGGCGCCCGAGCATATCATGCGGTGGCCGTCGCCCTGGGGCGAGGGATTCCCGGGCTGGCACATGGAGTGCTCGGCGATGTCCACGCGCTACCTCGGGGAGCGTTTCGACATCCACGGCGGCGGCATGGACCTGATGTTCCCGCACCACGAGTGCGAGATCGCGCAGTCGACCGCCGCGCTGGGCCACGATTCGGCCCGCTACTGGGTGCACAACAACATGATTACGATTAACGGGCAGAAGATGGGCAAGTCGCTGGGCAACTTCATCACCCTCGAGGAGCTCTTCACCGGCAGCCACAAGCTACTGGCGCAGGCTTATTCGCCCATGACCATCCGCTTCTTCGTGCTGCAGGCGCAGTACCGCTCGACGCTCGACTTCTCGAACGAGGCCCTGCAGGCCGCCGAGAAGGGGCTGGACCGTCTGATGAAGGGCATCGAGGCTTTGGGGAAAATCAAACCCGCCGACGCTTCGACGGTCAATCCCGCCGAGCTGGAGACCCGCTGTGCCGAGGCGATGGCCGACGACCTCAATTCGCCGATGGTCATTTCGGCGCTCTTCGACTGGGTGCGCATCATCAACCAGTTGGTCGACGGTTCGCAGACGATCACCGCCGCCGATCTCGAAACCCTTACGGCCACCGTCCGCCGCTATGCCTTCGATATTCTGGGCCTGCGTGACGAAAAGGCCGCCGGAGCCGCTTCGGGCAGGGATTACGTGACGCCGCTGGTCGAGATGCTGCTGGAGGAGCGCCTGAAAGCCCGCGCCGCGAAGGACTGGGCCGCTTCGGACCGCATCCGCGACGGGTTGGCCGCGGCCGGCATCCGCGTCAAGGACCGCAAGGACGGCACGGACTGGGAGTTGGAATAGCCCCCACCTAAGAGGTGGGTTTTAGGGGCTGCGGCAGGATTCCCCGTGTCGGGACCTGAATGGCGCCCATCTGAGAGGTGGGTTTTAGAATGGGTGGTAGCGGAAATTAGCATTTGATGTGCAAAATGCTGCCGCAGCCCCTAAATCCCGGCTCTTAGCCGGGTACTTTTTTCGGAAAAAAGTACATGAAATTCCGTGTCTGAGACGCGGGGAAAATGGAATGAATTTATGACAACAGAAATAAAATCGGCAGCTTTGGAGCTCGGGACCGAGCGCATCCGGAAGCTGCTCGTGCAATATGCCGTGCCGGCGATCATCGCCATGACGGCCTCGTCGCTCTACAACATGGTCGACAGCATTTTCATCGGCCACGGGGTCGGGCCGCTGGCCATCTCGGGCCTTGCGCTGACCTTCCCGCTGATGAACCTCGCCGCGGCGTTCGGTTCGCTGGTGGGCGTGGGCGCCGCGACGCTGATTTCGATGCGCCTGGGCCAGCGGGACTATGAAACGGCCCAGCGGGTGCTGGGCAACGTGCTGGTGCTCAATCTTATAATCGGTGTGTCGTTCGGCCTCGTGACATTGGCCTTCCTCGACCCGATTCTCTATTTTTTCGGGGCCAGCGAGGCCACGATCGGCTATGCCCGCGAGTATATGAGGATCATCCTGCTGGGCAATGTCGTTACCCACATGTATCTGGGTCTGAATGCCGTGCTGAGGGCTTCGGGACACCCCCGCAAGTCGATGTACGCCACGATCATCACGGTGGTCATCAATGCGATTCTCGACCCGGTTTTCATCTTCGGATTCGGCTGGGGCATCCGCGGTGCGGCCATCGCCACGGTGCTGGCGCAGGTTATCTCGCTCGTGTGGCAGTTCCGGATACTTTCCGACAAATCGGAATTGCTCCACTTCCGCCGCGGCATCTACCGCCTGCGGAAAAAGATCGTACGCGACATGCTCGCTATCGGCATGTCGCCCTTCCTGATGAATCTCGCGGCGTGTTTCATCGTCATCCTCATCAACAAGGGACTGAAGGAGTACGGGGGCGACCTGACGATCGGCGCCTACGGCATCGTCAACCGGCTGGCGTTCTTCTTCGTGATGATCGTGCTGGGCGTCAACCAGGGCATGCAGCCCATTGCGGGTTATAACTTCGGCGCGAAGCAGTACGACCGCGTGATGCGCGTGCTGAAGCTGACGATCATCGGCGCGACGTGCGTCACCACGGCGGGATTCGTCATCGGCGAGTTCATGCCGCGGCTCGCCGTGGGAATGTTCACCTCCGACGAGGAGCTGATACGCCTTTCGGTCGAGGGCATGCGCATCGTCTTCTTCTGCTTCCCGATCATCGGGTTTCAGATGGTGGCCACGAACTTCTTCATGAGCGTCGGCATGGCCGGCAAGGCGATCTTCCTGTCGCTGTCGCGTCAGCTGTTGTTCCTGATGCCGGGGCTGATCTTCCTGCCCCGCATCTTCGATGTCTACACCGAGTGGAACGGCAGTTGGGGCGTGTGGTGCGCGATGCCGCTGTCGGACTTCCTGGCGTCGCTCGTGGCGTTCTTCATGCTGACTTACCAATTGCGGAAATTCCGGGCCATCGGTGCGGAAAACGCCGCCAAAGAGGGATAGGAATATGGAAAAATTCGTCATCAACATCGGCCGCCAGCTGGGCAGCGGCGGCAGGACCGTCGGGGAGATCATCGCCCGCCGGCTGGACATCCGCCTCTACGACAAGGAGCTGATAAACCTGGCTGCCCGGGAGAGCGGCATCTGTCCCGAGATATTCGAGAAGGCCGACGAAAAGGAGTCGCGCGGCATGCTTTCGACAATGATCGGCTACCTTCGCGCCCCGTTTGCGGGCGACGACGCGGGCATGACGAACATCCTGTCGAACGACGCGCTGTTCAAAATCCAGAGCGACGTGATCCGCAAGGTCGCCGCGGAGGAGCCGGCGGTTTTCGTGGGCCGCTGCGCCGACTACATCCTGCGCGAGAACCCGCGTTGCGTCAACGTCTTCATCACGGCCGACGACGAGGATCGCTGCCGCCGCATCTGTGCGCGGCAGGGCTGCACGCCTGCCGAGGCGCAAGACCTGATGGAGCGCGTGGACGCCCGCCGCGCCTCGTACTACAACTATTACAGTTCGCGGACGTGGGGCGTGGCTTCGACTTACCACCTCTGCGTGAATTCCTCGGTGCTGGGCGACGAGGGCACGGCCGGTTTCATCCTGGAATTCGCCGCACGGAAACTGCACGAAAAATTTTAAGTGATATGGTACTTGCCGAACAGATCAAAGAGATCGGACAGCGCCGGGAGGCGTTGGAACGCTGTCTCGACATCGAACAGAAGCGCATCGACCTGCGCAACGAGGAGGAGAAGACCCAGGAGCCGAATTTCTGGGACGAGCCCGACAAGGCGCGCGAGCAGCTGCGCAAGGTGGCGGCGATCAAAGCGTGGGTCGACGACTACGATGCCGTGCGCAAGGATGCCGAGGACCTCGCGCTGATGCCCGACTTCGTGAAGGAGGGGGTGGTGACCGAGGCCGAGATGGACGCCCATTATACCGCGACGCTCGAGAAGATCGAGGACCTCGAGATGCGCAACATGCTGCGCCGCGAGGAGGACAAGCTGGGGGCGATCCTCGACATCAATGCCGGGGCGGGCGGCACCGAAGCCCTCGACTGGGCGTCGATGCTGATGCGCATGTACACCCGCTGGGGCGAGGCCCACGGCTACAAGGTCAAAGTGCTGGACTACCAGGCCGGCGACGAGGTGGGGGTGAAATCCTGCACGATGGAGTTCGAGGGCGAGTACGCCTACGGTTATCTCAAAAGCGAGAACGGCGTGCACCGCATGGTGCGCCTTTCGCCGTTCAACGCCAACAACAAGCGGCAGACGACTTTTGCGTCGGTCTTCGTTTCTCCCGCCGTGGACGATACGATCGAGATCACGGTCAATCCGTCGGATATCGAGTGGGACACCTACCGGGCGTCGGGCGCCGGAGGCCAGAATGTCAACAAGGTCGAGACGGCGGTGCGCCTGCGCTACCACGGCAAGGACGCCGATACGGGCGAACCCGTGGAGTTCCTGATCGAGAACATGGAGACCCGTTCTCAGCTGATGAACCGTGAGAATGCCATGCGCATCCTCAAATCGAAACTCTACCAGCGCGAGCTGGACAAGCGCATGGCGACGCAGCAGGCGTTGGAGGCTTCGAAGAAAAAGATCGAGTGGGGTTCGCAGATCCGCTCCTACGTCTTCGACGACCGCCGTGTGAAGGACCACCGCACGGGCGTCCAGACCTCGGCCGTCGAGGCGGTGATGGACGGCGACCTGGACCAGTTCATCAAAGGATATTTAATGGAGTTCGGTGCGCAGGCTTAGCGTCATATCGTTGTTGGCGGTGCTTTTGCCGTCGGCCCTTTCAGCCCGGGTGCTGGTCGGCATGACCGACACGGCGGCCTATTTCCCGCTGCTCCGGGGACAGCGCGTGGCCGTGCTGGCCAACCAGACCTCCGTGGCGGAGATGCCCGGAGCCGCAGGGGCCGATGCTGCCGGGCGGGTGCATCTGGTCGATCTGCTGCACGGCGAAGGGTTCGACGTGGCCGCCATCTTTTCGCCCGAGCACGGGTTTCGCGGTACGGCGGACGCCGGGGAGCATGTCAATAGTTCGGTCGACACGCGGACTGGCATTCCCATCCGCTCGCTCTACGACGGCAACACGAAACGGCCCTCCGACGAGGCGATGCGTTCGTTCGACGTGCTGGTCGTGGATATGCAGGACGTGGGATTGCGCTTCTATACCTATTATATCTCGATGCTGCGGATGATGGACGCCTGCGCCGATTTCGGCCGCCGGGTCGTGGTTCTCGACCGTCCCAACCCCAACGGGCACATCATCGACGGTCCCGTGCTGGACATGAAATACCGGTCGGGCGTCGGGGCGATTCCCGTTCCCGTGCTCCACGGTCTGACAATGGGTGAGATCGCCCGCATGGCCGCCGGGGAGGGTTGGGCGAAGAAATGCGCCCTGACCGTCGTGAAGTGCCGCAACTACACCCATGCAACCGAATACCTCCTGCCCGTGGCTCCGTCGCCCAACCTGCCGACCGCGCGTGCCGTGTATCTTTATGCCGCGCTGTGCCCCTTCGAGGGCACCGTCGTCAGCCTCGGCCGCGGAACCGACAAGCCGTTCGAGATGTACGGACATCCGGACATGACCGGGCGCGCCTTTACGTTTACACCCCGTCCGACGGCCGGGGCCAAGCATCCGCCGCTCGAAGGACGGCTGTGCCGGGGCGTCGATCTGAGCGGCATGCCGCTCGCCGAGGCCCGTGACGTAGGGTTTTCGCTGAAGTACGTGATGGACGCCTGTGCGGATCTGGGGATGGGGGACAAGTTCTTTACGCCGATGTTCGAAAAGCTGGTCGGCGTGGAGTGGGTGCGTGAGATGATCCTCGCCGGAGCCCCGGAGGAGGAGATACGCGCCCGCTGGGCCGACGATGTGGAACGCTACCGCGAAAAGCGGGTGCAGTACTTGCTTTACGAATAGAACGATGGGGTTTCCCGTCATTGCGGGGAGCCGCAGGCGACGCGGCAATCCGAAGAAACCGTAGAATCGGTCATGGAGAGCAGCTATGTATATATATTGACCAATAAACTGCATACGGTGCTGTATGTCGGCGTTACGACCTCGTTATCCCGGCGTATGAAAGAACATGCCGCCGGTCAGTCTGCATTTACGCGCCGCTATAACGTCCATAAGTTGATTTACGTCGAGGAGTATCGGGACGTTCGGGATGCAATCGCCCGGGAGAAACAAATCAAAAGTTGGAGCCGGAAACGGAAGATGGAGTTGGTTGACTCTCGAAATCTGTTGTGGAAAGATTTGTCGGACGGAATCGTCTGATTTCTACTGTGCCGTAACGTTTCAGCCGGGGATGTCATTCCGAGCGAACATTAGTGAGCGTGGGAATCTGTTGGGTGCGTTGTGAGATTATAACTTCCAATCGGATTGCCGCGTCGCCTGCGGCTCCTCGCAATGACGTAAAAGAGCGTTCCGTGTCATTCCGAGCGAACGGGAGTGAGCGTGGGAATCCGATGGATGCATCGTGAGGTTATGGTTTTTAATTGGATTGCCGCGTCGGACTAAAGTCCTCCTCGCAATGACGTAAAAGCGCCCCGGAAACGGGGCGCTTTTCCTTTTTTCTTTAATATACCTCCGCGATGCGGTCCGCCTCGGTGATCTCCCGCAAGACCCGGCAGGGCGATCCCACGGCGATCACCCCCGCGGGGATGTCGCGCGTGACGACGCTCTCGGCGCCGATCACCGCGTTGTCGCCGATCGTCACGCCCTGCATCACCACCGTATTGCCCCCGATCCAGACGTTGTTGCCGATGGTAATGGGCCGCGAACGCATGATGCCTGCGTTGCGCTGGTCGGGCAGGAGGGCATGGCTGACGGTGTAGAGCCCCACGTTGGGACCGATGAACACGTGGTCGCCGATCGTCACCGGAGCTTCGTCGAGGATCGTCAGGTTGAAATTGCCGACGAAATGGTCGCCGACCGAGATCTGCTCCCCGAAATCGCAGTGGAACGGGCTGTGGATGGTGAATTCCCGGCCGATGCGCCCGAACAGCCGGCGGATGATCGCCTCGCGCTCCTCGCGGCGGCTGGGCGGCAGCCGGTTGAGTTCGAAGACCAGTTCTTCGGTCCGCCGCAGGGCTTCGCCGATCTGCGGCGTTATGGCGTAAAGCCAAAGCCCCGCCTTCATTTTTTCAAGATCGTCCATAGCTGTCGTTTAAACCGAAAGCACACCCTGCGGCCGAGACTGCGGGGTGTGCTTTTTGCGGATATTCCGTTCGTTACTCCGAAACGATCGCTTCGCTCGGGCAAACGCCTGCGCAGGTGCCGCAGTCGATGCACTTGTCGGCGTCGATGACATAGATGTCGCCGGCCGAAATAGCCTCCGTGGGGCACTCGCCGATGCAGGTGCCGCATGCAACGCAGGAGTCGGTAATTTTGTAAGCCATTGTTTTGAAAAATTTATTTGTTAGTATGTGTGAGTGCAAATATAAAAACTTATTTGATAAAATCAAAACCCGTGTAGGGAACCAGCACTTCGGGGATGCGGATGCCTTCGGGGGTCTGGAAATTCTCCAGCAGCGCCGCCACGATGCGCGGCAGGGCCAGTGAGGAGCCGTTCAAAGTGTGTGCCAGCTGGATTTTCTTCTCCTCGTCGCGGTAGCGGAGTTTGAGGCGGTTGGCCTGGAACGACTCGAAGTTCGACACCGACGACACCTCCAGCCAGCGTTTCTGGGCTTCGGAGTAGACCTCGAAATCGTAGGTCAGCGCCGAAGTGAACGACATGTCGCCGCCGCACAGCCGCAGGATGCGGTAGGGGAGGCCGAGCGATTTGACGATTCCTTCGACATGGGCCACCATGCCGTCGAGCGCCTCGTAGGACTTTTCCGGCAACGACAGCTGCACGATCTCGACTTTGTCGAACTGGTGCAGGCGGTTCAGGCCGCGCACGTCCTTGCCGTAGGACCCGGCCTCGCGGCGGAAGCAGGGGGTGTAGGCGGTCATCTTCACCGGGAAATCGGCCGCTTCGAGAATCACGTCGCGGTAGATGTTCGTCACGGGAACCTCGGCCGTGGGCACCAGGTAGAAGTTGTCCGCCGTGGCGTGGTACATCTGGCCCTCCTTGTCGGGAAGCTGTCCCGTACCGAAGCCCGAAGCCTCGTTGACCATCACGGGCGGCTCGACTTCGAGGTAGCCGGCCCGGGTGTTGCAGTCGAGGAAATAGTTGATAAGCGCGCGCTGGAGCCGTGCGCCCTGTCCTTTGTAGACGGGGAATCCGGCGCCGGTGAGCTTCACGCCCAGGTCGAAGTCGATGATGTCGTATTTGCGGGCCAGCTCCCAGTGGGGCAGCGGGTTTTCGGGAAGCGTCGTGTAGTTCTCCTCGAGTTTCACCACGAGGTTGTCCTCGGCGGTTTTGCCTTCGGGGACGATCTCGGCGGGGAAGTTCGGCAGCGAGACGATGGCGGCCTGCAACTCCTGCCGGACGTCGTTCAGCTCGGCCTCGAGGCGCGAGGATTTCTCTTTGAGGTCGGCCACGAAGCGTTTGCGCTCCTCGGCCTCTTCGCGGCGGCCCTGGCCCATCAGCGCGCCGATCTCCTTGGCGGCCTTGTTCTGGGCGGCCAGCGTGTTGTCCAGATCGAGCTGGACGGCTTTGCGGCGGTCGTCGAAATCAATGATCTTCTCGATGACGGGCGCGGCGTCCACGCCCTTCTTGGCCAGACGGCGGACGGCAGCCTCTTTGTCATCGCGGATTTGCTTTATCGTGAGCATACTATCGGGTGATTTTTGTGTTTTCGCGTTACAGGTGGCAAAATTACAAAACAATTCCTAAAATTGTCTTATTTTTGTGCAAAATTCCGTATTCGTGAAAACCGTCGAATTATTGGCCCCCGCCAAAGATTATGCCTCCGCCGTGGCCGCCGTGGACTACGGCGCCGACGCCGTCTATATCGGCGGAGCGAAGTTCGGGGCCCGGCAGGCCGCGGGCAACCCGGCGGAGGAGATCGCCCGCGTCGCTGAATACGCCCACCGCTACGGCGTAAGGGTCCATGCCACGCTCAATACGCTGGTATGGGACGACGAACTGGAGGAGGCCGAACGGCAGGCCCGCGAGCTGATCGCCGCGGGCGCCGACGCGCTGATCGTGCAGGACATGGCCCTGCGGCGGATGTCGCTGCCCGTCGAACTGCACGCCTCGACGCAGGTCTGCAACTCGACGCCCGAGGGGGCGCGGTTTCTGGGCGAGGCGGGGTTCGCCCGGGTGATCCTGGAGCGGAACCTGTCGCTGGACGAAATCCGGGCGATCTGTTCGGCCACGACGGCCGAAGTCGAATGTTTCGTCCACGGGGCGATCTGCGTGGGCTTCAGCGGCCGTTGTTTCCTTTCGCGGTCGATGTCCGGGCGCAGCGGCAACCGGGGCGCCTGCAGCCAGCCCTGCCGGCTGGCGTGGGACCTCACCGACGGAAAAGGACGCACGTACATCGCCGGCAAGCACCTGCTGTCGGTGCGTGACATGAACCTGTCGCACCGCATCGGTGATTTGCTGGATGCGGGCGTCACCTCTTTCAAAATCGAAGGGCGTTTGAAAGACACCAATTACATCAAAAACGTCGTGGCTTATTACCGCCGGGCGGTGGACGAGGCGCTGGCTGTCAGGCCGGGATTCGTGCGGTCGTCCGTCGGCGAGAGCGTTCCGGACTTTACGCCCGATCCGTCGAAGAGTTTTACGCGCGGGGATTCCGAATACTTTTTTGCCGGAAAGCGTTCCGGGGTGGCGTCGTTCGACACCCCGAAAGCCGTCGGCGAGTATGTGGGGCGCGTGGCGAAGGTTTTCGGGAGCGGGTTCGTACTCTCCGGAGAGGCTGAACTGGCTCCGGGCGACGGCATCTGCTTCATCTCGCCCCGCGGGGTGGCCGGAACCAATGTCAATGCCGCCGAGGGGCGCCGCATCACTCCCAACCGCATGGAGGGGATCGTCGTCGGGGCGGAGGTTTACCGCAATTCCGACCGGCTGTTCAACCTCCGGCTGGAGCGCAGCCGTACGCGGCGGGTGATTCCCGTCACGGCCGTTGCGGAAGCTTCGGCGGAGGGTTTTGCGATAACCTACACCGACTGCGAGGGCGTCACGGCTTCGGTCGGGCGCACCGTGCCGCTCGATGCGGCGAAGAATCCCGGCGCCAACGCCTCGGCGCTGCGGGTGCAGGCGATGAAATCGGGCGATACGATCTTCACGGTGAGGGACGTTGAGGTGCGGGGCGCGGAGTGGTTCGTGCCGGCGTCGCTGGCCGCCGAGGTGCGCCGCGAGGCGTTTTCCGCATTGGACGGGGCGCGCCGGAACAGGACGTTGGAGCACCGCATCCTGCCCGAAAATCCGGCGGCGCGGTATCCCTCGGAAGAGTTGACAGCCGAGGAGAACGTCACCAACCGGCTGGCCGGGGCGTTCTACCGCGACCACGGGGTAGTGCGCATCGAGCGGGGGCTGGACCTCGCGCCGACGACCGCCGGGCGTCGGGTGATGCGTTCGGCCTACTGCATCCGCCGCGAGATCGGCGAATGTCTCCGTGAGCGTCCGCGGCTGCGCGGCGACCTCTATCTGGAGCACGGCGCGCATCGTTACCGGCTGGAATTCGACTGCGCGGCATGCGAAATGTCATTAATTGATTGCACGAAAAATCTGAAATAATGCAGGAGCAGCTGACACCCGATTTCGGGGATTACGAACTGATCGACACGGGCGATTTCGAGAAACTGGAGCGTTTCGGGCGCTATGTGACGCGCCGTCCCGAGCCGCAGGCCATCTGGCGGCGGACGCTTTCCGAAGAGGAGTGGCGCCGCACGGCCGATGCCGCGTTCCTGCGCGACGCCCGCAGCGACGAGCGCGGCGAATGGCGTCTTGCGCCCAAGACCCCCGACCGCTGGACAGTGGAGTATGCTTACCGGGAGATGCGGCTGCGCATGCGGCTGGGGCTCACGTCGTTCAAACACGTGGGCATCTTCCCCGAGCAGGCCGCCAACTGGAACTTCATTTACGACGAGTGCCGGGCGCTGGCCGGGGATTCGGGCGGCGCGAAGGTGCTGAACCTCTTCGCCTATACGGGCGGCGCGACGCTGGCGGCCCGCGCCGCCGGGGCCGAGGTGACGCATGTCGATTCGGTGAAGCAGGTGGTGACGTGGGCGCGCGGGAATATGGAGCAGAGCGGCCTGGAGGGCGTGCGGTGGATTGTCGAGGATGCGCTGAAATTCGTGCAGCGCGAGGTGCGCCGCGGTAGCCGTTACCGGGGCATTATCCTCGATCCTCCGGCTTACGGGCGCGGGGCCAACGGCGAAAAGTGGGTGTTGGAGGACAACATCTGCGAGATGCTGGCGTGCTGTGCGCAACTGCTGGAGCCGGAAAACGCCTTCCTCGTGCTGAATCTCTATTCGATGGGACTCTCCTCGACGCTGGCCCGCACCGCCGTCAGGCAGGCGTTCGGGGCTCCGCGCACGGAGCAGTGGGGCGAACTCTGTTTCTCCGACCGGGCCGGCAAAGAGCTGCCGCTCGGGACCTATTACCGCTTTACGCGATAGGCGCCTTTTGACATTGGATTAAAACGCAAGATATGAGTATTCTGACCCTGGTATTCGGACTTCTGAGCGGCTGTTTCCTCTCCGTGCTGGTGGGGATCATCGGCAGCCGCCGGCGCATCGGCTTCGGCTGGGCGTTTCTTCTGAGCGTGATCTTCACGCCGCTGGTGGGGCTCGTCGTCGCCCTGCTCACCGATCCGCTGCCGGGCGGCGACCAGCGGTGGGGGTGCATCGGGACCTTCGTCGCCGTGCTGGGCATGCTGTTCCTCGCGGCGTTCCTGCTCCTGCTGTTGACGGGCGGAACCATGCTGCTGGCGCTGTGAATCCGGAATCCGCCTCCATCCCCCTGCACAAGGCGGCCCAGCGTTCCGATTTCGGGATATTCGTCAAGGAGATCGCTTCCCGGCCGGCGGGAGAGCCTGTTGGGTATGCCCACCGCGACGACTACTATGTGTTCGGGCTGGTGACCGGCGGAAGCTGCCGTGTCGGCATCGACTTCAGGGAGTATCGGCTTTCGGAGGGCGACGTCGTGGCTGTCCGGCCGGGACAGGTCCACCGCATTGCGGATGCCGGCGACGCCGAGGCGCTGCTCCTCTTTGCGGACGCTGCGCTCGTCGATCCCCCGAATAAGCAGGTGCTCGCCGAATATGCGCTGTGTCCGGCTCCCTGCCGTACCGCCGGGGCGCAGCGGGACGAACTGAAACGGTTGTTTGCAATGATTCTCCGCAGGATGGACAGCCTGGAGAACGACGATTCGAAACGCATCGTGCGGTATCTGTCGGATGCGCTGATGGGGATGGTGACGGAGATCCTGCGGAGTGCGGTCGGCCGATTGCCCGGAAACCGGCGGCATGTGGAAATCGTGCTGGCATTCAGGGAACTGCTGGCGGAAGACGACCGGATCGTCCGGAATCCGGCCCACTATGCGGCGGCGCTGCATATCTCCCCGGTTTATCTGAACGAGGTGGTGAAAAACGTGACCGGGGAGAGTGTCGGCAGGTACATCCGGAACGAAATCGTGTTGCGCGCGAAGCGTATGCTGGTCTATACGACGCGCAACATCGGGGAGATAGCCTGCAAACTGGGCTTCGACGATTATGCCTATTTCACCCGCCTGTTCACGAAGCAGACAGGACTGAATCCCACCGCCTATCGGAAAAAATACCTCGAATAGTCCAATTCCCGCCTCGTGGCGTCCATTGTCCCTTTGCCCGGCAAGCCGTTATTTTGCAACTAAAAAAACGATGAACGAAAAACGGTTTGTATTCCTTGTGGATTCAGTATTGGTGCTTCTTTTTGCGCTGACGGTATATACGGGTTTGGAACTGCATGTCGCCGGGCACGGCGCGGACCATGAGGCATGGCACGACTGGGCGGTGTTCCACACGCTCGTCGGTCTGCAGTTTACGGTGTTCGGAGCCATACACGTCAGGGATCATTGGGGGTGGTATAAAGGTCTGTGGGCGAAAGGCCCGAAGGGCAGGAGCCGGATCGTATTGGCGCTGTCGGCCGTATGCGTTCCGCTGCTTGTTACGGCGGTGCTGTTATTGTGCTGCGTGGAGGGACCCGGCACGCCGGTCGGGCTGTGCCATTACGTTGCGGGACTTGTCGCGGGAATCCTGGGAACATTGCATATGCTGACGCGGGCCCGACGTTTGTACGGCGGACTGATGGCGCACGTCAGAACACGTAATAGATGAGTATTCCCGCCGCGGCCGAGAGGACGATCAGCAGGATGGGGTTGACCTTGCGCCACGACCCTGCGAAGACTCCGCCGAACAGCACCCAGCTCCAGGCGTCGATGAAATTCTGGTCGCCGGGGGCGTCGCTGTGGGGGAAGATCAGCAGTAGGGCCGCCGCGGCGATCATGCCGATCACCGCCGGGCGCATGCCCCGCATGGCTCCCTCGACCAGCCTGTTGTGTTTGAGGCGCATGAAGAAGCGCGCCACGAGGATCATCAGCGTGAGCGACGGCAGGCAGACGGCGAAGGTGGCGATCACCGAACCGAGGATGCCGCACCAGAGGTGTCCGGTCTGGATTCCGACGCTGTAACCCACGTAGGTCGCCGAGTTGATGGCGATGGGGCCGGGGGTGATCTGCGACACGGCGACGATGTCGGCGAACTGGGCGTTGGTCATCCACTGGTGCTGCACGACCACCTCGTTCTGGATCAGCGACAGCATGGCGTAGCCCCCGCCGAATCCGAAGAAGCCTATCTTAAGGTATGATATGAAGAGTTGCCAGAGTATCATTGCTTTCCTTTTCTTTTAACGATTGCGAGTTCCCATGCGATGCCCAGCAGGGCGGCGATGACGAGCACCCAGATCGGCGACAGTCCCACTCCCCAGACTGCGAGGGCCGCCACGGCGATGACCCCGAACATCGTCCAGTGCATGCCCCGGGCCAGCGAGATGACCGGACCGATGATGAGGGCCACGACAGCCGGGCGCATGCCTTTGAAGGCGGCGTCGACGACCGGGTTCTGGCGGATGTCGGCGAAAAAGAGCGCGATGGCCAGGATGATGACGAACGACGGCAGCACGGCGCCCAGCAGGGCCGCCACGGCGCCGCCGAAGCCGTGGACCTTGTAGCCCACGAACACCGAGGTGTTGACGGCGATCGGCCCCGGGACCGACTGCGCGAGGGTCAGCAGGTCGAGGAACTCCTTCTGCTCGATCCACTTGCGTTTGGCGATGAGCTCCCGCTCGATCAGCGGAAGCATGGCGTAGCCGCCGCCGAAGGTGAAGAGCCCGATTTTGAAGAATGACAGGAAGATGGTATGGAGGCGTTGCAAGTTATTCAGGTTTTATATTTTTTTTAACATTCGCAGTCTTTTTGGTGGCAAAAGTACCAAAACCACCGGCTTAAGAAGCCGGTTTTAGCGGCTGCGGCAGGATTTTGCACGTCAAAGCCCGTTTCCCGCTTCCGCCGCTCATAAGTCCCGCCTTTTAGGCGGGTTTACGACCGAGGCCATGACCGTTGCCACGAGGGCCGCCGTTTCGGTGCGGAGACGTTGGGTGCCGAGTGTGATCTCTTCGAACCCGTTGGCGAGGGCGAAGTCGATCTCCTCGGGCGAAAAATCCCCTTCGGGGCCGATGAAGACCGCGGCCGCCTCGCCTGCGCGGAGCGTGTCGGGCAGGTAGGCCTTGCCTTCGGGCGACCGGGCCGGGGCGCAGTGGGCGATGAAACGCCGTCCCTCGAAGGGCCGCAGCACCGCCTCGCGGAAGGGCGTGAGGGGCAGCAGCGCCGGGCGGTAGGCCTTCAGCGATTGTTTCATCGCCGCGGTGATGACCTTCTCACCCCGCAGGGGTTTGAAGACGTGCCGTTCGCTGTGGGCCGTGTCGAGGGGCAGGAACTCCGTGACGCCGACCTCGGTGGCCTTTTCGAGCAGCCACTCGAAGCGGTCGGGGTTTTTCGTCGGCGCGACGGCGACGGTCAGCGCATAGGGCATTTTTTCGAACCCCTCTTCGGTGCTGACAACACGCACCGTACAGCGTTTGGGGTTGTCGTCGGTGATCTCGCAGCAAAATAAATTGCCCCGTCCGTCAGTTATATGGATGCGCCCGCCGCTCCGCAGACGCAGGACGCGGACACAGTGTTTCGACTCCTCCTCGCCCAAAGTGTGCAGGGGCGGCATGATGTCCGGTGCGTAAAATAGTTGCATGATCGGAGGCGTTATTTATGGAATTTTATTGTAACTTTGTAAATAATATGCGGCAAAGTTACTAAAATAACACGACAGCATGAAACGTATTACCGCTTTCTTAACACTTTTTCTGGTCATGGCACTCGCCTCCTGCAAGTCTGATAAAAACGTGGGCGAAAATCCCTTTTTCGCCGAGTGGAACACCCCCTACGGGGTTCCGCCTTTCGACAGGATGACTCCCGCGCATTTCCTGCCCGCCCTGGAACGCGGCATGTCGCTGCACGAGGCCGAGATCGACGCCATCACGTCGAATAACGACGCGCCGACGTTCGAGAACGTCATCCTGGCCTATGACGATTCGGGACAGATGCTCGCGCAGACGGAACTGATCTTCGGGATGCTCTGCGCTGCGGAGAATACCGCCGAGATGCAGGCCTTGCAGGAGCAGGTGATGCCCATGCTGGCGGCGCATGCCGACAAGATACTCCTGAACGAAAAGCTCTTCGAGCGGGTGAAGGCCGTCTATGACCGGCGCGCCGCGCTGGAACTCGACGCAGACCAGAGCCGTCTGCTGGAGAAGACCTACCGCGGGTTCGTGCGTGCCGGGGCGCTGCTCGACGCCGAGCAGAAGGCCCGTCTGAAGGCCATCAACGGGGAGTTGTCGCTGGCGTCGGTGAAATTCGGGCAGAATATCCTCGCCGAGAACAACAACTATACGCTGATGCTTGAGTCGTCCGACCTGGACGGCATTCCGGCCAATGTCCGCGACCAGGCCCGCGAGAAGGCCGAGGCGATGGGCAAGAAAGGCAAGTATGCCTTTACGCTGCACAAACCCAGCCTGATCCCGTTTCTGACCTACTCCCAGAAACGCGAACTGCGCGAGGAGATTTACAAGGCGTATCTCAACCGCTGCAACAACGGCGACGAGTATGACAACAAGCAGTTGATAAACGACTTCATCCGCCTGCGCACGGAAAAGGCTCATTTGCTGGGCTATCCGTCGTATGCCGACTACGTGGTGGACGACGAGATGGCCGGGACGACCGACGCCGTCTACAAACTGTTGAACGAGATATGGACGCCTGCGCTGGAGAGCGCCAAGGGCGAGCTGGCCGAGATGGAGGAGCTTTTCAAAAAGGACCATCCCGACGGGGAGTTCGCTTCGTGGGACTGGTGGTACTATGCCGAGAAGGTCCGCAAGCAGAAATACCAGCTCGAAGAGGAGCAGTTGCGTCCCTATTTCTCGCTGGAGAACGTGCAGAGCGGCATCTTCTTCCTGGCGAACCGTCTGTACGGCATCACGTTCCGCCCCATTGTCGTGCCGCTGTACCACCCCGATGCCATTGCCTACGAGGTGCTCGACGCCGACGAATCGCATCTGGGCGTGCTCTACTTCGACTACTTCCCGCGCGACGGCAAGAGCCAGGGCGCGTGGTGCGGCAACTATGTGGAGCAGACCTACAAGGACGGCAGGCGCGTGGCGCCCGTGGTGTCGATCGTCTGCAACTTCACCCGTCCCACGTCGAGCGCCCCCGCACTGCTGACGCTCGACGAGACCGAAACGCTGTTCCACGAGTTCGGACATGCGCTCCATTTCCTGTTTCACGACGTGAAATACCGCGGATTGACGGAGGTAGAGGGCGATTTCGTGGAGCTGCCCTCGCAGCTGATGGAGAACTGGGCTTTCGATCCCGAGGTGCTGAAACAATACGCCGTGCACTACCGTTCGAACGAGGTGATTCCGGCGTACCTGGTCGAGAAACTGCGTCGCAGCGAGCTGTTCAACCAGGGATTCATGACCACCGAGCTGATCGCAGCGGCGCTCTCGGACATGGACATCCACTCGATCTCCGAATACGAGCCGTTCGACCCGATGGAGTTCGAACGCAAGGCCCTGACCGAAAAACGCGGGCTGATTCCGCAGATCGAGCCCCGTTACCGCTATCCCTATTTCTCGCACATCTTCGACGGCGGCTATTCCGCGGGTTACTATTTCTACACGTGGGCCGAGGTGCTGGACAAGGATGTCTTCGAAGCCTTCCGCGAGAGCGGCGACCTTTTCAACAAGCGGATCGCCGATGATTTCCGCCGCAAGATCCTCGCCCGCGGCGGCTCGGAGGACGGTATGGCCATGTACCGCGACTTCCGCGGCAAGGACCCCGACAAGCGGGCGATGCTCCGCAGCCGGGGGTTGTGGAACGAACCCGAACCGGTCGATTCGCTGGCCGGCTCGCCTGAGCCTGCCGAAGGCTTCCGCGTAAAGGCTGTTCCCGAAAACTGACCGGACGAAACCCATTCAGAAAGAAACCGCAAACCGAAATAAAAAATGAAAAAAGTACTGTTTATTATGGCTGTTTCCGCTATGGCGGCAGGCTGTGCCGACAATTCGATTCCCAAAGCACAGTTGCCCGAACTCGATATGTCGAACCCCCTTCTCGCGGCGTGGGACACGCCCCACGAGACCCCGCCGTTCTCCGAGATAAAGCTCGCGGACTACGAGCCGGCGTTCGACGCCGCAATCGCCTGCTCGCGCGCCGAGGTGGAGGCGATCGTCAAAAACCCCAAGAAACCGACCTTCGGCAATACGATCGTGGCGCTGGAGCGTCAGGGCGAGCTGCTGAACCGCATCTCGGGGCTCTTCTTCAACCTGCTCGAAGCCGATTCGTCGGACGAGATGCAGGAGATCGCACAGCGCGTGCAGCCCAAGTTGACGGAGCTGTCGAACGACATTTCGCTCGACCCCGAGCTGTTCGCCCGTGTGAAATACGTTTACGAACATCCGGGACGCCTCAAAAAAGAGGATAAGAAACTGTTGGAGGACACCTACAAAGGATTCGCCCGCAGCGGTGCGGCTTTGTCCGACGCCGACAAGGAGCTTTACCGCCGGTACTCCTCCGAACTGTCGGCGCTGACGCTTCAGTTCGGGCAGAACGCCCTCGCGGCGACCAACGCCTTTACGCTCAACATCACCGATCCGAAAGTGGTGGCCGAGCTGCCGGCGTTCGTGAAGGAGGGTATGGCCGCCGAGGCCAAGGCCCGCGGCGAGAAGGGCTGGACGGTGACGCTTCAGTATCCCAGCTACCTCCCGTTCATGACCTATTCGTCGAACCGCGCCCTGAAAGAGAAACTCTGGCGGGCCAGCGGCTCCAAGGCGCTGGGCGGCGAATTCGACAATACGGAGATCGTGAAGAAGATCGTCAATACGCGTTTGAAGATGGCCAACCTGCTGGGTTACAAGTGCTATGCCGATTACGTGCTCGAAAACCGCATGGCCGAGAACACGAAGACCGTCAACGACTTCCTCGCCGAACTGCTCGCCGAGACCAAGAGCTATGCCGACGCCGACTACCGCATGGTCGCCGACTATGCCGCGTCGCTCGGCTTCAAGGGCGAGCTGATGCCCTGGGACTGGGCCTATTACACCGAGAAATACAAGGATGAGAAATACGCCCTGAACGACGAGTTGGTGAAACCCTACCTGAAGCTCGAAAACGTGAAGAAAGGCGTCTTCATGCTGGCCAACAAACTCTACGGACTGAACTTCACGCCCAACGAGAAGATCGCGGTCTACCATCCCGACGTGACGGCCTACGACGTGACGGATGCCGACGGCCGTTTCATGGCGGTGCTTTACCTCGATTTCTTCCCCCGTGCCTCGAAGCGTTCGGGGGCGTGGATGACCGAGTTCCGCGGCACGAAAATCGAGGACGGCGTGGAGACCCGTCCGCTGGTGTCGCTGGTGATGAATTTCACCAAGCCCACCGAGACGACGCCTTCGCTGCTGACTTTCGACGAGATGGAGACCTTCCTCCACGAGTTCGGACATGCCCTCCACGGCATGCTGGGCGAGGGCAAATACGAGTCGCTGACCGGTACGAGCGTCTACCGCGATTTCGTGGAGCTGCCCTCGCAGATCATGGAGAACTGGGCTACCGAGAAGGAGTTTCTCGACCTGTGGGCCGTGCATTACGAGACCGGCGAGCCGATTCCTGCCGAGATCGTGGACCGCATCGTCGCTGCACAGAATTATCTGGCGGCCTACGCCAACGTGCGTCAGCTCTCGTTCGGCATGACCGACATGGCCTGGCATACGCTCACCGAGCCGTTCGACGGCGATGTGGAGCAGTTCGAGGTGGCTTCGATGGCTCCGACGCAGGTGATGCCCGTCATTGCGGGGACCGCGATGGCGCCCTCGTTCGGACACATCTTCTCGGGTGGATACGCTGCGGGCTATTACGGCTACAAGTGGGCCGAGGTGCTCGAGGCCGACGCCTTCTCGCTGTTCAAAGAGAAGGGTATTTTCAGCCGCGAGGTGGCTTCGTCGTTCCGCGACAACATCCTCTCGAAAGGAGGCACGGAGCATCCGATGAAACTCTACGAGCAGTTCCGCGGCCATAAGCCCGAAACCAAGGCGCTGATCGAGAAAATGGGGCTCGGAAAATAACCCTCCGGCTTCGTTCATAAAGGAAGGAGAACCCGACGGGTTCTCCTTCCTTTTTGTATCGAAGTGTCCGAAATTGTTATTTTTCTGCGTTTTTTTTGTATATTTGTCCCTGGGACAGAGAATTATTTTACGACAAGACTATGACAGAATTATCGAATACAGCGTTGATTCGGGCGATTTATGCCCATACGCCGCCGGATTCGACGCCGGCGTCGGTGCTGATGGATGTACTCAATATCGGTCGCGAGGCCGCATATCGCCGCATGCGCGGCGAAGTGCGGTTCACTTTCGGCGAGGCCAGTGCGCTGAGCGCGCACCTGCGTTTCTCGCTGGACGGCGTCACGGGCTCCTCCGTCGGGGGAAATGCCCTTTTCAGCCTGGCGTTCACCGAATTCGACGCTTCGCTCGACCTCTACAACGGGATTCTCGAGCAGAACATCCGCTTTTTCCGCGAAATAGCGTCAGACCCCACGGCGGTTTTCGCGTCGGCGGTCAACTCCATTCCGGCCGAATATTACCTCAAATATGAGAATCTGACGCGCTTCAAACTCTTCAAATCGCTTTACCAGCACGAGATGGGCGATGTGTCGGTGCCGACGTTCGAGGAGCTGCAACTCTCCGCTTCGCTGCGCCGCAATGCCCTGGAATATGTGCAGAGCGTCCAACTGGTGCCCCAGTCTCACGTCATTTTCGACGGTAGCGCGTTCATGCACTGGGTCAATGCCATCCGGGCGTTCCGGGCGATGCACCTGATTTCGGACCAGAGCGTGGCCCTGCTGAAGGAGGAGTTGTTCGAACTGGTCAAAGATTCTGAAAAGATGGCCGGCGAGGGCGAATACGAAAACGGCAACAGGGTCAATTTCTACCTCTCGGAGGTGGATCTGGAGGCGTCGTATGCCTATATCTCGTCGGAGCGTTACAAGGTGGCGGGAATCGCGCTCTTTTCGCTCAATTCCATGCATACGTTCGATCCGATGATGTACGAGTATGTGAAGAAATGGGTCCGCAACCAGCGGCGCTTCGCCTCGCTGATCTCCGGGACCGGGGAGTTGTCCCGCATCCACCACTTCAAACGCCAGCGGGAGATTCTCGGCCGGTTGGAGTAGCGTGCGGCGGCAAAAAAAAGAACGGGGAGAGTTTCCCAACTCTCCCCGCTGAAGCTTTCCGGATTGATGAACAATGGTTGCGTCAATATTCGGCAATCCTTTCAACTTCTGTGGGCGTCACTCCATGCAAATGAATTCTTCATAGCTCCTTTCGAAACTTGATACAAACATACAGCCTCCGGGAGCTAAAATCAAGGCGATAATTGAAAAAACGGCATTTTTAAATCTTCTGATTTCGTGTATGCTGTGACCGTACGGAGTATTTGTTACGCATTGCGTGTATATAACATTTCATGTTTCGAATATCGAAACCCGGCCGTGATCTCCGGCTCGTTTATCGAAACGGCCGTTTCGAGGGAAAAAGCAGAAAACGATGCGTTTACGTCTTCCCGCCAGAATCGTGCCGAATGTGCCTGAAAACAAAAAAGGATGCCTCCGTAAGGAGGCATCCTTTTTGAGTTGAGCTACCAGGATTCGAACCTGGAATAACAGGACCAGAATCTGTTGTGTTACCGTTACACCATAGCTCAATAGATTTTGGTGATGCAAAAGTAGGGCTTTATTTTTCAATTGCAAAGAAAATTCCAAAAAAAATTTCGTACATTTGCTTTAATCCCGGGAAGGGAAAACCGTTTGAAACTTAAAATTTACACTAAATCAGAAAATTATGGGAATTAAATTCCGGCTTATCGTCATGAACTTTCTTCAGTATGCGATTTGGGGTTCATGGCTCATCTCGCTGGGGGCTTATATCGGGGGCCTCGGGTTTTCCGGATTGCAGATAGGCAGTTTCTTCGCCACGATGGGCGTCGCCTCGCTGTTCATGCCCGCCGTGATGGGAATTATTGCCGACCGCTGGGTCCCGGCGCAAAAGCTGTTGGGAATCTGCCACCTCATCAGCGGCGGGTTCCTGATCGCCGCGGCTTCGCAGACGGCCTATGCGCCGCTGTACAGCTGCATGCTGCTGAGCGTGATGTTCTACATGCCGACCATCGCGCTGTCGAACTCCGTGGCCTACAACGCCCTCGACCTGGCGAAACTCGATTCCGTAAAACACTTCCCGCCCATCCGCGTGTGGGGCACCGTGGGATTCATCGCCGCGATGTGGTTCGTCGATTTGGTGCAGATCGGAGGCGTGCAGATCAAACTTACGGCCTGGCAGCTCTATGTTTCGGCGTTGCTGTCGTTCGTGCTGGCTGTCTATTCGTTCTCGCTGCCCGGGTGTGCCGTCGACCGCAGCGTGCGCAAACAATCGTGGGTCGATACGCTGGGACTGCGCGCCTTTGCGCTCTTCAAGGAGAAGCGCATGGCCATCTTCTTCATCTTCTCGATGCTGCTGGGGGCCGCGCTGCAAATCACCAATGCTTTCGGCGACACCTATATTCAGAATTTCGGGACGATGCCCCAGTATGCCGATTCGGCCATCGTGAAGCACTCGGTGATCCTGCTGTCGCTGTCGCAGATGTCCGAAACGTTCTGCATCCTGCTGATTCCGTTCTTCCTCCGGCGTTTCGGAATCAAAAAGGTGATGCTGATCTCGATGCTGGCCTGGGTGCTGCGCTTCGGGTTCTTCGGTGTGGGCAATCCCGGTTCGGGAGCCGTGTTCCTCATTCTCTCGATGATCGTTTACGGTGTGGCGTTCGACTTCTTCAACATCTCGGGATCGCTGTTCGTCGAGAAGGAGACCAGCCGTGAGATACGTTCTTCGGCACAGGGCGTCTTTATGATTATGACCAACGGTTTCGGCGCTTTCTTCGGTTCGTATGCCGCGGGTGCCGTGGTGGATGCCTTCCACTGGCCCGATTCGTGGTTCATTTTCGCAGGATACGCCCTCGTGGTGGCCATTGTCTTCGCCCTTGTCTTCAAATACAAGCACAATCCCGCCGAAACGGAAGCGGTGAAGCATTAGCAGGCAGATATGGAGATTTCGATCCGGGAGAGCTGCATCCGCTGCGGCCATTGCGTGAAGGTGTGTCCTTCGCAGATTTTCGAACAGGAAAAGGCCGGGGCCCCGGTGACCCTGTACAAGCCCGAGAACTGCATCGGCTGCGGTCATTGCGTGGCCGTCTGTCCCACGGGGTCGGTGGCGCACGGGATGTTCCCGCCCGAACGGGTGCATGCCGCCGATTACGCCGCATTGCCGACGCCCGAACAAGTGGAGCTGCTGTTGGCCGTGAGGCGGTCGAACCGCGCCCTTCGGAAAACTCCCGTGCCGCAGGAGATGCTGGACCGCATCGTCGCGGCGGCCGACCGGGCCCCGACGGCCAGCAACGCCCGCCAGTTGGGCTATACGCTGGTGACCGATCCGGCGATGCTGCGGGGGATTACGGAGTACACCCTCGGGGTGTTCGGCAAACTGGAAAAACGACTCCTCAATCCGCTCGTGCGGCCGTGGCTGAGCCGCGTCGTGCCGGGCGTGTACCGCTATGTTCCCGTCTTCAAACGCCTGCGGCGCGAATATGCCGAAGGCCGCGACCGCGTGCTGCGGGGAGCGACGGCGGTGCTGTTCATTCATGCTCCGAAGGCGAACCGTTTCGGGAGCGAGGATGCGAACCTGGCTTATCAGAACGCGTCGCTGATGGCCGAGGCGCTGGGCGTGAGCCAGATCTACATGGGGTTCGTACTGACGGCCCTCCGGCAGGACAAAACGGAGCGGCTGCCCGAAATGCTGGGGCTCGAAGGCCGCCGCATCTGTGCGGTGATGGCCCTCGGGATGCCGCAGTTCCGCTATCCCAACTACATCGACCGCGAACCGGCGGAGGTGACACTTTTGTAATTAATTAAAGCGGTAAAGAAAGCGGCCCCGGTCGGGGCCGCTTTTCGTTTAGTACATGTTGTCGTACATCGACTGCGACTTGTCGTATTTCAAATCGGAGAGCGATGCGGCTTTGACGCCGATGTTGAAGCTCCACGAACGGTGGTAGCCGAACGGTATCCACGAAAAGGACATCTGCCAGCAGTGGAGGTCGCGCGTGATGGAGACCGACGAGGTCGTGAGCTTCTTCTGTTTGATGTCGAAACCGCCCTGGAAGGTGACGGCCGTTTTGGGCGTGACGGTCAGCGAGCCGTTGAACCCGACCGTCTGGGTGACGTTCTTGCGGTAGCCCGTCGTGCCGTTGTTGACATAGGAGATCGAGTAGTTGACCGAGTAGTTGAATCCGAAGTTCCACGGCAGCGAGAAGTCGTAGTAGCTCTGCGCCATATATTGCCTTCGCAGTACGGGGTCCATGTGCCCGTAGGGGTCGAAGAAGGGGTTCATGTATTCCGGGGGGATCGACGTGATGTCGTTCATGGCCGGCTGGGACTTGTCGGCGCGCGATTTGAAGGTATAGCCGAACGACCAGCCCGTGGAGACGATGCGGCCCGGGAAAAATAGCTTGTTGTATCGCTTGCCTTCGGGCGAGACGCGGTAGGGGTCGAGCGTCGCCGAGAGGTTGATGCCGAAATTCTGGAACAGCGTCGTGCGGAACGAGATCGGGATGGTCGACAGACGCATCGAGTCGGCCAGGAAGTTATAAGAGCCGCTGATGCGCAGTTCGTCGATGAGTTTGATCTTTTTCACGCCCGAGGTGTCGCGCTTCGAGAGCACCTTCATTTCGAGGTTCTGCGACAGCGAGAAGTTCATCGACATCGAGCGTCCCGACGACGGGACGCCGTAAGCGTTGACGGCATAGGGCGAATAGGTCGTGAAACGGCCCGTCGAGTCGGTCTGGCGGGTCTTGTAGTAGCCGTATTTGGGGTCGCTGAAGTCCGGGGCGTAGGAGAAGCCGATCGAGGGGGTCAGCGTGTGGCGGATCGCCTGGATCTTGCGGTTGCGGCTCTTCTTCGTGAAGTCGTACATGCCGTAGACCGTCGTGGAGGCCGAGACGCTGAGGTTGTAGTTGTAGAGGCGGTAGAAACCGTAGTTCGTGGGCAGCGTGTCGGTCTGGTTCGTGACGGGGTTCCACTCGAACTCGACCTTTTTGAAATACCACTTCTCGTTGTAGTTGACCGACGGCGAGACGTTGATGTAGTTGAACAGGTTGAACGACGCCGAAATGGGAATCGAGTGCTCGATGCCGTTCTTCATGTTTTCGAGCGTCTTTTTCGAGAAGATCTCCGACTCGGTGGTGGTCACCGAGTTGGTCATCTTGCCCGTGTACTGCATCGAAATCTTTTCATACCAGCGGTCCTTGCCGGTCTTCTCTTTGCGTTTGAAGGGGTAGAAGCGCGAGACGTTGAACACCACCGTCGGCAGTGTCACCGAGATCGACTTGTTCTGCGAGTTCTGCGAGATGGCCATGTTGGCCGAGAGCGAGAAGGGCGTGCCGGCCCAGTTCTTCGAGTAGGAGACCGTCGAGTTGGTCTGCGTGGCGAGAATGTCGTTGAGGTTGGTGGCCGAGTAGCGGCTGTAACCGCTGGTGGCGAAGTTCACCGAAGCCGAGAAGGTCGATCCCGGGTTGGCTTTGGCGTCCTGCGAGTGGGTCCACTGGATGCGGAAGTTGCTCTGTTTGATGTAGTCGTCCTCGCCCTTTTCACCTGTCTTTACGTTGGAGTACTGCATGTTGAAGCTGCCGCTGTACTTGTAGCGTTTGATGTAGCGCGAGGCCGCCGAGGCTTCCCACGAACCGAGCGTGTAGAAGCCGCCGCGTACCGCGAGGTCGGCGTATTCGCCCAGCGTGAAGTAGTAGCCCAGGTCGCGCAGGAAGAATCCCTTGGAGTACTCCTCGCCGTAGGTGGGCATCAGCAGGCCCGACTTGGGGCCCATGTTGATCGGGAAAAATCCCTCGGGGATGCCGAGGAAATAGATCGGCACGTCCTCCATCACCAGGTAGGCCGGGCCGGTGACGACCTTTTTGCCCGGAATGACCTTCGCCTTGGTCATCGCCAGGTAGAAGTGCGGATGATCCGTCTCGTCGCAGGTGGTGTATTTGCCGTGCTGGATGTTGATCGTATTGTCGGGCATCTTCTTTACGCTACCGCCCACCAGCCAGCCGTCGCCCTGCTGCGTGGCCACACCTTTGATCTTGGCCTTCTTCGAGTCGAGGTTGTAGGTGATCGTGTCCATCTGGTAGGAGGCCGAACCGTCGGAAAACTCCGGTTTGGTGATGATGAACTTGCCCTCCACCGAGTCGGGCTTGCCGTAGGCGTAGACCAGTTTCGAATCCATGTCGATGCGCATGAAGTCGGCTTTGAGGTTGCTGTTCTGGTAGGTGACGTCGCCCTGGTTATAGATGTAGACCAGTTTGTTGCGCACGTCGTAGACCAGCGAGTCGGTGTTCTTGCCCGTGATCGGGTCGTCGAGGAAAGCGCCCGCGGGCCGCGGTTTTTTGACCGAGTCGCGGTGCAGCGTGTCGACCGCGAGCGAGTCGGGGCGGGACATGCCCAGCGAGTCGGCTTTGCGGGCTATGAGCGAGTCGACCTGCGACGAAAAGAGCGAATCGCGCTCCTCCTGCGAAAGGGCGTTGAAAGCGTCGCGCCGCCGGGCCTCTTCACGGGCCTGCCGCCGTGCTTCGCGCCGCGAGAGGGCTTGCGCTTTGTCCGCAGGCGGGCGCACGGTGTCGGCGGGGAGGGGATTCGGGAGGGTGTCGGATGCGGGGCCGTCGAGCGCCGCGCGGGGTGCCGCGCCGCCCAGAACGATCTGGGCAAACAGGAGCAGGACCGTTGCCGAAAAGAGATATTTTACCCTAATTTTATCCAAAATCCCAAAAATTTTCCATACCTTTGCCGACAAGTCGGCAAAAACGCCCGGAACGCCTCGCAGGCGCATTCCTGCCGCGTTTTAAGCCCGACAAAGATAGGTAAAAAAATACAGAAAGCTCACACTTGTTACCATTAAATATGCGCACACGACTCTTGTTGCTACTCCTCTTTGCAGCCGCAACCGTTTTTACCAACGTTGCCGCCGCGGGGAATATTGCGCACGGCTTCGAAGTCGTGGTGATCGACGCCGGACACGGGGGTAAATTCCCCGGGGCGCATTACGGGGGAATGTATGAAAAGGACCTGACGCTGAAGGTGGCCCTGAAGCTGGGCAAACTCATCGAGGAAGGGATGCCGGGCGTGAAGGTGGTCTACACCCGCAAGACCGACAAGGCGCTGGGAACGGACCTGGCTTCGGACCTGCAGGCGCGTGCCGACATTGCCAACAAGGCCGGCGGCGACCTCTTCATCTCGATTCACGTCAATGCGGCGCGCGCTACGGCGGCCCGGGGCGTCGAGACGCTCATCATGGGCGAGAGCCCCAAGGAGCAGCGTTACAACGAGAACGCCCTCTACGAGAGCAACCGCGAGGACCTGATCGACATGTCCGACGAGCGGACGGCGGCCATCGTGCGGGCCTATATCCAGAACCTACAGTTCACCTACGGCGAGTACAGTATGGCCATGGCCCGCTGTATCCAGAACAATTACCTGAAGGCCGGGCGCCATTCGCGCGGCATCAAACCGCAGTTGTTGCGTGTGCTTTACGCTACGGACATGCCGGGCGTGCTGACCGAAATCGGGTTCATGTCCAATCCGCAGGAGGCGGCCTACATGAAGTCGGAGAAGGGGCAGAACGAGATCGCCCGTTCGCTCTACCAGGCCGTGCGGGACTATTCGGCCTATGTGGTCGGGACGCGCACGGCCGAGGAGGAGCAGGTGAACGCGCAGGCGAAAACCGCCGCTCCGGAGCCTGAGCCCGCGAAAACTGCCGCTCAAAAGCCGGAGGAGAAGCCTGTCGGGAAGCAGAAAGAGAAACCCGTCACGGAAAAGCCGAAAACGGATACGTCGAAATCCGCTGCTGAAAAACCGGCGCGGAAACCCGCGGCGCAACCCCTGCGTTATACGGTTCAGGTGATGGCTTCGGCGTCGCAGGTGTCCGTCTCCTCGCCGCAGTTCCGCGATTACAGGGGCAAGGTGAAACAGTATACTTCCGAGGGGCGTTTCCCGTACAAATACGGTGTGGGCGAATACGAGACCCGCGACGCGGCCCAGCGCAAGGCGGCCGAGGTCCGCAAGGTATTCCCGGGGGCCTTTGTGGTGAGCTGCCGGGGTACGCAAATTGTAAAATAAAATTTCAGATATGAAAAGAGAAGTTAAAATCGGAATCTTCGCCGTGGTGATGCTCATCGCCGCGTGGGCCGGAATCCGGTTTTTGAAAGGATTCGACATCTTCAGCCGCAATTCGGTGTATTACGCCGCCTATGACCAGATCAACGGCGTGCAGACGGCTTCGCCGATTATGATGAAAGGCGTGAAGATCGGCACGGTGACGGGTATTTCGTTCGATCCCGAGCGCAGCGACAACGTCGTGCTGCAACTGACCGTCAAACGTCAGTACCACATTCCGACCGACTCCGAGGCCAAGATTTTCAGCAACGGACTGATGGGCGCCAAGGCCATCGAGATCACCTACGGATCGGCGCACACGTATCTCGAAAAGGGCGATACGCTGCGTTCGAGCCGTGACCGCGACCTGATGGACGTGGCCGGGTCGGAACTGGATTTCTTCAAACAGAAGATCTCGCAGGTGACGGGCGACCTTTCGCGTACGCTGACGACCCTCAATAACCTGATGGAAACCAACGCGCAGAGCATCACCGGGACGCTGGGACACCTGAATACCATCACGGGCGACATGGCCGGTATCATCGATGCCGAGAAGCACAATCTGAAAACCGCTGTGGATAACCTTACGGCTTTCTCCGTGATGCTCGGCGAGAACGCCCCGCGTGTGGACAGCATCGTGGGCAGCATGAACCGCATCACGGCTGACCTGGCCGGTTCCGGGGTTGTGCAGCAGCTCTCCGATGCGGTCGGCGAGGTCAACGACCTGCTGGGCCGGATCGGCTCGGGCGAAGGAACCGTCGGCAAGCTGCTGAACGACGCGGCGCTTTACGATTCGCTGACCGAGGCGAGCGACAACCTCGCGTCGCTGCTGGCCAACCTCGAACAATACCCGGGCCGTTATGTCCATTTCTCGCTCTTCGGGCGCAGTCCGGAGAAGATGCAGGAGAAGGCCGACCGGAAAGCTGCAAAAGCTGCTGCCAGGGCCGAACGGGACTCGCTCAAACGGCTGTAACGCCGCGGTTTTCCGGGAGGACCGGAATAAGGATTTTTATTTTATGTCATGATTTACCCTGCCACATTCGAGCAGAAAATAGGTTTCGACCGGCTTCGTGAGCAGGTTGCGGCCCGTTGTACCATGCGCGCCGCCCGCGAGCGGCTTGCCGACGAGGGCTTTTCGACCTCGCCGCGCGAGATCGAGCGGCGACTGGCGCTGGCCGACGAGATGCGCCTCGTGCTCGACATGGAGCGCGATTTTCCCGGAGGAGACTATCCCGATATTGATTACGTCGTCGCCAAACTGCGTGTCGAGGGTTCGTTCCTCGACGTGGAGGAGGTCGCGGTTCTGCATAAGGCGCTGTCGGTCGTCGGCGGCATCGTCGCTTTTATCCTCGGCCGCGAAGAGCGCTATCCGACGCTGTACGCCCGCACGCGCGGCGTGGCGGCGTTTCCGGAGATCGTGCAGCGCATCGAGGGCATCCTCGACCGCTTCGGCAACGTGAAGGACAACGCCTCGCCCGCCCTTCAGGAGATTCGCCGGGCCATCCGCGAACGCGAGGGACAGGCGGCCAAACGCCTGCAGGCCGTGCTGGCTTCGGCCAAGGGGGCGGGTATCGTCGATGCCGACGCCCAGATTTCGATCCGCGACGGGCGGGCCGTGATTCCGGTCGCCGCGGGTAACAAACGCAAGCTCAACGGATTCATCCACGACGAATCGGCGACGGGAAAGACCTTCTACGTCGAGCCGGTCGAGGTGGTGGAGATCAACAACGAACTGCGTGAGCTGGAATATGCCGAGCGGCGCGAGATCGTGCGCATACTCACCGAGTTCACCGAGTCGATACGTCCCGATGCCGGGCTGATCGCCGATTCGGGCGATTATCTCGCGGAGGTGGACATGCTGCGCGCCAAGGGCCGCTGGGCCTCGGAGAACGGATGTGTGCGGCCGATCCTCTCGACGGACGACCGGCTGGTGCTGAAGAACGCCCGCCATCCGCTGTTGCAGCAGACCCTAAAAGCCGCGGGGCGCGAGATCGTGCCGCTGGACCTGCAACTGGACCGCCGTAAACATATCCTCGTCATTTCGGGCCCCAACGCCGGCGGCAAGTCGGTCTGCCTGAAGACCACGGGCATCGTGCAGTATATGTTCCAGTGCGGATTTCCGGTTCCGGCCTCGGAGGTCTCGGAACTGCCCGTGTTCCGGAGCATCTTCCTCGATATCGGCGACGAGCAGTCGATCGACAACGACCTTTCGACCTATTCGTCTCACCTGCTGAATATGAAAAACATGCTGGCGGGAGCTTCGGACCGGACGCTGGCGCTGATCGACGAGTTCGGGTCGGGTACCGAGCCGATCATCGGCGGGGCCATCGCCGAGGCGATCCTCGAACGCCTGCTGGCGAAGGGGTGTTACGGCGTCATCACGACCCACTACGCCAACATCAAATACTATGCGTCGTCGACCGACGGCATCGCCAACGGCGCGATGATGTTCGACGTGCAGAATATCCGTCCGCTGTTCCGTCTCGAGACGGGCAAGCCGGGCAGTTCGTTCGCCGTGGAGATCGCCCGCAAGATCGGACTTCCGGAGGAGATCATCCGCGCGGCGAGCGAGAAAGCCGGGTCGGACCATATCAACATCGAGAAGCAGTTGCGCGAGATCGCCCGCGACAAGCACTACTGGGAGCAGAAGCGCGACCGCATCCGCCTGACGGACCGCAAGGTCGAGGAACTGGAACAGAACTACGCCGAACAACTGGCGAAAATTCGCGCCGAGCGGCAGGAGATACTGAAGAAGGCCAAGCAGGAGGCGCAGCAGTTGATCGCCGACGCCAACAAACAGATCGAGAACACGATTAAAACCATCCGCGAGGCGCAGGCCGAGAAGGAGCTGACGCGGCTGGCGCGGAGGGAGTTGGACGACTTCCGCGAGGCGGTCGAGCAGGTCGATTCGTCGGATAGGGAGGCCTCGGTGGCCCGCGAGATCGAGCGCATCGAACGCCGCCGGCAGCGGCGTGAAGAGCGCAAGGCCCGGCAGGGTGCGAAAGCCGCGGAGACGGTGGCCCCCGAACCCGAAAAGCCGCGTGAGGTGGTGGCCGGGTCGAAGGTCCGCATGGCCGGGCAGGAGATGGTCGGCGTGGTGCAGTCGGTGAAAGGGAAACGGGTGCAGGTGGCGTTCGGGCAGATATTGACGACGGTGGACAAGAGCCGGCTGACGGTGGTGTCGAACAACGAATACCGCGAGGCGACACGTCCCGTGACGGCCCGGACGGTGGTGTCGGTGGACATTTCGTCGCGCAAACTCAACTTCAAGGACCATATCGACGTGCGCGGCATGCGGGCGTCGGAGGCGCTGGACCTGGTGCAGAACTTCATCGACGACGCGCTGATGGTCGGCGTCGGCACGGTGTCGATCCTCCACGGCAAGGGTACGGGGGCTTTGAAGGAGGAGATCCGCCGTTACCTCCGCACGGTGCCGGAGATCGCTTCGGCGGTTGACGAGCATGCCGACCGCGGCGGGGCGGGAATAACGATCGTTAATTTTTCGTGATAGCGGTGCATTTCCGCACTTCCTTTGCGTCCCGCGAATGGGAAATACGCCTGTATGTCCCATCCGTGTGCCGCGGCACGAAGCCCGAAACTGCATCCGCTCTGACGAAAAATTGAATAGTTGTACAATATGCGTTACAAACTTTCACAAATCGCCGCCGTCGTGGGCGGCAAGTTCTCGGGCACGGACTGCGAGGTGCAGTCGGTGGTGACCGACAGCCGTTCGCTGACGTGCGAACTGGGCTCCGGACCGATGTTCGTCGCCATGTGCGGCGCTAACCACGATTCGCACGACTACATCGCGCAGATGTACGCGCGCGGGGTGAGGGCGTTCCTCACCGAACGCGGCGTCGAACCCCTGCCCGGGTGCGGGTATGTCGTGGTCGGGAACGCCATCGCGGCCCTGCAATGCCTGGCGGCCTACCACCGGGCGCAGTTCAAAGGAACGGTAGTCGGCATCACCGGGTCGAACGGCAAGACCGTCATCAAAGAGTGGATCGCCGAGGAGCTGCCTGCGGGGATGAAGTGCTACCGCTCGCCCAAGAGCTACAATTCGCAGCTGGGCGTGCCGCTGTCGGTGCTGATGATCGAGGGCGACGAGCAGCTGGCGCTGATCGAGGCGGGCATCTCGAAGCCCGGGGAGATGGAGCGGCTGGAACGCATCATCCGTCCCGACGTGGTGGTCTTCACCTCGATCGGCGACGCGCATCAGGAGAACTTCCTCAATCTGGAACAGAAATGCAACGAAAAGATGCTCCTCGCCCACCGGGCCGGGACCATCGTTTACCATAGTTATTACGAGCCGCTGGGGCGCATGGTCGCCGCGCGGTTCGCCGAGCGGAAACTCTGCAACGCCGCAGCGTGTCCCCAGGTTTCCGAGGCGGTGATCGGCAACGAGGCGTCGCGCCGCAACGCCCAGATCGTCGAGGCGTTCTGCGCGGCGATGGGCTATCCCGCGCCGTCGTTCTCCGAGGCCCCCGAGGTCGCCATGCGGCTGGAGGTCAAAGACGGCATCAACGATTCGGTGCTCATCAACGACGCCTACAACCTCGACCTCAATTCGCTGGCGCTGGCGCTGGATTACCTGCACAACGTGGCGCTGTCGCGGCGCCGGACGCTCGTGCTGTCGGACATCGCGCAGAGCGGGCTGACGGACGACGAACTATACGGCCGTGTGGCCGGGATGGTCTCGCGGGCGGGCGTCGACACGCTGATCGGCATCGGACCCAAACTGAAACGCTATGCCGCGCTGTTCGACTGCGACCGGGAGTTTTTCGCCTCGACCGACGAGTGTATCGCCCGCATCGGCCGCCGGGCCGTGGCGGGACGCGCCGTGCTGCTGAAAGGGGCCCGGGAGTACCGCTTCGAGAAGCTGGCTCACGCCCTGGCGCGCAAGAGCCATACGACGGTTCTGGAGGTCGATCTCGACGCCATGATTCACAACCTCAATTATTTCCGTTCGAAGCTGGACTTTTCGACGAAGCTCGTGGCGATGGTCAAAGCGGGATCGTACGGCGCCGGGGATTTCGAGGTGGCGCAGATGCTTCAGCATCAGGGCGTCGATTACCTCGCCGTGGCGTTTGCCGACGAGGGCGTGCTGCTGCGCGAGCGGGGGATCACGATGCCCGTGGTGGTGCTGAATGCCGACGCCGACAGTTTCGACCAGATGATCGCCAACCGTCTCGAACCCGAGATATATAGCTTCCGCTCGCTGGCGGATTTCGCCGATGCGGTGTCGCATGCCGGGGAGATACGCTATCCCATCCACCTGAAACTCGATACGGGCATGCACCGGCTGGGATTCATGGAGGACGAAATCGAGCGCTTGTGCGAAGAACTGCCGAAACTGCCCGCCGTGAAGGTGGCGTCGGTATTTTCGCACCTGAACTGCGCCGACATGCCCGAAGAGGATGCCTACACGCGGGCGCAGATCGCGCGTTACGACCGGATGAGTGCGGCCATAGTTGCGTCGCTGCCGTATCCCGTGATTCGCCATACGGCCAATTCGGCCGCCATCGAGCGCTTCCCCGAAGCGCAGTTCGACATGTGCCGCCTCGGGCTGGGACTCTATGGCTTCGGCTGGGAGCACAACGCGGGCCTGCGTCCGGTGTCGACGCTCAAAACCCGTATCGTGCAGGTCAAACACCTCGAAGCGGGCGACGCCGTGGGGTACGGACGCGCCGGGAAGCTCCTGCGGCCGACCGTGACGGCTACGGTGCCGATCGGTTATGCCGACGGGCTGGACCGCCACCTGGGGTGCGGACGCTGGTCGATGCGCGTGAACGGACGGCCTGCGCCGATCGTCGGACGGGTCTGTATGGACAGTTGCATGATCGACGTTACGGACATTCCGGACGTTGGGGAGGGCGACGAGGCGGTGGTATTCTCGGCGGAGCCGGGCAACGACCTCGAAACGATGGCCCGTGTGCTGGAGACCATCCCTTATGAGATTATGACCTCGGTGTCGGGACGAGTGAAACGAATTTACCTCAAAGAGTAATGGCTTACGGAACCCTCTACCTGATACCCTGTCCAATCTCCGATGAAACGGCGCCGTGGGACGTGCTGCCCGCGGCCAACCGGGCCGTGATGAATGCACTGGACTATTTCATCGTCGAGAATACGCGTTCGGCGCGGCGTTTTCTCTCGAAAGCCGGTGTCGAACGCCCCATAGGAGAACTGGAATTCCGTGAACTGAACGAGCATACCGCCGCTGGACGCGAGGTCGAAGAGCTGGTGAAACCCTTGCTGGAAGGCCGTTCGGCAGGGGTGATCTCCGAGGCGGGGGTGCCGGGCGTGGCCGATCCGGGGGCGTTGGTCGTCGAGGCGTGCCACCGTCGCGGCATCCGCGTGGTGCCGCTCGTGGGACCGTCGTCGATCATCCTTGCGGTGATGGCTTCGGGGCTCAACGGCCAGTCGTTCGCTTTCAACGGCTACCTGCCCGTGAAGCCGCCCGAACGGGCGAAAGCCATCCGCTTTTTCGAGCGGCGGGCCCTGACCGAAGGACAGTCGCAGTTGTTCATCGAGGCGCCCTACCGCAACGGGAAGCTGATGGAGCAGTTGGTGCAGACGCTCGGGGCGGAGACCCGCCTGACGGTGGCTGTGGACCTGACGGCTCCCGGCGAGCTGGTCGAAACCCATACGGCGGGGGAGTGGCGGCGGCGCCAGCTGCCCGAGATGAACAAGCGGCCGGCTATTTTTATTATCGGATAAGCGCAGTTTTGCCGTGAAACGGCTTTTGGGCGGTAGGTCGCAGACCGGTTCGATGCCCGACTGCAGGTATTGTCTTTGAAGCCCGGCCCTTAGCCGGGTTGGTATGCAATTTGTTCGAATATGTGGTGGAAAACTAAAAAAACACAAGATATGAAAAAAGAAGAGGTTTATAATGAGGCTGTTAGCGGCGACGAGGGCTTCGTTCCGGGCGAGGGTTACCCCTCGTGCGACGGCGAGCCCTGTGCCAATGTGTCAGACGCGGCAGACGATGCGACTGACACAATGACAGACGGCGATCCGGCAGCCGAGGACGATGCCGCCAAGGCGCTCGAGGAGGCCGTGGCCCATTGGCAGGACAAATTCGTGCGTCTGCAGGCCGAGTTCGACAATTACCGCAAGCGGACGCTCAAAGAGAAGATGGAGCTGGTGCAGACCGGGGGCCGCGACGTGCTGCTGGCCATGCTGCCCGTGCGCGACGATGTGCAGCGCGCCGTGGACGCCATGCAGAAGAGCGACGACCTGGAGGCTCTGCGGGCGGGCGTGACGCTCATTTCACAGAAGTTCACCGAGGCACTGCGGCAGAAAGGCGTGACCGAAATCGAGGTGCTGGACCGGGAATTCGACGCCGATCTTTCGGAGGCTGTGGCCAAGTTCGCCGCCGGCGACGAGAAGAAGGGCAAGGTCATCGACGTGGTCCAGACGGGTTACAAGCTGGGCGACAAGGTGCTGCGCTTTGCAAAAGTTGTTGTAGGAGAGTAAGACCATGGCAGAAAAGAGGGATTACTACGAAGTGCTGGGCGTCCAGAAGAACGCTAACGCTGACGAAATAAAGAAGGCATACCGCAAAGCGGCCATCCAGTTCCACCCCGACAAAAACCCCGGGGACAAGGAGGCCGAGGAGAAGTTTAAGGAGGCCGCAGAGGCTTACGACGTGCTGTCGAATCCCGACAAGCGTGCCCGTTACGACCAGTTCGGCCATGCCGGAATGAGCGGCGCGGCAGGCGGCGGAGCCGGGGGCTTCGGCGGATTCAGCGGCGGAGGGTTCTCGATGGAGGACATCTTCTCGCAGTTCGGCGACATTTTCGGCGGTCATTTCGGCGGCGGGTTCCGTTCGTCGGGCGGCGGCGGTTCGCGCCACGTGAACCGCGGTTCGGATATCCGTGTGCGGGTGAAACTGACGCTGGCGGAGATCGCCAACGGCGTCACCAAGAAGCTCAAAATCAACAAAACCATCGCCTGTGACAAGTGCGGCGGCACGGGAGCCAAGGATGCTAATTCCTATTCGACCTGCCCGACCTGCAACGGTGCGGGGTATGTTACGCGGGTGGAAAACACCTTCTTCGGCCGCATGCAGACGCAGGGGGTGTGCCCCACGTGCGGCGGCACGGGCAAGGTGATTACGGCGCAGTGCGACAAATGCAAAGGCGAAGGCACGCTGCGCGGCCAGGAGGTCGTGGAGATTAAGATTCCTGCCGGCGTGGGCGAGGGGATGGTCCTCACGGTCACGGGCAAGGGCAATGCGGCGCGTCAGGGCGGCGTGAACGGCGACCTGTTGGTGATGATCGAGGAGGAGTCGGACGCAGAACTGGTGCGCGACGGCAACGACCTGATCCACAACCTCAATATCACCGTGACGACGGCCCTGCTGGGCGGCACGGTGGAGGTGCCGACCGTGGACGGGCGCGCCAAGATCAAAATCGCTCCGGGAACGCATGCCGGCAAGGTGCTGCGCCTGGGCGGCAAAGGTTTGCCCGACGTGAACGGCTACGGCCGCGGCGACGAGCTGGTGGTGGTGGACATCACCATCCCTGCGAAACTCTCGGCCGAGGAGAAGAAACTCGTCGAGCAGTTGGCAGCGCAGCCCGGTTTCCAGAAGGCCGAGTCGGTCAAGAACCAGAACATTTTCGAACGGATGAAGAGTTTCTTCCGGTAAAGCCCCGGCTAAGAGACGGTTTTAGGGGGCGTTGGCCGGGTATGGGGCGCCGGATATGCTTCCGCTTGCCGAAGGCCGTTTCTTAAACGGCCCTCGCCTGTTGCACGCAGTTGTCGCATCGCGGCCGAAATGCTGTAAAAAAGAGTGCCATGCAATAAAATGGTGAAGATATTCGTATCTTTACAAAAAAATAGGACGACCATGTTAGGCTTTACCCCGTTTAAGAAGCACGCGAACAAGTTCAACTATATCCCGCGTTATTACGACCCCGAGAAAGAGGCGCGTGAACAGCGCCGTGCTGAACTCCACGGCGAGCGGGCCGAGGATGCCGGACGCGAATACAAGCCCGGGCAGTACATCCGCACCCAGCGCGAAGCCCGTGCGGCGCGGCGTGCCGGCGAGGACAAGACGGGGCAGGGCCGGATTTTGAAGATGGCGGCGGCGGCCGTGCTGGTGCTGCTGTTCATCTACCTTTTGTACCCGAAGCTGGCCGACGTGTTCCTGCGTGCGCGGACCCCGGCCGCACCGGTCCGGACCGAGCAGGCCGCGGAGGAGTTCAACCCCTATGCACCCATTACGGTCGTCCCCAACGATTACCAGGAGGAGTAAATGGCAGACAAGATCAGATTACTACCCGAGGTCGTCGCCAACCAGATCGCCGCGGGCGAGGTCGTCAACCGACCCGCCTCGGTGGTGAAGGAGATGATGGAAAACGCCATCGACGCAGGTGCGACCTCCGTGAAAGTCAATTTCCGCGACGGCGGCAAGGATTTGATCCAGATTGTGGACGACGGCTGCGGCATGTCGCCCATCGATGCACGCATGGCTTTCGACCGCCATGCCACGAGCAAGATCGGGGCTGTGGAGGACATCTACGCCCTACATACGTTCGGATTCCGCGGCGAGGCCCTGGCTTCGATCGCCGCCGTGGCGCAGGTCGAACTGCGCACGCGGCAGGCGGGCGACGAGGTGGGCACCCAGACCGAGATCAACGGCGGGCAGTTCGCGGCTCAGAATCCCGTAATGTGCCCCGTGGGGTCGCAGTTCTTCGTGCGCAACCTCTTTTACAACGTCCCGGCGCGCCGCCGTTTCCTGGACAAGAGCACTACGTCGGCTTCGCAGATCAAGGCCGAGTTCCAGCGCATCGCGCTCTGCAACCCGCAGATCGCTTTCGAACTCTATGCCAACGACGCCCCGGTTTACACGTTGCAGGCTTCGTCGCTGGCTGGCCGCATCGTGGACGTGGTGGGGCGCCATATCAAACAAAACCTGCTGGAAGTCGAGGCCGACACCTCGATCGCCCGCATCGAGGGCTATATCGGCCGTCCGGCGGCCGCCAAGAAACGCAATACGGAGCAATATCTGTTCGTCAACGGACGCTTTTTCAAAAGCAGCTACCTGACGAGCGCCATCCTGAAGGCCTACGAAAAGCTGATTCCCGAGAACAGCCAGCCGTCGTATTTCCTCTTCCTCGAGATCGATCCCGGACGTATCGACGTGAACGTCCACCCGCAGAAGACCGAGGTGAAGTTCGCCGACGAGGAGGCCGTGTGGCAGATCATCAATGCCGCCGTGCGCGAGACGCTGGCCAAGACGGGCGCCGTGCCGCTGATGGATTTCGACCGCGAGGGCATGGTGGAGATTCCCGTGCTGCAGAAAGGCGCCGTGTACAGCGAGCCGCAGGCGATGTCCAACAGCAACTACAATCCGTTCAGCGAGGAGTATATCGACCCTTCGGCGCCCGATCCCAACGAGGATTTCACGGGCTTCGACGTGCCGTACAGCGACGGCGGGGTCGTGTCGGACAACTCTGCCGCGGGATTCCGCACGGGCGGAGGCCGGAGCGTCGTACCCGCATTCCCGCAGGGAGGGGCGTTCGGCCTGCCTGCGACGGACGGCGGGGAGTTCGAGGAGTTCGAGTCGGGAGGCGGTTTCGAGATCGCTTCGGGCGGGGGCTTCGACGACAGCGCATTGGATTTCATCCCTTCCGCCGCCGCTCCCGAGCAGCAGCGCTTCGACATGGCGCAGCGTCCGGAGTTCACCGATCCGCTGCCGTTGCCGGGCGGGTATGTCGCCGCCCTGCTGAACGGTCGCTTCGTGGTGGTGGACGTGCGCCGCGCCCGCGAACGGATTCTTTACGAGGATTATCTGCGCATGCTGGGCAACGGTTCGTCGGTGAGCCAGCAGTTGTTGTTTCCCGAGCGGCTGGTGCTCTCGGGCGACGAATACGCCCTGCTGGAGGAGAACGCCGTGGAATTCGCCTCGCTGGGCTTCGACATCGACTTCTGCGGCGAAGGGGCCGTAGAGGTGAAGGGTACGCCCGCCGACATGCCCGCCGACGCGGTGGACAAACTGTTGTTCGAGCTGTTGCAGGCCTTTGCGACCCCCGTGTCGCTGGCCGACGTCCGGCGGGAGAAGATCGCCGGCGTGATGGCCCGCTCGGGCGCCAAGGGCACAGGGCGTCCGCTGACGCGCGAAGAGGCCGCGGCGCTGCTGGGGCAGCTGGCCGATACGGGCAGTTTCAGTTTCTCGCCCTCGGGCAAGGCGATCACCGCGGAGATCACCCCCGAAGATTTGCGCGCCAAGCTGGGATAATCCCGCGGAAAGAGTTACATTTGCAAAAATTAAAAACGTCATGAACCGTTATTTTCAGACCCCTCCGGTCGTTAAGAACCTGATAATAATTAATGTGCTGGTCTATATGGCCACGGCGCTGCTGCCCGTGGGCAATCAGATCATGGAGTACTGCGCCCTGTCGCTCGGGACGCCGTTTTTCCATACCTACCAGTTCATTACCTACATGTTCCTGCACGCCAATTTCGAGCATATCTTCTTCAACATGTTCGCACTGTGGATGTTCGGGCGGACGCTCGAATACGAACTGGGGTCACAGCGATTCCTGACCTTCTACATGGTCTGCGGCATCGGCGCGGCGCTGATCCAGTACCTCACGGCGCTGGCCTTCGGGGAGCTGCCGCTGCTGCTGGTCGGTGCGTCGGGCGCCGTGATGGGCCTGCTGCTGGCGTTCGGCGTGATGCACCCCAATGCGGTCATCATGCTGCTGATACCGCCTATCCCGATGAAAGCCAAATGGTTCGTCATCATCTACGCCGTCATCGAGCTCTTCCTCGGATGGAGGGGTGTGGGCAATGTGGCCCATTTCGCCCACGTGGGCGGTATGTTGTGGGGCTTCCTGCTGCTGCATTGGTGGAAACGCCGCGGAACGATCCGTTTCTAAACGATGGCTTCGGATTATTACAACGATTACGGAGGACGCCCGGCGAAACGCCGCCGCCGCCTGTTCATGGGACTGCTGGACCTGATTCTGACGATCGCTACCGTTGCGGCGGCCGTCACGACCGTCCTTACCTATTGCGTCCCTTACGTCGATCCCGCCCGGGTCTGGTTCTTCCCCGTGCTGGGGCTCGCCGCGCCCGGCATCTATGTCGCGTCGGTGGTGCTGATGCTCTACTGGGTCATCCGTTGGCGCAAGGTGCGGGCCCTGGTGATGCTGGCGGTCGTCGTGGCGGGGCTTTTCAAAGTCTCGCTTTTCTGGAGGCCCGAAATCCGCCGCAGTTATGACGGGGAGGCTGTTTACGACCGCGGGGCGTTCCGGGTGATGACCTACAACGTCCGCAGTTTCTACGGCGAGAACGGCGGCAGCAGCGTCGACGACATCCTGCAGCTGATCGCCGGCCAGGACCCCGACATCATCTGTTTGCAGGAGTTCAACGCCCGCCTCGCGGAGCGCTCCGAGGAGTTCGCGCTGCTCGACGAGAAATACGAGAGCGCCCATTTCGGACGCACGCAGGCCCCCGATTCGGTCTACGGTGCGACGATGGCCATTCTGAGCAAATACCGCATCCTGCGGACCGGTACGGTGCTGACGCCCTCGTCGTCGGTCTGGGCCGACGTGATGATCGGCGACGACACGGTGAGGGTGTTCAACAATCACCTCCGTTCGACGGCCATCAACGCTTCGGACAACGAGTTCATCACCAGCCACCGCTTCCTCTCGGATACGGCGCGCGAGACCAAGATCCGCAGCATCGTCACGCGCCTGCGCGAGAACAGCGTGCTGCGGGCCCGGCAGGTGGACAGTATCGCCAAGGTCGTGGGGGCGACGCGCACGCGGAAGATCGTCTGCGGCGACTTCAACGACACGCCGATGTCGTATGTCTACCGCACGATGGCCCGGGGACTGCGCGATGCTTTCAGCGAGTGCGGCTCGGGCTATTCGCATACGTTCCGGGGATTTTACAACACGCTGCGCATCGATTATGTGCTGAGTTCCGCGGGGCTCGAGACCCTCTCTTACGAGGTGCTGCCGGTCGAATATTCGGACCACCATCCCGTCGTCGTTCGGCTCCGGAAGAGTTCGTAGGCGGATGGGTTCAGATAAAAGCGGTCCGGGCTTCAACAGCCCGGACCGCTTGGTTTATTCTTCGATCTTCCGGCGGGGATGGACCATGTTTTCGGGCCGGAGGACCTTATGCAGCTCCTCCTCGCTCATCAGCTTGTGTTCCAACACCAGGTCGTAGATGCCCTTGCCGGTTTCGAGCGCCTCCTTGGCCAGCATGGTCGAGGTCTCGTAACCCAGGTAAGGATTGAGGGCCGTCACCAGTCCGATGCTGTTGTAGACCATCCGGCGGCATACCTCCTCGTTGGCCGTGATGCCGACGATGCACTTTTCGCGCAGGGTGTTCATCGCGTTGACCAGCATCTCGATGCTTTCGAAGAGGCAGTGGACGATGATCGGTTCCATGACGTTCAGCTCCAACTGGCCCGCCTCGGAAGCGATGGTCACCGTGAGGTCGTTGCCGATGACGCGGAATGCGACCTGATTGACGACTTCGGGGATCACGGGGTTGACCTTGCCCGGCATGATCGACGATCCCGGCTGGCGTGGCGGGAGGTTGATCTCGTTCAGTCCGCAGCGGGGGCCCGACGACAGGAGACGCAGGTCGTTGCAGATTTTCGAGAGTTTGACCGCAAGGCGTTTCAGCGCCGAGGAGTTCATGATGAAGGCTCCCGTGTCGTTCGTGGCCTCGATCATGTTCGACGCTTTGACCAGCGGCAGTCCCGTGATCCCGCGCAGGCACCGCGTGCAGACCTCGGCATAGTCGGGATCGGCATTGATGCCCGTTCCGATGGCCGTGGCGCCCATGTTGATCTCGTAGAAGAGCTTCAGGTTGACTTCCAGCCGTTCGGTCTCCTCGGCGAGGTTGGCGGCGTAGGCTTCGAACTCCTGCCCGAGGGTCATCGGCACGGCGTCCTGCAATTGCGTGCGGCCCATTTTGATAACGTGGGCGAACTCCCCGCCCTTGGCGTGGAACGCCGCGATCAGCTCGCGCAGCGCGCCGACCAGCTTTTCGATGCTCCGTACCAGCGCGATCTTCACGGCCGTGGGGTAGGCGTCGTTGGTCGACTGCGAGAGATTGACATGGTTGTTGGGGTGGCAATATTGATACTCGCCTTTCTCATGCCCGAGGAGCTCCAGCGCCCGGTTGGCGATCACTTCGTTGGCGTTCATGTTGGTCGAGGTCCCGGCGCCGCCCTGCACCATGTCGACCACGAACTGCTCCCGGAGTTTCCCGGCGCGCAACTCTTCGCAGGCCCGGACGATGGCGTCGGCGATCGCGGGGTCGAGCAGTCCCAGCTCGAGGTTGGCCATGGCGGCGCCTTGTTTGACGTCGGCCAGGGCGCGGATCAGCTCCGGGAAGAAGCAGAGCCGCACACGGCTGATGTGGAAGTTCTCCACCGCGCGCATGGTCTGCACGCCGAAATAATACTCCGCCGGGATTTCCATCTCACCCAGCAGATCGTGCTCACGACGGGTCTTGCCCGAGAGTTTGATGTCTGTAAAGTTCATGGTCGGAATGTTTTTTATAAAGGTACGAAAATGCGATCCGGTTACTACACCAAATATAGTGCTTTTTCAGTCACTTTGTTATAATAAAAAATTCTTGCTAACTTTGTGTCCAGTCGCGGGGCGGGACAACCCCGGCGGCCGCGGAACGCAGAACCGGAAAATAAATAAAGATCATGATTTTAGACTCTCTGAAAAACAGCGCGTTGTATGAAAACGTCAACCCGCGCATGAAAAAAGCCTTTGCGCTGATCGCTTCGACGGACTGGACGAAGATGGAGCCGGGCATCCACGAACTCGACGGCAAGGACATTTATGTCAACGTGATGGAGCGCGAGCTCAAACAGAAATCCGACGCCAAGCTCGAAGTGCACAACGAATACATCGACATTCAGGTGCTCGTCACCGGCAAGGAGGAGGCTTTCGGCTGGAGCGAGCGCAAGGACCTTCGGATGCCGCAGGGCGGGTTCGACGCCGAGAAGGACATTCAGTTCTTCGACGACGTGCCGCAGACCTATTATACGCTGCGTCCGGGTCAGTTCACGGTGCTTTTCCCCGAGGACGGCCACGCTCCGATGGTGGGCGAGGGAACGGTGCGCAAGATCATCGTCAAAGTGCGCAAATAAGCGCCGCAGGCGATACCGCTACGGGCCGGAGCATAGTCTCCGGCTTTTTTTGTCCGGCGGCGAGGAGTGCTTCGGGCCTTGGCGTCCGGGCGGAAACGAAAGCGTCCGGTCTCCGGGCGGGAATGGATAATAAGATTCCTGCCGCGGACTTGTTTGTTTCTCGGATTTGTACTACATTTGAACGACAAATTTTCTCCGTAACATGAAAACGCCGGTATTCATATTGCTGTTCCTGCTGCTTTCTTCGCTCTCGTCGGCGAAGGATGCGGGGGCGGAAGACCGTATGCCGGCCGATGTCGGACGGATATCGGAGTGCTATTCCGTTTCGTCCCTGTATGCCGGTTATTTCGCCACGGAGACCGTTCAGCCGTCCATCCCCTCGCCTATGCGCGCACTGCGCAAGCAGTTGGAGAACCATCGTCGGGTGACCGTCGACGTCCGGGATTCCTATTTCGGACGCCATTTCTCCCGGGTGCAGGACTGCTGCACGCAATATGTTGTTTCCCTGCTGTTGCAGGGTGAGCGGACGGCCCTGCCGTCCCATTGCGCCGATTACCTCCGGTTCGGCGTGCTGGTCATTTAGCCCCTCATCCCTTTATTCGAGTTGCATGGTGTGTCCGCAGGGCGCGCCCTGCCTGCGAGTTCCGTGTGCGAACCGCTCCCGAAGGCCGTGCGGCCCGGGGCGTGATGTCGCGCTCACAACAAATCTTTAAAAAATAAAGCGATGAACCTGATGTATATAATTCAGGAGACTGCGCTGATGATGGGCTTCACGTTTATCGTGGGGATCGCATTCGCGTATGTGCTCAAAGGAATGACTTTTTTCTTCTCCCGCTTCAGTGGTGAGGGGCTTTCGGTATGGATGGGGAGAGGCCGGGTATGGGCCCGCGCCTACCGTATGAACCTGACACATACCTACCGCAACATCTGGTCGTTGGCCTGCACGGACGACGGCTCTCCGGAGGGTGCGGCGCAGGACGGACTGGCCGAGTATCATTTCGGGAATCTCCGGGACGGGGAGAAACTGGATACGGAGATGAGCCGTTTATACGAACTGCACCATGGAAAAATTTGATCTGGGCAGTATTTTCCAGGGTATTTCGACCCTGTTGCAGTCCGACCCCGCGATCATGTATTCGCGCATCGGGCTGATCCTGCTGGGCATCCTGCTGGTTTACCTGGGGCGCAAAGGGGTTTTGGAACCGTTGGTGATGATCCCGATGGGGCTGGGCATGGCGGCCGTGAACGCCGGAGTGCTGATCTTTCCCGGAGGTGCCCACGGCAACCTGTTCCTCGATCCGATGGTGACCGACACCGACCAGTTGATGAACATTCTCCAGATCGACTTTCTCCAGCCGGTCTACACCTTCACTTTCAGCAACGGCCTGATCGCCTGCCTGATCTTCATGGGCATCGGGACGATGCTCGACATCAATTTCCTGCTGGCCAAGCCCCTGCAAAGCATGTTCCTCGCCTTGTGCGCCGAGCTGGGAACCTTCGCCGTGCTGCCGATCGCCTATTCGATGGGCCTGAGCCCCAGCGACAGCGCCTCGATTGCCATGGTGGGCGGCGCAGACGGACCGATGGTGCTCTTCACCTCGCTCAATCTCTCGAAGGAAATCTTCGTGCCGATCACCGTCGTGGCCTATCTCTACCTGGGCCTGACCTACGGCGGATATCCCTATCTGGTGCGGGCGATGGTGCCCAAACGCCTGCGGGCGATCAAAATGAAACCGGCCCGGAAACCGGCTAAGCAGTACAGCCCCGCAACCAAAATTGCGTTAGCCGTGGTGATGTGCGTGATCCTCTGCCTGCTCTTCCCGGTGGCCGCCCCGCTGTTCTTTTCGCTCTTTATCGGTGTGGTTATTAAGGAGTCCGGGCTCAAACACGTCAACGATTTCATCAGCGGGCCGATGCTCTACGGCTCGACGTTCTTCCTGGGCATCCTGCTGGGCGTACTGTGCGATGCCCACACGCTGCTCGATCCCACGGTGCTCAAACTGCTCGTGCTGGGAATCCTCGCCCTGCTGATTTCGGGCATCGGCGGCATATTGGGCGGCTATGCCATGTATTTCATCAAACGGGGTAACTTCAATCCCGTGATCGGCATCGCCGCCGTGAGCTGCGTGCCGACGACGGCCAAGGTTGCCCAGAAGATCGTGTCGCACGACAATCCCTCGTCGCTGGTGCTGCCCGACGCCCTGGGGGCCAACGTCACGGGTGTCATTACGTCGGCCATCATCGCTGCGATCTACGTGACCGTGATTCCGATGCTGTAAGCCGGGATTTGAATGCAAACGGCCCGCTTATCGCGGGCCGTTTTTGTCGGTTATTTGCCGATTCCGAAATAGCGGAATCCGGCGGCTATGACTTCCGGTTTGTCGAAGATATTGCGGCCGTCGACGATCGCGTCGCCGCGCATCGCCGTGTACAACTGGGCCCAGTCGGGCATGCGGAACTCTTTCCATTCGGTGATGAGTGCCACGGCGTCGGCTCCCTCCGCGGCCTCGTACATCGTCCGGGCATAGCGGATCGGCCGGCCGGCCATCCGCCGCTGCGATTCGGGCATGGCGACCGGGTCGTAGACACAGACTTCGGCGCCGGCATTCAGCAGGTGGTCGATCACCACCGCTGCCGGGGCTTCGCGCATGTCGTCCGTCTCGGGTTTGAAGGCCAGTCCCCAGATCGTGACGAGTTTGCCCCGCAGGTCGCCCAGGGCGGCCTGCAGTTTCTCGAAGACCACGCTTTTCTGCTGTTCGTTGACCCGCTCGACAGCTTCGATGATCTGCATCGTGTAGCCGTTCTCGCGGCCCGTGTGGGCCAGCGCTTTCACGTCCTTCGGGAAACACGAGCCGCCGTAGCCGCAGCCGGGGTAGAGGAACTTGTTGCCGATGCGGGCGTCGGAACCGATGCCCTTGCGGACCATCTCCACGTCGGCGCCCACGCGGTCGCAGAGGTTGGCGATGTCGTTCATGAACGAGATGCGCGTGGCCAGCATGGCGTTGGCGGCGTATTTGGTCATCTCGGCCGAGGGAATGTCCATGAATAGCACCCGGAAGTTGTTGATCAGGAACGGCCGGTAGAGCTTGGTCATCAGCTTGCGGGCCCGCTCGCTCTCGACGCCTACGACCACGCGGTCGGGCGACATGAAGTCTTTGATCGCGGCTCCCTCTTTGAGAAATTCGGGATTCGAGGCCACGTCGAACGGCACCTTGCTGCCCCGTTTTGCAAGTTCTTCTTCGATCACGGCCTTCACCTTCCGGGCCGTGCCTACGGGCACCGTGCTTTTGGTCACCAGCACGGTGTATTTTTTGATGTGGCGGCCGAACGTGCGGGCCACTTCCAACACGTATTTCAGGTCGGCCGAGCCGTCCTCGTCGGGCGGGGTGCCGACGGCCGAGAAGACCACTTCGACATGGTCGAGGCATTCGGTGAGGTCGGTGGTGAAGTGCAGGCGTCCCGCGCGGACGTTGCGCCGCACGAGGGCTTCCAATCCCGGTTCATAAATGGGTATGGCGCCGGCGTTCAGCGCGTCGATCTTCTCCCTGTCTATGTCTACGCAGGTGATGTCGAGCCCCATTTCGGCGAAGCAGGCCCCCGATACCAGGCCGACATAGCCCGTACCCACGATTGCAATTTTCATCATAGTCTGTTGCGGTTTCTTGAATTCGTAACCGTAAAGATAACGGTTTTTTCCGAAATTCCTTGTCCCTGAGAAGAAAAGGGGCGGCCCGCCGGACCGCCCCTTTTCGCGTTATTCGCTTCGCCGGCGTTCGGCGATGCGGCCCGCCAGCGTCCGGCAGAGGCCGCATGCGTCGGACGAAAAACCCTGTTTCATCTCCACGGGATCGCACAAGGGTTCCCACTTCATCTTCTGGGCGAACTCTCCCAGCAGGCGCACCGAGGCTCCGGCCCAGCAGAACGATCCGAACCAGCCGAATTTGCGCTGCGGGATGCAGCGGGCGGCGAGACGGTCGAGCAGCTCGGCCACGGGCGGGAAGAGGTTGCCGTTGTAGGTCGGGCCGCCGACGATCAGCGTGTCGAAACGGAAAACGTCGCGCAGCACCACCGACGGATCGGCGTATGAAAGGTTGTAGACCCGGACGGGGCCGACCCCTTCGGCAGCCAGTTCGCGGGCGACGCGCTCGGCCATCTGCTCCGTATTGCCGTACATCGAGGCGTAGGCCACGACCACGCCCGGCTCACCCTCGTAGCGGCTCAGTTTGTCGTAAATATCCATCACCCGGGGAATCTCCCGCTGCCACACGGGACCGTGCGTCGGGCAGATCGTCTCGACGGGGAGCGTGCGGACTTTTTGCAGGGCCTTCTGCACCGGACCGCCGTATTTGCCCACGATGCAGGCGTAGTAGCGGCGCATCTCGTTCCAGTAGCGGTCGGCTTCGACCTGCGAGTCGGTGATGCCGCCGTCGAGGGCCCCGAACGTGCCGAAGGCGTCGCCCGAAAAGAGCGTCTTGTCGCCGGCGCACCACGTGACCATCGTTTCGGGCCAGTGCACCATCGGGATCATGTGGAACGAGAGTACCTTGCCGCCGCCCAGGTCGAGCGTGTCGCCCTCTTTGACCTCGACCGTGCCTCCGGCGATGCCGTAGAATCCGTCGATCATCTGGAGCGTCTTGGCGTTGCCGACGATCTCGAGGTCGGGGTAGAGACGGCGCAGCGCCGTGATCGACGACGAGTGGTCGGGTTCCATGTGGTTGACGACCAGGTAGTCGATCTTCCGTTCGCCGATCGCCTCGCGGATGTTGGCTTCGAGGCGGCTGCCGAAGGCCTCTTCGACGGTGTCGATCAGCGCGATCTTTTCGCCCACGACCAGATAGGCGTTGTACGACACGCCGATCGGAAGCGACCAGAGGGCTTCGAAGCGCGTGGTGGTGCGGTCGTTGACCCCGACGTAGTGGATGCCGGGAAGTATTTCGGTAATAGCCATACTTGTTTTTTATTTGTTTGGTCGCAAAATTACGAAAAAATTCGCCATCTGCGAAATATCTTTCCGGTATCCAAAAAAGAGGCCGTTCCTCGAAAGGAACGGCCTTTGCACGGTGGGATGCCGGCGTTATTTCTGGAACCACATCTTGCTCCAGACGCCGTCTACCTGCGGGGCGTTGCCGTTGACGAGCGTTTCGCGCTCGGCGTAGGGCCAGCGGTTGATGACTCCCGGGTACATCGACGCAAGGCGGCTCGGAACGCTCAGCACGGGGTAACCCGTCCGGCGCTGCTCGGACCACGCTTCGAGCGGGCGGATCATCATGTCGATACGCTGCTGGTTGGCGATGGCTTCGAGCGCTTCGTCGTCGGACATGTCGGCCAGCGATTTGAGGCCCGTGACGAATGTTTCGGCGTCAGCCTCGGCGACACCCGCGTTGATGCACGACGCTTTGATGGCCGCGCGGTAATGGGTGTTGGCCGTAGCCTTGTTCTTCGATACGCCCAGTCCGCGGACATAGACCTCGGCGATGTACTGTTCCAGTTCGGCATAGGAGAAGAGCACGTCGGGGGTGTCGGGCTGGCAGTAGAAATCGAGGTTCAGCAGCGAGATTTTCAGGTTGCCGTCTTCGTCGAGCCAGTTTCCCGAACCGTCGAAATAATCCGCGCCGGCCGGAATGCCCGCATAGAGGTTCTCGTCGGTCTCGGCCGGGTCGAAATAGAAGGGGATACGCGGGTCGTTGACCGCCAGCATCGGGTCGATGACCGTCGGGTTGGCGGCATTCCAGATCGGGGTCAGGTTCGGATATACTTCGTAAAGGGCGTAGTTGGGGTTATAGTTGCCCGCCGTGTCGAAGTAGGGGAATGCGAACGTGTCGGCATTCGAAGCGAGCATCTTGTCCTCGGTGACGAGCGCGGCGATCTGCGCGCCCACGTCCTCGTGGTTGGCCAGGTAGAGCAGCAGACGCAGTTTGAGCGATTTGCCCAGTTTGAGCCACTTCTCCATGTCGCCCTTGTAGTAGATGTCGTAGGAGGTGATGCTCGACTCCTTCGAGGTGTCGATCAGGCCGAGCGCCTCGTCCACGAGGTCCACCAGCGCATAGAGGATCTCCTTCTGCGGGTCGAACTTCGGGGTTTTGATCTCCTCGATGCGCCATGCCTCGCTGTAAGGGATGTCGCCGAAAATCATCGTCGAGCCCCATACCGAAATGGCGAAGAGAAGCTTGCACTGCGCCTCGGCATTGGGGTCCTCGGTCTCCTGGGCGAAAGCGATGGCTTTCTGCAGGTTGTTGCCCACGCTGGCGTAGGTGCTGACCCACGTGTTGCCCGTCGAGAAAGTCGAGATGGTGTAGAAGTCGTCGCCGCCGTACCAGTAGTCGCCGTCGGAGATGACCTGTGCCGGCCAGGCGATCGACATGTACTGGTCGCCGCCCATGCGCGTACCGCTGTAATTCACGGCCGCATAGTTGAACAGGTAGCCCGGCTCGACTTTCGTCGAGGCCAGCTCGTTCGTATTGATGTCCAGCCAGTCGCCGCAGGACGGCAGCAGAAGCAGGCCGGATGCCGCGAAAGCGAGGAGTATCTTGGTGCGTATTTTTTTCATAGTCAATCCGTCTTAGAAGGTTAATTTAATGTTGAAACCCAGACTGCGGGTCGAAGGAATGGCTGCATACTCGACGCCCGAACCTACCGACGAAGGACCGAAGATGCTGGCTTCGGGGTCGATGTGCGGAACGTTCGATTTGATGAGCCACAGGTTGCGGGCCTCGATGCCCAGCGACAACTGGCCGATCGAGGTGTTGCGGAACCACTTCTTCGGGAGCGAATAGTTGAGTACGATCTCACGCAGTTTGATGAACGTTGCGTCGAAAACGTTGGCTTCGGTGATCTTCGACGAATAGTTAGTCGTCCAGTATTGGTAGGGCGTAACCTCCACGTCGTTGCCCCGGTAGGTGCCGTCGCCGTTGGCGATCACACCCTTGTCCACGAATTTGTCGCGTCCCCGGCTGGCGGTCTCCTCGGCCACGCCCGTGACGCGCAGGTCGGACACCGTACCCGAGTACATCACGCCGCCCACGCGGAAGTCGAGCAGGAAGCTCAGCGAAAGACCCTTGTACGAAAGCGTGTTGCCAATACCCATCGTCCAGTCGGGAGCGACCTTGCCGAGGTTCTTCGTGTCGGTGCTCATGACGCGCATGCCCGTTTCGGGGTTGATGATGAATTCGCCGTCGTCGTTACGCAGCCAGTAGGTGCCGTACATGCTGAATGCTTCGCCCTTCTTGGCTTTGATCTGGCAGGAGTTGTAACCCGAAGCCAGGTTGTAGGAGTCGATCGAGGGATGGAGTTCGTCGACGCGCTGGCGGTTGGTGGCGAAGTTCACATCCAGGTCCCAGCGGAAATTCTTCGTGCGGACGGGGGTGACGCCGACCAGCAGCTCGAGGCCCTGGTTCGAGATCACGCCGGCATTCTTGCGCTCGTAGAAATAACCTGTCGAGTTGGCGATGTCGAGGCGCACGATGTTCTTCGTGGTCTTCTGGTAGTAATACGTAGCGTCGATGCGTACGCGGCCGTCGAACATGCGCAGGTCCATACCGACCTCGTAGGACGACTGGTTCTGCGGCTCGAGGTTGGGATCGGGGAAGGTCGAAGCGGCCTCATAGGCCAGCAGACCGCCGTGGGGAATCTTGTTGGAGCCCACGAACTGCAGGAAGTAGGAGTCCGACGGGTAGTAGAGGAAGTCGAGCTGATAGGGGGCCGTGTCGCTGCCGACATTGGCGTAGCTCAGGCGCAGCTTACCGAAATTGAGGATGTTGTTCTTCGGGATCAGCTCCGTGAAGATGAAGCCGAGGCTCACCGAAGGATAGAAGTACGAACGGTGCGACTTGGGCATGGTCGACGACCAGTCGTTACGCCCCGTGACGCTCAGGAAGAGCATGTCGCGCCAGCTCAGGTCGGCTTCTCCGTAGAGACCTATCAGGCGACGCTTGCTCTTGTCGTTGGTCGTCGATACCGATTCGGCGTTCGAGTAGGAGTAGATGCCTTCGATCAGCAGTTTGCTGGCGTTGACGGTCAGGTAGCGGGTCTCGGCCTGGTTGATGTTGTGGCCGCCCATGATTTTGAAATTCCAGTCGTTGTTGCGTCCGAACAGCGTCTCGTAGGTGACGATCAGGTCGTTGTTGATCGAACGGTAGTTAATGTCGTAGGTGTTGAAACCTCCCGTCGAGCCTACCGTACCCTTGGCCGTGATCTGGCGGCGGTCTTCACGGAAGAAGTCCGTACCGAGGTTGTTGGTGATCGTCAGTCCTTTGACCGGGGTGTAGGTCACGATCGCCGAGCCGTAAACGCGGTCTACGGTGTTCGAGAAGAGGTTCTCCTTCATGTTCCAGTAGAAGTTGCCCACCTTGCCCTTGCTGTCCATCGTGCCCTGGGTGCCGTCTTCGTTCTTCCAGTTGTTCTTCAGCCAGTTGATGTCGACCGTACGGGGTATGGTGTTGATCTGGCGCACGAGTACGTTCACGTCGTTCGAGCCCTGGGCCGGACGGCCTTCGGAGCTGGTGCGCGCATAGGTCATCGACACGCGGGCCGAGATCTTGTCGTTGAACTTGCGGCCTCCGTTGAACGATACGTTGTATTTGTCATAATCGTTGCTCTCGATGATACCGTCCTGATTGTGGGCCGTGAAGCCGAGGCGGAAGTCGTTCTTCTCGTCACCGCCCGATACCGAGATGCTGTTGATATAGGTGTGGCCGGTCTTGTAGAAATCTTTGACGTTATTTTTGTAAGCCTTCAGCTGGACATCCTGGCCCAGGAAGTTCTTTTCGGTCTGGCCCTCGATCTTGGGACCCCAGCCGTTCATGTTGTCCACGTCGTAGGCGCCCGTGGTGCCCGAGCCTTGTGCGTAGGTGTTCTGGAAGTCGGGCAGGCGCAGCACGTTGTCGAAGCGGATCGACGAGTTGATCGACACCGATGTCTTTTGCAGGCGCGAACCTTTTTTTGTGGTGATGATGATGGCGCCGTCCTTGGCACGGGCACCGTAGAGAGCCGTTGCGGCGGCGCCTTTCAGGACGTTGAGCGACTCGATGTCGTCGCCCGAGATGTCGCCCATGCGGTTGCCCACGTCGACCGAGCCGTTCAGGCCCACGGGGTCGTAGCTCTGGTTGCTGACGGGCATGCCGTCGATGACGAAGAGCGGCGAACCGGCCGAGCCGAGTGACGACTGGCCGCGGATGATGATACGCGAGCCGCCGCCTGCGGTACCCGAAGCTGCGGAGATATTCACACCGGCGACTTTACCGGCCAGTGCGTTGAGCACGTTGCCTTCGCGGGCCTTGTCGATTTCGTCCGATTTGACGGTGGACACCGAGTAGCCGAGCGACTTTTCGGAACGGGTGATACCCATGGCCGTCACCACGACCTCGTCCACGCCGATCGCATCCTCTTTCATCTGGACGTTGACGACGCTTTTACCGTTGACGGGAATAGTCTGGTTCTCCATTCCGATGAACGAGAAAACCAGTTTTGCGTCGTTGCGAGCCGATATGCTGTATGCACCGGCCGCGTTTGTTGTCGTGCCGACGGAGGTGCCCTCGACAACCACAGTCACGCCGGCGATCGGTTTACCATCGGAACCTGTAACCGTGCCGGAAATTTGCTTACTTTGGGCCTGAGAAAGTAAAATTCCCCCCCCCAGCAATGCAATTAACGTCAGTAGAATTTTTCTTACCATAAGCGTTAATTAATTAGTTTTTTAAAATAAAAAACAAGCAGCAGCAGTAATCAGGAATAAACGCTTGGAAATGCGATAAGTAACGCCGTTTTGGATGCGCTTTCCACAAAAATGGCTAACAGTTTGGCATTAAGCGTGTAATAAATAAATTTGCGGCGCTGCGCAACCCGTTTTTGGGACTACAGAGTAACTGTTAAAAATGCCCCAAGCATGCGATTATAAGATATTTGGCTCATATAATATGCCATTCGGCCGCAACTTGATCATTACCTTTAGCGCGGTTGCGGTTACGATTAATAAGGAGTTATAATGGGAACCAGAAACACGTTTAAAGTACTTTTTTACATCAAAAAAAATGCGCCGTTGCGCAACGGCAATACCCCTATCATGGGGCGCATCACGATCAATGGACAGCGCACGCAGTTGTCGACGCGGCTCTCCGTGGACCCCAATCTTTGGAATGTGAATCTGGGCCGCGTGACGGGACGCCGGGCAGATGCCGTTCGCATCAACGAACAACTTTCACAGATCAGGTATCACATCGAACGGTGTTACAACACATTATTTTATGACCACACGCTGGTTACGCCGCAAATGGTCAAAGAGATGTATTTCGGCAACGACCGCCGCAGCGAGATGTTGCTGGCATTTTTCCGGGAGCACAACGAGGAGTTTCGCCGGATGGTCGGCATCAGTCGCAGCAAAACGACTTATTATAAATACCGAACCGTTTACAACCACCTCGGAAATTACATCAGCGGCAAATACGAACGCCGGGACCTGTTGTTCAGGGAGCTCGACCGGGAGTTCCTGACGGGTTTCCACCAGTATATCGCCCAGGAGTGCGGGCACAAGAAAAACACGACGTGGATCTATATGATCGCGCTCAAACACATTCTCATGCTGGCCCGCGGCCGGGGGTACCTCACGACGGACCTTTTTGCCAATTACAAGCTGCACAGCGAGTTCGTGATGCGAAACTATCTTTCCATCACCGAAATACGGAGGCTTATCCGGCTCGACCTCGACGACGCGACGCTGCTGCTGGTGCGCGACGCCTTTCTGTTCAGCTGTTTCACGGGACTCTCCTATATCGACCTTTGCACCCTGACACCGGAGCACATCCGGCAGGAAGGCAAACAACTATGGATAAGTACGACCCGCTGCAAGACCGGTTCGGAGGTGAACGTGCGGGTTTTTGCCATTCCGTATGCTATCCTGTTGAGATACAATCCCATGATCCGTACAAAACGTATTTTTAACCTGCCGAGCAACGGCTGGTGCAACATATGTCTCGACCGGATCATGTCGCTGGCGGGCATCCCCCGGCACATCACTTTCCACTCGGCGCGTCATACCTTCGCCACGACGATCACACTTTCGCAGGGAATCGCGATCGAGACCATCAGCAAATTGCTCGGTCACAGAAATATACGAACCACGCAAATTTACGCTACAATCACGCACTCGAAACTCGACGGGGACATGGAACGTCTTTCGAAACGGCTCGACACGCTTTACCGGGAGTCCGATTTGGAACGGATTCCGGAAACGGTATGAGATTCCGGCCTTCCGGGAGGAGTTCCGGCTAACCAATTTCGGCCGATTTGCCCCAAAACGGCCCAAAATGACGATTACAAATTGTAATACCCCAATCTTCCCACCGGTTAAACCGTAAGCGCCGAAAGCTTATTTCGAGACGATATGTTACATTTGTAAATTATTTTAATAAATTATTTGTAAACGAGTTAGCTATTTCTTACCTTTGTTCTGAACTTTTTATTTTAAAAAACTAATTAATTAACGCTTATGGTAAGAAAAATTCTACTGACGTTAATTGCCGTCCTGGGACTCTGTGCATATGGTTTTGCCCAGAATCGGCAGGTTACCGGTAAGGTTGCCGATGCGCAGGGAAAGCCTGTTGCCGGCGCAACCATCATGATCGACGGAACGTCGACCGGTACGACTTCTGCGGCCGACGGCCGTTTCTCCATCTCCGCTCCGGCAAACGGAACGTTGGTGATCTCTTTCATCGGCTTTGAAACCCAATCGGTTGCCATTTCCGGCAAGACGACCGTGAATGTTACGCTGGTCGAAGACGCGCACGCGATCGATGACGTCGTGGTAACCGGTTACGGTGTGCAGCGCAAGGCTTCGTTCACCGGTGCCGCGTCCATCGTCGGCGACGATGTTCTCGCCAAGCGGACTGATGCCAACTTCGTCAAATCGCTCGAAGGCTCCGTGCCGGGGCTCCAGATGAACAACTCGACCAGTTCGCCGGGTGTCTGGGGTTCGGTTTACGTGCGCGGCCGCGGATCGCTCAGTTCGGGCACCCAGCCTCTCTACGTGATCGACGGCATGCCGGTTAACTCTGACATCGAGGATAATTTCGACAGCTCTGGCAATATCTGGTTCGACCCGATGGCTTCGGTCAATCCCGCCGACATCGAGAGCGTTACCGTGCTGAAAGACGCTGCCGCAACGGCCATTTACGGTTCGCGCGCTGCAAACGGCGTGATCGTCATCACGACGAAGAAGGGTGCGCAGGGCAATTTCAACCTCAACGTCGACATCAAGCAGGGCTTCGTCTCGATGGCCAACAACAACATGGAGCTGGCCAATGCGCAGGAGACCGCAAAACTCTTCGCCGGGGGATACAGCGCCGCCTATCCCGGCATGAAACCTTCCGATCTCGGGGTTCCCTTCGATAACTGGGACGATTATATCGCGGCAGATTATGGCTGGGACGGCAAGTCGTCCTACGACTGGATCGACGCCATCACGCGTCACGGTTATTATCAGGATTACAACCTGAGCGCGTCGGGCCGTGTCGGACAGACGGGCTACTACGCCAGCATGGGGTACCTGAATACCGACGGCCTGGTGATCGGTTCCGACTTGGAGCGTTTTTCGGGGCGTGTGAACCTCGACAGCAAATTCAAGTTCCTCACTTTGGGCGTCAATTCGTCGTATTCCTATTCGATTCAGAATGGATTTTCGCAGTCCACGGCCGGTTCGATGAACAGCCCGGTTACGCTGGCCATATCCGGCCGGACGGCGCTGGACCCCTTCTATGACGAGAATGGCGATTACTTGGAAGGAAACTATCCTCACCCGTTGGCGGTCGTGGATTCCAAGACGGGCAGTCTGTACCGCACCAAGGTTCAGACGGTCAATGTCAATCCCTATTTGCAGGTCGATTTCGGCAAGGGTATCTATGCCAAGACCACCCTCGGCGTGAATATCACCGACCAGAATATCTACACCTATTACAGCGCTCTGTACGATCCGAACGGCGTTGATTCGAATGGTCTGGGGACCGATTTTACCTCGAAGACGAGCGTTATCACCTGGACCAACGTGCTGGGCTGGAACTATACGTTCAACGAAAAGCACGCCGTGAACCTGATGCTCGGTCAGGAGATGCAGCGCAAGTTCTATAACTATTCGGTGCTCGAAGGGACCGATTTCCCCTTTGCGGGCGAAGGTATGCGCGACCTGTCGACGGCCGGTTCGTGGAACGATTCGGCCTACTACAAGTCCGAGGCGACGCTGGCTTCCTACTTCGTGGACGCACACTACGCTTACGACGACAAGTACTACGTGTCGGGTTCGTTCCGCCGCGACGGTTCGTCGGTGTTCGGTTCCGACAACCGCTGGGGTAATTTCTGGTCGGTGGGTGCCAAGTGGCGCATCACGGGCGAGGAGTTCCTCAAAGACAACGAGATCGTGACCAACGCCGCGCTGCGTCTCTCCTACGGTACGGTGGGTAACCAGGATATCAGTTGGTACCAGGCCCGCAGTTTCTATGTGGCCGGCTACAACTACAACAGCACTCCGGGTATGATTCCCTCGGGCGTCTCGAACCAAAAGCTGACGTGGGAGGTCGCCAAGAAGTTCGACGTGGGCTTCGACCTCTCGTTCATCAACCGCATACACCTGACCTTCGATTACTACAACGAGGAGACCAGCGAAGCGCTCTACGAAGTGCCCCTGTCGATGACCTCCGGCACTACGACGATGATGCAGAACATCGGTACGATCCGCAACCGCGGTATCGAATTCTCGGTCAACGCTGCGGTGATGCAGAAGCGCGATTTCCGCTGGAACGCCTATGCCAACGTCACCTACAACCAGAATCGTGTCGTAAAGCTCGCCACGGACGATCCGATCGAAACGGATTTCCAGATTATCGAGGAGGGGCGTCCCTACCGCCAGTTCTACATGAAAGAGTATGCAGGTGTGGACTACGATACCGGTAAACCGCTGTGGTACCTCAACGAGTCGGGTGACGAAACCACCGGCGACTACAATGCGGCCGCCAAGCGTTACGTGGGTTCTGCCGATCCGAAGGTGCTGGGAGGTTTCGGAACCAGCGTCAACTGGAAGGGCCTCGATTTCAACATTGACTTCACCTACCGTCTGGGCGGCAAGGTCTACAATTACGGAGCTCCGTTCACCGGTTACGGCATGTCGCTGATGTCGCCGCTCCGCGAAGTGGCCGTTGATTCATGGACCGAGGACAACAAGGGCGCCAAGCATCCGCAGTATATCCCCGGTGACCCGTACAATGCGACGAAAGACTCCTCGCGCTTCCTGTACAGCGGCAACTATCTGAAAATCGGAAATATCACGCTGGGCTATACGCTGCCCGCGAAGTGGACCAAAAAGGCTTTCATTCAGAAGTTGCGTGTCTACGTGTCGCTCGACAACGTTTATACGGTCATGGCCGACGATTTCGTGGGCTACACTCCCGAAACGTTTACTTCGGGCATTATGGCCTGGCAGTCGCCTGCCAACCGCACCTTTACGGGAGGTATTCAGCTTACTTTCTAACGTATGCAGTGTGATAACTTTAAGAAACGAACGATTATGAAAAAACTGATATTGAAAGCATTTGCACTGACGGTGTTGACCGGAGGGGTTGCGGGCTGCGGGAACAGTTTCCTCGAAACCGACTATTACAAGGGAATCGACCAGGAAACGGCCCTCAATTCGGTCGACAACATCTCCACGGCACTCAACGGCGCCTATTACCAGTTGTACCGCTACTATTTCGCCGGCAACTATGCCACGACGATCGGCGATATTCCCACCGACCTGGCCTATTGGAACAAGGGGACTCAGCATTTCAACGATATTTACGCCTATACGGTCGTCGATACCGACACTTATCTCTACTGGATCTGGAATTACGGCTACAAGGTGATCGACAACGCCGCCCGCCTGATCGAGGCTGTCGACGCACTCTATGCCGACAGCACGGAGGACGAAAAGGCGCAGTTGGACCTCTGCAAGGCCGAAGCCTACGCCCTGCGCGGATATGCCCAGCTGGTGCTGGTCAACATCTTTGCGCACCAGGTCAAAGTGAACGGCACCGACTTCTCGTCGAAGCCCGGCATCGTGCTGGTCGATAAGCCGATCAAACCCCTGGAGAAAGTCGAGCGTTCGACGGTCGGCCAAAGCTATACGGCCATTGTCAACGACCTGAAGGATGCTCTCACGCACTTCACGGCGGCCGGCGGCGACCGGGGTGATCTTTTCTATTTCGGTGAAGCGGCCGTTCACGGACTCCTGGCGCGTACCTACCTCTATATGGAGGAGTGGGACGATGCCGCCGCCGAGGCCCAGAATGCGCTCGACGCAAAGGGTATCACGACGCTGACCTATGGCAAGGATACCTACAAGGCACTTTACAACGGCGGTGCCTCGAACACCGAGAGCATGTTCGCACTGGCGATCAACTCGTCGCAGAACTGGCAGGCCCAGTCGTGCGGTACGATCTGGTCGACCTACGATTACAGCCCCAGCCCGTGGTTGCAGTCGATTTACGAGGGTACGGACTGCCGCACCAGCGTTTGGGTTCTTTCGGGAACGGCGAACTCGCCGGAGTTCAACGGCGGTAAATTCGCTCACTTCTCGTCGGGCAACAATACGTACGGTACCTGCTACATCGTCAATGCTCCCGAGATGTTCCTGATTATCGCCGAGGCCAATGCGCAGAGCTCCACCGGATCGGTTTCCGATGCCCAGAACGCCCTGCTGACCGTGGCGAAGCGCAATTCGGCGATTGCTTCGGTAAGCGACCTGCCGTCGACCAAGGCGGACCTTATGACGTTCATTAAGGATGAGCGCGCCCGCGAATTGTTCCAGGAAGGACTGCGGTTGTACGACCTGCGCCGCTGGGATGTGCAGGCTCAGGTATATGCGATCGGAGCTCCCAATATTTCGTTCACTTATACCAACTATAAGATTTCGGATTTGGTTTATCCGATTCCGAATGACGAGATTACCTCGGGCTTCGGCGTTGCCCAGAACGAGGGTTGGAGCAGCACGCTGCCGAGCCGGTAGTGTTTGTTCGGACGACGGATTTTCAAATGCCGGTTCCCGCGGGAACCGGCATTTTTTGGCGTGCCAGCAGCCGGAATGGGGGATTTTGCCATGCAGGGAGGCATAAAAAATCGACAAAATATCCCGAGGCATTTGCAGAATTAAAATTTTTGCTTACCTTTGCACCACGATAATACGAAACGTTTCGTTTATCGGGATGGTGCCATAGCTCAGTTGGTAGAGCAAAGGACTGAAAATCCTTGTGTCCCCGGTTCGATTCCTGGTGGTAC
>ENA-UERN01000080-UERN01000080.1-human-gut-metagenome-genome-assembly--contig:-NODE-80-length-114821-cov-10.824156_pt1 | contig 114821 bp, 87 predicted proteins | sample MGYA00242950_ERZ507950 | MGnify/ENA primary metagenome ERZ507950 (study PRJEB26167, sample SAMN06115515) | human gut metagenome | host: Homo sapiens | place: China:Ningxia | collected 2014-11-26...
TGCGCCTGAACAAGGACTTGAACCTAGGACCCCATGATTAACAGTCATGTGCTCTAACCAACTGAGCTATTCAGGCAGTTGAAACGAGTTGTTCCATCGTTTCGGAGTGCAAATATAGGTCAAAAATTCATTCCTGCAAAATTATTGCACGAAATTTTCGCAAAAAAAGTATCTTTGCATGTCCCACAACAACCGAACCGATGTCAGCAAAACGATTCATACTCCTCATTATCGCGGCGTTCGCCGCTTTTTCCGCCTCCGCACAGGCCCGTCTGGTTTTCGAACCCGACACCTGGGATTTCGGCACCATCCGCGAGAGCGACGGCCGCGTCAGCCACACCTTCACGGGCGTCAACCGCGGCGACAAGCCGCTGGTGATCCTCGACGTGGTGACCTCCTGCGGCTGCACGGTGCCCGAATTCTCGCGCCAGCCCGTCACCCCGGGCGGCAAGACGCAGATCACCGTCACGTATGATCCCATGAACCGCCCCGGCACCTTCACCAAGGAGTTGTGGGTCTACTCCAACGAGCGGAAGAAAGTCGCCTCGATCACCGTACAGGGCAATGTCACGCCGCGCGAAAAGAGCCTCGAAGAACTTTACCCGGTCGACGCCGGCGGGGGCCTGCGGCTGTCCACGACCCTCAGCGCCTTCTCCTATATATATCAGGGCAGGCAGGTGCAGGGGTCGATCGGCTATGCCAACGCCTCGGACCGCACGGTCCGGCTCTCGCTGCGCCCGCAGGACGAGAGCGGTCTGCTTCAGGTAGACGCTCCGCAGCGGATCGCACCGGGCCAGCGGGGCGAGATCAACCTCTCCTACCTCATCCCGGCCGGCAAACCCCGCTACGGCACCCTGCGCGATGCGCTGGAGGTCGCCGTCGACGGCCGCAGCAACGGCACGACAATCGTAGCGCACGGCATCGGCGTCGACGCGCGGCTTGCCGATGCGGCACAAAAGAGCCCGAGGGCCGAATTCTCGGAAAATATCCTTAAATTTGGCCCGGTGAAGCACACGGGTCCGCGGCGGAAGCTGTCGTTCACGCTTTCGAACACGGGCGACGCACCGCTGATCGTCCGGGCCGTGGAGGGCGAAGGACACATCGCCACGACGCTCGCGCCGGGCAGGACGGTAGCCCCGGGGGATTCGTTCCGGGCCGAAGTGCTCCTCGACCCCGCGACGCAGGATTTCGGCGTGCTGACGGAGCACCTCATGGTGGTGACCAACGACCCCGTGCGTCCGATGCGGCGCCTGCGGATCACGGCGATCATCGAAGAGTGACACACAAACACTTAATACGACATAATGTACCCCATTCTTGAAAAACGAAGCCTCGCGGAAGGCATCTGGCTGATGAAGGTCCTCGCACCGCGCGTAGCGCGTTCGGCACAGCCCGGACAATTCGTCATCGTGCGCGTCGACGAACACGGCGAACGCATTCCGCTCACGATCTCCGATTTCGACGCCGCGGAGGGCAGCGTGACGATCGTCACGCAGGCCATCGGCGCCTCGACGCGCAAGATATGCGCACTCGAACAGGGCGACGCCCTCGCCGACTTCGCAGGGCCGCTGGGCCACCCCTCGGAGTTCGTCAAAATCCCCGTCGAGGAACTTCGCAAACGGCACTACCTCTTCGTAGCGGGCGGAGTGGGCACGGCCCCGGTCTATCCGCAGGTCAAATGGCTCCGGGAACACGGAGTCTGCGCCGACGTCATCATCGGCGCGAAGACGCGCGACATGCTGATCTATACCGACGCCATGCGGGCCGTCGCCGAGAACCTCTACATCGCCACCGACGACGGTTCGGAGGGCTTCAAAGGACTGGTGACGCAAGTCATCGAGGAACTCGTCGAAAAACAGGACCGGCACTACGACGAATGCGTGGCCATCGGACCGATGATCATGATGAAGTTCGTGGCCCTCACCACGAAGAAATACAGTCTGAAGACCACCGTGTCGCTCAACGCGCTGATGGTCGACGGCACGGGCATGTGCGGCGCCTGCCGCGTGACGGTCGGCGGCCGGACGCGCTTCACGTGCGTCGACGGCCCGGAGTTCGACGCCCACGAGGTCGATTTCGACGAGGCGATGCGCCGTCAGGGCATGTACCGCACCCAGGAGCAGCGCGCCGCGGCCATCGAGGCCGAACGCAAGGCAGGACACGAATGTAGGATCGGATTAGACAAGTAAACCATGGCAAACAAGATACCCCGCGTGCCGGTGCGGGAACAGGACCCGGCCATCCGTGCGACCAATTTCGAGGAGGTCTGCTACGGCTACAATCTCGAAGAGGCCGCACTCGAAGCCTCGCGCTGCCTGCGCTGCAAGAATCCCCGCTGCGTCGGGGCCTGCCCCGTGGGCATCCGCATCCCCGACTTCATCGCCGCCCTGCACGAAGGCCGGCTGCAGGAGGCCGCCGACATCATCTCCGAGGACAGTTCGCTGCCCTCGATCTGCGGCCGCGTCTGCCCGCAGGAGAGCCAGTGCGAAGGGGCGTGCATCCTCGGCATCAAAGGCGAACCGGTGGCCGTGGGCAAGCTCGAACGCTTCGTCGGCGACTGGAAACTCGAACACGGCGCCCCCGTACAGCCCGCCGCCGTGCGCAGCGGCCGCAAAGTCGCCGTCATCGGCAGCGGCCCGGCCGGACTGGCCTGCGCCAGCGACCTGGCGCGCATGGGTTATGACGTGAAGATTTTCGAGGCGCTGCACGAAGCGGGCGGCGTGCTGGTCTACGGCATTCCCGAGTTCCGTCTCCCGAAAGAGCGCATCGTGGCGCGCGAAATCGCCCAGGTCGAGCGGCTGGGCGTGGAGATCGAGACCGACGTGATCGTGGGCCGCACCGTGACGATCGACTCGCTGCTGGACGAGGAGGGTTACGACGCCGTTTTCATCGGCTCGGGAGCCGGACTGCCCCGCTTCATGGGCATCCCGGGCGAGAACCTCAACGGCGTGGTCTCGGCCAACGAATTCCTCACGCGGGCCAACCTGATGCACGCCTACGACAAGGAGTACGACACCCCGATCTACGTCGGACAGCGCGTGGTGGTCGTGGGCGGCGGCAACGTGGCGATGGACGCCGTACGCACGGCCAGGCGGCTGGGCGCGGAGGCGACGATCGTCTACCGCCGTTCGGAAAAGGAACTCCCGGCGCGCGTCGAGGAGGTCCACCACGCCAAGGAAGAGGGCATCCGCTTCCGCATGCTGACCAACCCCACCGAAGTCCTCGGCGATGAAAAAGGCTGGGTGACGGGCCTGCGGTGCGTGGAGATGGAGCTGGGCGAACCCGACGAGAGCGGCCGCCGGTCACCGGTGGTGAAGGAGGGTTCGGAGTTCGAAATCGACTGCGACGTGGTCATCATGGCGCTGGGCACCTCGCCCAACCCGCTGCTGGCGGCCACGACCGAAGGGCTCGAAACCAACCGCCGGGGCTGCATCACGGCCGACGAGCACGGAGCCACCACCCGCAAGGGCGTCTTCGCCGGGGGCGACGCCGTAACGGGCGCCGCAACGGTGATCCTGGCCATGGGCGCCGGACGCACGGCGGCCCGGGCGATCGACGAATACATCAAAAACCGTTAACAATACAAGCAAATGAAAAGCATCAAACTCCTGACGACTGCCGTGGCCCTCTGCGGGCTGGCAGCCTGCGCCGACAACACCCCGAAGACCTTCGAGGGCATTATCGCCGACGCATCGATGAACACCGTCACCGTCAAAGCGCTGACCGCCGACGAGACCTACACCTTCTCGACGATGGATGCCGACAAGAGCGAGGCCGAGGGGCTGCTGCTGGGCGCCCCGGTCGTCGTGGACTACACGGGCAAACTGGAGGACGGCGCCGCCGCCACGAAGATCGCCACCGACCCCACCTACGCCGAAGCCGTAGGCCGGTGGACGATGCCCGACCCGATCAACCCCGAGGGTGTGATGGGCGTTGAAATCCTGGTCGAAGGCGCAGCACGGTCGATCAACATGGCCACGCTGGTCTATTCGTCATGGGAACTCCAGGGCGAGGCCGACAAAATCCTGCTCAAAGGAGAGAGCGTCGGCAACGGCCAGACCATCGATTTCACCGAAACGGGCGTGATCGCCAAGGACGCCGAGGGCAAATACACCCTGACGATCGAAGGCACCGGCACGGTCTACACCAAGGCCGAATAACCGCGGCCGATTGCATAACGAAAGCGCCTCCGAATGTTTTCGGAGGCGCTTTCGTTGCAACAGCAAAACGACAGTCGTTTTTTTGCGAAAATAGCCTGGCGAACACTTGCTAAATCCGTGCCAAATGCGTAAATTTGTGTGTACTAACACGTTTATACGAACTATGACCAAAACTGTACTCGGAGCCCTGCTGCTCCTTTGTTCGCTCGACGCCGCGGCCCAGACACCCCGAGACTCCATCGCATTCGCCACCGCCGAATGGCACACGACCGATCTGGGTGACGGCGCCCAATGCCGTTACGCACAGATCGACCTGTTCGGCTCGCGCCAAAGCATCTCCGTCGCCACCTATCCCGGCCGCAAATTCACAACCGAAATCATCCATCTCGACCGCCGGGCCGACGCCACGAGCAATCTGGGCAAAGCCGCCGGAGCCGACATCGCCGCCAACGGCAGTTATTTCAACGTGAAGACCTTCGAGCCCGTGACATTCGTACTGCTCGACAAAAAAATCGTGGGACGCACCACCCCCGAAGAAACATTCCGCACCAACGGCGTGATAGCTTTCAAGGACCGTAAAGGCCGCCGGATGGAGATTTTCCGCTGCGACACGACCGACTATCCCGATGTGGCGCGGCGTTACCGTTCGGCGCTGGCCGCAGGCCCGGTGCTCATCGAGAAGGGCAAAACGGTCGAATACACCTCCGGCAGCAGCTTCTACGCCCGCCGCCATCCCCGCACGCTGATCGGCAAACGCGCCGACGGAACGGTCGTGATGGCCGTAATCGACGGGCGGTTCAAAGGCCAGGGCGAAGGTACGACCATTGCCGAAACGGCCTATATCGCCCGGCAGCTGGGACTTGTCGAAGCACTGAACCTCGACGGCGGAGGCTCCTCGACGCTCTGGACCGCCCGCGAAGGCGTGCTCAACCATCCCTACGACAACCGCCGTTTCGACCACGAAGGCGAGCGCGGCGTGCCCAACTGCATCGTGGTCCGCAGGTAAACGCCGACGGCCCCGGAATTAAAAAACGCGGTCCGATGAAATTCATCGGACCGCGTTTTCCATAAAACAGCGCGTTTCCTACCGCACCGACCGCACGTACTGTTCGTACATCTTGTCGTAGCAGTCTTTCAGTTCCGAAAACTCCGCCTTCTTCACCTCGTACATGAAGACGCCCCGGTAACGGGCATCTTCGTACAACGCTTTCAGCACCGCGGCCCAGTCGTTGTCGCCCCGGCCCTGCCACGGGAGGTCGTGACACTCGTTGCGTCCGTCGCCGTCGCTGACGTGAATCGTCTTCACCCGGGTCCCCAGCGCACGGATCAGCAGTTCGGGATTGTCGATATGATTGGTATCCACGGCGGCATTCACTTCCCGGGGCAGCAGCGACATGATGTGCAGCACCTCTTCGACGGTCCGGCCCAGCGGACGTTCGTAGTTCTCGTCCCTGACCAGTTCATGCCCCAGCATGTTCTCGACAACCATTTCGGCGCCGATCCTCTTCACGTCCGGAAGCAGCTCCCCGGCCGAACGCACCAGGCAGGCGATCCGCTCGTCGCGCTCTCCGTGCCCGAGATACCAGCTCGGGTGGAACAGCACGATCCGCGGTGAGAGTATACGGCAGAAACGCAACAGGCGCCGGTGCAGTTCGACGCTTTTACGCCGGATCGCCTCGTCGGTCTGCGAAAGGTCGATCTCCTTTCCGAAAGGCATGTGCACCGACCAGATTTCGATACCGGCCCGTTTCAGATCACGCTTCAACTGCCGGCAACGGGCCTCGATCCGGCTCTCGTCGGTCATCTCCTTGTCCAGGAAAAGCTTCGACGCGCTGATTTCCACAGCGTCGATTCCTGCCTTCTTCGCCTCGGCGAACGTTTCGTAGGTCCAGTTCCCGACCGGACCGAAAATCCCCGACGAGGAACCGACCCTCAGCCGCGGCACAGGCTCTCCGGCAAATGCCGAAATCGCACAAAAGACTGCGAACAGCAGTCCGATTCCGTAATGTTTCATCACATAAAGATAAGAAAAAGCGTACCGGTTCGCACCGGTACGCTTCGAAAAATCCACTATTTCACAACGGCTCCCACGACCGTCCTGCCCTCGCGCGAGACGCCGGTCTGATCCACCGAGGAGATCGCCTCGCCGAATGCCGGATCGAGGCTTTCGCCCAGAATCCGAAGCTCCGACTGCGACATTCCGTACTGACGGGCCGGGTTTGCATCGCCCAGCAGCACGCAGCTCTTCGTCGCACCGCCGTTTTCACCCAGCGGACTGAGCATCGTGGCCGCATCGAACGCAGCGCCGGCAACAACGCCTCCCTCGGCATTGTAAACCGTATTGCCGATGATCGAGTTGGCAACCTTGTAGCTTGCGCCCTTGAACCAGGCGACATCGTCGGCCGCACCGTCCGTCGTGTTTCCGGAAATCAGCGTATTGTAGACCTCGACGGCGCCTCCGACAGCCGCCTGCTGCAATCCGGCTCCGCTTCCGGCCGTCACCGTGGCATTCCCGGCAATCGTACAGCTGACGATCACCGCCTTGCTCGGCTTGTCCGCTTTGCCGTAGACCGCGATACCCGCGCCCTTGCCGGCGTTGTTGCCGTAAACCGTCGAGTTGACGATCACCAGGTTGCCGTTCTCGCGGACGTAGATGCCGCCGCCGTTCCGGGTCGCATGCTCGGGGTTGACGCTGTTGCCCGAGATCGTCGAGTTGCTTATCAGCACATTGGTCTTGCCACCCGTATCGCCGAAGATGTAGATACAGGGAGCCACGCCCGATGCCTTGTTGTTGTTGAACGTACAGTTGTTGATCCGCAGCAGCGCGGTTCCGTCGGCCCACAAACCGCCGCAGTTGTACGTGACCGTCGACTTGGTCGCGTTGTCCGCCACCAGACAGTTGTCGAACAGCGCCTCGGCTCCCGCATCGACGCGGATCGCGCCCATTCGGATGTCCGTATTGTCGACGATCTTGCAGTTCAGCACATCCACCCGCGAATTGCCGATGAAAATGCCTGCGCCGTAGCTCTGGTAGAATTTCACGCCGTTGATCGCCGTGCTCGCCACCGTTTCGAACTGCGACGAACCGTTCTTGATCGTGAAACCGTCGAGCGTGGCCTTCATACCGGTTGTCTTAACCGCCGTGACGGCTACGACATGGCATACGGCCTTGTTACCGTCCAGAATCGTCTCGTTCGCTTCGGGATCGGCCACCGCACCCGTGGTCGCATCGGCCGGGTAGCCGCCGATCATCGCAAAGTTGCTGTGGATTTCGAACGTGTTGTCCAGCGCGGTCTTCATGCCCGTCAACGGAACCGAAGGCACGTAGGTACCTGCGGCCACGTGGATCACGTCGCCGTTCATCGCCAGGTCGATCGCATTGGCCAGCGTCGTGGCGGTCTCCCACGTAAGGCCGTCCTTGTCTGCCGCACCGTCGGCCTTGACGTAATAGTTCGTCGCAAGGTCCGAAGCGCTTGCAGCGGCCTGCTTTACGGGCAGCGTGGTGTTCTCGCCCTTGATGACATAGGCCGAAATCGTCGCCGAACGCTCTTCGAGCGTGCGGTTGGCCGACACCGTCACCGTAATCTTGGCGTCGCCCGGTCCGTAGGAAGGATCGAACGAAACCCAGTCCTTATCGCATTCGATGCGCCACGGCAGGTTGGAATTGATCGTAAGTTCGTAATCTTTCGTGCCCTTCTCGGCCGTGATCCCCGATTCTTCGAACGTCAGCACGGGAGTCTGCGGAGTGAAGGCCGTATCGTCGCTGGTATCCTGACAAGCGCCGAAACCCGCGCACACAAGCGTCAGGAGCAGGTATTGGAATATCGTTTTCATCTGTTCCGTCGTTTATTGTTCAACAATCGCCAATCCGGTCGCCACGTCGCGCATGACGCCGCCTTTGTCGGTCGGCCAGTTCAGCAGTTTCAGTTCGCCCGATCCCGCGTCTTTGGCAATGAAGGTCGAGGAGCCTCCGCCGTCGAGGTTGAGGGCATCGCCCGCACCGCAGGCAGACATGAGATTCATCAGGTCGTACAGATCCGCACCGTTCGAATAGTAGAAGTTGCGGCCGTCCACGACCATCAGGTAAACCGTCTTGCCGTCCTGCGACACGCCGATTGCGGTTCGCGGCTCCATCGTCGCGGCAGGCATCGTGCTGGAACTCTGGTCCAGCTGCACGCCGTTCCTAAGCAGCAGCGTACTGCGGCCGCAGACCGCTTCGCGGATCTTCCCGTCAGCTTTGAACTGTGCATACTCTTCGGTCGTGAGGCAGAAAGCCTCGTTATCCGTCGAGATGACGAAGACATTGCAGTCCTCACGGCTGAAAGAACTCTTCACGCACACGCCGTCGCGCCAGCAGACGCCGTAGGGAATGAAAGTCGTCGTATTGAAAAAATCGGCATTGGTTCCGCCCAGCACCTTCCTGCCGTTTTTCCGCATGGCTTCGAGCTGTTTCATGATCGTCTGACCGGTCCCCACAGCGTCCTTGTCGTCGGCAAGCGTCGTGCGCAGAGTAATCCGGTCGCTCAGTTCGATTTTGAACAGGAACATCTGTATGGCCAGTCCGTCGTCGGCCAAAAAAGCCATCTCCAACACATCCACGCCGTCGGCCAGGGTATAGGCCGAATCGCTCTTCACGTGGCCCACATAACCGTTCGACCCCTCGACGATGCTCTGCCCCCAGGCAGTCTGCGCCTTGGTGCTGTATGCGGCATATTCATCGAAGGCATTCGAGTTGTCGCACGCCGCGAACAGCCATGCGCACAACAGCAGCCCAATCATATACTTATAGTTTTTCATCGTTTTCATGGTTTTAAGCATTTTGGACAAATCCGCTAATAACCCGGGTTATTCGGTTTGAGATTCGGATTGTAAAGCAGCTCCCGGCTCGGAAGCGGCATCAGGCATTGATAGTCCTTCGTGCCGAGCGTCTGTGTAGCCCTTCCGGTGCGCACCAGGTCGTACCAGCGGAAACCTTCGGCCAGGAACTCCAAACGACGCTCGTCGAGCACCGCCGTCAGGAATTCGGCTTCGTTGGCCGGGCTCACCTTTCCGAGGCCGCGCTTCTCACGCAGCTCGTTGAGCCGGTCGAGACCGCCGTTCAACCCCTGCGCCTCGGCGCTTATCAGGTACATCTCGGCCAAACGCGAAATGACCACGGGGTCCGATCCGGTCTGCCCGCTGGGGTACTTGTTGATGAAATTCAGGTTGTCGAGCGTGGTGATCGATATCTCCTTGCGCAGGTCATTGTCGGCGTACATCGTCATCACCTCGCCCGCAGGACGGTAGTTGTAGCTGCCCTTGTTGGGGTGGTTGTAGGAGTAGAACTGGTTGGAAATCTTGATCGACGAACCGTCCTCGGTCAGACACGAAAAAGCGAAGATCACCTCCGTGTTGGCCTTGCCGCGGAATATCTTGTCGAAGCTGTCCAACGCGAAACGCGAATTTCCGATCAGACTTTCGGCAAGCTCCTTCGCCTCCCCTTTCTTGCCCAGATAGAGTTTCACACGGGCTTTGAGCGCCGTGACGGCCTGCGGAGAAACATAATAATAGCTGTCGGCGGTCAGTCCGTTCAGGTAGCCGGCGGCCGCATCGAGGTCCTCCTCGACCAACGCCCAGGCGTCCGCGGCCGGATCGCGCGAAACCTTGGCCTGCGTATTCTGACGCAGCACGGGCACATCGCCGAAACGGGTTACCAGGCACAGATAGATGTAAGCCCGGAAATAGCGGCACTCGCCCAGCACGCGGTTTTTCAAAGGGCTGTCGGCCAGTCCTTCGGCAATCGACATGACGTTGTTTACTTGCAGGAGCGCCTTGTAATAACCGTTCCACTGGCTGCTGACGAACGTGTGCAGTGCGTTGGAGAGCGAGTTTATCAGATCGATCGGCCGGCCGGTGCTGGTCATCAGCTCGCCGCCGAAAAGGTCGAAAGCGATATAGGAATAGTAGGTGGGACCCTCCTGCACCTTGTTGTACATACCCATGCGCAGCGCATCGATATCGTCGGGGCCGACCACTGTCGGAGATACCGCCGAATGCGGTTCAATGTCGAGCATACTGCCGCAGGCTCCCGTCAGGAGCAGCAGGGCGAGCATGATTGTTTTATGCAGCGATTTCATGTTTCCGGAGATTTAAAAAGTGATGTTAACACCCAGTTTGAAGATGCGCGGCTGAGGCACGCCGTCGTTGTCCTCACCGTAAAAACGCGGATCGAGGTTCACACTCGTCTCGGGGTCCCAGCCGGGATAACGCGAGCACAGAAAGAGGTTGTCGCCCTGCAAATAGAGCCGAAGCCCTTTCAGGTGAATCTTCGAAATCATCCGCTGCGGGAACGTGTAGCCCAGCGTCATCGAACGCAGGCGGATGAACGAACCGTCTTTGAGCAGCCCCGTCGAGTTTTTGGCATTCCATCCGCTGTACGAATAGACGGCACGCGGATACTCGTTCGTCGTCCCGGGACCCGTCCAGCGATTGTCGGCGAACTCTTTCAGCAGCGCCCGGGTGTAACCCGGCTTGCTGGCGTGGCCCATCCACGACGCAAAAACGTCGTTGCCATAGCTATATGTAAAGAACACGCTCAGCTCCAACCCTTTATATTTGAAAGAGTTATTCCAGCCGCCCGAAAACTTGGGATTGGGATTGCCCGTTACGATACGGTCGTCGTCGGTGATGTTTCCGTCGCCGTTGCGGTCCCAGTATTTGACGTCGCCGGCGCGCACGCCCTTGTCGTAGAGCGTCTGCGGAACCTCGCCGTCATACTGATAAATGCCGTCCTTACGGAAAATGTACCACGATCCGACCGTCCGGCCGATTTTCAGCGCACGGTTGGAACCGATGGACAGCATGTCGTCTTCAAGCAGCGCGGTCAGCTTGTTGACATTACGCGCGATGTTGAGCGACGAGTTCCACTGCACCTTGCCCAGGTTGAAGTGGGTGTTGATCGTGAACTCGATACCCTTGTTGCGCATCGAACCGATGTTGCTCAGGATCGAGGTTTCACCGGTGGTGGCATGCACGGGTTTCGAATAGAGCAGGTTGTTCGTGTTTTTCAGGTAAACGTCGGCGATCATGTTGATCTTGCCGCCCAGGAAACTCAGGTCAAATCCGGCGTTATACTGGTCGGCGGTCTCCCACGTCAGGCGGTCGTTGCCGCTCGACGAGATGGCGATACCGCTCTGACCGCCGTAATTGGCGCCGCCGCTAATGAGGGCCTGCCAGCCGTAGTTGCTGATTCCGTCCTGATTACCCGTGCGTCCATAGCTGGCACGGATCTTCAGGTCGGTCTTCTCGGCATTCCAGAACGACTCGTTCGAAACGTTCCAGCCCACCGAAACCGACGGGAACCATCCCCAGCGGCAATCGGGGGCGAAGCGCGACGAGCCGTCGGTACGGATCGTCGCATTGAGTACATAGCGGTCCTTGTAGGCGAAGCTCACACGGGCGAAATAGGACTCGATGGCATACTCCGACAATCCGGCGCTCGCACCGACGATGTTCGCGGCGACGCTCGCCACATCGAACGCCGGCGAGGGATAGTTCTGCGCGTCGATATACGACGTGCGGGACTTGGTTTTCAGAAACGAGTGGCCCACCATGGCGCCCAGCTCGAAATCCTCGCCGATCTTCCGGTCGTAGTTGGCGTAAAGGTCCGCGGTGTTGGTCATCACGAACCGATTGCGGTCCAGAATACGGCCGTTGTCGGCGGCGTAGGGATGGTTCTGGTTGTAATAGACATAGTCGTAGGTATAGGCCGAATCGTTGTTGTACGAAGCCCTGATCTTCAACCCCTTGACAATTTGCGCCTCGGCCCAGAACGAACCGATGAAACGGTAGTTGTCCGTATAGGAAACCTCCTCCGAGAGAATCTGCACGGCATTGTGCAGCAGCAGTTCGTCGGTTCCGCCCGTGTAATAGTCGCCGTTGGGTTTGTAGGGACGGTCGAAGGGACGCTGCTGCACGGCGCGGCCGATGATCGTCGAACCGAGGTCTGCGCCCGGAATACGGTTGTTGTGCAGGTAGTTGCCGCTGACGTTGGCACCCACTTTCAGCCATTTGAACATTTCATGGCTGATATTCGATTTGAGGTTGACCTTCGAAATGTCGTTGGTCTTGATGACGCCTTCCTGATAATTGTAGCTGCCCGAGAGATAGTATTTGGTCTTCGCGTTGCCGCCCGAGAACGACACGTCGAAATAATGCGACTGGCCGAGGCGGGTGATCAGGTCGAGCCAATCGGTATCGGGCAGATTCCCGTAGGGATTCTGTATATGCCTGACATACCCCGAACTGTTGACCGTGAACCCGTTCTGGAAATTGTAGTTGTCGATGCCCTCGTTGAACACCTCGACGTACTGCTTCGAACCGACATACTCGCGGCGTCCCGGATTGGCGAACTGCGTGATGCTGAATCCGTAGTTGACCTTGACCTCCGACTTGCCCTCGCGGCCCTGCTTGGTGGTGATCAGCACGACGCCGTTGGTGGCGCGCGAACCGTAGATGGCGGCCGACGCGGCGTCCTTCAACACCTCGATCGACTCGATGTCGGTCAGGTTGAGCATCGCCAGCGAACTCATGCTCTCGCCGAACGAATAGAGCGAAGCGGAGTTGTTGGACAGCGGAATGCCGTCGATCACATAGAGCGGTTCGTTGCTCGCGCTGAGCGACGAGGAACCGCGGATGCTCATCTTCTCGGCCGAACCGAGGTTACCCGAACTCGTCGAAATCGACACGCCGGCGATACGGCCTTGGAGCAGTTCCGAGGGCGACATCACGCTGCGCATATTCTCCTCGTTGGGTTTGAACTGACTGATCGCGTTGGTGACCAGGCTGCGGCGCTGCGTACCGTAACCGACGACGACCACCTCGTCGAGAGCCATGTCGTCGTTTTCGAGGCGGATTTCATAGAAGCGGGCCGGATCGTCCACCTGCACTTCGCGGGTTTTCAGACCGAGGTAAGAAACGATCAGACGGACATTCGTACGCGCCCCGATCCGAACGGAGAACGAACCGTCGAGATCGGTCGTGGTTCCGATCGTCGTACCGTCGACGATCACCGTCGCACCGGTGATCGCAGCCCCGGCGTTGTCGCGGACCACACCCTTCACGACCGCATTGGCCGAAGCGCGGGCCGCAGGGTCCTCTTTCGCGGGAGCGGACATGATGGCGATCATCTTGCCCTCGACGCTGCTGGCGACACGCTGTCCGACGAACATTTTCTCGACCACGGCGCCGATCTCCTCGTCCTTGACGTTCAGGGTGATCGTCTTGTTCAAATCGGCATTTTTCGTCTTGATGACGAACGAGTAGCCGTAATCCTTTTGCAGGCGTTCAATCGCCGCTTTGATCGTCGCATTGCGGACCGACAGGCTCACTTTCTGAGCCTGGGCCGCCTGGGCCTGAAACATGAAGCACAGGACTGCGGCAAGCGTGATTAAACTTTTGACGGAAGGTAAAAGTTTATTCATTACACAAAGATTTGAAGTTTAGAAAAAGATTCATTAAAGGTTTCTCCATTGGTTTTTATACACTACATGATATGGTTATTTTAGGGGTGGCGACAGATAATAGACCTCGGCTTCGCGGCGCACCGAGAACAGACGGTCCTTGTTAAGCGCTTCGAAGATTTCGTCCAGCGATTCGTTATTCACGAACGAGGCGTAATAAGTTTCCCCGCGCAGAGCCTTGTCGGTGATGATGATGTCGACGGCGAAATGGCGGCGCAGATCGGCCACGATGTCGCCGAGGGTCTGCTCCACGAAGAAGAAATTGTCGTTGTCGATCCAGTTCGCATAGGAATCGGGATCGAAATTCAGGAAATCGATGTGATTGTCGGTCTTGTTGAAACGGAGAATATCTCCGGCCGTGAGGATGAGTTTCCCGTTCATCTTCGACGCCTTGATGTCCACCGACACCTTTCCGCGAACGAGACTCACCTCCGACTTGACATCCTCCTGGTAAGATTTGAGGTTGAACTGCGTGCCGAGAACTTTCACCTCCAACCGGTCGGCCGAAACGATGAACGGACGGTCCTCATCATGCTTCACGTCGGCGAACATCTCGCCCGAAAGATAGACCTGACGGATCGCCCGGTTGAATTCTTTGGGATAGATCAGTTTCGTACCGGCATTGAGCCACACATGCGTGCTGTCGGGCAGCACGATCTCGCGCCGTTCGCCCATTCCGGCGTAAACCTCCACCCACTGCCGCGGAGTGTTGGCCTCATGCCTGTAATGAAAGGCCAGGGCGACGGCCGCGATGACGGCCGCATATTCGACTATTCGGAGCGGCCACCTCCGCCACCGGGCCCTATTTTTGCGGGGGGGGGAATTCAGAGCGGGACAGACGGATATGATCGAATCCAGCCTGCGGCGTATGCGCTCCTTCCCTTCCGGATCGTATTCGATCTCAACGGCATCCAGCAGATCGCTGAACAACTGGTCCAGCGCCGGATCGTTCAGTCTTTCCCGCAACCACATGCGTATCTGCTGCGCCTGTTCCGCGGTACACGCGTCCTGCATGTAGGCGAGCAGTTGTTCGCGCGATAAGTTTTTCTTGGTATCCATCGGTATCGGGTTTTCAGGAGAACATCACAAAAAAGAGCAACACTACGGAAATCGTCTTCCGGATTTGTTTAATCGCCAGGTCTATATGCTTTTCGACCGTCCGGACCGACAGATTCAGGGCATGGGCGATCTCGGCGTTGGTCATGTTGCGGTCGTAACGCATGGCGAATATTTCGCGCCGTTTGTCCGGCATCGAGCGCATCGCCGAGTCGATGAATCCGACCCTTTCGCGGACATCGACGTAGTCGTAGATGTCCGTATCGCTGTCGGCGACATTGAGCAGCGCATCGTTGATGTCGCTGCGCAGCAGATTGTAGCGCAGACGCATGTAATCGAACAGCTCGTTGCGCACAGCCACCAGCAGGTAGTTGCGCACCGAGAGTTTCGAGTTGATCCGCTCCTTGCGCATCCACATTTTGACGAAGACGTTCTGGATGATATCCTCCGCCACGCAGGAGTCTTTGACGATATGCTTGGCGAACGTATGCAGCAAGTCGTAGTAGCGGTCGAAAAGCACCCCGAACGCCGCCTTGTCGCCGTTCTGCATCATCACGACGAGTTCCGAATCCCGTAAACAATGCTGCATCCCCGTCAGAATTTGCTCATGTCGGTAACCGCATACGGCTCCCGGCAGGCTTCCAACGCCGCCCGGATCGCCACCGGCGCGTTGGCGTCGGTAACCGGCGTCGAATAACCGGTCGTCGAAGTGCTGGAATTCGAGTAACGGTAACCGTTCCCTTCGACGCTGATTCCTGTGCAAGGCGTCAGGAGCGTCCGGAACACGGTCGCAGCGGCGGCATAGCGGCTGATTCCGTAATCCATATGGTAGAGGTCGCGCGTGAGGTCCATGCCGTTGTCCTTGTTCAGCGACGAAGTCCGCAAGTTCTGCAACGAGGTTCCCGAGGGAATCACGACATCAATGCACGTCTGCGCGGTGATTTTCTGCACCTGCCCAACGATCGCCCCGAACATCGCCTGCTGATCGGGGAAATACTTCGGATAATGGGTGTGGGCACTCCCGTACGCCTGGGCCATGATATAACCGATCGTAGGACGGTTGAGAGGCTGCGCCTGCTGGATGTAATCGCAGAGTCCGCTGATCGCGCCCCGCTCGGTCTCGTCCCATTCCCACGCACAGTACGTACCCGTATGCTCCTGCAACGTTACGATGTCCCACGTATCCGACTCGACGATACTTTTGAGCGAACGGTTCAGCGTGCCGTCGTTCGACCATTTCGTCGCGCCCGGCTCGCAATAATAATAGGTGCAGATGTCCGGAGCCCCGTAATTCTCGAAAAATTCGGGCAGCTTGTAACCGCCGTGGTAGGCCCGCACCATGCGTACATGGGTAATCCCGGCGCTGGCGAGCATTCCCGGCAGGTGCTCCGTGGCATCGACCGTAAAGCTATTTCCGATAAAGAGTATTTTCAGGGGATTCTTTCCGGCGGGAAGCGGCGGATTGAACGTTCCGTCCAGTTCGCTGCCGATCCGGATGACTTCGCCGTCCGCGAAAAAGAAACAAAGGTATTTTCCCGTGTGAAGCACGCAGCGCAGCGCAACCGCGCCTCCCGCGGGAACAGCGACGCCCGTATCGGCTCCGTCCAGGGCGATCTTCCCGCCGGCATCCGTAACCGCCGGCGACGATCCGCCGCGCAGGGCACCCTCGTCGGCCTTGACCGGCGTCGCAGCGCCGTCCGCCGTCCAGTAACCGCCATTGCCGACAGCAAAGACCGGAATCGAACCCTTCACCACACCGCGCGTCGCAGCGTCTTTGAACCCGAATTTCAGCATGCCCCCGTCGGTCGTCGTCACCGACTCCGCGTAATTACAAGCGGCGACACGCGCTTTCAGGTAACTTTTCATCTCCTCGGTCGAATCAAACAGATCGGTCCGGTCTTCCTCGCTCACCTTCTGCGAAACGGGAATCACGGCCGGCTCCGCACCGCCGTAAGCGATCGTCAGCGACGACGTGCGCCGCCCGGCCTGCGAATTCGCCTGCGCGGTGATCCCGACCTTCGCCGACCCCGTTCCCTCCGACGGAACAGCGCTCAGCCACTCCGCATCACACGTGATTTTCCAATGCGTTCCGGTCGTGACGGAGAGCTGCAATACGGACTTCCCCGCATCGAAATTGAGCGAGGAGGGAGCTGCGTAAAATCGGATGTCAGGATTTTCGCCGCCCTCATCGGACGAGCAGCCCGCCACCGCCGCAAATACAGCAAGAATCAGGATACGAAAGAGAAATTTCTTCATGAGTTCATTAGGTTAGTTATAGTAAGTACGAACGACCCGACCGCTCTACGTAATCCGAACGCTCGATTTCCCAAAAATGAAATACGCAATCCGAGGAGCGAAGAAAATAAAGTTCAAAACAGGAACCGGGACTGCTTTTCAGTCCCGGTTCCTGTTTGTCGCTCTCCGGAGAATCATCTCCGGACACTCTTTTCAATTCAGCTCACTTATCCGTCACCGGGACAGATCCGATCCGCCGGTTAGCATTTTTTCCACCCGACGGACGATCATCGCGGGGGTCACGGCTTTCAGGCAGCGGTAGTCGCCGTAACGGCAGGGCTTGCTGCCGAAGACCGAACAGGGGCGGCACGCCATGTCGGCCTGCAGAATCCCCTGCGGATCGCACCCGTAACCCAGGAATCCCAGTCCGGGGTGCGTCGCTCCCCACACCGACACCACGGGCGTCGCCATGAGCGCCGCGAGGTGCATGACCAGCGAATCCATCGACACCACGCAGTCAAGGTTGGCAATCAGGTCCATCTCCCCGTCGAGGCGGACTTTGCCGAAGAGCGCCGTGACGTTGGGATACATGCGCTCCATCTCCTCGGCGAACTGCTGCTCGCCGCCTCCGCCTCCGTGAATGAAGACCCGGTCGTAACGCTCCGCCAGCAGCCGCACCGTCTCGCGGCTCTGCTCCCCGGGATAGGTCTTGCCCTGCTGTGCCGAGAAAGGCGCGAATCCCACCCAGACGCCCTCCTTGGGGCCGAACGGATTGGGACGCTCCTGCCGGCGGGCCGGTTCCGGATCGTCGAACACGAACCCCAGCCGGCGAAACGTGTCGCAGTAGCGCAGCACGGTATGGCGCAGCGGCTCCATGCCGCGGCTCCCGCAGCGGATGAACTGCCGCTTCTCCGCGCGGCCCTTGTGAATGAATGTCACGGGAATGCCGTGGAGACTCATCGAGAGACGGAAGGCCCGGGAGCGCAGCACGTCGTGCACGTCGGCCACGGCATCCACACCCAGCCGCCGGGCTTCGGCGGCCAGCCGCCACATGCCCCGCAGGGAGTGGTGAGCGCCTTTGAGATCGACATCGAGAAAATCCACGCCCAGCCCCTCGAAGAACGGTTTGAACATCGGCCGCGTCGCCACCGTGACCCGCAGGCCGGGATAGGCGGACATCAGCGCACGGAGCGCATGCGGCAGCATCGCCACATCGCCCATCGCAGAAGTCCGCAACACCAACAGATGACGCGGGAGTTCCTTATTTTTTCTGCCCATAGAGCACCGGATTCAACGCCGGGTCGTTGTACATCTTCATCTGCTTGTAAGTCTTCATGTACTTGCGGCCCGCTTCGATGTCCTCAATCAGCTCCTCGATAGCCCGCGAGAGGTCTACCTGCTGCGAGAGCAGCACGTCGAGCTTTTTCCGGCAAGCCGCCCGGTGTTCGTCGTCGACGTCCGTGCGCTCCGCCTCGCGCGCCATGTGGTAGATTTTCAGGGCGAGGATCGACAGCCGGTCGATGGCCCACGCCGGGGTTTCGGTGTTCAGCCGGGCGTCGGGAGCCGGCACGATCTCCTTATATTTATCCAGCAGGTAGGAATCCACATACTCCACCATATCCGTGCGGTCCTGATTCGACTTGTCGATGCGGCGCTTGATGCAAAGCGCCTCCGCCGGGTCGATCGCCGGGTCGCGGATGATGTCCTCCAGATGCCACTGCACGGTGTCGATCCAGTTCTTATGATAAAGCAGGTGGTCGATCGTTCCCGGGGTGTAGGGATTGTCGATCGGATGGTCGACATCGTCCCAGCGGTGATATTCTTCGATAGACCGGTTGAAAATACGATTCGCGTTTTCGGTAAACATAGCTTGCGGTTTATTCGATTATTGTTATTTTCATCGGAAAATTATACCTTTGTCGGTAACTGTTAAACAAAGATAATGACTTTTTCCAAAAAAGCAATATCCCTCGCGGGAATCCTCCTCTGCTGCGCGGTGCAGCTCGGGGCGCAGGTGCGCCAGACACGCGAAGAATATGTCAACCGCTATATGTCGATCGCCGTGGCCCACATGGAGCGCTACGGCATCCCGGCGAGCATCACCATGGCGCAGGGCATCCTCGAATCCGACTGCGGCAACAGCCTGCTGTCGATGCGGTCGAACAACCATTTCGGCATCAAATGCAAGCGCAACTGGACCGGCGAGAAGGTCTACCACGACGACGACGCCAAGGGCGAATGCTTCCGCTCGTACCCCTCGGTCGAAGCCTCCTATGAGGATCACGCCGAGTTTCTCGACTCGCAGCCGCGCTACGACTCGCTCTTCGCCTATCCGTCCGACGACTACAAAAGCTGGGCACGGGGTTTGAAGGCCGCGGGATACGCCACGGCTCCCGATTACGCGCAGCGTCTCGTGCGGATCATCGAGGAGAACCAGCTCTTCCTGCTGGACCGTCCCGACGGCATGCACCTCTACGCCACGCGCTACGGACTTCCGCGCGACCCCGAGGAGTGGTTCGCAGAGCAGAGCAGCGTGGAACGCACGGCCGAAGCCGGAACGACCATCGACCCGGACAACTACCGCGTGACGATCAACGCCCATGCAGGCTACAACGTCTATGCCACCAACGGCGTGCACTACGTCACGGCCAAGGAGAACGACACGTTCGAGAACATCGGCGAAAAATTCCGCGTCTCGGCGCGCAACCTGCGCAAGTTCAACGACCTGAAAGACAAGAAGGCGCAGCCCGTGCCGGGCGAGGTGGTCTACATCGAGCGCAAGAAGAAGCGCTGGACGGGCAACTCCCGGCACCACATCTCACGCCAGGGCGAGACGGCCTACTCCGTCGGCCAGTCCTACGCCATCCGCACGCGGTCGATCGAAAAACTCAACAAGCTCAGGCCCGGCGAGGAGCTGGAGCAGGGACGCCAGATACGGATCAAATAAAAACCGACATACAGACCTATGGAAACAACCCCGCTGAGAGCCAAGATACTCGACACGATCATCCGCAAGTCGACCCTCAAACAGAAGGTTTTCGACAACTCGTTCGCGGCGTTCAACACCCTGAAGGAGACTCTGCTGGAGATGGCCTCGGAGATGGACGACGAACTGGACGGCAAACTCGACCGCCGCGTGCGGCTCGAATACCGCGACCGCGGCAAGTTCGAAGCCCAGCTGCAGGTGGCCAACGACATCCTGATCTTCCAGATGCACACCGACGTCTTCGAATTCGAAGACGGACACCCCATCTGGCAGAATCCCTACGTCGCGGCCGACCGCGAGAACTCCTACTGCGGGCTGGTCAACATCTACAACTTCCTTTCCGACTCGTTCAAATTCAACCGCAACGCCGACGAGGGGTACCTGATCGGCCGCATCTTCATCAACCGCGAACGACGCTATTTCGTCGAAGGCAAGCAGCAGACCTCGATGCGGGCCGCTGATTTCGGCTGCGGGGAACTCGACCGCGACGCGTTGATTCCGATTCTCGAGTCGGCGATCGATTTCGCGCTGAACTTCGACCTGCTGATGCCTCCCTACGAGGAGAACAAGCGCGTGACGGTCGACCAGTTCAATACCAAGATGGACAATTCGAAATTCGTGACCGGCAAACGCCTGGGCTACGATTTCGACATAGAGGATATTTAAGCAACCGGGACTGAAACAAAATCCGGTCTCGCACCGAATTTGCGTATCCGCCGGTCGCAGTCGCCGCCACGGGCGGCGTTTACAAATCTGACCCACCCCTAAATCCCCTCCTCGGAGGGGACTTACGCTGCAACGCAAAAAAGACAGAACAACCGTGATAAACAAATTAATTATTCTTTCCGGACTGCTGTTGGCAACCGGGACAGCATACGCCCAGAACGAATACGCCGAAATCGCCCGCCTGCGCGGCATGAACGAAACAGTGCGCGGCATCCGCCCGATGGCCGACGGCGAACACTACACCACGCTCGAAAACAACGACATCCTGCGTTACAGCTATGCCACGGACGCTCCCGGCGAAAGCCTGCTCCCGTCGCCCGCGCCCAATCTGGTCATCAGCGACTACGCCTTTTCGCCCGACGAGCGGACGATCCTCGTCGCCTCGGGCCGCAAGCCCATCTACCGCCACTCCTACACCACCGCCTACTCGCTCATCCGCGACAACCGCGTGCAGCCCGTGCTGCGGCAGGCCGAAGCGCCGCGCGACGCTTCGTTCTCGCCCGACGGACGGCAGATCGCCTACTCCGACGGCAACGACCTCTACGTCTACGACATCGCCGCGCAGACCACGCGCCGCATCACCGACGACGGCGCGTGGAACCAGGTCATCAACGGCACGACCGACTGGGTCTACGAGGAGGAGTTCGGCATCACGCAGGCCTATGCCTTTTCGCCCGACAGCCGCCGCATCGCCTACCTGCGCTTCGACGAGAGCGAGGTGCCGCTGATGGAGATGATGCGCTTCGACGGCAAGCTCTACAACCACGCCTATTCGTTCAAATACCCCAAGGCCGGGGAGCGCAATTCGGTGGTCCAGCTCTGGGTGGCGGACCTCCAGACCGGAGCCAAAGAGCGCATCGACACGGGCCCGGAGACCGACCAGTACATCCCCCGCATCGGATGGACGCCCGACGGACGGCCCTGGTTCTACCGCCTCAACCGGCGTCAGAACACCTTCGAAATGATCGTCTGCGAACCCCACGGGGCCCAGCGCACGGTCTACGAGGAGCGCGCCCGGCAATATGTCGAACGGGTCGACGACAAGACCGTCACGTTCGTCGACAAGGACCGCTTCCTCGTGCGGCAGGAGAGTCACACGGGCTTCATGCACCTCTATCTGTACAGCCTGCGCCGCGGCATTCTCGAACAGGTGACCAAAGGCGACTGGGAGGTGACCGAAGTCGTGGGATGCGACGGCAAGCGCGTCTGGTACCTCTCGACCGAGACCTCGCCGCTGCGCCGCAACCTTTACAGCATACGTCTCGACGGCAAGGACAAGCGCCGCCTCACCGCAGGCGAGGGCTACTACACCGTCGCCCCCGCCCCCGGGATGAGATACTTCATCACCGCCTTCTCCAACGCCTCGACGCCCAACCTGACGGAGGTCTGCGACGCCGAAGGCCGGGTCGTCCGCACGCTGGCCGACAGCCGCAAGCTGCGTGACGAACTGGCGGCCTCGAAGCGTCCCGCCAAGGAGTTCTTCACGTTCACGACCGAGCGCGGCGACACGCTCAACGCCTACATCGTCAAACCGCGCGGCTTCGACCCCGCGCAGCGCTACCCCGTGCTGCTGACGCAGTATTCGGGTCCCGGGTCTCAGTCGGTCCGCGACCGCTGGTCGCTCGACTGGGAGGATGCGCTGGCCGACAAGGGGTATATCGTGGTCTGCGCCGACGGCCGCGGCACGGGATTCCGGGGCGAGAAATTTAAGAAACTCACTTACGGACGGCTCGGAGCGCTGGAGGTCGAAGACCAGATTTCGACGGCCCGCCACATGGCCGCACAGCCTTACGTAGACCCCGCGCGCATCGGCATCTACGGCTGGTCCTACGGCGGGTTCATGGCCCTGAGCTGCGCCATGAAGGGACACGGGCTGTTCCGGATGGCGATCGCCGTGGCGCCCGTCACCTCGTGGCGCTATTACGACACGATCTACACCGAGATCTACAACAACCTCCCGCAGTACAACGCCGCGGGTTACGACGACAATTCGCCGATCAATTTCGCGCGGATGCTCGACGACAAGCGGACGCGCCTGCTGATTATCCACGGCACGGCCGACGACAACGTCCATTTCCAGAACACCGTGGAGATGACCCGGGCGCTGAACCGCGCCGGCAAGCAGTACGACATGATGGTGTATCCCGATCAGAATCACTCGATGTTGCCCGACGCAACGGCACACATAAGACAGAAAATGATTGATTACACCCTGAAGAATTTATGACGTATTCCATGCAACTCGAAACGCCGATCGGCCCGCTGACGGTCACGGCGACGAAGAAGGCCGTGACGGCCATTCGTTTCGGCACACAGGTCCCGGAGGGCTCCGCACGCTGCACCGCGGCGGAAGCCACGCCCCTGCTGCGCAAAGCCGCCGAAGAGATCGGGGACTATTTCGCAGGTTCGCGGCGCAGGTTCACGCTGCCCCTCGCCCCCGAAGGGACGCCTTTCCAGCAGAAGGTCTGGGAGGCGCTGCGAAACATCCCCTACGGCGAAACCCGCACTTACAAACAGATCGCCATCCAGATCGGCCACAACCAGTCGTTCCGGGCCGTCGGCATGGCCAACAACCGCAATCCGATCGTGATTGTCGTCCCCTGCCATCGCGTTATCGGCTACGACGGCAAACTCACGGGATATGCCGGCGGACTCGACATCAAAGAGCAGCTGCTCGAATTGGAAAGACGGTAGTCAGACGGCATCCGGAGCGGCAACGCCTGCCGGTTCCACCTCGTAAACACCCATGTAACGGCCCCCGAAGCGGGTCCAGTCGTTGAAATTGAACCAGCGCACCAGCCAGTCGGGATAGGGGCGCCAGGGAACTTTTTTCAACGGCAGGGACAACTCTGTGTCCAGCCACCAGCAGTGCGAAAGCACCATCAGCTGCCGGTCAGGGGCCTGCAACGCGGGAACCGCCGCCTCGAGTTCCGCCTGCGTATCGAAATAGAGCGGCCGCAGGTTCCCAGGCATGTAGAACCGGGTCTCCACAATGCGGCCGGGTTCCAGAATATCCTCGATGAATCCGTAGCCTACCCCCGTGGGAACCAGCCCGAGGGCCACGACCTCCTTTTTGCCGCGGCAGTACTCCTGCATCATTTTGTAGAAATAGATTTCCGGACGGGGCTGCACCAGGCAGTAGCCCATGATACCCGCATTGACCGCGACGAGCGCCCCCAGCACGTAACGCCAGGCCCGGGCCTCGAACCACCTGCGAGGCAGCTCGCGGAACATCAGCACGATGAACCACGGGGCGAAGAAAAGCGCCGGAAAGAAGAACCGCAGCTCCTTGTGCCCCATGAAGAAATGCACCAGCAGGAACGGCACGAGCATCCACGTCACGACGCTCCGGGGACGGCGCCAAAAGAACCATACCGCAGCGACCAGCGCCAACGGTCCGTAAACATATCCGCCCTCGGTGAACGGCTCGGTGAAATAGTACCACCACGGCGAGGTCCCGAACTTGAGCATATTCTCGTTGAGGATGTTCTCGCACAGGTAGTTCACCGGCGTAAGGGTCCACTCCCCGTAGAGCCAGCGGTCGGCCAGCAACCCGAGCGCCAGCATGGCCAGTACGCCCGGAACCATCCCCGCATAGAGTTTCCAGCGGCGGAGAAACACCAACAGCCAGATGCCGTAGCCCAACAGCGCGAATCCCATCTGAAACCGCACTGCGAAAGTCAGCCCCGCGGTCATTCCCAACAGCACGCCCCAGCCGAACTCCCGCCGGCCCGCAGCCTTGTGGCAGCGCATCGTGAGCGCCGCCAGCAGCAGCAGCAGATTGCCCGAGATCATCTCGGCGTTGAAATGGACGTGAAGATAGGCCAGAAACCAGAGGAAGAATCCCAGCAGCAGGAACCAGCAGCGGGTCTTCTCGTCCTCCAGTTCGTCACGCACCGTGCGGTAGAAGAACAACAGCACCGCGACCGAAAGGGCGCCGCTCAGCAATTGGAGCACGAACACCACGGCGAAGGGCGAGTAGAGCCCCGCGGCCAGCAATCCCTTTCCGACGGCCCACGCCACGAACGGCTGGATGCCGGGGCGCATCTGCAGCAGGTACTCCCACGGCAGGTGTTCCGGTGTCGGGGTCCCGAAGAGCTTCATGTGGGCGTATTCGAGAATCTGGAAATGCTCGTCGGGATGGTAGGTTCCCAGACTGAAAGCGGCGTATAACAGCGTAACCAGACACCCGGCCCACATCAGTCGGGGGGGGGTAATTTTGAGGCGTTCGAAAGAGATCATCAATACTATTCAGCGTTGTTACGGTTGCAAAAATACATCAAATCCCGCGGATTCCGCACTCCCGGGCGAAATATGCCCCGCCGGGGGGGGGCTGCCGAAAGCACGGGGGCGCGGAAAACCGCGCTCCGCATGCCGTCCGGTCCGGAATCAGAGTCCGAACGAAAAAAGGTTGATCCCGTCGTAAACGGCGCTCACAACGCCCAGCAACAGCACCCCGGCCATACAGATCGCAAGGCTGATGCGCGTGCAGCGGTCGGCGCGGAACGCGGCGACCGGCGTATCGTTGGGGATGATGTACATTGCTTTGACGATCAGCAGGTAGTAATAGAGCGAGATCACCGTATTGACCAGCGCGATGAACACCAGCCCGTGGAAACCGCCCTCGAAAGCCGCCGCGAAGACGAAGAATTTCGAGAAGAAGCCCGCGAAAGGTGGAATTCCGGCCAGCGAGAAAAGCGCCAGGGTCATCCCCAGCGCCAGCCGGGGATTGGTCTTGCCGAAACCGTTGTAGTCCTCCAATCCCACTTTGCCGCCGGTGTGCTGCTCGACGACCGACAGCACCCCGAAGACCGCGAGGTTCGCGGCCATGTAGACCAGCACGTAGAAGACCAGCGAGGTCATGCCGAGAGCGCTGCCGCCGATGACGGCCAGCATGATATACCCGGCCTGCGAGATGGACGAGAAGGCCATGAAACGTTTGAGGTCCCGCTGCCGGATGGCGAAGAGATTGGCGACGGTGATGCTCAGCACCGTGACAATCCAGAGCAACGTCTGCCACTCCCGGACCATCGGGGCGAAGACCTTCACGAGCACCGTCAGCAGGACGAACGCCGCGGCGCCCTTCGACACCACCGAGAGGTAGGAGGTCACCGCCGTGGGCGCTCCCTGATAGGAGTCGGCGGTCCAGAGGTGGAACGGCACGAGCGAAATCTTGAACCCGAGGCCCGAGAAGAAGAAGACCAGCGCCATCACCTGCAGCGGCGAACCGTCGAGGCGGGCCGCCATGTCGCCGAAATAGAGCGTTCCGGTGGTTCCGTAGAGGAACGAGATGCCGTAGAGCATCAGGCCGCTCGAAAACAGCGCGCAGAGGATGTATTTGGCCCCGGCCTCGGCCGAGTAATGTTTGTACTTGTCGAAGGCCACCAGGCAGGCCGTCGGCACCGAGGCCAGTTCCAACCCGATGAAGAAGAGCAGGAAGTTGCCGGCGCCGATCATGAAATACATGCCCAGCAGCGTCGAGAGGGTCAGGATGTAGAACTCGCCCTGCTTGTGGCGCGTATCTTCGCGCCGCAGCCACGTGTTCGCCTGCAGGCAGACGACGAGCGCCCCCACGGCGAGGACGCCTTTGACGATGCCGTGCATCGGATGGTACTGAAACATCCCGCCGAAAAGCTCACCCTCCCCGCCCGGGAGGAGGCTGACCGCAACCTGCACGACGAGCAGGCCGCAGACCACGGCCGAAAACCGCCGGCGGCCGCGCTCCCCGGCCACGAGGTCGTAGAGGAATACGAGGACGAGGATTGCCGTGAGGGTCACTTCGGCCCGCATCAGCGTAAATATCGAGGTGTAATCCATAGTCGCTTAACTCAAAATATGTGCAATGATTTCCGAAACGCTGCCGCGGATCATATCGCTCACCCACAGCGGCGCGAGTCCCATGCCGGCGATGGCCGCGACGAGGCAGATGACCGAAAGGCGTTCGTCCCACGTGGCGTCCGAAAGGCGGAGGTGTTCGGGATTGTCGCACGTGCCATAGAGAATCTTCCCGACGACGCGCAGGATGTAGACCGCCGTGATGACGATCGACGTGCAGGCGATGATCGTGACCACACGGTGGAACGTGTCGGCATGCATGAACGCGCCGTTGAAGATGGTCATCTCGGCCACGAATCCGCTCAGGCCCGGAAGCCCGAGGTTGGCGAGGCCCGCAATCACATAGCCCACCGCAAGGAAGGGCATCACCTTCATCAGCCCGCCCAGCTGGCGGATGTCGCGCGTGTGGGTGCGGCCGTAGATCATGCCGATCAGGGCGAAGAAGAGGGCCGTCATCAGGCCGTGGCTCAGCATTTGGAGCACGGCGCCCGTGCCGGCCGCGGTGTTCATCATCAGCACGGCGAAGAGCACCAGTCCGCAGTGCGACACCGAGGAGTAGGCATTGATGTATTTCAGGTCGGTCTGCACGCAGGCCGCGAAAGCGCCGTAGACCACGGAAACCGTCGTCAGGACGATGAATATCCAGCTCAACTCCTGCGCGGCGTCGGGCAGGAGATACATGGCTATCCGGAAACAGCCGTATCCGCCCAGCTTCATCAGCACCCCGGCGTGAAGCATCGACACGGCCGTCGGAGCCGAGGCGTGGCCGTCGGGGCTCCACGTGTGGAACGGAAACAGGGCCCCCAGCACGCCGAAGCCCACGAACACCAGCGGAAACCAGATGCGCTGCAACGACAGCGGAATGTTGTGCAGGGCGGCGATCTCCTGAATGTTCATCGTCGTGGCGCCCGCGCCGAAATAGATGCCCAGAATGCCGATCAGCAGCAGCGCCGAACCGCCCATGAGCATCAGCGTCAGCTTCATGGCCGCATATTCCTTGCGGCCGCTGCCCCAGACGCCGATCAGCAGGTACATCGGGATCAGCGCCACTTCGTAGAACATGAACATCGTGAAGAGGTCCACCGAGACGAAGAACCCGAATACGCCCACGCTCAGCAGACAGAACCAGAGGAAATAGGCTTTGATATCGGTCGTCATCTGCCACGAGGCGAACGTGCCCGTGAAGACAATGACGGCCGACAGCAGGAGCATCGCCACCGAAATACCGTCGACACCCACGGCGTAGTGAATGTTGAGCGGCGCGTACCAGACATGGCTCGCGGTGAAGAGCATCGGCGCCGTTTCGCCCGCGCCGCGCAGCCCGAGGTACTGCACCACGAGCACGACGGCCAGCGCCACGAGCAGCGAGGAGCCCGCGACCATCACGGCGTGGATCTGCCGGGTCGATTTCGAGAGCCACAAACCCAGCATCATCACGAGCGGGACGGCCGGAAACAGGGATAGTATATTCATAACGACTTTCCGATTAGCAGATTAAAAGGATCAGGATCGTGAGGCCCAGCGCACCGCCGAGGAACCAGATGCAGTAACGCTGCACGCTGCCGCTCTGCATGTCGCGGATGAGCCAGGCGGCGCCGTTGGCGCCCCAGGCGAGGAGATTCATAAAGCCGTCGACCACATGGCGGTCGAACCACGCAAGGGGCGTCGAGATGCAGGCGAAAATCACGCGGTGGGTGATGAACTGATAGACCTCGTCGATGTAGAAGCGGTGGTAAGCCGCGCGGTGCAGGCCGCTGAACCTCGCGGCGAGTTTGTCGGCAACGGGCTGCCGGTCGCGGGCGTACATCCACGTCGCCAGCGCGATGGCCGCGGCAGCCACGCAAAGGCTGACGGCGGCAACACCCGTGTCGATATGGATGGCATAGGCCGCGCCGTCGGCGGAGACGAACTTCCCGAAGGGGATGAACCCGGCCACGCAGGTCACCGCCGCCAGAAACACGAGCGGCAGGGTCATCGTCAGCGGAGCCTCGTGCGGCGTGTGCACGGCATGGAGTTCGCGGTTCTCCGCGCCCCAGAAAATGCCGTAGTAGAGGCGGAACATGTAGAACGCCGTGAGTCCTGCGATGGCGGTCATCGCCCACCCCATTACGGGCGAAAAGGCGAAGCAGGCGGTCAGTATCTCGTCCTTGGAGAAGAATCCGCTCAGGGGCCAGATGCCCGCGATGGCGAGGCACGCCACGAGGAACGTCGCATGGGTCAGCGGCATGTAATGCCGCAGGCCGCCCATGGCCGACATCTCGTTGGAGTGCACCGCATGGATGATACACCCCGCGCCGAGAAACAGCAGGGCTTTGAACATCGCATGCGTAAAGAGGTGGAACATCGAGGCCATGTAGCCCAGCCCGCCGGCATGCGGATCGGCCGAGGTGCAGACGCCCAGCGCCACGATCATAAAGCCGATCTGCGAAATGGTGCTGAACGCCAGCACACGTTTGATATCGCTCTGGACGCAGGCCACGACGGCGGCGTACAGCGCCGTGAAAGCCCCGATATAGGCCGTCCAATGCAATACTTCAGGAGCGTAGCCGATGAAGAGCGGAAACATCCGCGCCACGAGGTAGACGCCCGCCACGACCATCGTGGCGGCATGGATCAGCGCCGACACGGGCGTGGGGCCCTCCATGGCGTCGGGCAGCCAGATGTGCAGCGGGAACATGGCGCTCTTGCCCGCCCCGCCGACGAACATCAGCCCCAGGGCCAGCGGGATCATCGCCCCGGCAGCCGCGAGCGTCTGTGCCGCAGGCGTGAAGGAGAAGGTCCCGGCGTAATAGCCGTAGACGAGGATGCCGATGAGGAAACCCAGGTCGGCGAAGCGCGTCACGATGAAAGCCTTCTTCGACGCGGCCACGGCCTCCCGCTTCGTGTAGTAGAAGCCGATCAGCAGGTAGGAGCTCACGCCCACCAGCTCCCAGAAGAGGTACATCTGGAAAATGTTGGTGGCGACCACCAGCCCCATCATGCTCATCGTGAAGAGCGAGAGGAACGCATAGTAACGCTGGAAACCCCGCTCTCCCTTCATGTAGCCCAGCGAGTAGATGTGAACCATCAGCGAGACCGTGGAGATCACCACGAGCATCATCACCGAAATCGGGTCCAACAGCACGCCCAGGTCGATGTGCAGTGCGCCGCCGATGGGCAGCCACACGGCGTTCCAGGGAATCAGCGTCGAAAACGCGCCCGCGGCGTCGCGCCCGGCCGAGAAGTATTCGAAAGCCGTGTAATAACTCAGCAGCGCCACCGCGGCCAGCACGGCCGTGCCGAAGAGGCCCGCCGCGACGGGACGCATCTTCATCCCCGCGAGCCCCAGCACGAGGAAGCTCACGAAAGGCAGTAAAAGTATCAGGATCGTATATTCCATAACGGGTCGTTTGTTACCACTTCATCTCCCGCAGGCTCTTGGCGTCGATGTTGCGGATGTTGCGGTAGATGTTGATGATGATGGCGATGGCCACGGCGGTCTCCGCCGCGCTGATGCCGATGGCGAAGAGCGTGAAGAAAAACCCCTCGAGCTGCCCGGGAAAGAGGAAGCGGTTGAAGACCACGAAGTTGATGTCCACCGAGTTGAGGATCAGCTCCACGGAGATCAGCATCGCCAGCAGGTTGCGCCGCGTGACGAACCCGTAGATGCCCACGAACATCAGGATCGTGGAGACGACGAGGTAATATTCCATTTTTATCATAACCGTACCTTTTTAACGTTTGCGTGCGATGAGGATGCCCCCGACGATGCAGGCCAGCAGCAGGATGCTGATGACCTCGAAGGGCAGGATGTAACCGTATTTTTCCGGACTCATCAGCGCATGGCCGATGGTCTGCACGTGCAGTTCACCGTGCTCGAAGTGCGAGGGATTGAAGTCGTGCCGGAGCATCACCCAGAGGCAGATGCCGAGGCTCGCGAGCGTAGCGGCCAGTCCCGCGAAGAGCTTGTAGCCTTTGAGGTCCTCGGCCTTGTCGCCCTGGCTCGAGGTGAGCAGGATCGAGAAGACGTAAAGCACCGTGATACCGCCGGCGTAGATCAACAGCTGCACGGCCCCGAGGAACGAGTAGTTGAGCTGGAAATAGATGCCCGCCGTGCCGAACAGCACGAACAGCAGGTAGGTCGCGGCGCGCAGGATGCGCCTGGTCGTCACGGCGAGTATCGCGCTGACGCCGATAAACAGCGCCAGGACCGTGAATACGATGAGTTCGAGTGTGATTTCCATGGCTTACTGTCGGTTGAGTTGTTTGACGAGTTTTTCGCGCGTGTAGACCGCGTGCTCGAAATCGGTCGAGAAGCGGATGGCGCCGGTCGGACAGGCGTTGACGCAGAGGTGGCAAAACATGCACGACCCCAGGTCGTACTCGTAGAGCGCCAGCCGTTTTTTGGTCTTGCCCGTTTCGGGATCGGCGACCGTCTCGGTCGTGAGGCGGATGGTGCCGTTGGGGCAGGCCGACTGACACAAGCCGCAGGCGATGCACTTGTTGCGGCCTTCGGCGTCGTGGGGCATGGTCAGCTCGCCGCAGAAACGGTCGTACATCTTCAACGTCGCCCGGTTCTCGGGATATTGCTCCGTGACCTTCGGGGTGAAGAACTCTTTCATCGTGACCTTCATGCCGGTCATCAGGGTTCCCACCCCGTGAAAAAGACCTTTGATATAGTTGCTCATGGCTAAAAATGCAGTTTAAAGACGACGACAATGACCATCAGCAGCAGGTTGGCCAGCCCGATGGGCACCAGGTATTTCCATTCGAGGGTTAGAATCTGGTCTATCCGCAGGCGCGGGAAGGTCCATTTGATCCACATCAGCAGCCACACCACGAAGAAGGCTTTGCCGAAGAACCAGACGAAGCCCGGGATGCAGTCCATCACCGCATTGAAGCCCTCCCAGCCCGCGACGTGCAGCGGCATCCACCCCCCGAGGAAGATGGTGGCGGCGACGCCCGCGACGATGAACAGGTTGACGAACTCGGCGACATAGAACAGGCCGAAGTGCATGCCCGAATACTCGGTGTGATAACCCGCCGTCAATTCCGACTCGGCTTCCGGAAGGTCGAACGGCCCGCGGTTGACCTCGGCGTTGCCGGCGATGAGATAGATCACGAAGGCGACCAGCGCCGGGATGTGCCCTTTGAAAAGAAACCACCCGTCGGCCTGCCGGGCCACGATCTCGGAGAACTGCATGGTGTCGGTCAGCACGATGATCGTAAGGATCGAGAGGCCGATCGAAAGTTCATAGGAGATCATCTGGGCGCCGCTTCGCATGGCCCCGATGAGCGAATACTTGTTGTTGGAGCTCCACCCGGCCAGCAGGATGCCGACCACGCCGATCGACGAGGCGGCCATCAGGAAGAAGACGCCCACGTTGAAGTCCAGCACCTCCAGCCCCTTGCTCACGGGCAGGCAGGCGAAAGCCAGCACCGAGGCCAGGATGACGATGTAGGGCGCAAGGTTGTAGAGGAACTTGTCCGAGCGGCGGATGGTGATGATCTCCTTGGTGAGCATCTTCAGCACGTCGGCAGGGACCTGCAACAGCCCCCAGAAGCCCACGCGCACCGGACCCAGGCGACATTGGAAAGCCGCGCAGACCTTGCGCTCCATGAAGATCATCACGACGGCGATCACCGCATACATCAGCAGCAGGCAGACGCCGACCATGACGCACTCGATGAATACGGCCAGTCCGAGGGGCATCACCGACGTCAGCATCCCGTGGACCCAGCTTGTTATTATTGAAAAGTCGAACATAGTGTCTCTTTTTTATCTGTCAATATCGGGAACCACGTAATCCAGCGTACCGCCGATGGCGATCAGGTCGGCGATCTTCGTCCCCCGGGCGATGGTCTCCAGGCATGAAACGAGCGGCAGGCCCGTCGAACGGAACTTCATGCGGTAGGGGAACTTGTCGCCCCGGCTCTCGATAAAGACCCCGAACTCGCCACGGCTCCCCTCGACGGCGGCGTAGTAGCTGCCCTCGGGAATGCGGATCACGGGCTTCATCTTCAGCTGGTATTCGCCTTCGGGAATGTTGTCGATCAACTGTTCGATGATGTTCATGCTCTGCTCGATCTCGCGCATGCGGACCATGTAGCGGGCGAAGCAGTCGCCCTCGGAGAAGAGCACCTCCTCGAAGTCCACCTTGTCGTAAACGGCGTAGGGATGGCGCTTGCGCACGTCGCAGGCCCATCCCGAAGCGCGGCCCGTGCCGCCCGTGGCGCCGAACGAGACGGCATCCGCGCGCGTCAGCACGCCGGTGCCTTTCAGACGCTCCTGCGCGATGACGTTGCCCGTAAAGACCTCGTGGTATTCGCGCAGTCTGGGACGCATGTAGGCGATGAATTCCCTGGTCTTGCGCACGAAATCGGGATGAATGTCGGCCTGTACGCCGCCGATGGTGTTGTAGGTCTGAATCAGGCGGCCGCCGGTGGTCTGCTCGAGGATGTCGAGCACCTTCTCGCGGTCGCGGAAGCCGTAGAAGAAAGCCGTCAGGGCCCCCATGTCCATACAGAGGCAGGCGAAGAACAGCAGGTGCGAGTCGATGCGCTGCAACTCGTCCATGATCGTCCGGATGTACTGCACGCGCTCGGAAACCTCGACGCCCAGTCCCTTCTCGATGCACATGCACAGCGCATGGCGGTTCTGCGCCGCCCCGAGGTAATCGAGGCGGTCCGTCAGGGCCAACGTCTGGGGATAGGTCAGCTCCTCGCACATCTTCTCGATACCGCGGTGGATGTAGCCGCAGTGCACGTCGAGTTTTTTGATGATCTCGCCTTCGAGCGACACGCGGAAACGCAGCACGCCGTGCGTCGCCGGGTGCTGGGGACCGACGTTGATGACATACTCGTCCTCCTCGAAGAGCACGTTGCGCTTGCGGATATAGCTGCCGTCAGGTTGCAGCTCGTAAGTCGGCGAACTATCCTTCGAGACCTCGTTACTCATGCGCAGGGGGTTCTGCTCCGGATCGTACTCCTTGCGCAGGGGGTATCCTACCCAGTCGTCGCGCAGGAACAGACGCCGCATGTCGGGGTGGTTCAGGAACCGGATGCCGAAATAATCGAACACTTCGCGTTCGTTCAGCTCGGCGGCCTTCCACAAGTCGCACACCGAGGGCAGCACCGGATGCCCGCGCTCCTCCGTCAGCGTCCTCAGCACGACATTCTCGCCCGTCGCGGTCGCTTCGAGGTGGTAGACCACGCCGAAACCTGCCTCGCCCCAGTCCATACCCGTAAGGCTGCGCAGGAAATCGAACCCGTCGGCCCGCAGGCGCCCGGCCAGGTCGTGAAAGCCGTCCGCCGGAACGGTGAACATCCCGTCGCCGCCTTCGGTCCATACGGCGCGGGGCTCCCAGGCCGTAATCTTGTCTATGAGATTGCTATTCATGCTTTTCTTCTCCTTCCACATTCAGATCGTTCCCTTCTGCCGTCAGGTCGCGGCGGAGCAGCTCTTCATACTCCTCCCGGCCCACCTGGCGGTTCACGCCGCCGAAGAACTTCTGCACCTTCACCTTGCGCTGGAGCTGCATCAGTCCGTAGAGCATCGCCTCGGGGCGCGGCGGGCACCCGGGGATGTAGACATCGACGGGCAGGATCTTGTCCACGCCGTCAACCACATGGTACGACCGTTTGAACGGCCCTCCGCTGATGGCGCAGCCGCCCACGGCGATCACGTATTTGGGATCGGCCATCTGGTCGTAGAGACGCTTGAGCACCGGGGCCATCTTGTGCGTGATGGTTCCGGCTACCATGATGAAGTCGGCCTGCCGCGGGGAGGCGCGGGCCACTTCGAACCCGAACCGGGCGAAATCGTAACGCGCGGCGCCGACGGCCATGAACTCGATGCCGCAGCAGCTCGTGGCGAACGTCAGGGGCCATAGGCTGTTGCTGCGGCCCCACTCGATCAGCTCGTCCAGACACCCCACCAGGACGTTGGCGCCGCCCTCGCGCAGTTCGGCGGCCATCCGTTCGATGTATTCGTTGTCGTTGAAGTCCTCGTACTTCATCGACCTGATTTTCGGTCTCTTTATTTCCATTCCAAAGCTCCTTTCCGCCATGCGTAGGCAAGGCCCAGAATCAGTATCAACAAGAAAAAGAGGATGCTCACCAGTCCGTAGACACCCAACTCCTGCACGACCACGGCCCACGAGAAGAGGAACACCGTCTCGACGTCGAACATCAGGAAGAGGATGGCGAAAAGGTAGTAACCCACCTTGAACTGCATCCACGAGCGGCCGCGCGTCGGGATGCCGCATTCGTAGGCTTCCCCCTTCTGGGGATTGTACGAGCGCGGCGAGATGGCGCGGGCGATACCCAGCGCGACTGCGACCAATGCAATGGCCGTAAGGATGACGACCACCAACAGCGTAAAATACATAAGCGATTGTTTTACGAATTATATCCGGCGTCCCAAAACGCCGCAGATCCGGGAAGACGGCTCCCGGAAGAAACAGACAAAAGAGGAAAGAGGGGGGGGGCTAAATCAGGATGCGCTCCAACGAGTAGACGTAATACGCCACAGGATCGGCATGCAGGGCACGGGAATAGGTGCGCATCGCGGTACGGACCCCGAATGCGGCATCGACGGCGGTGCGCACGGCGGCGCGCTGCCGGACGACGGCTTTGTGGTCCGTCTGCACGCCGGGCGCCTCGATCGAGGCGCTGCACGAACAGAGCGCGACGGAGAAATAGTTGCGGACAGCCGCCGGGGGACACGCCGTCACCGTCTCGTCGAGCGAAGGCTGTACACCGCCTGCGTCCTGAAACGAGGTGTCTCCAAGATTTCCCGCCAAAGCGAAGAGCAGCAGGATCAAAACATATCGAAGTCTCTCCAGCATTCCGTCCGAATCGCAGTTTATGCGGTGCGAAGATACGGTCTTTTAGGCAGAAATAACACCCCGCGGACGAAAAAAGACGCAAAAAGGCGAATTTTGATTACATCTGCACCATTCCGGACAATGAAAAATGCCGCCTCCCCGAAACGGGGGAAGCGGCATCCTCACACAGCCTGTCCGGAAGGCTATTCTTTCGCATAGCGGTCCTCGACGACACGCCAGTCGATGACGTCCCACAACGCCCCCACGGCGTCGGCGCGGCGGTTGCGGTAGTCGATGTAGTAGGCATGTTCCCAGACATCGAGCGCCAGCAGCGGCTTCATGCCCCGGCACATCGGGTTGCCGGCGTTCTGTTCGCTGACGATCACCAACTCGCCCGGCTCGTTCTCGGCCAGCCACACCCAGCCCGAACCGAACAGCCCGGCGGCGGCCTGCGTCATGCGGGTTTTCAATTCGTCGAACGAGCCGAAATTGCGGTTGATGGCCTCCAAAAGTTCGTTCGAAGGCTCCTTTTGCGGTTTCGGGGAGAGCTCCCCGAAGAAAAATTCGTGATTCCAGGCCTGCGCGGCGTTGTTGAAGACCGCGCCGTCGGCCGAGAGGACGATGTCTTCGAGCGGCTGACCGGCAAAGGGCGTGTCGAGGATCAGCTCGTTGAGCTTGGCGACATAGCCCGCATAGTGCTTGTCGTGGTGGTAGTGCATCGTCTCCTCGGAGATCGCCGGCGCAAGCGCGTCATAAGCATAGGGCAGCTCTTGCGGGATGAAGCGCGGTTCGGCTGCGGTATCGGTCGTTGCCATAATCAAAGGTATTATGAATAAGGTGATAAATTGAGTCATATACAATTGTTTTCGGATTCTTCATCGGCTTCGAAAGCCCATTTGCCCTTGCCGCAGACGGGGCACACCCAATCGTCGGGCAGCGCATCGAACGGCGTGTTCCGACCCACGTCGTGCTCCGGATCGCCCAGCGCGGGATCGTAAATGTATTTGCAGTAAGTGCAGCGGTATTTTCGCATCGTTTCCCGGAATTAAAATTCTCCGACATCCCCAACAAATAGGATGCCTGTTTGAGAATTTCCGAATATTTTTTGTATTTTTGAGCAACCCAACCTACAAACCGAAACCTAAAACCCTCCCTACGATGCCACTTCCTTATGCAGAGCCCTACAAGATCAAAATGACCGAGACCATCCGCACCTCCACGCGCGAGGAGCGCGAAGCCTGGCTCCGGGAAGCCCGTTACAACCTCTTCAAACTGCGCTCGGACCAGGTCACGATCGACCTGCTGACCGACTCGGGCACAGGCTCGATGTCCGACCGCCAGTGGGCCGCGATGATGACCGGCGACGAAAGCTATGCCGGGGCGTCGTCCTATTTCCGGCTCCGCGAGACCGTCACGCGCCTCTTCGGCATGCCGTGGTTCCTGCCCACGCACCAGGGGCGTGCCGCCGAGAACGTGATCTTCTCCGCACTGCTCAAACCGGGCGACATCGTCCCCGGCAACTCGCATTTCGACACCACGAAGGGGCATATCGAGTTTCGCCACTGCCACGCCGTGGACTGCACGATCGACGCCGCGGCCGACACCCAGCTGGAACTGCCGTTCAAAGGCGAGATGGACCTCGGCAAACTCGAAAAGGCGCTCCGCGAAAACCCGCGCGAGAAAGTGCCGTGCGTGGTGCTGACCGTCACCAACAACACGGCCGGAGGCCAGCCCGTGTCGATGCGCAACATCCGCGAAACGGCCGAACTGTGCCGCCGCTACGGAGTGCCCCTGCTGATGGATTCGGCGCGCTTCGCCGAAAACGCCTACTTCATCAAAACCCGCGAGGAGGGTTACGCCTCGAAGACGATCAAAGAGATCGTGCACGAGATGTTCACCTATGCCGACATCATGACCATCTCGGCCAAGAAGGACGGTGTCGTGAACATGGGCGGCTTCGTGGCGATGCGCTCCGAGGAGCTTTTCAAACAGGCCATGTCGTTCAGCATCCTATTCGAAGGCTACGTCACCTACGGCGGCATGTCGGGACGCGACATGGATGCGCTGGCCGTGGGGCTGGACGAGAATACGGAGTTCGGACAGCTCGACGCCCGCATCCGGCAGGTGAAACTGCTGGGCGGCCTGCTGGACGAATACGGCGTCCCCTACCAGCGGCCGGCCGGCGGACATGCGATCTTCGTCGACGCCAAAAAAGTGCTTCCGAATCTCCCCAAGGAACAATTCATCGCCCAGACGCTCGCCGTGGAGCTCTATCTCGAAGCGGGCATCCGCGGCGTGGAGATCGGCTCGATCCTCGCCGACCGCGACCCCGACACCCACGAGAACCGCTACCCCGCACTCGAACTGCTGCGGCTGGCCATCCCCCGCCGGGTCTACACCGACAACCACATCCGCGTGATCGCCGCGGCCTGCCGCAACATCTACGAGCGCCGCGCAGAGATCACCACGGGTTACCGCATCACCTTCGAGGCGCCGATCCTGCGCCACTTCACCGTCGAACTCGATAAAATCCGTTAACGATGAAACGAATCCTTCTCACACTGGCCGCGCTCGGCACGGCCCTCACGATGCAGGCGAAAGTCGTCCTGCCCGGCATCTTCGGCGACAACATGGTGCTCCAGCAGCAGTCCGAAGCGCAGTTCTGGGGCAAGGCCGCTCCCGGAAAGAAAGTCACCATCCGCCCCTCATGGAGCGCCAAACCCGTAACGGCCACCGCCGGCCGCGACGGCCGCTGGCAGGCCGCCGTGCCCACTCCGGAGGCCGGAGGCCCCTATACCGTCGAACTGAGCGACGGCGAGCCGCTGACGCTCCGCGACGTACTGATCGGCGAAGTGTGGCTCTGCTCCGGGCAGTCGAACATGGAGATGCCCATGCGCGGCTTCCTCAACCAGCCCGTCGAGGGCTCGGCGGACGCAATCATCCGGGCCAAGGCCGCAACGCCGATCCGCCTCTGCACCGTGAAACGCGCCACGGCACGCACCCCGCAGGAAGAGTGCACGGCGCAATGGCAGCAGAACACCCCCGAAGCCGTCGCCGCGACGAGCGCCACGGCCTACTATTTCGCACGTTATCTCCAGGAGGTGCTGGAGGTTCCCGTAGGCATCATCGTCACCTGCTGGGGCGGCACGCCCGTCGAGACGTGGATGGACCGCGAAACGATGAGCGGCTTCAAGGAGTTCGACCTCTCGTTCCTCGACGGCGAAGCCAGGATCGAGAAACCGGAAATGAAGCCCTGCGGGCTCTACAACGCCATGATCGCACCGCTCGTGCCCTATACCGTCAAAGGATTCCTCTGGTACCAGGGCGAATCGAACCGGCTGCGGCCCGCCCAGTACCGGGCGCTGATGCCGGCCTTCGTGAAGATGCTCCGCGAACGCTGGGCGCAGGGCGAACTGCCGTTCTACTACGTGCAGATCGCGCCCTACCGCTATGAAAATTCCAACGAAGCGGCGGGCTCGGTCCTGCTGCGCGAAGCCCAGCTGCGCAACCTCGGGGACATTCCCTCGAGCGGCATGGCCGTGACGATGGACATCGGCAACGAAAACTGCATCCACCCGGCCCGGAAAGAGGAGGTCGGTACACGCCTGGCATGGCTGGCGCTGACGAAAACCTACGGCATGAAGGGGATTGACGCCGACACGCCGGTTTATGAAAAGATGGAGGTTGCCAACGGCAAAGCCTATTTGACCTTCCGCACGGGCCGCGAGGGCCTCGCCCCGCTGGGCGACACGCTCACGGGCTTCGAGATCGCCGGCGCCGACCGCGTGTTCCACCCCGCCACGGCCCGGATCGAAAAGGGCAAAGGCCGCCTGATCGTCACGAGCGATGCCGTTGCGGAGCCCGTGGCCGTGCGCTACGCCTTCCGCAACTATGCCGAAGCGACCCTGTTCAACAGTTCGGGCATCCCCGCCTCCTCGTTCCGCACCGACGACTGGGAGGTGAAATAACAACCAGCGGGCCGGATTCGACTGAATCCGGCCCGCTGCGTCATATCCGGTTCAGCGCCGACAGGATCTTCCGGTTGGCGCAGTCGATCACCGAACTTTCCAGCGACGAGAGATAAATCCGGGTCGTGTGCTCGGAGGTGTGTCCCATGCCCGCGCTGATAACCGTAATGGGTATCCGGTGGTTGCGCGCCGCCGTCGCCCAGCTGTGGCGCGACGTGTAGGACGAGAGACTGCCCTCGAACCCGAGGCGCTGCGAAAGCCGTTTCAGCTGGCGGTTGTAATAGTTCAGCGCCACCTGATACTGCGCATAGGCCCTGCCGGGCTCCTCGGCGGTCAGCAGCGGAAAAACATAGGGCGTGCTCCGGGTGCGCCATTCGTACCGCCGGATGATCTCCCGCATGCACTTCTCCAGACGCACGGTCATCAGCTGTCCCGTCTTGCGCCGCACGTAATGAATCACACCGCCCGAAAGGTCGCGCTTTCGCAGGAAAGCCATGTCAACAAACGCCATTCCGCGGGTGCAATAACTGAAAATAAAGAGGTCTCGGGCCAGCGCCAGGGCGGCCGAAGCGCTCAGGTCGAGGTTCCGGAGACGGCCGATAAGCCGCTCGTCGACGGCCCGTTTCCGGGTGTGGTCGATGCCCGTGTAGACGCCGCTGAACGGAAAACACTGCTCTGTGAGACGCTGCCGCACCGCTTTGTTGTAGACGGCGCGGAGGTTGCGCATGTAGAACGACACGGTGTTGCGCACGACACCCCGTTGCATGAGGTAGGCGCTGTACTCCTCGACCAGCGGCTCGGTGAAGGCAGCGAAAGGAAGGTCCGCACCGCCGAGAAAGTCCGAGAAACTGTTGAGCGTACGTGCATAATTGCGCGCCGTCCCTAACCGCCCCTCGGAGGTCATCCGGGTTATCTGGCTACGCAGGAATGCCAATACGGCAATGTCCCGGCGCGGCACGCGGAAGCGGGCGACGATCTCGTCCGCCGTGTAGGGACGGCCCTCGAGCACCAGGTCGCGGACGATACGTTGCAGCAGGGCCACGTCGCCGTCGATGCGGAGCCGAAGCATGGACGCCTCGCCCGAAAGCGGCCGGACATGCCCGGCGTCAGCGTCCCACCACTCGGGGAAGATGCGGATGCGGGTGGCGACACGGCGGACCTGACGGTCGTGCGTCACCTGATAATAGATACTCCCGGCTTTGCCCGGGACACGCGAAGTGCGGAATTTCACCTTTACGGAAGTTGTCATAATTTAAAGAATTTTGTTCCGAAAGGTCGCAATTATCATACATTTCGCATAAGTGTCCGACAGCCGACCGACACAAAAACCCCGGAGTTCGCACTCCGGGGTTTGTTTTATAACAAGCCCCTTACATGCAGACCAGCATCAGGGCGATCATCGGCACCACAGGCCACCACGTACGCCGACGCTCCTCCACAGGAAACAGCCGGGCGATGTCCTCCGACCGTTCGAAGTAACGCAACACTCCGAACCACAAGGCGCACATCACCCCGTTGACCAGCACCGAACTCACCATATCCGGAGTTTCCGGAAAACGCCCGAAAACCGGACGGAACAGGGCTATGAAATGCGCCGCACCTTTCAGGCCCGCATACAGGCTGACCAACTGCACGGCATAAGCACTCCGCTTCAGCAGCAACCCCAGCAGCGACACCGGCAGCAGGGCTGCAAGGAGTGTGCCGAGGTCAAGGGCGGCAGTCGTCCAGCTCGTCGGCAGGGAGCCGGAACCAATCCGTGCGAGCAGCCACGACCACATCCGGAAAACACCGTAAGCGCCGAACAGCCATACGGGTCCGGGCATCGCATAAAGGGCGGAAAGCAATTTTTTCATAGCTTCGGGTCGTTATCAGGCCGGCGGCGGGACTCCGCCGCCGAAGGGTCAGATCAGCGTTTCGAGGATCTGCACGGCATTGAGCGCCGCGCCTTTTTTGATCTGGTCGCTCACGCACCAGAACGTCAGTCCGTTGTCGCAGGTCAGGTCCTTGCGGATACGGCCCACGTAGACGGGGTCCTTGCCGGCAATGAAGAGCGGCATCGGGTAGACCTTCTCCGCCGGCTCGTCCATCAGCACCACGCCGGGCTCCTTGGCGAACGCCGCACGGACCTCCTCCACCGACACAGGACGTTCGGTTTCGAGCCACACGCTCTCCGAATGGGCGCGCATCACCGGAACGCGCACGCAGGTCGCCGACACGCGGATGTCCGAGTGCATGATCTTGCGCGTCTCGTGGAACATCTTCATCTCCTCCTTCGTGTAGTCGTTGTCGGTGAAGACGTCGATATGCGGAATCACGTTATAGGCCAGTTGGAAGGCGAATTTCGCCACCGTGGGCTCCTTGCCCGCGCCGAGCTCGGCATACTGCGCCTCGAGCTCCGCCATGCCGGCGGCTCCGGCGCCGCTGGCCGACTGATAGGTCGAGACATGTACGCGGGTGATGTGCGAGAGCTTCTCGACGGCGTTCAGCGCCACGACCATCTGGATCGTCGTGCAGTTGGGGTTGGCGATGATGCGGCGGGGCGCATTCTTCGCATCTTCGGGGTTGACCTCCGGCACCACGAGGGGCACGTCGGCATCCATGCGGAAAGCGCTCGAGTTGTCGATCATGATCGTACCGTGTTTGGTGATCGTATCGGCGAATTCGCGCGAGGTTCCCGCCCCGGCCGAAGTCAGGGCGAAGTCGATTCCTTTGAAATCGTCGTTGTGTTGCAGCAGTTTGACCTCGATCTCCTTTCCGCGGAAGTTGTATTTTCGTCCTGCACTGCGCTGAGAACCGAACAGCACGAGTTCGTCCACCGGAAGCGTACGCTCCTCCAAAATCCGCAGAAATTCCTGGCCCACAGCACCGCTGACGCCCACAATAGCAATTTTCATCCTGATAAAGTTAATAAAGTGATCATCGTTCCCGCTCGGACGGACCGTACACGGAAGCTCCGGGGCAAATATAACGAAATCAGTACGAAATGCAAAAAAAATCGACCGGCACAATGGCCGGCCGTAATCATTAATTAAAGAAGTCGTCCTCGTCGGAGTTATCCGGACCCGCAGGATCGACCTCTTCGTCGCAGTCGTAGCGGGGCATCATCGCCGGACGCAGGAATTGATCCCCGCGGCCGATGCCCAGGCGTCCGTCGTCGTAGACCTTCTTCATAAAGTCGCCGACGATCGGCAGGGCCATCACACTGCCCTCACCGCCGCGGATAAAGTGCACCGACTGGTCCTCGCCGCCGACCCAGGCCCCCGCGACGAGCTTCGGAGCCACGCACATAAACCACGCGTCGCGGTTCTTGTTCGAGGTTCCGGTCTTGCCGCCGATCTCCACGTCGTTGAACCCGAACTGCCATTTCAGGCGCCCGGCCGTTCCCGAGTTGACCACACCTTGCAGCATCGTGAGCATCGTGTAAGCCGTGCGCTCGCTGATGGCGTCCTGCGACTGGGGGATGAACGAAGCGATCAGGTTGCCCTGCCGGTCCTCGATGCGGGTCACGAAGATCGCGTCGGTGTGCACGCCCTGGTTGGCAAAGGTCGAGAAAGCGCTCACCAGCTCGTAGACGTTCGACTCCGAGGAGCCGAGGGCCAGCGCCGGCACGGGATCGATGTAACTGCGGATGCCCATGTTGTGAATGAAGTCGGCCACGGCCGCAGGCTGCTTGGCCTGCTTCATGATCCACGCCGAATAGTTGTTGCGGCTGCGCGCGAGGCCCCAGCTCAGGGGATGCAGCACGCCGTCGTACTCGACGTTGCCGGCCTCTTTGGGAGACCACGCCGTGCCGTTGGCCGTCTCGATGGTCGTCGGCAGGTTCGGAACCATCGTGCAGGGGGTCATCCCCAGGTGGTCGATGGCGAAAGTATAGACGAAAGGTTTGATCGTCGAACCGATCTGCCGCTTGCCCTGACGGGCCATGTCGTATTTGAAGTAACGGAAATTGGGTCCTCCGACATAAGCCTTCACGAATCCCGTGCGGGGGTCGAGCACCACCATCGCGGCGCGCATGATCCGTTTGTGGTGGAGGATCGAGTCGCGCGGAGTCATCAGCGTATCGCGCTCGCCCTTGTAGGTGAAGACCTTCATGTCGCAGGGCTTGTCGAATGCGGCCTGTATCTGCTTCTCGCTCGCGCCGGCGTTCTTCATCTCGCGGTAGCGGTCCGAATAGCGGACGGCGCGGCGCATGATGCGTTCGCGCTCCTCACGGTCGGCTCCGATGAAAAGCGTCTTCGTATTGCGGTACTGCGCGTCCATCTTGGGCTGAATCTCCTTCTCCATCTGCCGCTGCACGGCCTGCTCGGCATAAGCCTGCATCACGGAGTTGATCGTGGTATAGATTTTCAGTCCGTCGCGGTAGATGTTGTAGGGCGTTCCGTCGGCCTTGCGGTTTTTAAGGCACCAGCCGTAGAGCGGATTCTCGTCGTACTCCTTCACCGCCTGGTCGTAATCCCATTCGTTGTAGAACTGGCTGCGCTTGGGCCGCTCGGCGTTCATCACCAGACGCAGCATCTCGCGGAAATAGGTCGCCGAGCCCTCGTTATGCGATACGGGCCGGTAATTCAGCACGATGGGCAGCGCCGCGATCGAGTCGCGCTGCCGGCGCGTCAGCGCCCCGGCCTCCTCCATGCGCGAGAGCACCAGATTGCGGCGCGCAAGGGCGTTGTCCGGATTGCGCACGGGAGAATAGCGCGTCGGGGCGTTCACCACCCCTACCAGCACGGCCGCCTCCTGCACGTTCAGTTCGTCGGGCTCCTTGTTGAAGAACGTATGAGCCGCCGATTTGATGCCGTAGGCGTTCGAGCCGAACTCCACCGTATTGAGGTACATCGCGGCGATCTCCTCCTTGGTATAATTGTATTCGAGTTTGAGAGCCGTGATCCACTCCTTCAGCTTCGCCGTCACGAGCTTGGCTTTGCGGACGACGGCGCCGCGGTTGCGCGCCGTATCGCGCGGAAAGAGGTTCTTGGCCAACTGCTGGGTGATGGTCGAGCCGCCGCCCTGCGAGGTGTTCTGCAGCAGCAGCGTTTTCACCGCCACACGCGCCAGCGAGGGGATGTCGATGCCCGAGTGACCGCGGAAGCGGATATCCTCGGTCGAGATGAGCGCCGCGACGATCGGCGGCACCTCGTACCCGCCCAGGCGGATGTGAAGCGTCGAGTCCGAGGGAAAGAGATCGGCATACTGCACGTAGGAACGGTTCTGCACGAAAAAGGTGCCGATGACCTTGCCGTCCTCGGAATAGATCTCCGTGGCGAGGTTGCTGCGGGGATTCTCCAGCTCCTCGAACGAGGGCATGCGCCCGAACACGCCCAGCGCCGTCAGCAACAGCATCACGGCCAGGAGCGCGAAAGGCGCAAGCGCCACACACCAGATCCATTTTATCGTTTTCGGGCTTACGCCCGTCTTTTTGTGCTGTACCATAAACCTCTATTTTGCGTCAAAGATACGAAATATTCCTTAAAACGGCAGCCCTACCGACGCCGCAAACCACATGCTGCCCTTCGAGGGCTTGTAGCATGACAGTTTGAAGGTCGAAGTGGCCGATGCCGGCTGGCGGAAGGCGTTGAAATCGACGACGAGGTCGCCGCCCACGGACCAGATGCGCCGCCAGACGTCGTGCCCTGCGTCGCGGAACTGCGCATAGTCGCCGCCCGCATTGAGACGGATGCGTTTGATGTAGACCACCGAGCCGATACCGCCCTCGGGACACCACACCGGCAGCTGGTAATCGAGCGACACGGCCGTGTAGTTGTTCGAAAGGATGTCCGCCGAGGTGAATCCGCGGGGAATGAGGCGCGTCGAACGGTAGCTGAGCGGCGAGTAGCCCGAGGGGTATTTGTAACCCCCGAGCGAGGTCTGGTAGGTCGCGGCGACTTTCACCGAATTGTGACGCACGAATCCCGGCAGGTAAGCCTGCCCGTAGAACGAGATCAGGTCGCTGAAATGGGAGTTCGCGGGGTTGAACGTATAGTTCGTGCTGAGGGTGTAGCCCCAGCGGGGTGCAATGTCGCGGTGGGACATGCGCACCTGGTCCGAAAATCCCACGCCGAACGAAAGTTTGTGCAGTCCCCGGCTGAATCCGATGTGCTGGATGTTGGAGATCAGCCCGCCCTGGCCCCATTCGATCTCCCGCATATTGGCGACCATGCCGTTGGAGTAGTTCCAGCCCGTCGAGACGGAGAGCTGGCGCGTATGGTAGCCCTGCTGGAAGTAGAGCGGCAGCGTGGCCGACAGCCCTACGGAGTAGTATTTGTCGGGCGCGGGACGCGACTGGTATTCGTATTTCCCGGTCTGCTGGTTATACTGTCCGAGCGAATAGAAGAGCTGGTTGCCGCCGTAGGAGGCGTCGAGGTCGAAGCGCACGCCCAGTCCGAAGTAGCGCACCCCGAGGTTCACCAACGAACCCTCGTTGCGGTTCCAGCCGTAGGAGGCATAGGCCTCGGTGTTCGACAGGAGGTTCTGCGACAGGAGCGTGAAGCCCAGATTGAGGTCGATGACGTGTTCGTCGACTGCCGCGAAGGGATTGAAAGCCAGCGGCATCCAGCTGTGAACGTTGACCAGGTTGGGCACCTTGCGGTAACGCTTCGTGCGGAACGAATCGCGCTGCATCCGGGAATCGGCCGCTTCGAAGCGCACCGTATCGAGATTCACCACGTCCCAGCGCTTGCGGGGCGGATTGACGAGGTTGACCGGCAGGCGCGACGGCGTGACGGGGACCAGCGCGCTGTCCGCGGCCTGCTCCGTGACGCGGTAGCCGCGGCGGTCGTAAGTCGTCAGCAACACACGGCCGTCAGCCGGAGCCGGCGAGAAAGAGCCGTAGGCCGAGGTCGTGATGCGGTATTCGCGGCGGGCCATCAGGTCGTAGCAATGGGCCTCGTCCTTACCCGAAGCGATCGAACCGTAGTAGAGTTTGCCGTCCGCAGCCCGGAGGTTCGAAAGGGTGATATAAGCCCCCTCGGTGATCGGATGAACCCCTTCGCTGTCGATGCGGCCGATCCACATGCCGCTGTCGTCGGTGATGAGGACATACCACGCCACCGTCAGGTCGTCCCACGCCAGGCCGTGCACCTCGGCCCGGTCCGGCGTCGACAGACGCCGTTCGGGTTCCGAACCGCGCCGCACGACGACCGTATAGCGGCCGTCGGGATTGTACTCGACCCAGCCCAGTTCGTCCGGCGTCTCGACCGGGAAGAGCGCCCGGCGGCGTCCGGCGACCGAGCGGGGCACGCCGTCGGAGAGGTCCATGTAGCAAAGCTGCGAATTGACACGCTGTTCGAAGAGTTTCGAGCGGCGGTATTCGGTCCACCACACCCGTCCCCCATTCAGCGAGGGGCGCGTCGAAACCTGCCCCGTGTAGCATACGCGCCGCTCTTCGCCCGTACGGCGGTCGATCCGCACGAAGCGCGACACGCGGTCGAAGTCGGTTTTGAGCGCCAGGACGGCGGTATCGCCCAGCGGCAGGGGCCACTGGTAGGTGGTATAATTCTTTTCGGGCAGTTCGGTCAGGGTCGCGGCGCTGTCCTCCTCCGCGGGCAGCGAATCCCAGTAACGCTCCAGTTCGTCGAACGTCGCGCGGAAGAGTTTCGAGACGTTGTTTTTGTAGAATTTGCCCAGTGCGACGCGCGTCGTGGCCAGCATGTAGGGATTGCGCGAACCGTACCACGCGACCTTGTCCCAGACATTTTCACCGTAACGCTCATAGGCATAGGAACATATCTGGTATCCCAGCTCGTAGTGGTCGGGAATATAGTCGCGGTAGGAGCCGCAGAACCAGCGGTCGATGTTGCGGCGTTCGCGGCCGACGCTGCCCATCGCGCGGTAGGCCATCGAAAACGAGGGCTGCAACCCCCGGCCGAACGACGACATCATCGTCTCGGACATCACGGCATCGCCCTCCATGGCCCAGATCGGCATGCACAGCAGGCCGATGGTCGACCCCTGCTGCCCGAGCACGTAACTCAAGGCGCGGATGACGCCCCGGTCGAGGTTGTTGTACTGCACGGCGTGGCGGTACTCGTGGGCCACGAGCTGCTTGTACCACGGCATCGAATAGCTGTCGACGGCGGGCGAGGTGAGGAATTCCACGCGCTTGGGAAGGTACATCACCAGTCCGTTCGACTGGAAATTCTCGGGGTGCATGACGAAGGGAATGCGCATCGGGCCGTGGCGGAAACCATAGGAGATGTCGGGCTGCACGGTGCGGATGTAGAATAGCGTGCGCCGGGCGACGGCCGACACCGTGTCGGGATAGATCATCCGCACGTCGGGCGTGCGGATCGTCGACCACTTCATCGGAGCGTCCGACCCCCAAGTGTAGTACTGCGCGGCAGCGCGCCCGGCACTGCAGACGGCGCCGAGCACCGCGAACAGAAACAGTAGCCGGCGCACGTCAGCTGCCGGCTTTCTTGCAGCGGTAACCGCTGCGGGTTAGAATATCGACCACGCGGTCGCGGTGATCGCCCTGAATGATGATCTCACCCTCCTTGGCCGCGCCCCCGACGCCGCACCGGGTCTTCAGCAGGCGCGCCAACTCCTGCAAATCCTCATCACGGCCTACGAAGCCTTTGACGAGGGTCACGACCTTGCCCGCCCGCTGCTTGCGGTCGAGCCACACCCGAAGGTCCTGCCGTGCCGGGGGCAGGGTCTCCGCCTCGGGCTCATCGGCCGTTTCGTATTTGAAGCCGGGATCGGTCGAATAGACCATCCCGAGCCGCGCTTTCCAGTCGTTGTCCGCCATAACTGTTCAAATGGTTGAAATAAAACGCCGGAAAGGGCGAATTATTTTTGCAAAGATAAAAAAAAGAACGGACGGCTCCAAAATAGAATTACATGCAGTTCAGCAAAACATTCCGCCTGATAAAAGTGTCGTTACGACACCAAAGATAGAAAAAAGAACGGACGGCTCCAAAACCGAATCGCAGGCGGCCCGGCGGAGGAAAAAAACACGGCAGCGTCACTCCGAATACCTCTTTTCGTGGAGGTCGTAAAACGCCGCGCGCAGCTCTTCGACGGTGCCGATCATCATATATACGTCGTAGGTAAAGGCGAGTCCCTCCGTGACGGCGAAGGTGCGGATCGGCGCGAAATAGGAGCACGCTCCGCTCATGGGACCACCGGGGCCCGAGCCGAACCGGTAGGTCGTTGAAAGCTCCGTGCCGGGCGTGTAGACGCCGATGCCCCACCCCGTGTCGTCGACATACGCCGCCCAGTGCTCCGTGCGGCTGCGCTCCTCGTTCCTGCCGGTCAGGTCCAGCCGTCCCGGGACTTCGGATTTGAGTTCACCGCCCGTCCACGGCTTGTCGCCGTCGTAAAAGACATAATTTTTCAGGTCCCAGTCCACGAATACGGCTGGCACCTCCTGATGCGTCGCGGGATGGTCTCTGGCCCCCGTGCCGCGGTTGCTGAACGAGTAGCGGATATGCGCGATGCGGCCGTCGAGCGAAATCGACTCAATCATCCGGCATTCGGTGACGGGAGTGCCCGCGGCCCAATGCACCGGGATCGTCGTGACGCGCAGCGAACTCTGTTCCACCTGCTGCTCGGTGACCTCGGCCTTCTGACCCTGCCAGCCGCCGCCCTGAATCGGATTCCACACCCAAGGCTGGGTGTTCCAAATGCTCCCGTCCGCCTCGCCGTAGTAGGACTGCTGCATAAAGCGACCTTCATCACAGTGGTTCAACAGGTTGCGCTTGGTGCCGACCTCCGAGAAGTGAAACACCGCGCCGCCGCGATTCATGTCCACCCCCAACTGAATCTCACCGTTATTGATATAAGTGGCATCCTCCATCCCGGTCTCGGGCCAGGGTTCGATGGGCGGAGTCTCCTTTTTCTCGTCCGAGCAGGCCGCGGCTCCGAGCAGCAGCAAAAGCAGTAAAGTTCGCATGGGTTTCATTGTTCCGGTTTTCGGCGAAGATAGTAAAAAAAGCGCAAAATCGCTTGCTTAATCGTTTAAAAACAAATGTCAGATAAAAATTCACCGGGCAGCATGGCCCGAATGTGGCGAAATACGCTATCTTTGGTGTCGGAACGGCACGGAAAGTTCCGCCGGACCGGGCGCAATCCAACGTTGCACCCACCCGGCCTTTTACAATTGTATCGTATGGCAAAAAAGTTCCGCGAAAAACTGCGCCGGCTCAATCCCTTCTCGCAGCCGATGACGCTCGACCAGCTGCCCAAGCCCCTGCCCGCCAATCCGGACCAGCGATTGGTGAAGGTCTACGTCGAAGGTTACGAGGACGTGGCATTCTGGCGCGGCATCTTCGACCATTTCCAGAATCCCTACCTGCGGTTCGAGATTTCGGTGCCCGACCGCGGCGACCTGCCCAAAGGCAAAAAGGTGCTGATGGGAATGATTCCCCGCTCGTCGGAGGAGATGATCCTCTGCGTCGATTCCGATTTCGACTACCTCTTCGCCAACCGCACGCCGCAGTCGAAGGAGGTCAACGGCAGCAAGTTCATGTTCCACACCTACGCCTACGCCACCGAGAACTACCTCTGCTACGCCCCCTCGCTGCACAACGTCTGCGTGAAAGCCACCAAAAACGATACGCGCATCTTCGACTTCGTGAAGTTCATGCACGAATATTCGTGCACGATCTACCCGCTGTTCGTCTGGTATGCCTACTCGGCGCAGCTGGCCTCGGAGAACGTCTTTCCGCTGATCGACTTCAAACAGTCAGTGCGCATCGGCTACCTCGACATCGAGAACAACGGGGAAAAGACCCTCGAATGGCTCCGGCGCAACGTCACGAAGCGCGAAGAGTTGCTCCGCCGGCGCAACCCGCGGATGCTCGAACCGATGAAGGAGTTTGAAGGGCAGTTGAAGGAGCGCGGGCTGACCCCTGAGAACGCCTACCTGTTCATGCACGGCCACACGCTGATGGACAATGTCGTGATGATCGCCCTGAACACCGTGTGCGAGAAACTGCGAGCCATGTCGATCGCCAAGATCACCGCGTCGAAAAAGCAGGGCGTGGCGCTAAAGAACGAGATGTCGAACTACACCAATTCGCTGCGTTCGATCCGCGACGTGCTGCTCGACAACGAGAACTACACCAAATGCGCGCTCTACAAACGGCTGGAGCGCGACATCGAACGCTATATCGCCCGCACGATCTGGAACATGAAGCGCAACGGCGAGATTCGGGAAAAATCGGTCGTCGGCATCATCCACCGGCTCCGGCAGGCCCAGGACTGACCCCGCCCGTCCCGAACGCGAAACGGCGGCCTCCCCGATGGGGAAGCCGCCGTCTGCATCGTATCGCCCGGACTTTCAGGCCCGTTTGCGGACCACGCGCACGGTGGACTGCGTCGCCTGCCGCACGAAGACCTGCGGACCGCGGGCGTATTTGCGCCACAGCTCGTCGGTATAGCCACGCACGGTCAGCAGCTCCATGTTCTCGGCTTTCATCACGTCGAAGCCCGCCTCGCGCAGCGCCTCGATCGCCTCGTCGATGTGCCACGAGTTGTCGACACACAGGCTCAGGTTCACGGCCGAGTTGTGGATCAGGTTGGCTTTGATGCGGAAACGCTCCAGCAGCGAGAAGATCGTGGCGAATTTCTCCTCCAGCACGAACGAAAAGTCGCGCGAACGGATCGTCAGCAACACCTGATCCTTTTTGAGAATCAGGATGGGCACGTCGACCGGAGCCGACATCCCGCGGATGACCGTACCGGGCTTGCGCTTGTCGCCGAAGGGGCGCACGTAGAGCGGAATGTTCTTATTCTGGAGGGGTTTGATCGTTTTCGGGTGGATGATCTGCGCCCCGCTGTAAGCCAGCTCGATGGTGTCGAGGTAGTTCAGCTCGGCGATCTGCACGGCATCGGGGAACGCCTTCGGATCGGCATTCATCACGCCATCCACATCCTTCCACACCGACATCGACTCGGCGTCGAGGATGTTGGCCACCACGGCGGCCGAGTAGTCCGAACCCTCACGGCCCAGCGTCGTGGTCGTGCCGTCGGGGGCGCCGCCGATGAAGCCCTGTCCGATGAAAATATTCTCGCCGCACTCGCCCAGCGCATTTTTCAACAACGTCGTCGAAGCCTCGATGTCCACCCCGGCGTCCTTATGACGCTGCTCGGTGAGGAAACAGCGGCGCATGTCGATCCAGCGGTTGGGCACTCCGGCGTAATTGAGGTATTCGGAGATGATCGTCGTCGAGACCAGCTCGCCGTAGGCCACGATCGTGTCGTACCACAACTCCGCATCGGCCGGTTTATAGACGGTCTCCACAGCTATTTTTTCCAGTTCGTCGAACAGCGTGTCGACCGCCGGCAGGCGTTTGGGGCCGTGCCACAGATCGTCGATGATCTCCGCATGGTATTTGCGCAGCGCCTCGACGTTGTCCAGCGAAAGCTGCCGATCCCCTTTCTGAACCCCTTCGAACACCTTTTCCAGCGCATTGGTCGTCTTGCCCATCGCCGAGACGATGATGAACAGGTTTTGTTCGTCGTCGATGATTTTGCGCAGGTTTCTCACGCCGTCGGCATTTCGCACCGACGCCCCTCCGAATTTATAGACTTTCATGTTATCTTTCTTATTAACCTAACGTACCTTCTTTACCGCCCAGAGGTAACCGACCGCCGGACTCTCGCGGCGTTCCGCCGCGTTTACAAATCTACCCCACCCCGGCTAAGAGCCGGGTTTCAGGGGCGGTGCCCTGATATCGAGGATCGGAACCCATGCGCCGCGTCCATCTCATAAAAGCCGTTTCTTAAACGGCCCTCGGGAGGGGCTTGTCGCAACGCAACCGGGATTTCAGCCGGAATGCAGGCGGATAGTGCCTGAAATCCTATTTTTTCACCACCTTATACGGCACTCCGATATTCTGGAACAGGAATGCGTACTGATCCGTCGCTTCGTCGATGCGCTTCGAGGTGGGTTTGCCGGCGCCGTGGCCCGCCTTCGATTCGATACGGATCAGGATCGGGGCGTCGCCCGCCTGGGCGTGCTGCATCGCGGCCGCAAATTTGAACGAGTGGGCCGGAACGACGCGGTCGTCGTGGTCGGCGGTCGTTACCAGCGTCGCAGGATATTTCACGCCCTCCTTTATATTATGCAACGGAGAATACTTGTAAATATAGGCAAACTGCTCCTCGTTGTCCGACGAGCCGTACTCCACGGCCCAGCCCCAGCCGATGGTGAACTTGTGGTAGCGCAGCATGTCCATCACGCCGACAGCCGGGAAGCAGACGGCATAGAGGTCCGGACGCTGCACCTCGCAGGCGCCGACCAGCAGTCCGCCGTTCGAACCGCCGCGGATGGCCAGCTTATCCGACGAGGTGTATTTTTCCGCCACGAGATACTCGGCCGCCGCGATGAAGTCGTCGAAGACGTTCTGCTTGTTTTCGAGCATGCCGGCCTTGTGCCACGCCTCGCCGTACTCCGAACCGCCGCGCAGGTTGGCCTCGCAATAGATGCCGCCCTGCTCGACGAAGAGGATCGTCGTCGGGGTGAACCCGGGGGTGAGGTTGATCTGGAAACCGCCGTAGGCATAGAGCAGGCAGGGATTCTTGCCGTCACGCTTCAGCCCCTTGCGATAAGTAATGAACATCGGGACTTTGGTGCCGTCCTTCGAGGTGAAGAACACCTGCTCGGTCGTGAACTGCGCGGGGTCGAACTTCACCTCCGGAGCCTTGTAGAGCGTCGATGCGCCCGAGGCGATGTCGTATTTGTAGACGGTCGCGGGCGAGGTGTAGTTGGTCAGCGTATAGTAAAGCTCCGCATCCTCCTTCTCGCCGTCGAAACCGCCGACCGTCCCGATGGCAGGCAGTTCGACCGTACGCACCAGCCTGCCGTCGTAGTCGTACTGGCGAATCCGGCTCTGCGCATCCTCGAGGTAGGAGGCGAACAGGTAGCCGCCAGCCGTGCCGACCCCGTCGAGCAGACTCTTCCCATCCTCGGGAATCACCGTTTCGATCCGGGACGGACGGTTCAGGTCGATCTTCATCAGGGCGTAGTTCGAGGCATCTTCGTTGGTCACGTAGTAGAGCTGGTCGTCCTTGCAGTCGACAGGCATGTAGTCCGCTTTGAAGCCCGGGAGCAAGGTGCGGAATTTCGGTTCCGAGACTTTCTTATAAAGGATCTCGGAACCCGACGTACCCTCCGAGCCCACGATGAAGAGCCACTTGCCGTCCTCGGAAGGCACGGCCGAGAAATAGCGCAGCGGGTGCGCCTTGTCCTCGTAGACGAGTTTGTCGGCCGACTGGGGCGTACCCAGTTCGTGATAGTAAACTTTCTGGAACTCGTTCTTGGACGAATAGGCGCTCTTTTTCGGAGCGTCATAGGCGCTGTAATAGAATCCCTTGGAATCGGGAGCCCACCGTGCGCCCGAGAACTTCACCCAGTTGATCCGATCGGCAGTCAGCGACTTGTCGGCGGTGTCCATCACACGGATTTCCACCCAGTCGGAACCCGACGCCGCGGCCGAATAGGCGAACCAGCGTCCGTCCTTCGAGAACGACATGGCGGCCAGCGCCACCGTTCCGTCGTCGGAGAGCGTATTGGGATCGAGGAACACCTCGCCCGGGGCGCCCGGCTCCTTTGTGCGCCAGATCACCGACTGGTTCTGCAAGCCGTCGTTACAGCTATAATACCACCAGTCGCCGTGCTTCGCGGGAGCCCCCTCCTTGGGATAGTTCCATAACTCGGTCAGCCGCTCGCGGATCGCCCCGCGGAACGGGATTTGCGAGAGATAGTCCTGGGTCACGGCGTTCTCGGCGGCGACCCAGGCGGCCGTCGCCTCGGAGTTATCGTCCTCGAGCCAGCGGTAGGGATCGGGGACTTCGGTACCGAAATAGTTGTCCACCACGTCGCCGCGCTCGGTCTCGGGGTAAGGCAGGAGTTTGATCTGTTTCATGTTGCTGCAACTTGCCGCCACCGCCGCTGCAGCGAGCAGGACGGCGACTTTGTAGGAAAAATACTTCATAATTGAACCGTTTGGGTAATGATCGGGACAAAGTTAGGAAAAATTCGATATTTTCAGTAATTTTGCCTATCGAAAACAACGGACTATGTACAACGAACTCAAAACGATAATCGAGCAGGCATGGGAAGACCGCGCACTGCTTCAGGACCCCGCCACGCAGCAGGCCGTGCGGCAGGTCGTGGAACTGGTGGACAAGGGACAGCTGCGCACGGCGGAGCCCGTCGACCCGGCCAAAAGCGAATGGAAAGTCAACGAATGGGTCAAAAAGGCCGTGATCCTCTACTTCCCGATCCAGCCCATGCGCAAGATGGAGGCCGGCGAACTGGAGTGGTACGACAAGATGGAGCTCAAACACGGCTACGAGGAGCTGGGCGTGCGCGTCGTGCCCCACGCCGTGGCCCGTTACGGCGCCTACATCGCCCCGGGAGCCATCCTGATGCCCTCGTATGTGAACATCGGCGCCTATGTCGACACCGGCACGATGGTCGACACGTGGGCCACGGTCGGCTCGTGCGCCCAGATCGGACGCCACGTCCACCTCTCGGGCGGCGTGGGCATCGGCGGCGTGCTGGAACCCGTGCAGGCCGCACCGGTCATCATCGAGGACAACTGCTTCATCGGCTCGCGCTGCATCGTGGTCGAGGGAGCGCATGTCTGCCGCGAAGCGGTGCTGGGCTCGAACACCGTCATCACCGGCTCGACGCACATCATCGACGTCACGGGACCCGAGCCCGTCACCTACAAAGGCTACGTGCCGCCCCGCTCGGTGGTCGTTCCGGGCAGCTACCGCAAGCAGTTCCCGGCAGGCGAATACAGCGTCACCTGCGCGCTGATCATCGGCCGGCGCAAAGAGTCCACCGATAAGAAAACGTCGCTCAACAACGCCCTGCGCGACTTCGGAGTTTCGGTATAGGCATGATCTACCGCATCGAGGAGACGACCTCCACGAACGACGACGCCCGCGACGCGAAATACCGCCACGGCGACATCGTCTGGGCCGAACGGCAGACCGCCGGGCGCGGCCAGCGGGGACACTCGTGGACAAGCCCCGAGGGGCAGAACCTCACCTTCTCACTGGTACTCGAACCCCGGTTCCTGCCCGTCGGAAAGCAATTCCTGCTGTCGGAAGCCGTGGCGCTGGCGCTCACGGATACATTTGCGCAGGCAGGCATCGAAACCCGCATCAAATGGACCAACGACATCTATGCCGGAAACCGGAAACTCGTCGGCATCCTGATCGAACACAGTTACTCGGGACCGACGCTCGCCCGTACGGTCGTCGGAATCGGCATCAACGTCAACCAAAAGGAGTTCGACCCGGCGCTTCCGAATCCCGTGTCGATGGCTGTCGCCGCAGGCCGCACGTTCGACCGCAGCGAGGTGCTCGAAACCTTCCGCAAACGGCTCGAAACCCGCTACGCACAGCTCGAAAGGGGCGACGCCGAAGCCTTGCAGCGCGACTACCGCGAACGCATGTACGGGCTGGGCGAACAGCGCACATTCCGCCACCCCGACGGCACGCCTTTCGAGGCAGTCATCGAGGGCGTGCGGCCTTCGGGAGAACTGCTGCTGCGCCATGTCGGCGGCCCGCTCCGGGAATACCTGTTCAAAGAGGTGGAATTCGTTGTAAAATAAGCCTGAAAAATCTTGCTGTTACAGAAATAACAGTTATATTTGCATCGTAAAACAGCCAATTTCAAATCAAATATTAAGAATAATATGAACGTACCTGCAAATCTGAAATACTCGAACGACCACGAGTGGTGCCGCATCGAGGGTGACACAGCCGTTATCGGCATTACCGATTTCGCACAGAGCCAACTGGGAGACATCGTATTCGTCGATGTCCCGACTGTCGGCGAGACGCTCGCCGCCGGCGAGGTATTCGGCACGATCGAGGCCGTGAAGACCGTGAGCGACGCTTTCCTTCCGGTGGGCGGCGAGGTCGTGGAGTTCAACGACGCCGTAGACGCCGACCCCTCCATCGTCAACAAGGACGCCTACGGCGAAGGCTGGCTCGTCAAGGTCAAGATGTCCGACCCGGCCGAGTACGACGCCCTGCTGAGCGCCGCCGACTACGAAAAACTGATCGGCTAACCTGCTTAAGAAGCGTTTAGGGCGACTCCGTACCTGCTATTCAGATAATATTGCCGAAATCCCGGTCGCATGCGATAAGCCCCTCCCGAGGGAGGGGTTTGGGGTGGGGTCAGGCTTGCAAACGACGCCAAAGGCGGCGACAAGGAGTTCGGATAGCGGGATAAGGAACGAAAACGTATAACATACCTATAAAAACAAACGTTATGTCTAAAGTTACTGTCGTAGGTGCAGGCGCCGTGGGCGCAACCTGTGCAAACGTAATGGCTTGCCGCGAAGTGGCGAGCGAAGTGGTCCTCATCGACATCAAAGAGGGTCTTTCGGAGGGCAAGATGCTGGATATGTACCAGTGCTCGACGCTGATGGATTTCGACACGAAGCTCGTCGGATTGACCAACGACTATAAGATGACCGCCAACTCGGACGTCGTAGTCATCACCTCGGGTATTCCCCGCAAGCCGGGCATGACCCGCGAGGAGCTGATCGGCACGAACGCCGGCATCATGAAAGGCGTGATCGAGAACGTCACCAAGTATTCGCCCCGCGCCATCATCATCGTGGTAGCCAACCCGATGGATACGCTGACCTACCTGGCCCTGAAGGCTTCGGGACTTCCGAAGAACCGCATCATCGGCATGGGCGGCGCTCTGGACTCGTCGCGCTTCAAATGCTATCTGGCCAAGGCTACCGGCGCCAACATCAACAACGTCGACGGCATGGTCATCGGCGGCCACGGCGACACGACGATGATTCCGCTCGTATCGAAGGCTACCGTGAACGGCGTTCCGGTATCGCAGTTCGCGTCGAAGAAGAAGCTCGAGGAGGCCGTCGCCAACACGATGGTCGGCGGCGCTACGCTGACCAAACTCATCGGCACGTCGGCCTGGTATGCTCCGGGAGCCGCCGCAGCGATGATGGTCGAGGCGATCCTCAACGACCAGAAGAAAATGGTTCCCTGCTGCTGCTACCTCGACGGCGAGTATGGCCAGAAGGACATCTGCATCGGCGTTCCCGCGATCATCGGCCGCAAAGGTATCGAGAAGATCGTGAAGATCGACCTCACGAAAGAGGAGGCCGAGAAGTTCGCCGCTTCGGCCGACGCCGTCCGCAAGACGAACAACGTCCTCCACGAGATCAAAGCGCTCTAAGCGAAGGGGGGGGGTATTCGCCGCATCCCCTGAAAGCAAGATTCCTACACAAAAAAGCCGCTCCTTTCGGGGCGGCTTTTTTGCGTCCGGGGAGAAGCGGCATTAAAAGCTGATCCTCGCACCGACGAACCAGCTGCGGGGCATCGAGGGACCGTAGACATAACCCGAATCACGTTCGGCCCCCTTGTCGAAATCCTTCTGATAGGCGTTGAAGATGTTCTGCACGCCGCCATAAAGCTGGAGCGTGATCTCCTTGTATATGCGCAGGTCGTAGGCCAGCCGCAGGTTCACGTCGCAGAACGTCGGCGTGGTGACCGCCACGTCCCGGTCCACGCCCGACCCGGCCATGTGCTGCACGAGCATCTCACCCGTGCAGGTGCCGGTCACATCGGCCGTGAAGCGGCGCAGCGGTTTGAACGACGCCGTGAAATAGCCGTAGAGATCGGGCGTGCGGAACATCCGGCGCACGGGAGGCACCTCCGCATCCTCGCTCCACTGCTCGGGCCCGGAGTAGCGGCTTCGCTGCCACGTCATCCCCGCCTGCAGTTCGAACCAGCGGGTGAAGGCCGCCCGTCCCTCGACATTCAGTCCGCGCACCGTGGCGCCCGAGCCGTTGTAACGCTCTTTGATCTTGCCGCCGTCGGCCGTGTCCTCGATATCCCGCAGCGCAAACACATCTTCCAGCTTGGTATAGAATCCTTCGACGAGCAGGTTGGCCTGCACGCTTCCGAAGGTATGGTAGAGGTCGGCCGAGAGGCTCACGCTGTGCGACCGCTCCTCTTTCAGATCGTCCGCGAGGCGGATGCGGACCCTCTCGCCGCCCACGATGGCAATGTGCATATCCTCGTCGAAAGCCTGCGGAGCGCGGTAGCCTCCGGCGTAGCTCACCCGCAGGTTCACCGACTCCGAAGGGTTGAAGCGGACGTTGGCCCGGGGGCTGAAAATCACGTGATCCACGAGGTTGTGCTTATCGAGGCGGCCGCCGATCAGCAGCGACCACTTTTTGGTCTTCCACTCGTTCTGCAAATAGCCGCCCACGATATGCACCGTCTGGTCGGTGTCGATAGCGTAGCCGATCGAACGGTCCTCGAGTTCGTCGAAACTGTATTCAGCCCCTAAGGTCAGTTCCGAGGGCATGAACAGCAGCTTGCGGAAGGCATGGACATACTGCACGCCGGCCGCCGCGGTCAGGTCGTGCGTCGTGCCGTAGGCGTCGGGGTCCTGGTTGCCCCCGTAGTAGCTCTTGCGCGCGGTGTTCTGGAACGAGGCGTAGGCGTTGAACCGGTTGCTGCGGTCGGCCGACGAAAGGTCGAACGAGAGGCTTCCGCCGTCGATCGCATGGTCGGTCTGCTCGGCGACGAAGGCTTCGTGCGGAGGCAGGTCCAGCCGGTCGCCGCCCCGGCGGTATTCGCCGATGTGGTGATACTGCGCCGTGATGCGCGAATACGCTCCCGTGCGGAAAAACGAGCGCATGCCGACCGACTGGCTGTTGATGACCGGCAGTTCGGTGAATCCGTCGCCGTCGTGGTCGTAGCCCGAGCGGTGGCGGCTCTGGCCGAAGACGCTGAGGCCCGCGCGGCCGCTCTCGGAGACGATCGAGGCGTTGAGCATCGTCGCATTGTCATAGGAGTTGCTGCCTCCGAGCGAGGTCAGCGTATGCGACAACTGGGCCGAACTGCGCGTCGGCTCCCGGGTGATGATGTTGATTGTGCCGCCGATGGCCGACGAACCGAAGAGCGCCGAGCCGCCGCCGCGCAGCACCTCGACCCGTTCGATCATGTTGGCCGGAATCTGTTCCAGCCCGTAGACGCCCGTCAGGGCCGAAAAAACGGGATGCGAATCGACCAGTATTTGCGAATAGTGTCCGTCGAGGCCGTTGATGCGCACCTGCATAAAACCGCAGTTCTGGCAGTCGTCCTCGACACGCACGCCGGGCTGAAACGAAAGCCCCTGCGCCAGACACGCGGCATTGGTGCGCTCGAACAGCCCGGCGTCGAGTACGCTCACCAGCGCCGGGGCTTCGCGCCGCAGCGTCGCCGAACGGCTCGCCGAGACGACCACCTCGTCCATCGAAATGCCGTTCTGCGCCACCTCGAAATTCAGTTCCAGCGTCTCGCCGCGCTTCAGCGCGACGGAGGTTCTTTTCGGGGCGTAGCCCAGGGCGCGGACTTCGAGCGTCAGCTCCCCTTCGGGCAGGTTTTTCAGGAAATAGTGTCCCGAAGCGTCGGTCGTCGTACCGAAGGCCGTGCCGACGACGGCTATCGAGGCATAGGGAATGTGTTCGTGGGTTTCACGGTCCACCACGTGGCCGTAAAGGTTGGCGTCCGTGCCTTTGCGCGGCGCATCGGCACCGGACACAATAAGATACAGGCATAGGAACAATGCCGATAAAACAGATCGTTTCATGGTAAAATCGAATTGAGGATGAGGCCCGGAGTCCTCCGGGCAAATCAGAAAAGAGGCGTGACGGAGCTACGCCGCAGGAGGCGCCCGCAGGGAGAAAAGCGAAATCTCCGACGCACACTTGCAGCGCGTGGCCTCGGGCAGCAGCACGGCGAGCACCTCGGCATAAAACTGGTGCGCGTAAGGAATTTCGAGCAGATAGGGAAAGAAATGGAAATCGTCGACGATACAGAGCTCGACGACCAGCTGGTCGGCACCGTTGTCGGGCACCAGATCGCCGCTGAATGCCGCGAAGTGGGCCGGGTCCTCGTTATAGATATGCACCTTCTGTCCCGCATAGGCCGCGAGCAGGACCGACAGCAAGAAAGCCGCACAGCATTGTCTGAATCTGAGGTGCATCTTCATCGGACACAAAGGTATAACAAAAAAAGGGGCGCGACAAGCGGCCCCTGCAAAAATACCTAAATGTTAGTAGGTTGTATGTCTGTCCGACGGCCCGCTGCGGGAGACGGGCCGTGCGCCCCTCCCGGAAGCCGGGCGCCTCAAATGCTGATGTCGAGAATCTCGAAATGGATCGTACCCGCAGGCACGTCCACATCCACGCGGTCGCCCTTCTTGCGGCCCAGCAGCGCCTTGGCGATCGGCGTGCCGATGGCCAGCTTCCCTTCGCGCAGGTTGGCCTCGTGTTCGGCGACGATCGTGTAGGTCATCTCCTTGCGGGTGTTGTGGTTCAGGAGCGTCACCTTGCTCAATATCTGCACCTTGCTCTTATCGATCTTCGTCTCGTCGATTACGCGCGCATTGGCGAGCGTATCCTCCAGCTTGGCGATACGCATTTCCAGCAAGCCCTGCGCCTCCCGGGCAGCGTCGTACTCGGCGTTCTCCGAAAGGTCACCCTTGTCACGCGCTTCGGCGATCGCCGCCGAAATCGCCGGGCGCTCGACGGAACGCAGGTGATCGAGCTCCTCTTTGAGTTTTTTGTAACCCTCCGCTGTCAGATAAATAATCTCTTTTGCCATACCTAAAAAACATAAAAAATAAAGAATCCTGACCCGTAAAGGTCAGAACCCCGTTGCATTACTCAGACAAAGATAAAAAGTAAATTCCGTATTTCCAAATCTTTTTCGCGCTCCGTGGCACGAATCGTGCCCGCAAACGGGGTTATGTATACCCTCCTCACGATCCATCTGTTATGGACGCTCGGCGCGGGTCTGGTCATCACGCGCCGGCAGCGAATACCCGCCTCGGCGGCGGCGTGGCTGGCCCTGGTTCTCCTGCTCCCCGCGGCCGGCACCCTGTTATACATACTGGCCGGATACCGCCGCCCCACACCTCCGGCCGAAAACTCCGTCTGCCGGGGCGACGCCGTGGAACAGATCGTCGCCCGGGGATGCGGAACGTCCTCCGCGCGGCACAACCGCGTCGAGCTGCTGCACAACGGCAACAACGCCTTCGCATCGCTCATCGCCGCCCTGCAGCACGCCACCCGCTCGATCCACATGGAGTACTACATCATCCGCGACGACCGCATCGGCCGCACCATCGCCGAAATACTGATCCGCAAGGCCCGCGCGGGGCTGGAAGTACGGGTCATCTACGACGCCGTGGGCTCGTGGAGGCTGAGCCGCGCGACACTGCGGCGCATGCACGAGGCGGGGGTTCGCACCGCCGCTTACGAACCGGTCCGCTTCCCGTGGTTCACCACGCGCGTCACGCGCCGCAACCACCGCAAAATCGTCGTTACGGACGGGAAAACCGCCTATCTGGGAGGCATAAACATTGCGAAATACTACCTCGACGGAGATTACATGGGCAAGTGGCGCGACGAGCACCTCCGCATCGAGGGCGACGCCGTCGCAGACCTGCAGCGGCTCTTCATCGCCGACTGGGCGCGGGCCACCCGGGAATGTCTCGACCCGCGCGGACACATCGCCCCTCACCGCATCCGGCAACGGCTGCCGATCCAACTGGCGTGGTCCGAAGAGGGCCCCTCGCGGCTGACCATCGCCGAGGCGTTCGCAGCGGCCATCGTCCGGGCCCGGGAACGGGTGCGCATCTGTTCGCCCTACTTCCTGCCCCCGGTGATGATCCTCGACGCCCTGCGGCTGGCGGCCCGGAGCGGCATCCGGGTCGAGGTGATGATCCCGACGTGCAGCGACTCCCCGTTCTCGGACCTCGTGTCCGACTCCTACGTCGGGGACCTGCTCGACGCCGGAGTCGAACTCTACCGCTACGACAACGGATTCCTGCACGCCAAACTGGTGATCGTCGACGAAGCGCTGGCCTCGGTGGGCACCGCGAACATGGACTACCGCAGTCTGACGGACAACCTCGAGGTCACGGCCTTCATCCGCGGCCGGGAGGTGGTCCGAGAGCTGGCCGCGACCTTCGACAACGACCTCGCCTCCTGCCGGCGCATCACGCGCCAAGAGTGGCGTCCGCCGCTGTGGCGGCGGACGCTGGGCGACGTGCTCCGGCTCGTGTCACCCCTGATGTGATTCCGTCCGGATGCCCGCCCCGGCGGGGCTTTCGCGTTCAGGACAACAAAAAAACGACCGCCTTTCGCTTTCGCGGCCCGGACGGGCAATAATTTTTTTTGCAAATCGTTAATTTATGCGTAACTTTGCGCGATAAAGCGCCGTAATAAATTCATAAATGAAGCAGACCTTTTTATACGCCCTTTGCGGACTGGCGGCCGCGATCATCCTCGGAGGGTGTTCCGGTATGAACGCCCTGCTGAAAAGCGGAAAGCCCGAACTGATTTACAGCAAGGCGATGGAGTACTACCAGAAGGAGAAGTGGCAGCGCGCCTCGACCCTCTTCGAAGGAGCCCAGTACTACTACACCGGCACCCCGACCGAAGACAGCATCTCGTTCTTCAACGCCCGCTGCAAGTTCAAGAACCGCGACTACGACACGGCGTCGACCCTGCTGGACGACTTCCGCCGCAAATTCGGCCGCAGCGCGTTCATCGAGGACGCCGAAGGCATGTACGCGCTCTGCTTCTACTACCTCTCGCCGGGACCTTCGCGCGACCAGACGATGACCGGCCATGCGCTGATCGCCATCAACGAGTTCATGTCGCGTTATCCGAAGAGCGACCGCATCGAGGATTTCAAAAAGATCAACGCCGAACTCACCGAGCGGCTGCACGACAAAGCCTACATCAACGCCTACACTTATTATAAGATCGGCCGTTACAAATCGGCGATCGTGGCGCTGAAGAACGCGCTGAAGCAGTACCCCGAGAGCAAGCACCGCGAAGAGATCATGTACCTGATCGTCGACGCCAGCTACCGCTTCGCCAGCAACTCGGTCCGCGACAAGCAGACGGACCGTTACCTGACGATGCTCGATTCCTACCTCTCGTTCAAGGAGGAATTCCCCGAATCGTCGCACATCAAGGAGATAGACCGCATGGCCAAGAATGCCCGCGACTACCTCGACCGCAATAACAAAGACAACAACATATAAGATGGAAATCAAGAAGAACATTCCCAACAACACCATCACGCGCAAGCTGGTGGATCTGGACCGGGAGACGGGCAACGTCTACAAAAGCATCAACATCATCGCCCGCCGCGCCAACCAGATCTCGACCGAACTCAAGACGGAGCTTAACCGCAAGCTCGCCGATTTCTCGTCGCCCACCGACACCATGGAGGAGACCTTCGAGAACCGCGAGCAGATCGAGATCTCGCGTTACTACGAGCGCCTGCCCAAACCCGTAATCATCGCCACCGAGGAGTTCATCGACCATGAACTGGTCTTCAAAGAGGGCAGGGACGGCGAGATGAAGGTGATCTAATCCGCACAGGGAGATGGCATCCGAAAGCGCTGCGAATCCCCCGCTGGCGGGGAAACACATACTGCTGGGCATCACGGGTAGCATAGCGGCTTACAAGGCTGCCGTGCTTTGTCGTTTATTGAAAACGGCAGGCGCCGACGTGCGCGTAGTGATGACGCCGCTGGCCAAGCAGTTCATCACGCCGCTGACGATGGCCACGCTCTCGAAAAATCCCATCCTCGTCGAATTTTTCGACCCGGAAAACGGGGCGTGGAACTCCCACGTGTCGCTGGGCGAATGGGCGGACTGCTACCTGATCGCCCCCGCCACGGCCAACACGCTGGCCAAGATGGCCGGCGGCATCGCCGACAACCTGCTGCTGACGACCTATCTCTCGGCCCGCTGCCCGGTCGCCGTGGCTCCGGCCATGGACCTGGACATGTACGCCCACGAAGCCACGCAGCAGAACCTCCGGACGCTCGCCCGACGCGGCGTCCATATCGTCGAGCCCGGCGACGGCGAACTGGCCAGCGGGCTGACGGGCAAAGGCCGCATGGCCGAACCCGACCGGATCGCCGCATTCGTCGGCGGCCTTCTCCGCGAAAAAAAAAAGAGTCTGCAAGGTAAACGGCTGATCGTCACGGCAGGAGCCACGATCGAAGCCATCGACCCCGTGCGGTTCATCTCGAACCACTCCTCGGGCAAGATGGGCTATGCCATTGCCGGGGAGCTGGCCGACAGAGGGGCCTGCGTGACGCTTGTCACGGGCCGCACGGAGCTGCCGACGCCCGCGGGCGTCGAGCGCGTGGACGTGCTCTCGGCCACCGAGATGTACGACGCCGCGGTCCGGGCCTTCGACGGGGCCGACGGAGCGGTGATGTGCGCCGCCGTGGCCGACTATACCCCCGAAAGCGTTTCGGAGACCAAGATTAAAAAATGCGACGGCGACATGTGCATCACGCTGCGCCGCACGCGCGACATCGCCGCCGAACTGGGGGCGCACAAGGGCAGCCGCCTGTTGGTAGGGTTCGCTCTGGAGACCCACGACGAAGAAGCGCATGCCGAGGCCAAGCTTGCGAAGAAGAATTTCGACTTCATCGTGCTCAACTCGCTGCGCGACGCCGGGGCCGGATTCCGCGGCGACACCAACAAAGTGACCTTCATCGACCGTGCGGGCCGCGAAGAACTGCCTCTGATGCCGAAGCGCGAGGTCGCCGCACGCATTGCCGACAAAATCGAAAAAATCCTAAAATAACCTCCGCCATGCTACGCCGTCTGTCGGTCGAAAATTACGCGCTTATCGACAAGCTCGAAATGGAACTGGCCCCCCACCTGAACATCATCACGGGTGAGACGGGAGCCGGAAAGTCCATCCTGCTCGGAGCCCTCGGGCTACTGCTGGGGGCCAAGAACGACGGTTCGGCGATGAAGGACTCGGCGCGCAACTGCACGGTCGAAGGGGTTTTCGACCTGACGGGACGCGACCTGGAGCCGTTCTTCGACGAGAACGACCTCGACTACGCCCCCGAGACGACCCTCACGCGCGTCATCACCCCGACGGGCAAGAGCCGCGCCTTCATCAACGACGTGCCGGTGCAGCTGGCGCAGCTCCGCGAATTGGGAACGCGCCTGATCGACATCCACTCCCAGCACCAGAACCTTATCCTCTCGTCGGAGGAGTTCCGCACCTCGGCGCTCGACACCGTGGCCGCAAACCGGGACCTGCTGGCCCAATACACGGCGCAGTATGTCCGGATGACCGAGCTGCGACGCAAACTGGCCGCCCTGCACGAAGCCGCCGAAAAGGGCCGCCGCGACGAAGAGTGGCTCCGGTTCCAGACCGAAGAGCTGACGGCCGCCAACCTGCGTCCGGGCGAACAGGCCGAGCTGGAGGAGGAGCTGGCTGTGCTCGAAAATGCCGACCGCATCGGCGAAGTGCTGACCGCCCTGCGCAACGCCTTCGACACCGACGAAACGGGGGTATTGGCGCAACTCAAAAATTCGGAGAACGAACTCAACCATATCCGCAGCCACTACCCCGCCGCCGGGGAATACGCCGACCGCCTGCGGTCGGTGCTCGAAGAGCTGAAGGACATCAACGGCTCGGCCGCCGCCGCATGCGAACGTCTGGACGCCGATCCCGAGCGTCTGGCGAAGCTCTCGGCGCGGCTCGACACGCTGATCGCCCTCCAGCAGAAGCACCACGCCGGGAATGAAGCCGAACTGATCGCCGTGCGCGACCGCTGCGCGGCGCAACTGGCAGCCATCGTCCACAGCGGCGAGGAGATCGCCGAAGCGGAAGCCGCCCTCGCCGAAGCCGCCGGAAAGGTCCTCACACTGGCCGAACGCCTGCACAAAGCGCGCGAAAAGGCCGCCGCAGGATTTGAAAAGCACATCCTCTCGACCCTCACCAAACTGGGCATGCCCGACACGGTTTTCCGCATCGCGCTGACGCCGCTGGCCGAACCGTGCCGCACGGGGTGCGACAGCGTGCAGTTTCTTTTCACCGCCAACCGGAACATGACGCCCCAGCCCGTCGAGCGCATCGCCTCGGGCGGAGAGCTCTCGCGCGTGATGCTGGCCCTGAAAGCCCTGCTGGCCGAGCGGATGCAGCTGCCGACGATCATCTTCGACGAGATCGACACGGGCGTCTCGGGACGCATCGCCGACGCCATGGGCGAGATCATCGAATCGCTCGCGGCCTCGATGCAGGTGGTGGACATCACCCACCTGCCGCAGGTCGCCTCGAAGGGCTCGGCGCATTTCGTGGTCTACAAGCGCGACGGGCGCACGGACATCACCCGCCTCGGCGACGAGGAGCGCGTGACCGAAATCGCCAAGATGCTCTCCGGCTCCCGGATCACCGACGCCGCCGTGGCACAGGCCCGCATCCTGCTGAAGAACTGACCTTTACAACCTATATAGAGATGAAGAAACTGACGATGCTCTGCGCGGCATTGTGCCTTGCGTTCACTGCCCTGGCCGGGGACAAGATGAAGCTGGACCTGAAAATCACGAACGATCCCAAGGAGTCGATGTTCTATTTCAACGGCACCGGCACGGGAACGCTCGACTACGAAGGACGGCAGCTCACGGCCGAGATCGACCTCGATTTCGAACACCCCGTCGACGGGCGCTACGGGGCGCTGACGCTCTGCGACCAACAGCATCAGGCCGTGGCGCGGTACGCAATCACAGGAGTCAGCCACCTCAGCGACGCCGTCAGTAAACGCGTGACTGTGAAGGGCATCGACGGCACTTCCGGTTCGGTCGAGGCGAACCTCGATTTTCACCGCGACCGCGACCGCAACTATTCGCTTCTCTTCGCCCCGGGAACGATTCCCTACTTCAAACCCATGAGCCGACTCACATTCGATTCGCAGCTGCGCATCGCTCCGCGCGTGAAATCGGCTGAAGAACTCGAACAGGAGGCGCAAGTCCGGAAAATCACCGAAGAACGCCAGGCCCGCGGCCAGGCGGAGGCCTCCCGCCGGGCGTCGCGCCGCGAAGCCCGCGACACGGTCGGGGCGCTGGCAGGTCTTGCCACCCTGCTCTTCGCCGTCTGGATGGCTCCGCGCGCCATGCGCCGCCGCCGGTTGCCGCACCTGCTGCTCTTCACGGCGCTGGGGCTGCTTTCGACCGTCCCGCCTTTCGTGCTGCTGCCCGTTCTGCCCGCCTATTTCTGGTGGTATTACAACCTCTACAACGAAAACTACGGAGCCCTGCACCTCGACCAGACATTTCTCCGGATCTTCTACTGGAGCTGCGGCATCCTGGGATTCGTATTCTACGGGGTGTTCGGCACGGTCGCCATCGTCTACGCGGTCGTCTGGTTTATCGCGGGTTATGTCGCCCACCTGCTGATCTTCTTCCCGCACACGGAAAGAGCCCGCTGCCCCCACTGCAACTACTACGGCCCCAACGAGATCATGAGCCGCGAACTGATCGACGAACACATTCACCGAACCGTCACCCGCCGATTAGAACACAGCCACACGGAGGAACGGAGCGACCGGATCATCGAATGGTACAAGGAGAAGTACAACGTCCGCATCGAAGCCGACCAGCGATTCCGCGACTTCCGTCGCTGCGGACACTGCGGAGAGATCTTCATCACGACTTTCCTGCGCATAAAGACGCTTTCGGACAAAGACTATTGATATGGAAAACATCTTCGAAATCGCGGCCACCAACCAGCAGCGCGCCCGCGAGGTCATCCGCGACTCCCGACTGGAGGAGGCCTGGCGCTCGGTGGGCGCCGAACCGAACCTCGTGGGTTCGCTCCGCACGGGCCTGCTGATGAAGCACCGCGACATCGACTTTCACATCTACTCTTCGCCCCTGAACATCGCCGACAGCTTTGCGGCCATGACCCGGATCGCCGAAAATCCCCGCATCCGCCGCATCGAATACGGCAACCTGCTCGATGCACAGGACCAGTGCCTCGAATGGCACGCCTGGTACGCCGATGCCGACGACCGGCTCTGGCAGATCGACATGATCCACATGCCCCGCGGTTCGGCTTACGACGGTTATTTCGAACGGGTGGCCGACCGGATCAGCGCCGTGCTGACCGACGAGACGCGGCGCGCCGTCCTGCAGATCAAATACGACACGCCCGACGAGGTGAAGATCATGGGCATCGAATATTATCGGGCGGTGCTGGGCGACGGCGTGCGCACCTACGCCGAATTCGAGGCATGGCGCGCAGCGAATCCCGTCGAAGGCATTCTGGAATGGATGCCGTAAGCCTCTGAAGCTGATTTGCCGGCACAGTCCTGTCGGCCGGCGCATGGAAAGCGCTGAACGGCCAATGCGGCGAGAAGAAACCGTTATTTCTCCGTGGAGGAACGTATAACCATGTTCGCCGGAAGCACCACGTTTTCCGACGGCGCCATCGGGTTTTCAATTTTCGCGAGCAGCAGCCTGACCGTTTCTTCCGCCATCCGGTCCAACGGCTGTTCGACCGCCGTAATGCCCGGATGCACGAGCGTCGCCAGTTTCGTACCCGACATGCAGGCGATGGCCATATCGGCAGGAATGGCGATGTTCCGTTCCTGCAACACCTTTTTAGCCCCTAACGCCTGCAATTCGGTAAAACAGAATACGGCGTTGCAGTCCACCCCCGAGTCGAGAATCCGGTTCATGGCCTCCGCACCGTCCTTTTCATCCACCCCCGCCGGGATGACCAGTTCAGGCCGGTAGTCGATTCCGTGTTTTTTCAGCACGTCGCGGTAAGCCCGCAGCCGTTCCGCGGTATTGCGGATATAGTCGGGACCCGCGAGATGCAGAATCCGGCGATACCCTTTATATATTAAATGCTCGACCAGGAAAAACGCCGAATGGTAATCGTCGCTCCTCACGCTCGAACACTCCAGGTCGGCGACCGTGCGGTCGAAAAATACCATCGGGATACAACGGCGGATAAATCCGTTGTAAAATTCGAGGTTGGCCCGGTGATGGCACGAACTGATCAGAATACCGTCGACACGATAGCTGTCGAAAATCTCGAAATTCGAACGCTCGGTCAGGAAATCTTCATCCGAAAGCGTCAGGATGATCCGGTAACCGTACGGTTGCAGAATACGCTGCACGGTGGCGGTGAATTGCAGATAGAATGAGGTAACGGCCTCGGGAACCACAATGCCGATGGTCTTGGCCCTGCGGTTGCGCAGATTCACGGCCATCTCGTTTTTCCGGTAGCCCATCTTTTCCGCCGTCTCCACCACTTTGCGTATCGTCTCCTCGCTAACATTCCAGGAGTCAGCCGACAAAGCCCGCGAAACCGTAGATTTCGAGATCCCGAGCACGTTGGCGATATCCTTAATGGTCACATACCTCATAATGATTCTTCATCTATCGTGGTTGAAAGATACGAATTATTATCCTGTTTTGCAATTTCAACACAGCGACAGTTGTTTGGGAACGGTTGCGGACGCCGGGAACGGTTGCGGGAATTGTTGCGGACCTTAATTAACGAGAATGTAACACGATTCAGTTAATTTAGTGTCCGAATCAACCAACCCAACTATGAATACAGACAATTCGGTCTATGTGGCGGCATCGACCTTCGAAGACAAGGGAGGCTGGACCGCAGACCCGCAGTTTATGGAACAGATGGGGTCGAGCTACCTGATAGCGCACGGGCTCGGACAGCCCGTAGACGACGCCCGGACACATTTCACCGTGCCGCAGGACGGCACATACAATCTTTTCGCGCGCACCCGCAACTGGACCGCCTGCTGGTCGGACCGGCCCTCGCCGGGCGTGTTCCGCATCCGGATCGACGACCGGGATACGGAGACGCTTTTCGGCGACGGAGCGGGTGAATGGCACTGGCAGGAGGGCGGAAGCATCTTCCTGACCAAAGGCACCCACCTATTGACATTACACGACACGACCGGATTCGACGGACGCTGCGACGCGATTCTCCTCACCGCCACCGATCAACGGCCTGACGACTCGCTCGAAGGGCTCTTCGCCCTGCGCGGCCGGCTGATGCGGCTGCCGGACATGCCCGAAGACAAGGGCGAGTTCGGACTCGTGGTAGCAGGCGGCGGAGTAGCCGGCATGTGTGCGGCTATCGCGGCGGCGAGGGGGGGGGTGAAAGTCGCCCTCGTACAAGACCGGAAGGTGCTCGGCGGCAACAACTCCTCCGAGGTCCGGGTAGGTCTCGGAGGCCGCCTGAACATCGGCAAATATCCTTCGCTGGGCTACCTGCTCAACGAATTCGGGCCCGCCGCCAAAGGCAATGCACGCCCCGCAGAGGTCTATGAGGATGACAAAAAGCTGAATGCCGTCCTTGCCGAGGAGAACATCACCCTCTTCCTCGGCTACAAAGTCACCCGGGTCGGGAAGTCCGGCCCGCGCTCCATTTCGTCCGTCGTGGCGACCCGTGTGGACGATTACACAACGATCGAGATAAAGGGCCGGCTGTTCGCCGACTGCACCGGAGACGGAGCGCTCGGGGTGCTCGCCGGGGCGGAATGGCACATGGGACGCGACCCGAAAAGCCGCTACAACGAGCCTTCGGCGCCGGAAACGGCCGACGGCATCACCCTCGGAGCCTCCGTGCAGTGGTACTGCCTCGAAGCGGACCGGCCCATGCCGTTTCCCGACATCGACTGGGGACTTCCGATCAACGAGGAGACGGTGCAGAAAGTGCGCCGCGGCCAATGGTACTGGGAAGTCGGAATGGCCGAGGACCAGATGGTCGAGGCCGAGCGCATCCGCGATTACGGCATGTACGTCGCCTATTCCAACTGGGCATATATCAAAAACCACGCGTCGTTCCGGGACGAATACGCCAACAGCTACCTCGGCTGGATGGCGCACGTGGCCGGGAAACGCGAAAGCCGCCGCCTCGTGGGCGAATTCGTGCTCCGGGAGCAGGACCTCACCGATTTCGTCGTCTACCCGGACGGCTGCGTAAGCACCTCCTGGTACATCGACAACCACGAACCGGACCCCGAAAACAGCAAACATTTCAGGGAGCCGTTCCTCTCGCGCGGCTGTCTGCGTCCGCTCGATTTCTACCCGATCCCCTACCGGTGCTTCTACTCCAAGGACCTCGACAACCTGTTCATGGCGGGGCGGAACATCTCCGTCAGCCACATCGCCCTCGGCACGACGCGCGTCATGCGCACTACGGCGATGATGGGCGAGGTCGTCGGACTGGCCGCCCGCGTGTGCCTGCGGGAAGGGCTTCTGCCGCGCGACATCTACGAAAAAGCCTTCGACAAACTCCGGGAACTGATGGGCAGGGGCGCCGGACGCACCGACGTGCCCTATTTGCAGGTCTATACGCTCATCGACACCACCGCAGCCCGCAGCGAAGAGTGCTAACCGACTGAAACACACTCCAACGACATGAGCATAACAGACTGGATCATCATCCTTTTGTTCCTGGGCGGTCTTATCGCCATCGGCTTTGCCTTTTCCAAGAAAAACAAGGACCTCAAAGACTACTTCCTCGCCGGAAAATCGATGCCGACCTGGCTCGTGGTGTTCGCCGCCACGGGCACGTCCATCAGCGCCGGTACGTTCGTGGGCTCTCCCGAGCTCGGATTCAACACCAACCTCACCTTCATCATGAGCTGCGTAGGAGCGGTGATCGGGGGCGTGGTGGTGGCCGCGCTTTTCCTGCCGAAACTCTACAATTCCAGGACCATCACCATCTACGGCTATATCGGCGACCGCTTCGGCGAAACGTCGAAACGGGCCACGAGCGTGATGTTCATCCTCGGACAGCTCTTCACCTCGGGATCGAGGCTCTTCATCGCGGCGATCGCCGTGAGCGTCATCATCTTCGGGTCGATACACTTCCGGTTCCTGATGTACTCCATCGTCATCCTCGGCGTCGTGAGCACGATCTACACCATGGCCGGCGGCATCAAGGGACTGCTCTACATCGACGCGATACAGATCATGCTGGTCATCGGCTCCGGACTCGTCGCCCTCATCATCGTCTTCCTCGCCCTCCACGACACGATGTCCCTCTCCGAGATATTCGCCTCGCTGCAAAACGGCATGGTAAAAGCTCCGGCGCAGCCCGAATACGCCATGGCGGCCGACGGGACCCTGAGCGGCTGGATTCCGGGCAGCAAGATACAGCTCGTGGACCCGCGTTTCCGGTTCGACGTTCCCTACAACCTGATCGGCGCACTCGGCGCTTACGCCTTTTTCAAGGTGGCCCAGTTCTCCACCGACCACGAGTTCGTCCAGCGGCAGCTCACCTGCAAAAGCGTCCGGAAAGCCGGCGTGTCGCTCGTATGGTCGCAACTTCTGGCCATTCCCATCGTCCTGATCTTCCTGCTGATCGGCACCCTGCTGTACGTCCGCTACATTAACGACCCGGCCTCCGCCGTCGGGGCCGGCGTATTCACCGACGCCCGCGACATCTTCCCGCAATTCATCTGCAACAGCATCCCCGCGGGCGTGCGCGGTCTGATGGTGGTCGGGCTTCTCGCAGCGGCGCTGTCGAGCTTCAACTCGGCGATCAACGCCATGGCCAGCAGTTTCGTATCCGACCTCTATCTTCCGATCCGCAAGAGCCGGGGCAAGGCGATCAGCGGCGATGCGGACCAGATGGCGGCCTCCCGCAAGATGGTGGTGCTGATGGGCGTCCTGCTGACCTCGTTCGCCATCGTCACGGCCGTGATGCAGCAGACCAGCGGGCTCAACCTCGTGGATTTCGCCACCGGCGTAATGTGCTTCTCCTACGCCGGAATGATGGGCGTGTTCATCACCGCCCTCTTCACCAAACGGGGCAGCACACGGAGCGTCATCGCCGCCCTCGTCCTCGGACTTCTCACGGTGCTCTTCCTCCAACCCTACATCTTCGGACCCGTGACCGAGGCGCTCTTCGGACGCGAACTGTTCCTCGCCTGGCCCTGGTGGTGTCCCATCGGCGTATCCGTCAGTCTTCTGGTGTGCCTCAGCGGCAAACCCGACCCTAAAACAAATCCACAAGCAACAATATGAGACAAGCAGTACTGACCGCCCCGGAACGGATCGAATTCCGGGAGGTCCCGGACCTCACCGCCGCACAGTTGGGTGAGAACGAAATACTAATCCGCATCAAAAAAATCGGCATCTGCGGCAGCGAGATTCACTCCTACCACGGCGAGCACCCGGCGACATTCTACCCCGTGGTGCAGGGACACGAATATTCCGGCATCGTCACGGCCGTCGGCTCCAAGGTCACCCGATGCAAACCGGGCGACAAGGTAACGGCCCGTCCTCAACTCACCTGCGGCCAATGCGCCCCCTGCCGCCGGGGCCAGTACAACGTCTGCGAGAACCTCCGGGTGCAGGCATTCCAGGCCGACGGAGCCGCACAGGACTATTTCATCGTTCCGGAGGAGCGGCTCGTCAAACTGCCTGAAACCTTCTCGCTCGAATACGGCGCGATGATCGAACCGGCCGCCGTAGGGGCGCACGCCACCTCGCGCGCGGGAGACCTCACGGGCAAAAATGTGGTGGTTTCCGGAGCCGGCACGATCGGCAACCTCGTGGCGCAGTTCGCCCTCGCCCGCGGTGCGCGCAGGGTACTCATCACCGACGTAAGCGATTACCGGCTGGAAACCGCCCGCCGGTGCGGCGTCGCCGACACCCTCAACGTGGCGAAAACCCCGCTGAAAGAGGGCATGAAAGCGGTTTTCGGCGACGAAGGTTTTCAGGTGGGGTTCGAGGTCGCCGGCGTGGAGTCCTCCATCCGCCCGCTGATGGAGTGCGCGGAGAAAGGCGGCACGATCGTCGTCGTGGCGGTTTTCGCCAAAGATCCGGCCCTCAGCATGTTCTTCCTCGGGGAACACGAACTCATCCTCGCGGGAACCATGATGTACCGCCATGAAGACTACCTGACCGCCGTCGGGGAAATAGCCTCCGGCAAGGTCACCCTCGCCCCGCTCGTAACCGACCGCTTCGCCTTCGAACAGTACGACGAAGCCTACCGGTTCATCGCCCGGAACCAGGAAAAATGCATGAAGGTCATCATAGACCTCGAACAATAACCTCCAAACGACAGTAACGATGAACAGACCTAAAATAATGGGAATCGGGGAACTCGTCTGGGACCTGCTGCCCGACGGCAGGCAGCTCGGAGGAGCTCCGGTCAATTTCGCCTACTGGTGCAACCGGCTCGGCGCGGAAGGCTACCCGGTGAGCGCCGTCGGCAGCGACGACCTCGGACGGGAGGCTTTCGGCCGACTGGCCGCGACGGGACTCGATCTCGGTTACGTGCAGCACAACGCCCTGCCGACCGGACGGGTCAACGTGACGCTCTCGGGGAACGGCATTCCCGAATACGACATCGTCGAAGGGGTGGCCTGGGACGCGCTGGAAGCGGACGCCGGGACCCTCGAACTCGCAGCACGGGCCGACGCCGTCTGCTGGGGTTCGCTTGCCCAGCGGTCGGAAACGTCGCGCCGGACGATCGCCTCCATCCTCGAAGCCACCCGTCCGGAGTGCCTGAAAGTATTCGACATCAACATCCGCCAGCACTGGTACAACCGGGAAATCGTCACCGCCTCGCTCGGGCAGGCCGACGTGCTGAAACTCAACGAAGACGAACTGCCGCTCGTGACGTCGCTGCTCGGCACCGGAAAGTCCGGTGCGGAGGCGATCGCGGAACTCGTCCGGGCATTCTCGCTGCGGTACGTCGTCTACACCGCCGGCGCCGACCACAGCGAGATACACGGAGCCGAAGGGCTTCTTTCCCGCATCCCGACGCCGGAAATCGAGGTCGCCGACACGGTTGGCGCCGGCGATTCGTTCACGGCAGCTTTCATAACCTCCCTCCTGCAAGGCGAACCGGTAGCCGCATCCCACCGAAAAGCAGTGGAAACGGCCGCCAAGGTCTGCACGGTGCACGGAGCAATACCCCGACCGCAATGAAACGGCCCCTCCTGATCCTGTCCGCATGCCTGTGCGCCCTCGCAGCGGCCGTATCCTGCTCGTCCGGCCAGCGGACCGCCGACGGACAATCCGTCCCGGACCGGGTGATGGGCGTATACCTCCCCTATCCGGAGACGGTCGCCCCGGCCCCCGGCGCACCGGAGGGTTACGAGACGTTCTACATCAGCCACTACGGCCGGCATGGATCGAGATACCTGCTCTACGACTCCCAATACGCTTTTGTCCGCGACGTACTTTCCCGGGCGGCTGCCGACGGCAAGCTCACGCCATCGGGTCAGAAAGCCCTTGCGGATTTTCTCGAAGCCTATCCGCAGTTCGAAGGCCGGGCCGGGATGCTGACCCGAATCGGAGCGGCCCAGCACCGGGCGATCGCCCGGAGGATGGCCGAACGGCACCCGTCCGCATTCGCCCCGGAAGCCGCCGTAAGGGCCTCGACATCAGCCACCGCACGCACGCAGGAGAGCATGGAGGCATTCTGCACGGCGTTGCAGACATGTCGTCCATCCCTGCGGATAACATGCGCCGAGGACGCCGCGCTCAACCCCTATTCGGCCGGTTCCGGCATCCCGACGGAGTACGACCTGAGGGTGAAAAGCCCGGAGGCGGAATGGCGGCCCGATTTCGAGGCTTTCTGCCGGCAGCAGATCGACGCGGAGCGTTTCGCCGCACGCATCTTCACCGACACGGACTACGCCGCAGGGCTCTGCGACCTCACCGACCTCGAACGGGACGCCTTTTACCTCGCCGTCCATTTCAGGGGATGCGGAATCGCCGCCGACTGGCTGCGGCTCTTCACCCTCGACGAACTGTGCACCCTCGCCGCGTGCGACGCCTACACGTTCTACATGGAGAAAGGCCCCGCTGCCGAAACGTCCGACCGCACCTGGGCCCTTTCCGCCCATATTCTCGACAAAATGCTGACGGATGCGGAGCAAGACATCGCCGACGGCACGGCGGCCAACCTCCGCTTCGGACACGACGGCTGCATCATGGCGCTGCTGACGCTCATGGGAGCCGACGGATGGACCGCGACGGCCGCCACCCAGGAAGAGATCGCCCGTGCATGGGACGTATCGCAGATCCCGATGGCCTGCAACCTCCAATGGATATTCTACCGCCCCGTATCGGGCGAAGGAGAGCCGCTCGTGCGGACGCTCCTCAACGAACGTCCGCTGCGGCTCCCCGTCACCGACCCGGAAGGGATGTGCGCATGGAGCGACCTGAAACGACACCTCGCGGAGAGGTGCGACACCGCTTTCGCGGTACTGAACAAAAACCAGACACCAAACAACCTTTAACGCTATTATTAACCGGAGCAGAGTTTTACACGACCTCTGTCAAAAAAACGATCAAGATGGGTAAACATTCGACTTCACTGAAACTACTCCTTTCAGTTGTGTTTATCTTGCACCTGCTGTCCGCCGCGGCCCAATCGGGGCGCATCACCGGCACAGTTTCGGATGCAGATGGCAAACCCCTCCCCGGAGCCGCTGTCGTCGTCAGCGGCACGCCCAAAGGCACCATTACCGACAACAAGGGTCAATTCACGCTCCCCGTCGCCGAAGGGGAGACCCTTGTGGTCACCTTCCTCGGATTCAAGGAGAAACTCGTAAAAATCGGCAAGCAGACCACACTCAGCATCTCCCTCGAACCGGACGAGAATCTCCTCGAAGACGTAGTCGTGGTGGGATACGACACGCAGAAGAAGGTCAACCTGACCGGTTCGGTCTCGTCCATCTCCACCAAAGAGTTCGCCCGCAGACCGATCACGCAGCTTTCGACCGCCCTCCAGGGCATCGCCCCGGGAGTGACGGTCACCACGGCGGGCGGCGCTCCCGGCGCCGATTCCGGAAACATCCAGATCCGCGGCATCGGTTCGTTCGGAGGCTCGGACTGCTCCCCGCTCGTGCTTATCGACGGCGTGGAGGGCGACCTCAACTCCGTGGACGCCTCGCAGATCGACCAGATCTCGGTGCTCAAGGACGCCGCCTCGGCGGCCATCTACGGAAGCCGTGCAGCCAACGGAGTCATCCTCATCACCACCAAGCGTGCGGACAAAGGCAAATTCGCCGTCACCTACCGCGGCTACGTGGGCTGGCAAAGCCCCGTGGTCTATCCGGACGTGGTCAACGCCGAGGAGTACATGCACCTTTCGCGCAGGGCCTCGGAGAACGACGGCGCCGTCTCCCTCTACACGGACGAATACATCGCCAACTACCGCCGGAACAACTACCTCGACCCGGACGCCTACCCCATCATCGACTGGCAGGACCGGCTGATGACCGGCAACGGGTTCACCCACAACCACACCCTCAGCATGAGCGCCGGCAGCGAGCGTATCCGGGTGATGACCTCGCTGGGCTACCTCGACCAGAACGGCATCATCAAAAACGCCAATTTCAAGCGCTACAACCTGCGCAACAACATGGACATCCGGATGAACGACCGGCTCAATTTCCGGCTCGACATCGCCGCCACCTATTCCCGCCGGGCCGCCAATCCCTATCAGAGCAGCGTCTTCGGATTCATGAACTCCAAGGACCCGCTGATGCTCGCCCAATGGTCCGACGGCAGCTACGCTCCGTTCACCGGAGGTACGGTCAATCCGCTGCCCATGATCGAGCAGGGGGTCGGCGGCAACAACATCCGCCAGAACGGAGTCCTCAAGGCTTCCGCGGCCCTCGAATACAAGCCGGTGCAGTGGCTCACCCTCGAAGTGAAAGCCGCACCCCAGCTCACGGCCATCAAGACCCACCGGTTCGTGGACCTCGTGGAGTACCACTCCGACCCCTACGGCACGGTTTCGAAAACCTCCAATGCGGAGTACAACTCCCTCGACGAGACGGTCACGGCCGCCTGGAACGGCTATTACCATGCGACCGCGGCGGCGACCCGCCAGTTCGGGGGCCACAGCTTCAAACTGCTCGTCGGCGCATCCTACGAAGAGTATGACTATTACAGTCTGGGCGCATACCGTCAGGAGTTCGCCTATCCCGACTACGAGGTCATCAGCGCCGGCGGCGACAACGAGTTCAAGGACAACTCCGGCAGCCGGACCCAGATGGCCCTGGGATCGTTCTTCGGCCGCATCAACTACAACTTCAAGGAGCGCTATCTTTTCGAGGCCAACCTCCGTTACGACGGCTCCTCGCGTTTCGTCCGGAAGAACCGCTGGAGTGCGTTCCCGTCGTTCTCCGCCGCCTGGCGCGTCACCGAGGAGCCGTTCATGGCCGCAGCCCGGAAAACGCTCTCGGAGTTCAAGATCAGGGCCTCCTACGGTACGCTCGGCAACCAGAACATCAACTCCTACTACCCCGCGTCGCAGCTGCTAACGATCAGTTCCATCTCCGCCGCCAACAAGATCTACCCCATCGTGGCCCAGAACTCGCTCGCCAACGAGGACATCACCTGGGAGACCACCTACATGACCGACATCGGTTTCGACGCTACGTTGTGGAACCGCCTTTCGATCACCGCCGACTACTACCACAAGAAGACCGACGGCATCCTGATGCAGCTCGACATCCCCTCCTCCATCGGACTCGGAGCGCCTTACCAGAACGCCGGCGTCGTCACCAACGACGGCTGGGAGGTTTCCGTCGGATACAACAACAGCTGGGGCAATTTCAACTTCGGCGTGCAGGCCAACCTCTCCGACGTCATCAACGAGATCGTGGACATGAAAGGCACCTACGGCACCAGCGGCGTCATCCGCAACCAGGAGGGTTCGTCGATCAACTCGCTCTACCTGCTCAAATGCCTCGGCGTGGTGCAGACGCAGGAGCAGGCCGACTGGATGAACGCCAACTGCCCCCAGTACAACCAGATCACCCGCCCGGGCGACCTCGTTTACGAGGATTACAACCATGACAACAAGATCGACGACAGCGACAAGCAGATCGTCGGCAGCCTCATCCCGCGCTACACCTACGGCCTGACCCTCAACTTCGGCTGGAAGGGCATCAACCTCAGCGCGCAGTTCCAGGGAGTGGGCAAGGCCGACGCCTACATCAGCGGCGCCTACACCCAGCCCTGCGTGAGCGGCGGCACGTTCCAGCGGGGCCACCTCGACAACTGGACCCCGGACAACCCCGGAGCGAAATATCCGCGCCTCTCCTACACGAGCGACCTCAACAAGAAGCCCTCGACGTTCTGGATGGCCGACGCTTCGTACTGCCGTCTGAAAAACCTCCAGCTCAGCTATACGTTCCCGTCGTCGGTCACCAAAGCCCTCCGCATCCACGGGCTGATGGTCTACGCCAACGCGACCAACCTCTTCACCATAAGCAACTACTACGACGGCTACGACCCGGAAACCGCCTATCAGGGCGGTTCGCAGGGAGCGACCACGGGAAGCATCGGCAACAACTACCCGCTCGTAAGCACCTATACGTTCGGTGTGGAAATCAAATTCTAATCGCATTACGGTCATGAAAAAATACATCGCATTTTTCGCCCTGGCGACGGCCCTGTTCACCGCAGGCTGCTCGCTCGACAGGATTCCGCTCACGGGTCCCTCCACCGGAACCTTCCCGGCCAGTTTCGACGAAGCGCAGGCCGGCGTGCTCGCCGCCTACAAGAGCCTCGCCAACAACATCGAGCAGTACGAGCCTTTTCCCAACAGGTGGATGGACCAGCTCACCGACATCGGCGCCATGCGCACGGTGCTCTCGAAATGGCCGGACTACACCCAGTCCACCATCACCTCGTCGTACAGCGGCGTAGAGCATTTCTACGCCCGTATCTACAAGAGCCTCGGACGTATCCACCTCGTGCTCGACAACCTCGACAATCTCCGCGGCAAGATCGAGGACGAGGAGTACTACCGGTTCAAGGCGGAGCTTCTCTGTCTGCGGGCCTATTTCTACGACTGGGCCTGCAAGGTCTACGGCGACGTTCCGTTCATCGACCACTGCCTCACGCTCGACGACTACGCCTATGCCCGCACCCCGAAAGTGGAGGTGATCGACCGCATAATCAAAGACATGGACGACGAACTGATCGACCATCTTCCGGTTTCGTGGGGCAGCCAGACCTGGGGCACGGCACGGATCGGCCGCGTGGCGGCATACGCCCTCAAAGCGCGTATCTGCCTCGAATGGGGATTCTTCGAAAGTGCGGCGAGATGCTCGAAGCGGGCCCTCGAACTCGCCGACGGGGTCTATGACCTCACCCCGCTCGACTGCACCTACTACGCAACCCATGCGGAAGGAGAGCCCGACCCGACGCCCCTGTTCGGTTTCGCCGCCGAAACCGGTTCGAAGGAGTGGATCTGGGCCATCCAGTTCAACCGCCTGGCGGCCTCCAACACCCACACCGGCATCTATACGCTCACCTCCCGCGTCCACAACGGCGCCGCAGGAGCAGGCCCGTCGATGGCGATGATGGACACCTTCCAGTGCACCGACGGCAAGCCGATTTCAGAATCGGAGCTCTACGACTGGCAGAATCCGTGGAAGAACCGCGACCCGCGTCTGGACCTCTTCTGCGTGCGTTCGGGCTCGCGGACGATGGGCGTCCAGTTCTCCACCGATCCGGCCGACAAGACCGTCTACGACTACATATCGGGCACCTCCGTCACCAACTCCGACGTGACCGGCAACAAGAGCGAGTACGGTCCGAACGGCATTCAGGGTCCGGGCGGATTCCTCTGGCGGAAATTCTGCGACCCGGCCTACTACGGCAGCATCACGGGCACCGGATACGAAGACGAGCTCGACGTTCCGATCATCCGCCTTGCGGAACTCCTGCTTATCGACGCGGAGGCCAACATCGAGTGGGACGGCGGCGACCTCGCACGCGCCAAATCCCAGATCGACCGGGTCCGCGCCCGGGTGAAGATGCCGCCGGTGGAGGGTTCGTCCCGGGAGGCGCTCCGCAGCGCGCTCCGCTATGAACGGAAGGTGGAACTGTGCGCCGAAGGATTCCGCTGGTTCGACATCCGCCGCTGGAAGGAGAGCGACGGCAAAACCCCCGTAGCGCTCAAAGCCATCAACGGCCCCCAGTACGCCCCGGCCTACGAGCACACCACCTCCAACGCAAAACCCATCATCGATGAAAACTGGACCGTCACCTACGACGGCGTCGCCACCTTCGACGGAAAGAAATTCGACGCGCGGGTCCACACCGAGCGGAAATTCCAGCTGGGCAAGGACGAGCTCTGGCCGTTCCCTTACAGCGAGATGGTGACCAATCCGCTCATCGGCACGGAAAACAATAATCCCGGATATTAGAACACGAAAACCATGAACAAGACTTTCAACCTGTTTTGCTGCTGTGCAGCCGCGGCGATGCTGGCCGCGGGCTGCGACGATTCCGAGCAGGCATACAACCCCGACATCCAATTTTCCAGGACGGGTGACGTCACGCTCATCGCCTCGATCGAGAACTGCACTACGCGAGCTTCGCTCGTCAACACCGGGGAGGCCCGCTGGCAGCGGGAAGACGCCGTTTCGGTCGTCTGCACCGACGGCTCGGCCGTGAAATTCGCCCTCGACGGCACGGGCGGAACCCGCCGGGCGTTCTTCGCGGGAACGATCCCCGACGGCAAGGAGATGGGCGGCTATGCACTCCACCCCGCCTCGGCCACCCTCTCCGGAAGCACGCTCAAAGCCGTTCTGCCGGACGCGATAACCCCCTCGGCGACCGGGAGCTGCTCGGTGATGGCCGCCGAAATCGGCAACTCCTGCGAAATCACGTTCAGGCAACTGATGTCCTATTTCACCGTACAGATCGGCAACGTCAGCACCGAAGCGGCGACGATCGAACTGAAAGCCGACAATAACCTTTCCGGCGAAGTCTCCGCCACCCTCCCGGATGCGTTCAGTACGGGCATCGCGGCGCAGAAGGGGTCGAACGGCCTCGTCGTCACGCTTCCGGAAAAGCGCGAATCCACCGTAACGGTCTCCTTCGCCGTGCCCGTGGGCGAATACGGCAGCCTCACCGCCACCGCATACGACGCCTCCGGCAAAAACATCGGCGAGGCGGAGTGCCTCACCACGCCGATAAACGCCGAACTCGCGGACATGAGAACCATCAGCGCAACACTGCCCAAATATGCACCCCAGGAACCGATCGAAGGCACCGTCCTGGTGGCCGGCATCTACTGGGCGCTCGGAAACCTCCAGCACGTGGAGGGAAGCACGGACGAAGGGTTCCAAACCGACTGGCGGATCGCCCCCGAGCAGTGGGAGTACATCAACTGCGAAAACGCCTTAGCGTCGGGCAAGGCCGTCACCTTCAAACCGACGGACTACACGCAGTACGACCACTTCAACTGGGGCGGCATCGCCAATCCGTTCCTGTGTGCAGCCGAACATTCGGCGGTCGCCGCCGTCGGGACGGACATCTCCGGCCGGATGTACACCTCGCAGGACTGCACCGCCGCCACCACGGATTTCTCCGCCGCCAAATTCGGCGACCTCGCCTATTGGGCCTCCCAAGGGCAGTACCGCATGCCGACACCGGCCGAACTCCAAAAACTCATGGATGAGGCTTCCTCCCAATACGGCAGCTACAAAATCGCCGAAGGCAAGGTGATAACGGGCATCCTGTACACCGACCCGGCAGAGGGAGAATCGCCCTCGCACAACGATACGGAGGTGGAATTCTCGGCTGACGACATCGCCAAGGGACTCTTCCTGCCCAAAGGCGGAAGACGCTACAACAAAACGGACCTCACCGTCAACGTACAAGGCACCCAAGGCACCTATTGGGCGTCGGAATCCATGACCGGAGACGACGCTACGGAACCCTGTTATGGCACGGTTTTCCACATCAATTCCGCGAAAGCCACGTTCCCCTACTGGAACAAGGCGTTCGATGCAAAAGCCGGATTCATGATACGCCCCGTTTATATCAAAAAGTGATGAAAAAAGCACGGATATTCATTTTGCTGCTGCTCCCGGCGGTCGTCCTGACCGCCGGATGCGGCGGCGGAAAGGCCCGGGTCGGCAAACCCCTCCCGGCGTGGAGCGAAGGCTGTCTGGACATCCACGCCGTCAACACGGCCCGCGGGGAGTGCACCTTCCTCATCCTGCCCGACGGCACGACGCTCACGGTGGATGCGGGAGAGTTCAGCAGCGAACCGAAAAAGTACCGCAGCATGCCCCAAAAGCCGGACAGCCTCACGCGTCCGACCCGCACCTACGCCCGGTATATGCGGCATTTCATGCCGTACAAGGATTCGCTCGACTACTTCCTGCTGACCCATTTCCACATGGACCATCTCGGGCAGCTGGAACCGGAGTACGGCCGATCGGCCGGCGGGGACTACGTGCTGAGCGGCGTGACGGCCCTCTACGACGAGCTTCCGTTCCGGGAGATCGTCGACAGGGCCTATCCGGCCTACGACTCCCTCGCCTGCCTGGCGATGAGCACGGCGTCGCTGGCCAACTACCGCCGGTTCATCGGCCACGCCACGGAGCACAACGGCCTGAAAGCCGCCATGCTGCGCCTCGGGGAGAGCGGCCAGTTCCCGCTGCGGCGCCGTCCGGAGCGGTATCCCGACTTCCGCATCACGGGCATCTGCTCCAACGGCTGCGTGTGGGACGGCGAAAAAGTCGTGGACCACTACGGCGACGGCACGCTGAGGGAGAACGGGGCGTCGTGCGGCATCCTGCTGAACTACGGCGATTTCGACTACTTCACCGCAGGCGACGCCGGCGGAAACACCCGCGTGGAATATCCGTGTGCACGCTCCATCGGGCGCCCCGTCGAAGCGATGAAGTCGCACCACCACCTTTCGCCCCACACGATGCAGGACGACATGCTGGCGGTGCTCCAACCGGATGTCATCGTGACGCAGAGTTTCTATATCCGTGACATCCAGCCCGACCAGGGGATCATCCGCCGAATCTCGGAAAGCAAAATCCCCGGAGCCAAGAGAATGTATTTCACCAACATCGACCGTTCGCTGACCGACGCCGATCCGCAGCTCTATGCCCGCAGCGCCGGGATCGGGGGACACATCGTCATCCGGGTCTCCCCGGGCGGAAAGGAGTATTGCGTCTACATGCTCGACGACAGCGACACGACCTACACCGTAAAACAGGCCGACGGCCCGTTCCGTTGCAAACCCCAACCCCAAAACACCGAAAAACATGAATAAGACCATCATCATCTTCTGCGCGCTCGCCGCCATCGCTTCCGCAGCATGCAGCGAGGAGCGAACAAAAATGCCCTGGGAGGACGACCTGAACAATAAGGTACCGCCTCAGGAAACCGAGACTCCCGAAGCAAAGGTCGGCGAGCCCCTTCCGCTATGGACCGACGGATGTCTCGACATCCATTTCATCAACAGCGGCCGCGGAGAGTGCGCGTTCTACATTCTCCCCGACGGCACGACGCTGCTGGTCGACGCCGGCGAGATCGTCGTGACGGACGGCACGGGAGTGCCGCAGAAGCCCGACGCATCGACCCGTCCCTACATCGTGGATGCGAAATACATCCGCCATTTCCTGCCGCAGGGCAGTTCGGCCGTCGACTGGTGCGCGCCGTCGCATTTCCATATAGACCACATCGGCAGCATAGACGCCGCCGCGGAAACCTCGCCCAACGGCTACCGGCTCACCGGGCTCATGGCCCTCTACGGCGAGATTCCGTTCAGCCGGGTGCTGGACCGCGGTTACCCGAACTACGGAGACGATCCGGACATCCCCGAGATGGACGGCCAGACCTCCGGCGACTGGGTGGCATTCGTCAAATGGGCCGTGGCGAACAAAGGCATGAAGGCCGACCGGTTCCGCGCGGGCGAAGAGCAGATCACGCTGCTGAAAGACAAGGACAAGTATCCCGATTTCCGGATCTTCAACATCATCGCCAACGGCTACGCCTGGAACCTCGACTCCGCCACCGGACAGGGAACCCTCGTCAACGCCAATGCGGGCAAAGGCAATCCGGCCTGCTGCGGGTTCCACCTCAGCTACGGGAAGTTCGACTACATCGCCTGCGGCGACCTCACCTCGGGACCGCAGAACCGGATGGCCTACTATTACCGCGATTTCATCTCCAAAGGCGGCCTCGAAGTGTTCAAGGCGCACCACCACCTGAGCAACAACGCCTGGGGCAGCCAGATGCAGAACTGCGAATTCTCGCCCCGGGTAATCATCAACCAGAGCTTCTACAAAAAGCAGCCGGACATCCCCCTGCTGACCGCCATCGTCAACGGCAGCTTCGCCACCCACCCCTACAGCTGGACCAAGGATATTTTCAGCACCAACGTACACCCGGAGTCGCTGGCCGAGAATGCGGCGCTTTACAAGAACGTCGCCGGGTACAACGGCCACATTGTCGTAAGGGTCGCCCCGGGCGGTGCGGAATACTATGTCTACATGCTCGACGACACCGATTTCGACTACAAGGTGACATCCATCCACGGTCCGTACAGTTCAAAATAACGGCGCCATGTCGAAAAACAGGCTGTTGACATTGCTCCTGCTGCCGTGGATTGCGGCGGGATGCACCGGAACCGAGGAAGACGCCGTCCGGCATTTCATCGCCCACCGGGGCGCGACCATGCGCTGCACCCTCGCGGGAGAAAACTCCCGCGAGGCTGTCCGGCTGGCTGCGCGCGCCGGGTTCGACTGCATCGAAACCGACGTGCGCTGGACCTCCGACAGCGTGCTCGTAGCCGTACACGACGCCACCCTGGCCCGCACGTTCACCTATAACGACGGCCGCCCCGTACCCAAAGAAACCGCCGTTTCGGATGTCAGCTATGCGGAACTCCGCGACAGCTTTCTTCTCAAAGCCGCCCGGCCCGAATACCGAACCCGGGTGCTCACCCTCGAAGAGTTCTGCACCGAGTGCCGCGACTGCGGCCTGCGCACGTTCATCGAACCGAAGAAAGTCACTCCGGAGTGGGTCTATCCACAGTTGATAGCCATCGCCGACCGGGTATTCGGACGCGGCAACTACGTCGTCACCTCGAACAACGACGCCAACGACCGCATCCGCCTCGAAATGGGCATCCGGGACATCCCGCTCATGGGTATTCTCTACCAGAGCACCTACGAACACATCGCATCGCTCGGGAACACCATCATGGCCGTAAGCGCCGCCCGGTTCGGGGAAGAGGCTTATTTCGCCCACGTGTCGCGCGCCAAAGCCGACGGATTCGAAACCGAGTCCCATGCCGACGATTTCGGGCATTTCGACCGGATCAACCATGCCGACATCGACTACGTGTCGACCGACCTGCTCGCCCCGGACTATACGGGCCAGGGTGAAACGGTCTACCGGTCGAGGGGCCGGGACGTGGCAAAAATCGCCGCAGAAAGCGCGGCATCGGGAAAAATGGAGTTCGGCGCAATCTACCTCGACCTGGAATGGTGCGGATCAGCCACAGTCACACTCGCCGGCCAGACCTTCACACTGCCGGAGACGGAATCCCCGCGCCGCGCCCGCCACCAACTGCTGGTCTTCGACGCCATCCCCGTATTCGGGATCGCCTCCCCGTCGGAAGACTTCCGGATAAAGCGCATTTCACTCCGCATCGTCCGGTTCTGACTGGTTTCCGGCCTGCCTCCGCTTTTTCACCACCGGCCATCCGAACACTTACAAAGAAAATGACAAATGATTAATCATTTGTCATTTTCTTTTGAGCCGGACGGCAGCGGAAACGTCAGATGCCTCCGAAATCAGGAAAAGCGGACCGTCAAACTCTATTCGTGCGGGTGCCGCAGCCGCCACCGTCCGACGAGGGTTTCGCCTTTGAAGTAGATGACCAGCGAACTGACGATAACCGCCATACCTGCCACGGTGCTGAAATGGGGATATTCGCCGGGCAGCATGATCCAGCTCAGGACAGCCCCCAGCACGGGATTTATCAGACGGCACATGTTGATGTCGCTGACCTTCGTGCCCTCGGTGCGCAGGGCCATAAACCAAAAGCTGAACGCAAAGACCGAGATGAAGACCAGCACCCCGAGGCTTCCGTAGAAGCCCGCAGGCTTGGCCCAGAAGGGCGCGAATCCTTCGGTGGCGATACCCACCCCGTAGATCAGCAGACCGCCGAAGAACATCTGCACGGCATTGAGGAAAATCGGGTCGACCTTGCCCTTGTCCTCGGAAACCGAAATCGCAGAGTAGCCCTGAAAGACGATGCTCGCCAGCAGCAGCACGATGCCCCCGATGCCGCGCCAGTCGAGCGGCGAGCCGTCGCTGCCCGTGCCGACGATCAGCAACAGTCCCGCCAGGCTGACCAGCAGGCTCACGACCTTGTAGCGGTTCAGCCGGTCGTCGCTGGCCAGCAGGTGCGCCAGCAGGACGTTTATCAGCGGCGTAAGGCCCATGACGATCGAGCTGATGGCCCCGCTGACAAAGTCCACGCCGAAATAAAAGGCCGTGTATCCCAGGAACATATTGACCAGAATGAGGTTGCCGAACAGCCGTTTGTGCCGCACGATTTCGCGCCACATGCCGCCGTGCCACGTATAGGCGAAGAGGATGATGCCGACAACGGTAAAGCGCAGTCCGGCAAAATTCATCGGCGTAAAATCGTAGCTGAGTCCCTGTTTGATGAACGGATTGACGATGGCCCACAGCACCGAGGCCAATATCGCATAGAGAATACCCTTTTTCATAGCGTGCAAATTTCGGTCGCGAAGGTAGTGAAAACCGCCAGATAAAACAATAGTCCGCAAAAAGGGGTATCCCGTCACCGGCATACCCCTCTCCAACCTAACTATACAATCAATTCCATCCGGGATTATTCGTACCGATTGCCTTGTTGACCGACATCTCCAATTCCGGAATCGGCATCAGCAGGTGTTTCTGGTCCACGTTGCGGAACGGACGGGCCATCATCTCGGGGCCCGAAGGATTGCTGTTCATCGGGAATCCCGAGCCCGACTGGGTGAAAATCGGGTTATCGATCGATTTCCCCGTCCCCTCGTCGATCACTTTCAGCGGAATGGCGGCCAGCTCTTCACCGATCTCGTGCATCCGCTCGAGGAAGATTCCCCAGCGCATCAGGTCGAGACGGCGGTGCGACTCGAACGCCAGTTCCCGGGCGCGTTCGGCCTGGATATATTCCAGAAACTCGGCCTGCGACATGGCCTTCATGTCCACTTCGGCAAGCGGCGTCAGCGGATCGAATCCGAAGGCACGGCGGCGCACCTGATTGACGGCTTCGAGCGATTCGGGCGTCGAACCGTTGTTCACCATATTGTCGGCCTCGGCGAACATCAGCAGCACGTCGGAATAACGCAGCAGCGGGTAGTTGGTCGAATTGCCCCACGAATAGACCGGAAGGTTGATCTCGTATTCACGGCGAAACTTGCCCGGCCAGCGGAAACGGAACGGTTCGTTGTAGGGAATCTGTTCCAGGACAGCCTCGTTCTTATACATATAGGGCATGATCGTCCAGTCGCGCCGCAGGTCGCCGTCGTCATAGGAGTCGTAAAGCTGCGGCGTGACGTAAAAGACACCCCGGCCGCGGGCGATCGACTTTTTGGTCTTTTCGTCCACGCAGTAATCCTGCTTCGAATACATCGGCGTATAGTAGGCCACGAACTGTCCCGTCTCCTTCATCTCGGTGGACTCCACGTTGCCGTAGCACTCCACCTCGAAGATCGACTCTTTGATATCGTACTCGTCCTGCATCAGTTTGATGAAAACGTCGCTGTAATCGGGATTGAGTGCGCAGACTCCCTCTTCCATCAGACTCCAGGCCCACTTGCGGGCTTCGGCATAGTATTCCGGTTCGTCGAGACGCCCGGCAGCGTTCAGGCAGACGCGGGCGAGGATACCCTTGACGGCCTGCTTGCTCACACGCCCTCCGAACCCGAGCGTGCGAATGTCGGCCACCATGTCGCAGGCATCGGCCATATCGGCGATCACCCTCCGGTAAACCTCCGCCGAAGCCGTGCGCGGCTTATGCACGTCCTCCGCCGACTTGGTGGATTCCAACCGCAGGGGAACATCGCCCCAGTAAGCCGTCAACAGGAAATGGTAGTAGGCCCGCAGGAAAAGCGCCTCGCCCTTGATCCGGCGGATCACCTCCGCATCACACGATGCGTTGTCAGCGTTTTCCAGCAGTACGTTGGCATTGTCGATCCCCTTGTAGAGCTCCTGCCACACCATTTTAATACTGTTGTTGCCGGCGTCGTAATTGTAATAATAGGGGACGAGCTTGGGCGTGGACTCCTTCGAAAAACATTCGTCGCTTCCCTGCGAGAATTCCACGCTCAGATAGACGCTGTAACAATCGCGCAGCGGGTCGTAGACCGAAGCCAGCGACGCTTCAAGTTCCTTCTGGTTCTTATACCAGGTCGAAGGCGAGGTGAAATCCTCCGGCAGGGTGTCGAGACACGCCGTGAAGGCGAAGGCGGCCAGGACCAATATCGATAATCGTTTCATAAGCGGCTTGCAATTCATCAGGTTAGACATTAGAACGAAAGGTTGAGTCCCACGGTGTAGGTCCGGCTGCGCGGGTAGGAGAGGTAATCGAATCCGGGCGTAAGCGGCGAATTGAAGATCGCCACCTCGGGGTCGTAACCCGAATAAGCAGTCCATGTGTACAAGTTCTGAGCCGCGAAATAGATGCGGAGGGTCGAAATACGCAGCTTGGTCAACAGGTGTCTGGGCAGCGTATAGCCGATCTGCACGGTTTTCAGGCGCAGGTAGGAGCCGTCTTCGAGCGTCTTGTCCGAATAGTAGGCCACCTTCTGTCCGCCCGGCACGTAGTTGTTCGAATTGGGATTCTCGGGCGACCAGCGGTCTTCATACGATGCGAACTGGTTCAGGCCGTAACGGTAGGTTCCCTCGAAAAGAATGCGGTTGGCATTCATGATCTTGTTGCCGCCGCTGAACTGGAAAAAGACGTTCAGGTCGAAATTCTTCCAGGTGAAACTGTTCGAGAAACCGCCGATGTATTTGGGATTGGGATCGCCCAGCACGCGGCGGTCTTCGCTGCCGACGTGTTTGTCGTCGTCGAAATCCTTGAAGCGGATGTATCCCGGACGGATCTGGTTGCGGGCCATGCCGTTGTCGGGCACGTCGTCACGCAGCACATACTGACGGCTCTCGTGCGGAATCGAAGGATCGCTGTCGTTCTGCCACGTGAAATCGCTGATCTGGTAGAGCCCGTCGTAGACCATGCCCACGAACATCGTGATAGGACGCCCCACGCGCGTTTCATAGAGCGGAACGCTCTGGTAATCCGAATTCCAGTTGATGAACGAATCCATGCTCTGTTCGCCGTCGGCCAGTCCGAGCACCTTGGAGCGGTTGAACGAGATATTGAAGTTCGTCGACCACATGAAATTCTTGGTCTGGACGTTGACCGTGTTGAGCGTCAGCTCGAAACCGGAGTTGCGCACGGCACCGACATTCATCATCGCCCGCTGGTACCCCGACGAAAGCGGCAGGTTGGCGTTGAGCAACAGGTCGTAGGTCTTCTTGTGGTAGTAGTCCATCGTCAAACCGATGCGCTGGCCGAAGAATCCCAGGTCGAGGCCGATATCCGCAGCTTTCGTGCTTTCCCATTTGAGGTTGTAGTTGCCCAGCGTTTGGAGCTGTGCACCCTGTACCAATTGGTTGTTCCAGGAATAGCCGTCGACGTTCGAAAGGTTCAGCTGCGACATGTAGGCGAAGTCGCCTACGCGGTTGTTGCCCGTCAGACCGTAGCTGGCGCGAATCTTGGCATCGGAAATCACCTTGCTGTCCTTCAGAAAATTCTCCTGCGAGATGCGGTAGGAGACCGATGCCGAGGGGAAGTAGCCCCACTTGTTCCCCGCCGGGAATTTCGATGAACCGTCGGCGCGGAACGAGACCGTGAGGTAATACTTGTGGCCGAAGTCGTAGTTCACGCGGGCCAGTCCCGAAACCATGCGGTTGATCGACTTCGAGGAGTTGAGCGGCTGCGCCACGCCTTCGTCGAGGCCCGAGATGCCGAGACTCTCGCGGGGAACGTCCCACGCTGTGCCGCGGAAACTCGAGAATTTGTACTCCTGCATGGTAACACCCGCCACGACGTTCAGGTGGTGGCGCTTGTTGAACGTACGGTCGAAGGTCAGCGTGTTCTCGTTGAGCAGCGATTGCCGCACCTCGTACTGCGCATAACCGTTCACGCCCTTGATCACCCCCGCGATCTTTTGCGAATAAGGGTGCTTGCTGTTGAAGAAGTCCTCCAGAATGGCCGTATTGCGGTTGATACCGCCCGTGACACGCAGTTTGAGATACTTTCCGAAACGGTATTCGCCGTAGACATTGGCCACGAAATTACTCTGCCCGTAGTTCTTCTCCTCGTTGTTCAAATAGAGCATCGGGTTGTAACGGTTGCCCCAGGTGGTCATCTCGACGATCTCGGTATCCTCGTCGGCATTGAGCAGGTCGTCGATGCTGCCGCCCGTGACCGGACGATAGCCCCACATATTGTACATCAGCGTCAGCGACGCTTCGGCGTTGCTCGACGGCATACGCACCGACGTTCCGTATTGGTTCGTCCAGGAATAACTGGTGTTGAACCCCACTTTGAAGTTCTTCGAAGCGTCGACATCCAGCCGCAGGCGGCCCGACACCCGGTCGTAGCCCGACTGGCGGACGACCCCCTCCTGCCCCATGTAGTTGAGCGAGGCGGCATATTTCACGGCTTTCGAGCCGCCCGTGAGCGAAACCGTATGGTTGTGCATCGGCGCTACCTGCAACACGCGCTCCTGCCAGTCTACATACTGCACGTGACGGTAATACTCGGGCGTACGGGTGTCCAGCCCGTCGGAATTGGGTTTCAGGTAACTTTTACGGCCCTGATAGGGGTCGATTTCGAGCTGCAGCTTTACGAATTCATAGGGATTCATCAGGTCCATGCGGTTGGTGGTGTTCTGCAGGCCGAACGAGCCCTCGTAGCTCACCTGCGTACGTCCGGCGTGGCCGCTGCGCGTGGTGATCATGATTACGCCGTTCGCACCCCGGGCGCCGTAGATCGCCGTGGCCGAGGCATCTTTCAGCACGTCGATCGACACGATGTCGGAGGGGTTCAGCGACGAGGCGTTGAAACTTTCGAGCGGAAATCCGTCAACCACGTAAAGCGGCGAACTGTCCTGCGTCAGCGAGTTCTGACCGCGAACGATGATGTTGACCGACGAACCGGGTTCACCCTCGCTCGAGGTGACCTGCACGCCGGCGACACGTCCCGCAAGCGCCTCGTCGAACGAGCGCACGGGGGCTTTCTGCATCTCCTCGGTGTTGACCGAAGCGACTGAGCCGGTCAGATCGACGCGGCGCACATAGCCGTAGCCGACGACGACTACCTCGTCGATCTCGCTGGTATCCTCAGCGAGCGACACGTCGAGTACGGTACGCTTGCCGACGCGCAACTCCTGTGAAACGTATCCCAGCATGGAGAAAACCAGGTCGGTGTTATCGTTTTTGATCCGGATCGTGTATTCGCCTTTGGCGTTCGTCGTCGTTCCGCGCTGCGATCCCTTTTCGAGGATCGTGACGCCGACCAGCGGCGCGCCCGAAGCGTCCTTGACATGGCCGGTCACCTGCCGGCCTTGCTGGGCATAGGCCCCGAAGCTCCAGCATGCCGCCACGAGCCACAGACACAAGGTCCGTGCGACCGTCACACACAGAGCGCCCCTTCGGGAGGAGCCGGCCCGATGAAGTAAGAAGTTCTTCATATTCGTTGGGTTATAGGTTTAAGTTTCAAGTTTTATCTGGTAAATCCTTGCAGCACATACGGGTTGCGGTGAAGGCGGTCGATAAAGATTCCGTCGAGCAGCATCGCTTCGTCGACCGGTTCGACTCCGATCCGGTGAACCCCTTCCGACAGATGCAGGCGCACGCCGCGCCGCGCCTGATTGCGCAGGACGTTGACTTTCCACGGCTCCTCGCCGAACGTTTCGCGGATGTCGAACAGGCCCCGGTCCTCGCCGTCCACCGTCAGGCGGAAACGCAGCGTTTTCGCGGCGGCGGGATGCTGGGGGAGGAAACAGGCCACGATGTCGGCCTTGCCTGCCGTATCGTTCCGCAGCAGGTACTCGGCACGGCACCCTTTCGCCAGCCTCACGGCACGGCCGCTCTGTCCGAGTCCGTCGATCCCAGCGACCGATCCCCGGGCATACACGTATCCAGAGCCAGCCACGGAGGCGACACCGTCGGTCATTGCGGCTCCCGGCTCTTTGCGGTCATCCGCACACCGGACCCGGAACACGTACCGGCGTCCGTCGGCCAGCACCGAGCAAACACGCTCCTCCGTCCGCCGGCAGCGGGAAAAATCGGCCCGAAAGACGATCCGCCGATGCAACGGCATGCACCCGCGCACTTCGGCCTTCAACCACACGGGGAGGGATTCGACCCGCACGTCAGAAGCGGAAAAGAGGTTGACCGCCACCGTATTCGCCGTCGAGCGTACGAAACAAGGGAGTTCCGTCGTATCGGCTCCGATGCACTTTCCGGCTCCGTCAGCCCACAGCACGGGAGCACGCTGCACCCGCGGCATCTCCCCGAAAGCCGGGGCCGCGAAAACGGGCAGGCTGCGGGGCGACATGGACATCATCTCCCGCCACTTGCCGCCGGCAGTCTCACGGTTGTAACGGTCGGTCAGCAGGCGGATCGAGTCGTAGGCCTGCCGGGAAGCCGCGGCGTATTCCCCGGCGGCGACAAGCCCTTCGGCGGCATACCGGCGCGCATGCTGGGCGAAAAGCCATTTCTTATTCATCAGCGCAGCCCCCTCCACGGGATACCGCACCAGTTCGAACCAGGCGTCGCGGCGGTCGGCGGGAAGCATCGCTTCGAGCCGCCGGGCCTCATGCTGCAACCGTTCGTAAGCCGCCACACGGTCGAAAGCCTCCGCGGAGAATGAACCGTATTCGGTATCCGCCACAGGCGTGATGCCTCCCCGGACACCCGGCTGCTGGATGCGGCTCCAGCCCATGTGTTCGGGCTTGCGTTCCGCGGCCAGCCGGTAATGCTCGCGCATCAGGGCCGCGGCGCGCGGCGCAACGTCCGGCCCGAACTCCCGTTCCAACCAGCGCAACTGGTGTTCGCCGACCTTTTCAGGTGCGACGGCATCCGCATTCCACGCCATATCGAGAAACAGTTCCGTATGGTATTCGGCGGGTTTCAGGTCCCCGACATTGAGAATCCAGATTTTCCGGGCGCCACAGTCCCACGCGCGCCGCATCTCGGCGGCCATCAACGCGGGCTGCGACGTCGCCAGCCAGAGGTAGTCGTGCGGCTTACCGTAATAGGAGACGTGGTAATAGACTCCCGCCCCGCCGCTCCGGGCCTGCTCGGCAGCATTCGACAGCCGGGTGATGTATCCGTAATTGTCGTCGCACCACATCAGGGTCACGTCTTCGGGAAGTTCCACGCCGTTGTCATAGATGTCGAGCACCTCTTTGTAGGGCACAAAGGTCTGCGGAATAGCGTCGACCGGACGGTGCAGTTCCGTGGAGAGCATCTGCCGCTGGGCGCGGATCACCCCGTTGGTCAGCGCGGTCTGCTCGTCGAGCGTCACGGCCCCGGCCATCTCGCCGTCGTGGATGCCGCGCATGCCCAGCGTGAAGATATTCTCGTCGCCGGCGACTTCGAGCACCCGCTCGCGCCAGTAGCGCAGCACCCCCGCACGGTTCGTGACGAAATTGTAGGCTCCGTAACGCGCCTCGTCCCACTCGCCGACGTTGTTGCGCATCATCGGCTCGCAATGCGACGTGCCCACGACGATCCCGTAGCGTTCGGCGGTCTCACGGTTGCCCGGGACCTTATAAAAGGCCACGGTCGAAGCGTGCATCGCCGGCCAGAGCGTATTGGCCCGCAGGCGCAGCAGCAGTTCGAAAATCCGGGAATAGGTCTTCGGACCGAGCTCCCCGGCCACATCGCTGCTTTCGTAGCGTGTGCCCCACGGGTCGAGCCCCCAGTCCTCGTCGTTGAGGAAGATGCCCCGGTACTGCACCGACGGGGCTTCCGTGCGGTCGTACCCCGCCGCGAGCGTCACCGTCCGGGCCTGGCGCGGCGCCACGTCGGCCCACCACTCCCAGGGAGAGACGCCCAGCAGGCGCGAAAGTTCCAGTACGCCATAGGCCGTGCCCCGCGGATCGCTGCCCACGACGAACAGCGCACGCTCCCCGTTCCGGGACGCCTCGCAGATGCGGAACGCCTCCCACCGCCCCTCGACGGCCTCCGCCGACACGCCCCAGGCGCGCAGCAGCGGATCGAGCCGCTCCCGCTCGGAGAGCGATCCCACGACGACGACCGCGTTTCCCGGGGCATCGCAGCGTGCGGGCGCTTCGCCGGCCACGCGCTCTGCATCGGCGGCATAGATCGTCAGCGCGGTCTCCACGACCTGCTCCCCACCGATATAACACACCGGTGCAGGACGGCCCTCGCGGACCAACGGGAATCCCCCGCGCGCCGCCGAAACCGAGGGCGCGACGCCGAGCATCCAAAACAACAGTATTCCGATTCGCAGCATCGTTTTACATTATTTCGCTTCGCGTACGCAACGCACGATATAAGCATAATTTCCCGAACCCATTTTAGTCGTGCGGCCCGCGCTCGAAACTTTGACGCTCGGGTTGGAACTGCGGTTGACCAGCATGCGCCACGCCTGCGGCTGCGCATTGGCGCGCGTCTCGCACGACCACGGGCGAATCTCCGGATTCGTGCGCGTGGCGCCGAAGATCTCGCAGTCGCTCCGGCCGCCGTCGCGCATATTCCAGTAGAAGTAATCGGGACCGGTGGGATCGGCAGATTTGTTGCACGTCCAGTTTTCCTGTTCCGCGATACGCTTCATCTGGACCTCGGTCGGCGCGTTCCAGCCCTCGGGACAGGGATTGACGGGAGCCGTCTGGTTTTTCGACGTACTGTTCTGTTCCAGCGTCAGGCCGGGATCGAACACGTCGTTCCACGTTGCGTTCGGATCGACGGGGATATTCACGCCCGCAACGTCGATACCGCACACGAGCGGATAGTAATAACCGCCCGGAGCCCCCGTTTCGGGCAGCGCGCCCATCGGAACTTCCAGTCCCGGCTGGTAAACGGTGACCTGCACCGTCTGATCGGGTTTATCCGACACGGCGACCGCAAAGAGAGCCTCGTTCGGGAAGAACGTGACATTGGCCGGAGCGGTGAAAGAGAGCGAGGTCGGCTTCTCCGCAGGCGAGAGTACCGGCGTGAAGACCTCCGAGCCGCTGACCCAAGTCACCGACACGGAACCTGTGCCCGGATTGGCGATCGTACCCGTGTAGGTCGGAGTGCCGTCGTCGCCCACCGTATATTTGTAGATACCGCCGCCCACGTCCTTGCCCGGGCTGACGGAGAAATAGTTCGAGATCTGGAGCAGCGAAAGGTAGATCATCTCCCCGCCGTAGGTCACGCACACCTTGTCTTCGAGGTTGACCATGCCGGTATTCTCGCCGATCGACACGGTGAACGTGTTCGCGGCTTCGTCGGCTTCGAGCACAAAGCCCTGCTGGCCGTCGAGCAGGCGGGCCGTCCAGCCGCCCGAAGCGCCCGCCGTCACCACTTCGTAGGTGCGCGATATGGCGCCGTAGACATTCCGGGGCCAGTCGTTGGTCGTGGATTTCACGGTGAAGGTCCGTTCGCTGCCGATGATCTTTTCATCGTCATTGCACGACACGGCGACCAGGCCGGTAAGGATCAATAGCAGAATTTTTTTCATATGGTTTTTCATTTGGTTGGTCTTTTCGGTCCGCGGAACCTTATCGTCCCGCAATGCAAGTTAGGTATTTGCCCCCAGGGGCTCTTATTCGCCCGATTCAAAACATTAATAGAATCGTTCAAACCATCCTGCCGCCGGTCATCGCATCCGAGCCACTCGGCACCGGAGTGTTCACCCAGCCGGAAACGCCAGTCGAAATTCAGCAGTTCGGAGCGGCGCTCCCCGCCCCGGGCCATCGGCAAGGCCAGCAACAGACCCAGCAAAAGCAGTCCTAACCGTCTCACAGCGTATAGGTTTTACCGTCGACAGTCACCGTTCCGGCCTGTTCATCGTAAGTCACGACCGGAGCCGCAGCGGGCAGCGCGGCCCAGCTGACGGCCGTCACCTGTTTCAGCGACGAAGCGTCGGCCGCCACGGTCACCAACGGACGGTTCTCGCCCGAAGAGGTGCTGCGCTCCTCGACGAACTGGGTGCCGAGCGTCAGCACGGAGCGGGCAGGGGTCAGGTTCTCGATACGGACCGAGTTGCGGGGCGTAGTCGCCTCGACGACGGCATCGGAACTCTGCACGGGTTTCCGCTCGGGGAAAAAGCGCAGTTCGATACGGCCCGGAGAGGCCAGCTCCACGTCGTCGCAGACGACCGCCACGCCCGCCTCTTTGATCCACACGAGTTTGCGGACGAAGCGTTTCACGCCCGCATTGTCGAGATAGGCGGCCGAAGCGTCGCCCGTCATGCGGTCGATGCCCCCGGAGGAGGTCGCCTCCACGATTTTCGCATCGCGCGAAAGCGTCAGCGGCCACGGCGTAAACCACGTGCGGACCTCGCCCCACTGCCCCATATCATTCGCCAGCAAGGTATTGTGGTATTTGGTCACACGCTTGACATAGCCGTTGTTGCGCAGGATGTATTCACCGTTGGCATAGATCACGAAATGGTTGGCGTCGGGATGGATATGCCCCATATCGCCTGAAACGTAGGAACCTTCGGGCTGCTGTCCGGCGAAGGTGCCCAGCGGCGCGCCGCAACGGAAGACTACCATCGCTTCGTCGCCGTTCCAGTCGGTGCGGGAAGCTACGAGACCCATGTTCTCGAAATGGCGGAAAGTCGGGGTCGAAGGCAGCAACACGGACGAAACCGAGGTGTCGTACCAGATCAGGTTCAGCCACGAGGAGGTCGCATTGTAATGCACGGCCTTTCCGGCGAAATACTGCGCCCGGGCATCGTGGTTCAACCCGGCCAGCCGGCGGTAAAGATGTTCGGGACCGTACCACGAATAGCGCGGAGCGTCGGCCCAGTCGACGATGCTGCTCTCGGCGGTGCAGCGGTCGGCGGGAAGGGTCATGTACATCGCATAGGCAGCAGTGTTATCCCACCAAGTGCTGTTTTTGTAAAAATCGTTGCCCACCCCGCGCGAGAGGTCGAAAGCCATCATCAGGAACTCCATGCCGTACTGCCAGTAACCGGGGCCCTCCTGGCTGGCGCCATCGGGCGACAGCAGCCGCGAGGTCTTGCCCAACACCTCCTGCGTGAAGTCGATCCACTTCTGTGCCTCGGGCGTATCGTTGCGCAGCACGAGGGCCGCGGCGAGCATGCCGCAGGTATTGATCCACGTATGGTTTTGGATATAAGCCTTATCCAGCGTCTTATAGGCCGCATACTGCCGCTCGGTCCGGGCAATCAGCGTATGGCGCAGCGTGGCGAGGGTGGCTTCGCTCAGGTAATTCTGCCCGTAATCGTAGAGCATTGCCAGTCCCAGCAGTTGATGACCGTAGGGAAGTCCATACTCCGCACCGTCGGGCGTGTCGTCCATGCCCCACGTAGGATAGGCACATGCGGCGAGCGCCCAGCGTTCGGCTCCCTCGAAATAGCTTTTGTCCCCGGTCAGGTAACCCGCCACGGCAAGCGCCGAGATGGTATTACCCACATCGCGCTGCCAAAGCTGTTCGCCGGCATCATTCTTATAGGCCGGCGGGTCCCGGCGGACCTTGGCGTCGGCAACGGCCTTGAAGCGGGTCCACTGGGCCAGGTGGGTCGAGCTGATCGCCGTTTTCAGCTGCTCGCCTTCCCAGTAGTTGAAGAAGAGCATCGGATGCCAGACCTTATCGGTCGGCTCGGGCCGGGGATAATCGAAATGCGGTTCGTCCGCCGAACAGGCGTTCAGCAGCAACAGAACGGGGGCCGTCACACGGCACATTTTGCATAAAAGGTTCATGGTAGTCGGAGGTTTTAATTCATCGGAATCGAAAAAGGGAAAGCCGCTTCGCAACAACAGCAGCACGACCGGCAGGAGATACGGCCGCCGGATCATTTCTCCCCGAAGAACCGGCGCAGCATCCAGGCATCGGCCAGACGGTTCTGCCGCTCGCTGCGACGGTGACCGTTGCGCAGTTCGAGCACCAGTTCCTTGGGTGCGTCCACCACGTTATAGGCCGAATACATCGAGGTAATGGGACACGACAGGTCGTTGTAACCCCACGAGAAGAAGCCCGGCACACGGATCAGCCGCGCGAAATTCGCCGCGTCGTAGTAACGCGAATTGAGAATGCGCTCCGCCGTGCGGAAATAGGTGCGCGTGCGGTCAAACATGTGGGGCCAGCCGCCGGCACGGTCGTAAAGGTAACCCATGTGGTCGCACAAAGCGGGATAGAAGCAAACGAAGTATTTCACACGCGGATCGAGGGCCGTGGTGACGATCGACAGTCCCCCGCCCTGGCTGCCGCCCGAGACCATCAGGCGTTCGCCGTCGAATTCAGGACGGGTGAAAAGGTAGTCTATGGCCCGGATACAGCCCATGAACACCCGCTTGTAGTAATATTGGTCGCGGTTGTCGAGGTTGACGAACTGGTAATTGTACAAGGCGCCGTTTTTCAGGATGTCGTAATTCTCGTCGGGCATGTCGAGCGGAATGCCGTGGATGCCGAGGGTCATCGTGATCACCCCCTTCTCGGCCATGTAGGTCGACGGCTTGGTCTTGGCAACTCCTGCACCGGGAACATAGAGCACGGCCGGATGCGGTCCTTTCGACTTGGGAACCGAAACATAGCCGTACACGTAGTTATCCTTGCGGAAACTTTGCAGACGCACGTAGTAAACGTCGACCTTGTCCGTACACCACTGTTCGGCACGCTCGACGCGGGGGTCCATCGGAATTTCGGCATTCTCGGCCTTGGCCCGCTCCCAAAATGCCGCGAAATCCTCGGGCATGTCGGTCATCGGACGCAGTTTCTCGGGTTCGAAAGCCGCCTGTGCCAGGTCATTGGCCACAGCGGCGCCCTTCTCGTCGAGCAGGAAAACCCGGCAGGTCAGGAATCCCGGGCACGGCATGCCTGCGGTACGGACCCGGAGGCGGCCGTCGGGCAGCGTCGCCCGATGCGTCTCATGGGCGGGCATCTTCTCCCGGGCGAACGTGTATTTCACCGACGCGTTTTTCAGCGGTTTGCCGTCCACTCGGACCACGATGTCGTAAGCGACGCTGTCGCCCGCCGAGTAGCGCCAGTCTTCGGTGCGGTCAGGTGTGATTTCGATACTGATTTTCCCTTTCGGGAAGGCCGAAGCCGCATGTAGAAGCAGCGACAGCCCGATTACGAGTAAAAGTCGTTTCATCGTTCGGGATTTATAAGTTCAGTTTCTCTTTCAGGCGCAGGATTTCCAACCCGGCGTCGAGCAGCAGGCCCGTGCCGTGGGTCTCGCCGTCGACCTTCGGACGGTTGTAGTAGAAAGGCATGTCGTTGCCGATGCCCGTACCCACACAGACGTCGCGCAGTTCCCCTTCCGGCGTGATCTTTTCGCGGCAAAGTCCCTCCCAGCCTTTCAGGGCCGCAGAGGCATAGCGGGCGTCGACCCACCCCTCGCACACGGCGTGCGCCAGGCAGTAGACAAAAATCGCCGAACAGGAGCTCTCCTCGTAGGAATCCTCCCGGTCGAGCAACTGACGCCACAGACCGGAAGCGGACTGGCGTTTCACCACGCCTGCGATCTGGCGTCCGAGCAACGCCTGCAACTGCCGCAAATCGCGGCCTCCGGCAGGCAGAACATCCATGAGCTGTACGGTAGCCAGCATCACCCAGCCGTTGCAACGGCCCCAATGCGCCCCGGCCGTACGTTCCAGATCGCCGTAATAGCCGTGATACAGCAGTTCCGTCGCCGGATTCCAAAGATAATGATGGAACCGTCCGACTTGCCGCACGGCATCGCGCAGCATCGCCCTGTCGGCGAAACACCCGCCGTAGCGCGACATGAACGACAGCCCCATATAGAGGTCGTCGGCCCAGAGCGTATGCTTATGGGGCCACGTGCGCACGAGCGTCCCGTCCGGAAAACGGGCCTGTACGCGGCGGATGTGCTCTGCGGCCCGTTCGATATAAGGCATATAGGCCTCCGTTTTGGCCGGACGCCGTGCAGCCAGCTCAATCATCGCGGCGCACTCCGCCCCGCAATGGTCCAGTTCGTTGAATTTGCGCAGGAAATGATAGGGTTCATGGTCTTCTCCCTGCGTGACGCCGAATTTCCGGTAAGCCGAAAGGGTACAATCAATCTGCCGTTCGACGAAATCGACGTACCCTGCCTCCCCGAAACGGTCGGCCATCCGCAGCATGGCCATATTGAGCACCCCGAGGCTGTAATGCCAGTCCATGTACTTGCAGGCGAAACGGACCCGCGTCCCGGCGGGAATATCGTCGGGCGAAGCGTAAAACCGTCCCGTGGCACGATCGGTGTAGCCCGTGCGGTAATCGGCGAGCACTTTATCGGCTACACGGCGCAACAGCGCTTCATCGTCCGAAGCGGCGCTCCGCGGGGGAAACAGCAAAACAGCGAAAAGCAGGCAGGCAAATAACAGAAGTCTCATGGCGGGTTGTGAATAGGTTCGGTTTTCGAAGACAAAGGAACATATTATCCACGGCTGCGGGTTAATCAAAATGTTCATTGATTTATTCCTGCGTTTCAAACCGCATGACGACCTCCTGAAAGATCATTATGCCCGAAGAGAACATCCCGATTTATATTGTATATTTGATGCATGAACCTCCCGACCCGCATAAAACACACTCTCGCCGGCATTCTGGGCCTGCTGGCATTGCTTGCAGCCCATGCAGGGCCTTCGGCCCGGAAACTCCGTTTCGACCACCTTTCGGTCACCGACGGACTCTCGCAGATGTCCGTGGTATCTGTCATCCAGGACGCCGACGGCTACCTCTGGTTCGGCACGCGCGACGGACTGAACCGTTACGACGGATACGATTTCCGCATCTTCCGCCACGAACTCCACGACACGACTTCGGTCAGCGACAGCTACATCCGCTGTATGGCCAACGACCGCGACGGCCGGCTCTGGGTAGGAACCACCAACGGACTGAACCGCTACGATCCCCGCACCGAACGATTCACTCACTATTACATCGACCGCGAACGACATACGGGCAACATCAACGAGATCAACGCCATCTGCGCCGACCCCGCAGGCGGCGTATGGCTGGGAACCTACGAGGGTCTCTATCACCTGGGCAGGGACGAGGCACAGGCGCGCCGCTTCGAAGAGGTCTCCCAACGCATTTACAGCCTGGCGAGTGACGGCACACAACTCTATATCGGCCACGACCGCGGGCTGGCGGTCCTTTCGCCCGACGGAGTGCTGCGCCACATCATCCGCGACGACCGCAACCGTGCGGTCAACCTCGTCTATCCCGATTCGCAGGGGCGTGTCCATTTCAGCTTCGCAAATACCGGGACCCTCGGGCTGCTGAACCCTGAAACGGGAGCACTGAGCGAACACACGATCATCGCCGGCGATCCGCACCGGCGCAACAACCTCATCCGCAGCATCGCCGAACAACCCGACGGGAAACTCGTACTGGGAACCTACGACGGCCTGCGCATTTACGACCCGCAGAGGGGGGGGGAGACCGAAAGCTACAACCAGACCCCGCAGGAGGGCGGAGGACTTTCGCATTACGCCGTTGAAACAGTCTACGTCGACCGCGCAGGCACCCTCTGGGCCGGCACCTATGCCGGCGGAGTCAACTACGCCCACGCACAGAACGCCCTGTTCAACTATTACGATCCCCGGCGCGGCAACCACCTGCCGGGCGTCCTGAGTGCCATCGTGGCCGAACCTTCGGGCGACGTACTCTGGATCGGGTCCGACGCGGGCGGCATACTGCGCTTCGACGTCCGCAGCGGAGAGTTCGCCTACTATCCCTGCACGACTGTCCCGGGCGAAATGTTCAAGGACAACAACGTCAAATCGCTGCTGCTGGACGGAAAAACGCTCTACGTGGGGCTTTACACGGGCCTGCTCTACACGTTCGACACCGCCGCCTGCCGCTGGACGGGAATGTGGCGGAATCCCGACCATTCGGCGATCTACTCGCTGGCCCGCACACGCGACACGCTGCTGCTGGGGACCTACTCGGCCCACGGGCTGAAATACCTCTCCCCCCGGGGCATCGAGGACCGCGACCTGATGTCGGACGACGGCCGTACGGTCAACATCAACCAGATTTCGGCGCTCTGCCCCTCCGACGACGGGCTTTGGATCGGAACCCGCAGCCGCGGCCTCTACCGCTACCGGCCTTCCGGCGAACTGACCCGCTACACCTCCGACGACGGGAATTCCATCTCGGGCAACCGCATCACGGCGATCTTCGCCGACAGCCGCAAACGCATCCTGATCGGCACTTCGGACGGGGGACTGAATGTCTTCGACCCCGAAACCGAACGGTTCACGATCGTCACCCACAACGAGGGACTGCACGACAACACGGTCTGCTCGGCGGTCGAAGACCGCAAAGGCCGCCTCTGGGTAATCACCCGCACCGGTATCTCGGAACTGGATGCCTCGAACCGCGTACTGCGCACCTACGACCATTCGGGCGGCATCCGGGTACAGGAGTTCTCGCCGGCATCGGCGTTCGTCACCGACGACAACACGATCTGGGTCGGCGGCGACAGCGGGCTGGTAAGCTTCAATCCCGACAACCTGCACGTCAACACCTACGCCCCGCCTGTGGTCATCACCTCCGTAGCGGTCAACAACCGCCCTCTGGGCGGCGAATTCGGACTTTCGACGGGCCGGACGCAGCTGCGCCTGAAACACGACGAGAACAACCTCACCTTCGCATTCAGCGCCCTCAACTACATCTACCCCGAACGCAACGCCTACTCCTACAAACTCGAAGGCGCCGACAACGAATGGCGGTCGGTCGGCTCGGTGCGCGAGGTCAACTACGCCAACCTGGCGCCGGGAAGCTATCTTTTCCGGGTGCGGGGTTCGAACAACGACGGCATCTGGAACGAATCGGACACCACGCTGGGGATCGAGATCGCCCCACCGGTCTGGCTCCGCTGGTGGGCGCTGACCTTCTACCTGCTGTTACTGGCGACGGTGGGCTGGCTTATCTTCCGCTACGCCCGCGAACGCCGCCGCCTGCGGCAGCACGTGATGCTCAAACAGAAGCACGAGGAGCTTTACAAGGCCCGCATCGAACTCTTCACGAACTTCGCGCACGAACTGCGGACGCCGCTGACGCTCATCCTTTCGCCGCTCGAAGAGATGCTCACGCCCGACAACCCGCAGGAAGTGACCCACGAATCGCTGATGATGATGTACGCCAATGCCAAGCGCATGATGCTGCTCATCAACCAACTGATGGACCTGCGGCGCAAGGAGGCTGGATCGATGACCCCCAAAGTGGCCGAGGGCGATTTCGCGGGCTTCGCCGAAGAGATTTTCATCGCCTTCAACCATCAGGCCCGCAACCACCGCATCGACTACCGGTTCGAAACCTCAGAACGCCCCCTGACGCTGTGGTACGACCGCTGGCTTTTCGAAAAGGTGCTGCTGAACCTGTTGTCCAACGCCTTCAAATTCACCCCCGACGGCGGAAGCATCGTCCTGCGGGCCGAAACCGCAACCCGCGAGGAACTTCCGGAAAAGGCGCAGTCCGATGCAGGGCTCTATCCCGACGCCGCACTCTACCTCCGCCTCACGCTCGCGGACAACGGCGTCGGCATGGACATCCGCGACCTGGAACGTATTTTCGACCCTTTCTACCAGGCGCAGAACCCCGACATAAAGAGCATCGGCACAGGCATCGGGCTCTCGCTGGCCAAAGGCATCGTGGAGATGCACCACGGCGTGATCTACGCCGAATCGGAGAAGGGCCGCGGAAGTACGTTCCACGTGATCGTCCCCTGCGGCAACGCCCATTTCCACGCCGGGGAGATCATCTCCGACTACCTCGACAGCGAAACGCTCGAACGCTATACGGACAGCATCGCCGCAGACGAGACTCCGGAAACCACGGAACTTCCGGCGGCCCGGAGCGAAACCACAGTACTCATCGTAGAGGACAACCGCCAACTGCGCACCTACATCCGCCGCCGGCTGTCGCCCTACTGGAAAGTCATCGAGGCCGACAACGGCAAGTCGGGCCAACTGCTGGCGTTGGAAAAGATGCCGGCATTAATCATCAGCGACGTCATGATGCCCGTGATGGACGGCCTTCAAATGTGTTACAACCTCAAAAACGATCCCCGCACGGCCCACATTCCCGTCGTCCTGCTCACGGCGCGCCAGTTCGTGCTCCAAATGAAAGAGGGGCTCGAATTCGGCGCCGACGACTACATCACCAAACCGTTCCATATGCGGGCGCTGATCCTCAAAGTGCGGAACATCATCGCCTCACGCGAAAAACTCAAAGACCTCTACGGCCAGCGGCTCTCGCTCGAAAACCTGGGCGTGGAGATCAGCGGCGGCGACGACAAGTTCCTGCAACAGTTGAACGAGGCCATCGACCGCGACATCGCCGACCCGGCGCTGAACCTCGACACCCTCTGCCGTCGGATCGGACTGAGTCGCGCCAGCCTCTACCGCAAGCTGATGTCCGCCACGGGACTCTCGCCCGCCCGCTACATCCAGTCCGTGCGGCTGAATCTCGCGGCCCGCATGCTGCGCGAAACGCAGATGAGCATCTCGGAAATCGCCACGGCTTCGGGTTTCAACAGCCTGATCCATTTCTCGGCCTCGTTCCGCAAGCAGTACGGCGTGCCGCCCTCGCGTTACGCCGCCGGACAGGACGCGACCGGGCCGGAAGCCGCTCCCGGCAGGGAGAATGAACCGCAGGAATAACTGTTTGAATCAATCCTTATAGCCGGCGGCGATCATTCCCGCTACTTTTGCCGTAGTAAAACCAAACTTTATCCATGATACGGATTTTCACCGCACTGCTCCTTCTCGGCGCGCTCTGCACAGGAAGCGCCGCCGCCCGGGAACACCGGCTTACGATCGGCAACGACGATTTCGAGAGCACGCTTCTGGCCGCCGACGGCCGCATCCGCGCCGTCTCGCTTCTCGATAAGAAAAACAGCGCCGAACTGCTCGCGCCCAACGGCGAACCGCTTTTCGAATTCGCCGTGAACGGCCGCACGGTCAATTCCGACATGCCGCTCTGGGACTATGCCTCGGCCACGGAGGAGAAGCTCGCCAACGGCGGAACCATTGTCTCCTATACGCTCACGGGGCGAAAGTGGCTCCAAGGGCTCCGGGTGACGCTCGACCGGGAGTATTTCCCCGACGGAGCATTCCTGCGCGAACGTCTGCGACTGCGCGCCGCACGCCCCGGAACTTTCCGCCTGACCAACGTCGGAAACCGCAACCGCTTCATCTTCCCGCGTTATACATTCGCACAGGCCGACGGCGACGCGCCGACCGAGATGCGCATCGGCACCTACGGACGCGAGGTGCTGCCCGGCTACGACCCGGCACGCGCCGACGACCGGCGCCCCGACCGCAATCTGGCCACCTGCCACATGTTCCACCCCGATTTCATCGTCCACCGGCTCGAAGAGGGAGTTCCCTGCGAGGTCAAAGGACCGTTCCTGCTCATTCCGACCCGCACGCACCGCATCCTGACCTCCTACGAACACGCTTCGCAGGACCGCAGTTACATGACGCTCCGCCCGCAGACGGTCAACACCGCTCTGAGCGACGCCTCGCAGGGCGTAAAGGGCGAATCCGACCTGGTGACGGACGACGACCTGTGGTTCATCTCCACGGGAGTCACCCAGCACGGCGACCGGCGCACCGTAAGCTGGCGCATCCGCCGCGGCGGCTACCTCGACGGCGAAGCGATCCCCGCCGAGCGGGATTACGAAACCGTATGGAGCATGATCTCCGTACTGGCCCCCGGCGAAGACCCGTCGGACGCCATCCGCAAATATCTCCTGCACCGCATCACCGACAACGCCCGCTCGCGGGAACCCCACTTCTACTACAACACCTGGGGCATGCAGCGCGACTCCTCGCCCAACATGCGGGAGGCGTTCACCGAGAAGCGCATCGCCCACGAGATCGCACTGGCCGCCGAAATGGGCGTCGACATCTTCATCTTCGACGACGGCTGGCAGCAGACCATGGGCGACTGGCGGCCCCATACCGAACGGCTGCCCCGGGGATTGAAACCCCTTGTGGATTCGCTTCGCCGCCACGGCATCACGCCCGGCATCTGGCTCTCGCTCATGGGGATCGACCCCGCCCTGGAACGCGCCCGCCGGCATCCAGAATGGATCATCCGCGACCGCCGGGGCAAACCTTACGCCGCGCAATGGGACTTTCCGGCCTGCGACCTCGTCGGCGGATTCTACGACTGCATCCTCGACGATCTGAAACGCCTTACGGACGAAGGCATCCGTTTCTTCAAATGGGACGCGATCAACACCTTCAACAGCGCGCAGCCCGGACTCGGGCACGGTTCCGACAAACACTCCCGCAAAGAGCGAATCGACCGATACAACTACCTGATCCCCTTCTACGTCACCCGGCTGATGCGGGAGCTGCGGGCTTACTGCCCCGACGTGGTGGTCGAAATCGACCTCACCGAGCCCGAACGCGCGCTGATCGGGTTGATGCCGCTCCAAGAGGGCAAATTCTTCTGGATGAACAACGGGGCATCGGGCTACGGCGACTATTCGACATTCCGCACCAAGAGCATGCGCAACTCGGTCAATGCGACGGCCTGCCTGCTGCCGCCCGAGGTGCTGACCTATGCCGTCTATCCGCACAACAAATCCCCCTATGCAGCACAGCGTTACAACCTGAACACAATCCTGCAAGCCGGGCACGGATTCTGGGGCAATCTGGCGGCCACCTCCTCTTCAGACCGACGCTATGTCCGCGGCACCGTGGAAAAGGCACGGCGCGTACTGCGGCACGTCGCCGGAAGGCCGCTCCGGATCGAAGGCAGGATCGGAGCCTCGCCCGAAACCTATCTCCAAGCCGCGCCCGAAAAGGGTTACGCCCTGTTCACGGCTTTCAGCGGCTCCCCCACGGAACACACCGAGCATATCGCACTCGACGTCCGGCAAGTTCTCGGCGTACTGAACCACGCCTACACGACCGACTCCGACGGCGTATGTCTCGACCTGCAATTCGCCGCACCGGACGACACGCGCGAAGCGTTCGTCGTGGGCAACGGCAACAGCGGCATACGCATCCTCTCCTCGACGGGATGGATCGATGCGCTCGATATTTCGCCGAACAGTCTTCGCATCCGCAGCGGCGACACCACCCGCCTGCACGTCGCCCTGCCCGAAGGTGCACAAAATGTCCGTGCAGACGTTCCCTTCGAGACCCGGTCCGACGGGACACTGCAACTGCGGCTCGACGCCGCTCAGCAGGCGACGGTCAGTTGGCAGTAAGGCGATCCCGAAAAACAGGAATCCCCGGACGGTTTTCCGTCCGGGGATTCGAATATGATGCGGAAAAGTCCGCTTGCCAATCGGAATTACATCATGCCGCCCATACCGCCTCCGGGCATTGCCGGCATAGCGGGAGCGTCGGACTTCTTCTCAGCCAGCACGCACTCGGTGGTGAGGAACATCGACGCGATCGACGCGGCGTTCTCCAATGCGACACGCGACACCTTCGTCGGGTCGATGATACCGGCCTTCATCATGTCCTCGTACTTGTCGTCACGGGCGTTGTAACCGAAGGCATCCTTGCCCTCCTTCACCTTGTTGACGACCACCGAACCCTCGCCGCCGGCGTTCTCGACGATCTGGCGCAGAGGCTCCTCGATGGCGCGTTTCACGATCTGGATACCCGTCGTCTGGTCCTCGTTGTCGCCCTTCATGCCTTCGAGAGTCGCCGTCGCACGAATGTAAGCCACACCGCCGCCCGGGACGATACCCTCCTCGACGGCTGCACGGGTTGCGGCCAGCGCGTCGTCCACGCGATCCTTCTTCTCCTTCATCTCGACCTCGGTAGCGGCTCCGACGTAGAGCACGGCGACACCGCCTGCCAACTTGGCCAGACGCTCCTGCAGCTTCTCCTTGTCGTAGTCCGACGTAGCCTTGTCGATACCGGCACGGATCTGCGCCACACGCGAGGCGATCTCCTCCTTCTTGCCGGCACCGTCGACGATGGTGGTGCTCTCCTTGTTGAGCGACACCTTGTCGGCCGTACCCAGCATGGCCAGCGTAGCGTCCTCGATCTTCATGCCCTTGTCGGCCGAGATCACGGTTCCGCCCGTCAGCACGGCGATATCCTCCAGCATCTCCTTGCGGCGGTCACCGAAGCCCGGAGCCTTGCAGGCGGCGATCTTCAGCGTACCGCGGAGTTTGTTGACCACAAGCGCCGAAAGAGCCTCGCCGTCGACATCCTCGGCGATGATCAGCAGCGAACGGCCGCTCTGGGCAACCGGCTCCAGCACGCCCATCAGCTCCTTCATCGTCGAAATCTTCTTGTCCGTAATCAGGATATAGGGCTTCTCGAGCTGGGCCTCCATCTTCTCGGTGTCGGTGATGAAATAAGCCGAAATGTAACCGCGGTCGAACTGCATACCCTCGACCACCTCGACGTGGGTCTCGGTGCCCTTGGCCTCCTCGACGGTGATGACACCTTCGTTGTTGACCTTGGCCATCGCCTCGGCGATCAGCTTACCGATATTCTCGTCGTTGTTGGCCGAAATGGTGGCCACCTGCTCGATCTTTGCGAAATCCGAACCGACCTCCTGGCTCTGCTTGCGGAGCGACTCCACGACCTTCGAAACGGCCTTGTCGATACCGCGCTTCAGGTCCATCGGATTGGCGCCGGCCGTCACGTTCTTCAGGCCCACGCTGATGATCGACTGCGCCAGCACGGTTGCGGTCGTCGTACCGTCGCCCGCGTCGTCGTTGGTCTTCGAAGCGACCTCCCGGACCATCTGGGCGCCCATGTTGGCGAAAGCGTCCTCCAGTTCGACCTCCTTGGCCACGGTCACACCGTCCTTGGTGATCTGCGGAGCGCCGAATTTCTTGTCGATGATGACGTTGCGGCCTTTGGGGCCCAGCGTTACCTTTACGGCGTTCGACAGCGCGTCGACACCCTCTTTGAGCAGCTCGCGCGCCTCTACGTTGTATTTAATATCTTTTGCCATGACTTTTACGAATTAGATGATTGCCAAAATATCGTTCTGTTTCATGATGAGGTAATCCACGCCGTCGACCTGGATCTCCTGACCGGCATACTTGCCGTAGAGGACCTGATCGCCCACTTTGACCTCCATTTTGACCTCCGAAGTGCCGGGGCCCACTGCAACGACCTTACCTGCCAGCGGTTTTTCCTTTGCCGTGTCGGGGATGATCAATCCACCGGCTGTCTTCTCCTCCGCGGGATTCGGGAGAACCAGCACACGGTCCGATAACGGTTTTACATTCATAGCTTTTACGTGTTTTAAGTTTTACTGATATATTTGTGTTATTCGCTTTCGCAACCCCGAATCCATCAATAGATGTGCCAAGCGTTTTTTGGCAGGTTTTGCGTGACAAACGAGCAGTGGAGACTGCCATTTTGTCACCCGGGACACTTTCCCGAAGATTTTTAAGCCGAAAATTTTGCACGGACCGAAAAAACGTATTACATTTGCATCCCGATACGACAAGTGCGTATCGACACGGTGGATGTAGCTCAGTCGGTTAGAGCGTCGGATTGTGGTTCCGAAGGTCGTCGGTTCGAGCCCCATCTTCCACCCCGAAAGGGTCTTCGCAAGAAGACCTTTTTTGTTGGCAGACAGCCGCAAGCCAGCCCAAACAATCCTGTATATCAACAATATGCAGGATTGCTTCATTTACAGACCGAAGCATACGGAGAAAACAGCCCCATCTTCCGAGGTTACCGGAAAGCGATATTTTTTCGTATCTTTAGCACCATAAAAATTCATTCAGTCAACCAAAGACTTTTGCACATGGACCCGAAAAACACCATTAAAGAGTACACCAACGGCGAAATCATTATCGTCTGGCAGCCGGAACTTTGCACACACGCAGGCGTCTGCGTAAAAATGCTGCCCAAGGTTTACAATCCGAGAGAGCGGCCCTGGGTGAAACCGGAGAATGCTTCGACAGCCGAACTCATCGCCCAAATCGACAAATGCCCCTCGGGAGCGCTGTCATACCGAATGGCCGAAAAGTAAAAACAGAAACCCGGATGTCGGAAGACATCCGGGTTTCTTGTATCCGGTCCGCAAATTACTTGCGGTATACCTTCGTGTAGCCGTAGACAGCCTCGTCGCCGAGCTCCTCCTCGATGCGGAGCAGCTGGTTGTACTTGGCCATGCGGTCCGAACGCGAAGCCGAGCCGGTTTTGATCTGGCCCGAGTTCGTAGCCACGGCGATGTCGGCGATCGTCGAATCCTCGGTCTCACCCGAACGGTGCGACGTTACCGACGTGTAGCCTGCGCGGTGAGCCATCTCGATAGCGTCGAGCGTCTCGGTCAGCGTACCGATCTGGTTTACTTTGATGAGGATCGAGTTGGCACAACCCATTTCGATACCCTTCTTCAGGAAGTCCACGTTCGTAACGAACAGGTCGTCACCCACGAGCTGGCACTTGTCGCCGATCTCGGCGGTGAGCATCTGCCAGCCTTCCCAGTCGTTCTCCGACATACCGTCCTCGATCGAGTCGATGGGGTATTTGGCAACGAGGCCCTTCAGGTACTCAACCTGCTCCTTCGACGAACGCTTGGCACCTTTGGCGCCCTCGAACTTGGTGTAGTCGTAAACGCCGTCTTTGAAGAACTCCGACGAAGCGCAGTCCATGCCGATCGACACGTCGCCGCCTTCGCACTTGCGGCCGGGCTTGTAACCGGCCATCTTGATGGCCTCGATGATCGACTCGATGGCGTCCTCCGTACCGTTGAGCGCGGGAGCGAAACCGCCCTCGTCACCTACGGCCGTCGAGAGATTGCGGTTGTGGAGCACTTTTTTGAGGTTGTGGAATACCTCGGCGCCCATGCGGATACCCTCTTTGAACGAAGCGGCACCTACGGGACGGATCATGAACTCCTGGAATGCGATCGGAGCGTCCGAGTGCGAACCGCCGTTGATGATGTTCATCATCGGAACGGGCAGCGTCTTGGCGTTCGCGCCGCCGATATAGCGATAGAGGGGCATGCCGAAGTAGTCGGCGGCAGCGCGGGCCACGGCCAGCGATACGCCGAGGATGGCATTGGCGCCCAGCTTCGACTTGGTCGGGGTGCCGTCGAGGGCGATCATGGCCTTGTCGATACCCACCTGATCGGCAACGTTCATGCCGATAACGGCCGGGGCGATCACCTCGTTGACGTTCTTCACGGCGTTCAGCACGCCTTTGCCCAGGTAACGGCTCTTGTCGCCGTCACGAAGTTCGAGAGCCTCGTTCTCGCCGGTCGATGCGCCGCTCGGAACGGCAGCGCGGCCGAATGCGCCCGATACAGTCCGTACTTCGACCTCGACGGTCGGATTGCCTCGCGAGTCGAGGATCTCCCTTGCATGAATCTCTACAATCTGCATAGTTGTAATGGTTTGAATAATATGTGTTTGAAATACTAACTTCCTAAACGTCGCGGCAAAGGTAGTACAAGCCGGGCGCAATGACAAATTTATTTGAATTGCCGGGGCGCAGTCTTCCTAAGCCGGGATTTCCCGGCAAAGGTACAAAATAATTGCGAATTGCGGTTTCTTTATTGTTATTTTTTTCACGATTGCGGCACGCGTTTTTCTGTTTCTGATGCAAATATCGTATCTTTGCGCCGCGACTTACGCGCAAAACCACGTAAACGACCGTCATTCAATGCGAAAAGTTCTTTCGTTCTCGCTCTTCCTGATGCTGGGCCTCGTCGCCTCGCAACTGCTCCCCGGCGCGCTGGGCGCGGCCTATCCGGGCTTCAAAGCCACTACCGACACCCTGCTCTACGTCTGTCTGGGATTCATTATGATAAACGTCGGCCGGGAGTTCGAGATCGACAAATCCCGCTGGCGCTCCTACACCGCCGATTACTTTATCGCCATGGCCACCGCCGCGCTTCCGTGGCTGCTCATCGCCCTCTATTACGTCTTCGTCCTGCTGCCCTCCGACCTGTGGGGAAGCCCCGAGGCGTGGAAGGAGAACCTGTTGCTGAGCCGTTTCGCGGCCCCGACCTCGGCGGGCATCCTCTTCACGATGCTCGCGGCGCTGCACCTGAAAAAAAGCTGGATATACCGTAAAATACAAGTGCTGGCGATCTTCGACGACCTGGACACCATCCTGCTGATGATCCCGCTGCAAATCCTGATGATCGGCCTCAAATGGCAGATGTTCGCCATCGTGGGCGTGGTGACCCTCCTGCTCGCCGTCGGCTGGCGGTGGCAGGCGAAGTGGGACGTGCGGCAGAACTGGAAACGCATCCTGGGACTCGCCGTCGTGGTCTGCGCCCTGACGCAGCTGCTCTACCTGGCGACGGCCCACTGGTACGGCCCCGAAAACAGCATCCATATCGAAGTGCTGCTTCCGGCGTTCGTGATCGGCATGCTGATGAAGCACCGCGAACTCGACACCCCCGCCGAACGCCGCGCTTCGACGGGCATCTCGTTCCTGTTCATGCTGCTGGTGGGAATGAGCATGCCGCTGGTGACGGGCACCGCGGCGTCCGACGCGGCCGCGGCAGCCGGATCGGTCACTGCCGCGCAGCCGATGATGCCGTGGGGCATCCTGCTGCTGCACGTCGTAGCCGTATCGGCACTTTCCAACCTCGGAAAACTCGTGCCGGTCTTCTTCTACCGCGACCGGCAGCTGAGCGAGCGGCTGGCCCTCTCGGTGGGTATGTTCACCCGCGGCGAGGTGGGCGCCGGAGTGATCTTCATCGCCCTCGGGTACAGCCTCGGCGGCCCGGCGCTGATTATCTCGGTGCTGACGCTGGTGCTGAACCTTATCCTCACGGGCGGATTCGTCGTCTGGGTCAAACGACTGGCGCTCCGAAGCGCCGTTCCCGAAGAATAACCCTTGTACGCATGAAAAAATACACACTGATCCTGTTTGTCCTGCTGCTGGCCGGGAACGCCCGGGCGCAGCAGTACGAAAAGAACATCCTGGGCGTCCGCGCCGGCCTCAATGTCTCGAAGCTCGCGGTTTCGGCCGAGGATATGCGGCTCAGCACCGGTTGGCGCACCGGATTCCATTTTGCCGTTTCGGATCAGGTGCTACTGACCCGGAAACTGCCTCTCTACCTCGAAACGGGGGTCGATTTCTCGAGCCGCGGCGGCAAAATCGCCCTTGCGCAATACGGCGAAGTCTACCGGACGACCCCGCGGCCGTTCTACCTGCAGGTGCCCCTGCTCGTCAACTGCCATTTCAACGTCCGGAACCTCCTCACGATACAGCCTTTCGCCGGCATTTACGGCGGCGTGGGGCTGAGGGGCCGCATGGAGTTCGACTACCTCGGGAAAGAGGAGCTGTTCGGCGACCGGGGAATGCTCTACCGGCTGGATTTCGGGGTCCGGGCGGGCGTCGGATTCACCGTGAAACGCATCTATCTGGGCGTAAGCTATGACATCGGCTGCATGAACCAGTTCAAAGGCACCGAGTTCTTCGGCTACGAAACCCGCGTTTCGGAGGTCAGAATACAAAACGACTGCCTCACCGTGATGATCGGCTACAACTTCTGACACCTGCCGGCTATCTTATTAAAACAAAAATATTTACGAACAAATTTACCGGTTGTCCGCAAAAAAAATCGGGGGGGGGATTTTTCGGAAAAATTATCCTATATTTGCCACGCAAACAACACTAAACTCATTCATTATGAAAAAAGTATTGCTTATCGTGGCCGCCATGCTGTTGGCAAATGCCGTGTCGGCGCAGAATC
>ENA-UERN01000093-UERN01000093.1-human-gut-metagenome-genome-assembly--contig:-NODE-93-length-107864-cov-9.480030_pt1 | contig 107864 bp, 109 predicted proteins | sample MGYA00242950_ERZ507950 | MGnify/ENA primary metagenome ERZ507950 (study PRJEB26167, sample SAMN06115515) | human gut metagenome | host: Homo sapiens | place: China:Ningxia | collected 2014-11-26...
TATCGACCCTGCCGATGTCTCAGGCGGTGAAAACGCCCCGTGTTTCGCTCTGTAAGCCGCTGTGTGCGCGGTTAGGGAGACGGGTGGCGTGTGTACCCGACGAGGGGAGATTCAGCCCGCACAGGGCGAGCACCGGGGCGGCATAAAAACGACGAATACGCTGCCGTAACTCCTGCGCGTCCAGCGTTTCAACGACATGAAGCGCACGCCGAGGGTCGTGATACCACCCCCCACACAGAAGTGCCGAAAAAGCACTGTGTGCAGGAGGGAACAGCGTGTCCGTCGGCGCAGAGCACCCACTCTGAGAAAGCCGTTTTTCTGCTGAAATAAACCCCGCGCGGGGTTGTTCCGACACAGACAAAGCGGCCAGAGGGTAGTGATACCACCCCCACACAGAAATGCCGAAAAAATGCAAAACGGGAGTTTAATCACCTCCCCCAACAGGGCTCCCGCCGAAACCCAGCGAAGCGGTTTCGGTGGGAAGAAGGCGGTGCAGCGGAGTGAGCGAGTTTTCGTCGGCGGCAGCGACGGAAACGAGTGATATGCAGCTTGTGCCGCCGACAGCCAGCATCGCATTTGTCTGGTCTGCGGCGAAGCCGCTGCCCTGCCAAACGCACTGGGCGGGGCATGGCCCCACACCCCCAAGCTGCGGGCAGAAGCCCACACCCACTCAAAGCTGCGAGCGTTTCTGCGGAAACGCTTTTACCCGCCTCCGGCGGCGCAGCTTCAAAGGGGGACCAGTCCCCCTTTGAGGAACCCCCAGCTCTCCGAGGGGACGAGAGAAATCATTTCAGAAAGGTCATTGATTATGAAAAAAGATATCAAATTCAGCACGCGCATGGCATCCGCTGACCGTGAGAAGATCAGGGCACTGGCGGCGAAGGCCCACATGTCCATGAGCGACTACGTCACCGCCTGCTGTCTCGGCAAGCGGATCGTTGTCATCGATGAGCAGAAGGAACTGCTCCGCCAGCTCAAGGGCATCGGCAGCAACATCAACCGGCTCACCGTCCTCGCCAACATGGGCAAGGTGCAGGTCATCGGCTTGGAGAAAGCCGCCGGTAAACTGTCCGAGGTCAGCGCCGCGTTGCGGGCTGTCATGGAAGGTCGGTGAGCCGTATGGCCATCGTACATTTCGTGAACTACAAGCGGGGCACGCAATCCCGCGCCGCCATGCGCGGCGTGATGCTCTACGTCATGCAGGAAAAGAAAACCGCATGGGATGGCGTGCCGCTCGTCAGCGGCATCAACTGCCAGCCGCAAAGCGTTTACGATGATTTCCTGAACACGAAGCTGCTCTACCACAAGGGCGGCGGCGTAATGTTTTACCACATGGTGCAGAGCTTTCCAAAGGGCGCGGCAGTCGATCCCCGACAGGCTCATGAAGCCGCGCGGCGGCTGGCGGAATACTTTGACGGCTGTGAGGTGCTGGTCTGCACCCATGTAGACCGGGAGCACATCCACTCCCACTGCGTCATCAACTCCGTCAACTTCGAAACCGGCAAAAAGCTGCACATGGCGAAGAAACAGATCCAGGAACTGATGCGGCGCAACGACGCGATCTGTCAGGAGATGGGCCTGCCAGTCTTTGACGCACCAACACAGCAAGCCCGAGGCATGGGCGGCGCGGAGTACCACACGGCTCTGAAGGGTCAAAGCTGGAAGCTGCGGCTCATGAACACCATCGACGAGTGCATGAAATACGCCGCCGACAAGGACACCTTCGTTTCGCTGATGGCATCCGAGGGCTGCGCCGTCCGCTGGGAGAGCAGCCGCAAGTACATCACCTACACCACGCCGGACGGACTAAAGTGCCGCGACAGCAAACTACACGAAGAAAAGTATTGCAAGGAGGCCATGGAGTATGAATTCAGAATACGCGCAAAACTCGTTCAAAGAAAATTCCATTGAGCAGAGGAAACCGATGGAGGAATTGAAGCGGATGAACCAGCCGAACAGCGCACCGCAGCAAACAGCGCAGCCGATCCAGCCCATTGTGATCCAGTGCGATCTGCCGCAGGCGATGAGCAAACTGGCGCAGCAGGCAGACGGAATAAACTGGGAGCTGGAGAAAATTCGGAAAGCAATCCCCGGTCTGAGAGCACACATCGACCTGACACCGGTGCAGAAGTCGCTCACAGAGATGCAGAAATCGCTGACGGAGATGAACAGACTGCTGGAACGGGTTGGGAACCTGAGCGAGAAATATTCCTCCAAGTGGATCGACTGGCTTCCGGACTTCAGCCTGCTGGTGGCCCTCAAGTGGATCATGCTGGTGCTGATCCTTGGCACGGCGGCACTGGCGGGTTGGTATGGCGCGGCGGCGATCCGCGGCCTGTTTCTCTGATTCCCGCCGTGGCAGGACTGTCTGCCGTAGGAACACTGCTGGATGAGGACGAGGACGCCGAGGAAAAGCGGCGGCGCATGGAGGCGAAAATCGCCGCCGAAAACTTCGGCGCGGCACTCGGCTTCGCCGCGGGCGCGGCTCTGGCGGTGAAAGAAAAATTGGATGAGCAGTCTGTGCAAGAAAAACAGCAGCAAACCATGGGAGGGTTCTAAAAATGGCAAGCATCAAGCAATTGGACGAGCGGCGATATAAGATCACCGTCAGCAACGGTTACCGGTCTAACAGCAAAAAAATCAGCAAGGCAAAGACCATCCAAGTCCCGCCTGGTGTCCCCAAGCGCGGCATTGGGCAGTATGTCGCCCACGCCGCCGAGGAGCTGGAGCGCAGCTTCAAGACCGGCTACGCCGAGGACGGCGAGATGACCTTCGAGGAATTCGCCTCCCGCTGGCTGAAGCGGCAGACGAAATATGCCCCCAGCACCATCGCTGCATACCGGCGAATGCTGGAGGTGGTGTATCCCATGATCGGCGGCATCCGCCTCAACAAGCTCCGACCGATGGCACTGGAAAATATGCTCTCCGCGCTGCGCAAGCGCAAGCACCACGGAAGGCTCATCAACGAATCCACTGCGCAGCGGTACCTCTCCGTGGTCTCCGCCGTGCTCAGCGACGCCAAGCGCAACGAGATCATCGAGAAAAATCCCGCGCGAATGTTAGACCTCCCCACACCGCGGCGCATCCCCACGCGAGGCGAGGTGGAAAAGCTGCTGGACGCGCTGGCAATGGAACCGCGTCACTACCGCCTGTTCTATCTGCTCTCCATGTACACCGGCTGCCGCCGGGGTGAGCTGTGCGCTCTGCAATGGTCGGACTTCACCGCTACGCAAAACGGTCTGCTGCTCACCGTCAGCCGCTCCCGTAGCAGCGTCCCCGGCAAGGGCATCGTGGAAGGCAGCACCAAAAACGGCAAGAGCCGTGAAGTCTATCTCTCCTCCGACCTGCGTGGCATTCTCTTGACCTACAAGCGCCGCAAGCAGATGGAGGCGGACAAGCAGCGCCGCAGGCTCAGCCCCTACCTCTTCACTGATGAGCAGGGGCAACTCATCCACCCGGACACTTTCACCAAGCGGCTGCGAAAAATCTATGACGCCATCGGCTTTCCGCGGGAGTACCACCTTCACACTCTGCGGCACTACTTCGTGACCTCGCTGTTGCACTACGGCGTGGACAAGCAGACGGTGGCAGACCTTGTCGGCCATGCGGACACCGGCTTTCTGGAGCGCACCTACTGCCACCCCCAGCAGGCGCAGAAGGAGCAGGCGGCAGACTCCATGCTCACCATGCTCCGTCCGGACGGCGGACAGATTTTCAATCTCGCCGCCTGTTCTCCGAAGCGGCACAGCGCATGATTGTTGCTTTCGTAGAAATTCATTTTTTCAAGAAAATTGTAATAGCTTTACCGCCGCGCTTGCGGTATGTTGTGCTTACAAAATAAGCCTCAACTGTACCGAGGTCAAATGAAAGAGAGGTCATTTTTATGGCAAGCATCCGCAAGCGTGGCAGCAGCTATCTCATCGTGGTCTCCATGGGCTATGACTACAACGGCAAGCGCATCAAGCCCCAGCAGAAAACCGTCCACCCGCCGGAGGAGCTGACGCCCAGGCAGGTCGAAAAGTGGCTCAACGAACAGGCCGTCCTCTTTGAGCGGGAATGCCGCCACACGCCGCAGCCCGTCCAGCAGCTCACGCTGGCAAAATACATCGACCTGTGGCTGACGGACATCGCTCCTGGCAAGCTGGCCAAGTCCACCATCCGCCGTGACCGGCAGGACATCGAACGCATCCTCCCGGCGCTGGGGCACTACAAGCTCACCGAGCTGCGGCCGGAACACTTCCGGAATTTCTACGCAGAACTGCGAAAAGTCATCAGTCCCGATACGAAAAAGCCACTCTCCGAGTGCACCATTGAGGGCGTGCACGCAACGCTGTGCAGCATCCTCTCTGATGCCGTGGAGGGTGGCTTTCTTTCGCATAATCCGGCTTGGCGCACCTACCGCTACGCCGGGCGCAAGTGCGAAAAGAAGATCGCGGACGAGGAAACGGCGCAGAAGATCATCGCCGCGCTGGAGGGTGAGAGCATCAAGTACGAAACTTATTTCAAGCTCATCATCGCCACGGGAATGCGGCGGGGCGAGTGCTGCGGACTAAAGTGGTGTGACATTGATTGGGAGCAGCGTTCCATCCACATCTGCCGCAACGCGGTCAAGGTGACAGACGAAGAAATCTTCGTCAAGGAACCCAAGACCCACGCGGGCAACCGCTATGTGTACTTCTCCGCTGAGATGGAAAGTCTTCTGCGGGAGTACCGGCAGGAATGCGCATACATCACCGAAACCTATGACCAGAGAAAACTGACCACCGATGACTTCCTGTTCCGCCGTCAGGGAGCGCAGCTCCCCATGACGCCCACCACCTTCACCTACCGCTTCAAGCTGATCCTCAAGAAGAACGGCTTGCCGCAGGAGCTGAACGTCCATTCCCTCCGGCACACCGCCGCCAGTCTGATGATCGCGGGCGGCACGGATGTGGCCACGGTGGCGGGCATTCTCGGCCACAGCCAGCCCTCCACCACGCTGGACATTTATACCCATGCTTTCGATAAGAACAAAAAGGCCGCCAGCGCAGGACTACAAGGGATGCTGGAGATATGAATATGATCAGCACATTGGAAAATAGCAGTAGCTTTGCGCACGGAGTTGCGGTATGTGTTGTGGTTGCCAAAAAGGAGGTGCCGCGATGTACGACTACATGAAGGCTCTGCAAAAGCGTTTCGACCGGCAGCCACATCCAGAACTGGACGCACAGGTCGACCGTGTCCAAGCGGAACTGCGGCGGGACATGGATGCCGCAGGACGGAAGAAACTACTGCGGCTGTTGGACGCGCAGAACGCATTGCTGGCTGAGTCCACACTGATGAGCTTCACAGCAGGCTTCAAGCTGGCGTGGGGCATGGCGAAAGAACTGGAGGCAGATGGGCTCTACTCCTTCGAGTTAGAGGAAGAAGAACACATCTGCCGCCTGACAGAACAGGACATTTGATCCCAACTTGCAAATCGCTCACCCACGAATAAAAAAGGATGATTTCATAAGAAATCATCCTTTTTGGTACGCCCGACTGGATTCGAACCAGCGGCCTTTAGAGTCGGAGTCTAACGCTCTATCCAACTGAGCTACGGGCGCGTATTTGATTGTGGGTTTCTGCGATAGTAGTCAAATAGTAGTCAACAACTAACTATTTTTTCTCTGCCGTTCCCGCAAACGCAGGCGTGGCAATACTTTGCGCCATATCTCAACTGGAGACACCTGAAATGTCGGAGTCTAACGCTCTATCCAACTGAGCTACGGGCGCGTATTTGGTTGTTCCGGCAAGAGATCGTCCCCTTACATATCGCTCGATAGTATAACAGATTTTTCCGGTCATGTAAAGCCTTTCTTTGCAAAAATTTTTATCCCTGCAAAGATTGTTAAAAAATTTGACAAGTCCGGCATTTTATTTTAAAATAGTGATAACATATTTTTTCAAAGCAGGTGGATCAAATCATGAAAAAAGAAAATATCTCGGACGCCGTCATTCGCCGGCTTCCCCGGTATTACCGGCAGCTGACCGATCTTTATCACCGCGGCATTGTCCGCACCTCCTCCCACTCTCTGGGGCAGGAAATGAATATTACCGCTTCTCAGATCCGTCAGGATTTCAGCTGTTTCGGTGAGTTTGGCCAGCAGGGATATGGATACAACGTTGAAGAACTCCGTTCCGAGATCGGTCACATTCTAGGCGTGGACAACGATCACCATCTCATCATGATCGGTGTCGGCAACCTGGGCCGCGCATTGCTGAACAACTTCCCCTTTGAAAACACCGGCTTCACCGTGGACGCCTCCTTTGACGTCTCTCCCGATGTGATCGATACACAGATCAACGGCATCCCCGTTTATTCGACCGATGAGTTGGAGTCCTACATCAAGCGCCACGCCGTGGACGTTGTTGTTCTGACCATTCCTCAGGCTGTGGCACAGGCTACCGCCAACCGGTTGATCGACCTTGGGATCCGGGGCTTCTGGAACTTTACCAATGTGGAGCTGTCCAGCCCCAATCCGGATGTTCAGTTTGAAAACATTCACTTTGCCGACAGCCTTCTGACCCTGAGTTACCGCATCGCCAATCACTGAGAAAGGAACTCCCCATGAAAAAGCTGGTCCTGTTCCTATCCGTATGTGCGCTTCTGGCCTCTGCCGTCTGGGTCGGCGCCGCTGGGGACGCGGGAGATCCGCTGGCATCTCTTTCTTACTTGAACGGCGAATTTTCCCAACGTGCAGAGAAAAAAATCGATCAGGCATTGGAGCAGTCGGACAAAGAGTTGGCCGAACGTCTGAAAAACGGTGAGGTAGGCGAGGCAACTGCCACCTGGCAGGAGACCCGCCTCAAAGAGGGTGACACGCTTCACGGCGTCACAGGTACCGGCGTTCTGCTGCTGGCCGGTCGCGGGCGCGTGACCTATGAATCCGGCGCTGTGGTGGATGTTACCACCGGAACTGTGGTTCCCAGCGGTACGAATCTCACCGCCAACCACCGCTATCTGACCGCCGAGGACACCACCGCCGCCTATACCGTCACCTCCGAAACCGCGGTGGTAGACTATCAGGGGCAGTACGCCTTCTCCTATTCCGACCGGCCGGACTACAACGCCATGGCCGCCGCCCTGAAGTCCCTGCATCTGTTCAAGGGCACTTTCACTGGCTACGGCGAGGGCTTTGATCTGGAGGCTGCCCCCACCCGCCTTCAGGCCCTCATCATGTTCATCCGGGTCTTGGGTGAGGAGGAGCAGGCGCTGGCCTGGTCCGGAACTACGCCGTTCAAGGACATCGAGAAAGGCTCTCAGGCGGAGCATTATGTGGGCTACGCCTATGAAAAGGGCTATACGAACGGCTACACAGCCACGTCCTTCAAGCCCGCCGGGGCTGTCAACGCCTATCAGTACACGGAATTCGTGCTCCGCGCCATGGGATACAGCTCCGCTGCCAACAAGGATCTGTCCGATACCCTGCTCCGGGCCGTGAACGCCGGTGTCCTGACCGACGGTGACGCTGCCATGCTGCAAAGCGCCGCCTTCCTGCGGGCGCAGCTTGTGTACATCTCCTATTACGCCTTGGAGGCTGACCTGCCTGACGGCAGCCAGTCTCTGGCCGACCGCTTGATGGACTTGGGCGTTTTTACCAGAGACGAGTGGCGCGGCTCGTGGAAGCTGGTCAAGAGTGATCGCCTCTAAAAAATTCCGCACCTTCTTCACTGGGGCACATACTATGGATTGAGACCGCATGAACGGTCTACATCTCGATCTCATAGGAGGTTCCGATATGTGCTGTAATAACGGTTGCGGAGGCGGCGGGAACTGCTGCTGGATCATCATTCTGCTGATCATCATCTGGTGCTGCTGCGGCAGCGGCGGTTGGGGCGGCTGCAACAACGGCTGCGGCTGCAATAGCGGCTGCGGTTGCTAAGATCAATGCCCCGTGCCCTTATGGGTACGGGGCTTCTTCTATATAGGACTTGACTTTGCGGCAGATTTCAGTAAAATAGAGGATAGTCTTTCGTCTGCATTCCGTCCTTTTGCGGCAAGCCACGTGTACTGCGGTCAGGTTCTGTGGTGTAGTCATTTTGTAAACACACTCTTGAGTTAGAACATCCGGCCGTCGGATCAGTCTGAATTTCATATCCGGGATTAGCGCAGTTGGTAGCGCGCTTGCTTTGGGAGCGGGTCGCTCCCCCTTCAAGCTGGAAAATACCGTGTCCGCAATCCCTTGATACGCCTGCGATACAGGCACTTCCCCCGCAAGTCGAGGTGGTCAAAAAACCCGCCTGACCACATGTTTGACCACATCTGGCGCAAAACTCAATAACCAAAAATCCGGGATTAGCGCAGTTGGTAGCGCGCTTGCTTTGGGAGCAAGATGTCGGGAGTTCGAGTCTCCCATCTCGGACCAACAAAAGCAGGTTGTTTTATCAAAAACAACCTGCTTTTGCAACTTTTTACCATATTTTCCCCACCATTACCTCCCCAGCACATTAACAATCTCCCCCGATTATCTTAGTCAGGAAGACTCCTTTTTTAATGTCGAACGCGCGGCTTGACCGTGTGCCCTTGCACCATACGATACAACAAAAACTCATACAGCCTCCGGTTGGAACCAACCGGAGGCTACTTTTTCTATACCGTGGAATACTGAATTGAAACTTGTTTATCCGATATGCTATAAACAAGTTGCGGCTTGTGCAGAACCAAAAGCGGAAGCAAACTTGTCGTATGACAAGTTTATTGTAAAGAATAACTTGACGTATGACAAGTGGTATTATACAATGACAGTGAGGTGAAGCGCTTATGCAAATGACGAAAGAAAAACAGGATCTGACCTATCTTTCTTGGTCGGTCTATCGCAATTCTTCCGGAACCGCCGGTTCTTTTCTGAAAGCATACTCCGAACTCGGCGGAAGGAAGACCTATTACAAGCTCTCGAACTTTGATAAGGCGCGTGGAGTCATTGGGCATGAGTGCGTGAATGAGTTGATCGTTGACCGGCTGCTGACGATGCTGGGGATTCCTCATCTCTCCTATCAGTTGATCCATGCGGATGTTTCGGTGGATGGCAGGACCCATGAGGTTTATCTCTGCGCTTCGGAGGATTTCAAAGCGAAGAGCGAGTCCAAGACCGCTTTGGATGCCTACAAGGAGTTGGAAGCGCTGCCGGATGAGTCCGCCTTGGATTTCTGCATCCGTATGGGGTGGGAAGACTATGTTTATCAGATGCTGATCGTAGACTATTTGATCCTGAACCGGGATCGCCACGGCGCCAATATTGAGGTGCTGCGCAACAGCCGAAAGAAGACGATTCGTCTGGCTCTCCTGTTTGACCACGGCCTCTCTCTGCTTTGCAGTTGTTCCGATGATGTTGCCGTGGCAAAATTCGATGTGATGGCCGACAAGCCCTGCAACAACTTTATCGGCTCAAAGTCCACATGGGATAACCTGCGCATCATTCCGAAGGATAAAATGCCAAAGCTGACGCCGCTGCACGAGAGCGACAGGCAGATACTGATGGAAGGGCTGGACGGCGTGCTCTCGCAGACGCTTCAGGACAAGATATGGGAAATGATTTGGAAAAGGTGGTGCGCGTATGAAGATTTTTGCCATTCGAGATGAATCGTCGCAGGAGCAGAAGGATCTGGCGTACCTCCTGTACTACGAGCAGGAAAAGCGGTTCTATATTGAGCTGCCGGAGAACGCGGACGCATGGGAGACACCGCTGCTGCTGGACTCCTTTGTGAAGCGTGGGGAAACCACGGTCAATTCCTATTGGAGCAAAATCTGGGTTCAGCAGCGGATCGTTCCGACCGACCGCCAGAACATTGGCGAGATTTTGCGTGACAATCATCTGAAAGAATACGATGAGTACGAGCTACTGATGCTGGCAATGGGGCGATGCGCGCAGGACGATTACTACCTCGTTTCCATTGATGAGAAGGAGCTTCCGGAAGAAATTACGAAGCGCTTCTCCAAGAGAATTGAAGATGTGCTGCCGCTGGAGGATCATTGCCTGCTGGTGTTTTTCCGGGATGGCGCGGTGAAAAAGTGCGATTTGCAGAAGCACTTTGAAAAGACGAAAGCGTTTCAGATCCTTCTCAAGAAGCCGGACTATTTTCAGCATGTGCAGATGCAGACGGGCGGATACGGCGTTGCGTGGGATGTGAACATGACCGTTTCGGATGCGATGCTCTACCGGATCGGCAAAAGTGTTCCTCTGACGGCGGCTGATTTCCGGAACTTTGCCGCCCACAGAGTCATCAACGCAGCGGAAGCGGCGGAGATCTTGGGCTGCTCCCGGCAGAACATCATTGACCTGACAAAGCGCGGAAAACTCCACCCGATCAAATCCTCGGAAAGGAGTACGCTGTACCTCAAAAGTGAGATCCTGAAACGGAATTGGCAGTGATCATGCGTTATACCCCTTTATACCCCTTTCGAAAATGGTATAAAGGGGTATAAAAGATTTTTGGGTATTATGAGACTTGAGTTGTATACCATGAATATTCATTGTACTGATCAAGATTGACAACCATCTTAGCTTTTGCTATAATATCATTAGAAAAACGGTTCCCCACGACCTGAATTGGTCGTGGGGAGTCTGTGTTTTATACCACAATTTTGACCACAACTGGACTCAAAGCAGATAAACACCACCTGTTTAGATATAACCAAAAGCACTTCTTTAGTACATATTTACTACCAGAAACGTAACTTTTTGCAACAAAAACAGCATTTTAAGCCTTTGGGAGCAAGATGTCGGGAGTTCGAGTCTCCCATCTCGGACCAAACCCCCTCTGAAATCAATAATTTCAGAGGGGGTTTCTTATTCTTTGTCTATTGCGGCGCAAAGATTGACGCTGTTATTTTTGCACCGCATTTTCAAAAAAGCTCAACTCTATATTGTGAATTTTGCCGGATTATAGTATAATTAATTGATAGCACTTCTTTGTGCCATCAAAGCAGTCGTATGATATGAATTAATTTCATGTGGCTCTTTTTATCAATCGGGGGGAGTGTGATTATCGTGGCAAAAAATGATGCTATTGCAAAGGCAATTGCAGCTGATCCCTATTTGAGAACGCGCAAGTCTCCCACCGCAGTTGATCAACAATTATACTTGAAGGAAGTTTCTTTTGTATGTCCACTCTGTGGAAAGATTCTTCGACACAGAAAGCAGAAAAAGGCAAACAAGCTCTATGAAATCGCCCACATTTTCCCAAACAGTCCAACTGAGGAACAATATGAGCAATTGAGTGGTCTGCCTCGCTTGGGTGATAATTCGGAATCCTTTGAAAACAAAATTGCTCTATGCAAGGATTGCCATGATCAACAGGACTACCATACCACACAAGCAGACTACCTGAAACTTTTGGATATAAAGCAACATTTACTTAAGCTCACCGATCTCCATGAGGCTATGCTGACAATGGGTTTGGAGCAGGAAATTGCAGATGTAGTAAAAAGAGTTTGTTCTCTGCACGAAGATGAGATTGGCAGCCTGAATTATACCCCTGTTATCCTTACAAAAAAATTTGCCGCCAATGAACTGCTCTTGAAAAATCGGATTAAAATGAATGTAACCAATTACTATCCTTACATCCGCGATTGCTTCAAAGAACTGGAAGGAATTAACAACTTTCGTCTGACTGCGCTCAGCCTTCAGATTAAAAGCTGTTTCATAAAAATGGAAGGCATCTCTGACAACAAGAGCGATATATTTGACCAGCTCGTAGATTGGGTAATGTCAAAAACACTTTCTACATCCAGAGATGCTTGTGAGGCAGTTGTCTCCTTCTTTGTTCAGAACTGTGAGGTGTTCCATGAGATTACCGAGTAAAATCACATCTTATAGTGAAAGTGTAATCAGTAAGTTCCCAGCAGTGCTCTCGGTATTGCAAGATGCTGACACGGGAGTGTTGGCTCTATATGAGGCTGCCACGAAGCATTTCAGTAGTATTGAGGAGTTCATGGATACTCTGGATTGTCTGTTTGCTCTCCAGAGAATCAGATATGATGCAGAACGTGAGGTGCTCTGTTATGTTGCATGAGATTTACTGTGAACAATTCCACCAGAAGCGAATTGTTTTCAATCCTGGACTTAGTGTGGTATTGGGTACCAACACAGGCGACAACTCTATCGGGAAATCCACCTTCCTGCTGATAGTGGACTATGTTTTCGGTGGTAGCACATATGCAGGTACAACGGACATCATTGAGAATGTCGGTTCCCACGATATATACTTCTCTTTTATTTTTGGCGAAGAAACCTTTAAGTTTTGCAGAAACAGTATTAATGCCCACACTGTTTGGAAATGCAATGATTCTTACGAGAACGTTGAAGAAATTGGACTGAGTGATTACTGCAAATGGCTGGATTCGAAGTACGCAATATCTTTGCCAGAACTGTCTTTCCGAGATGCAGTTGGTCGATATATTCGAGTATACGGAAAAAGCAATTGTGATGAGCGGCGTCCGTTGCACTACCAAGCGACCGAGAAGACGGAAAAGGCCTGTACTGCACTTCTTAAACTTTTTGATGCGTATTCCCCTCTCAAAGATACAGCGGCCGCTGCGCGGCACTCTGACGATGAACTGATTGCATATAAGAAGGCACAGGCTTTACAGTTTATTGCAAAAATCACCAAGCGTGTCTACGAAAAAAACGAAAAAGATATCCGCAGTATTGCGGCACAAATTGAAGAGCTTTCTTCCGGGCTGGAACGCGGTTTGCTTGATGTTGATGCTGCAGCTTCTGAGCAGGCAGTTTATATCAAGAAACTCTTATCCAGAGCACGACGCGCAAGGAGCAAGGTGAAAGCCCGATGGGATTTGCTTGACGAAAATGGCAACTATGCCTTTTCCTCTACTACCGATTCCTTCGCTGACTTGCAGCACTTTTTCCCAGAAGCGGCCGTTGCACAATTGGATGAGATTGAGGGGTTCCACAGAACGATTTCCTCCGTGTTTAAGGCTGAACTGAGAGCAGAACGTTCTAAGCTTGAAAAAGAACTGGCTGAGTATGACCAAATCATCCACGAATACGAAGCTCAGCTTCAGGAACTGGTTCAAAACCCCAACCTCTCTAAGGTTGTTCTAACTCGTCACGCAGAACTGCTTCGTGAGAAAGACCGGATGCAAAAGGAAAATGATGCTTACGAAAAACTCCAGCAGCTGAAAGAGGCCCGAGATGCTGACGCGGAGCGGCTGAAAACAATTAAGCAACGGCAATTAGCTTTAGTTTCCTACCGGCTCAACGAAGAAATGAGCCGCCTCAACGATGCTATCTACGAAGGATCCTACAACGCTCCCATACTGGACTTTACCGACACCGGATATGATTTCTTCACTCCGGATGATACTGGCACTGGCATTGCATACAAGGGACTTGTTGTATATGATCTTGCTGTGCTGAGCCTTACAAAACTGCCGATTCTGGTACATGACTCGGTCGTACTGAAACAGATTTCAGATGATGCGATTGAGAAAATTATTGAGCTGTATTCCTCTTGCGGTAAACAAGTCATCATCGCTCTGGATAAACAGGATTCGTATAGCGAAAAGACATCTCGCCTTCTTGGTGAATCTGCCGTATTGAGATTAAGCAGTAACGGTCAAGAGTTGTTCGGACGTTCTTGGGGATAATCTGTTTGCAATTTTTGTTGGTCTGTCTGTCTTTTTAGCGCCGCGTTGCATAACATCAGAGACATATATGAGCGAGTTTCGCAAACAGTATCGTCACGGGCTCTAAATAGATGTCCAGCAAAAATACAACTTCTATTCTGACATTTTTCCCATTATCCCCACCATCATCCCATAGTGCTTCTTCACGGTATTTCTTGCCAGTCCGGTTCGTTTGGCGATGGTCGAGAACTCTGTGACATCCGGGTGGAGGCGCATATAATCCCACAGCTTGCGCTGTTTCTTGGTCAGCTTTTCCGGCGGAGCGATGCCCGCAAGCTGCTCCTTGAGATTTTTGCGTTCCTCGTTCATCTCCGTGATCAGCGCCTTGAGCTTTTCCTCGCACTCCTCGCGGGTGCGGGCGTAGACGTTGCGGGAATGTTGCGTCCCATCCGGCCATATGGGAGAATAGCGTCCCTCAAACAGGTGGTCATTGAGTTCGCTGACGCAGCCGGTACCCGGTTTCCTTTTCTTCCCCACATAGGGCTGGAAGTCCACGATGCCTTTCCGCTCTGGCTCCGCTTCTTCCCGCGGTTCTGCCTTGCCGATACTTCGGTCAATACTGGCGGCGGCTGCACGCTGCATATCACCGGTGATATGGGTGTAGATGTCCAGCGTTGTCACCGCGGACACATGGCCCAGCATGGCGGAGAGGGTTTTCACATCCATGCCATTTTCCAGTGCCAGCGTCGCGAAGGTATGCCGCAGATCATGAAATCTGACGCGCTTGCAGTCTGCCTGCTCCAGTATCGTCTGAAGCCGCCTGCGCGCCACGCCGGGCGTGATCGGTCGATCCGCCTTCACCGGGGACGGAAACATCCAGCGGGAATCCACTTTTTTGCGGTATTCCCGCAGCACGGCCAGCACCGCAGGCGGCAGCACCAGTTTTCGAACGGATGCTTTTGTTTTCGGTGGGATGATCTGCAATTCGCCGTTTATCGTGTACGCCTGCTTGTTGACGGTCAGCACGCCGGTTTCAAAATTCAGGTCATCCCATTGAAGCGCTATCAATTCGCCCCGGCGCAATCCGGTGCAGAGATCCAGCAGGAATAGTTCGTAGTACCCGTCCGCCTGCGCCTGAATGAGAAATTTCTGTAATCCCTCCCGATCCAGCACCTGCATTTCCTTTGCCTTTTTCGGCGGCAGCTTGCAGCCGACGGCCGGGTTTGTACGGAGCAGGTCATCCCGCACGGCCCGTTCCAAGGCGGAGCGGCAGACTGCGTGGCACATCCGCACCATGCGGTCGGAAAGGCCCGCGCCGTATTGCTCCGTCAGACGCTTGCGGCCGTTCTTTTTTAGCCGCCCGTAGAATTGCTGCAAATCATTCTGCGACAATTTGTTCAGCGGAATTTTCCCGATCTCCGGCAGGACATGGTTGTAAATGACGTTTTCGTAGTTGTTCTGTGTGGAGGCGCGGAGCGTCGGCTTGCTGTGGGTTTCATACCAGTAGCATAGCCAGTCTCCGAACAGCATATCCGGTTTGACCTTTCGGTCATTCCTCCCCACCATGCTTTCGGTGAGCTGCCGCAGCTTCTCCTGACATTCCCGCTTTGTTTTGGCGAGAACATTCTTTGTCTTGGGAAGGCCGCTGTCATCATAGCCGATGACAACGCGGCCCTCCCACCGGCCGTCGCCGCGCTGTCTTACGGTGCCGGTTCCGCTTTTCCGTTTCTTTGCCAAGGTCTCAGCCCCTTTCCGAGCAGATCTTCCATGAAGCCGCCAACGATGCCGCTGGCGGCTTTTTGCATATCCGGTGTGACGTGGGTGTAGGTGTCCAGCGTGAAGCTGGCGTTGGTATGTCCCAGAATCCCCGACAGGGTTTTGGCATCCACGCCGCTGGCAATGGCGTGGGTAGCGAAGGTGTGGCGCAGATCGTGAAAGCGGATGTCCGGCAGTCCCGCCTTGTGCAAAATCGCTTTCATATGCGTGTAGGCGCAGTTCGGAGACAGCGGCAGTTCCGGTCGAACTGGGTCTGGGAAGATCCATTGCGTGATCGCGTTCTCTTTTCGGCGGCGCAAAATTTCCGCCGTGCTGCGGGGCAGGACGATGGTGCGTTCACCGCTGCGGGTCTTGGTCTTGCCCAGCATATCGACCCCCAGCTTTCGGCTATGAAGGGTTCGCCGCACTTGCAGGACACCGTTCCGCGCGTCAAAGTCCTGCCACATGAGTCCGCAAATTTCGCCCCGCCGCAGGCCCGTGGTCAGCTCCACATAGAAGAAGTCACCCCATATCTTGTCTTCCCGCACGGCGTCCAGAAAGGTGTCCAGTTCTTTGTCGGTCAGGACACGTTTCGGTGCATGGCTTGCCTTCGGCACTGTTGTGCCCACGGTGGGATTTTTAGCGATGATATGCGCGTGGAGGGCGTCCTCCATCGCTTGGTGGAAGATGGCGTGGAGGCGGTTGATGGTGGTGTCTGACAGTGCGGAACCAAACCTCGAATGCTCCCTGACCCGCCCGTTCTCTTTCAGCCTCCGATAGAGCTTCTGCACATCCTGCGATGTCACCAGCGACACCTGCTTGCCGCCGAGCTGCGGCTTGATGTAGTTTTCGATGCAGCTTCGATACCCCGCAAGGGTGCCGGGGCGGACGGTGTTCTCTTTATAGTCCGTCAGCCAACGGTCCAGCCACTCCCCCAAGGTCATGCGGCTGTCCTCGGTCAGCTCCACATCCTGATAGCGTTCGATATTCTGATGGAGCTTTTCCGTCAGCTCCTTTTGTGTATGCGCATAGGCATGCTGGAAGATGGGTGTACCGTTTTTCTTGTGGCCCACCACGATGCGGCCTTCCCAGCGCCCATCCTCCCGCTTGCGCACCATGCCGTCACCGGCAGGTCTTCGTTTCGCCATTTAGTCCTCCTGTTCTGCCGAGTGGCAGATGTGTTCTTCTTCCTCCCGTTCGAAGGAGTAGAGCCCGTCTGCCTCCAACTCTTTCGCCATGCCCCACGCCAGCTTAAAGCCCGCCGTGAAGCTCATCAGCTTGGATTCAACCAGCAATGTGTTTTGTGCGTCCAACAGCCGCAGCAACTTCTTTCGCCCCGCGGCGTCCATGTCCCGCCGCAGTTCCTCTTGGGCGTATTCGATCTGCTCGGCCAACTCTGGATACTCCTGACGGTCGAAACGCTTTTGCAGAGCCTTCATGTAATCGTACATTGCGGCACCTCCTTTTGGTAACCACAACACATACCACAACTCCGCTCACAAAGCTACTGTTTTTCGAAATGTTTCTTTGACTATTGCGGCGCAAAAAATGAACACCTCGACCCGCTTTACATATGGAATTTCATTGAAAATCCCTGTTGTTCCAGCTCATGATCGTCCGGCTTGTGGCCGAGGGCGACGCGCTTTTGCCGCAGCCGCGCCAGCCGCTTGCGGTCGATTTGGACACCGTTGGCAGCGAGAGCCGGGGCGTTGTCCCGGAAGATATTGCCCATGTGGTAGAGCAGCCGGGTGGCGGACAACAGGACGGAGGGCGGCTCCTGTTCGCCGCGCTCCATGCGTTTCATGAAAAATTCCGCGTAAGTGTGGCCGTTATCCCGCGCCGCCGCGAACCATTCGTAGGCGGCGTCCATGTCCTTGGGAACGCCCTCGCCCATGAGGGTCAGCTTGCCCAACAGGTACTGTGCGTAGGCACTGCCGTTGTCCGCGGCCTGCCGCAGGTATTCCGCCGCAGTCGAAGTGTCTTTTGACACATTTTTGCCGCTGAGATATTCCTTGCCCAGCCGGTAGGCGGCGTAATCGTTGCCACTGTCAGCAGAGCGTTTCAGCCAGTAAATGCCTTTGGCAGAATCGTGAACGTCGACTTCATCGGAAAGATACAGCTTGCCGAGGGCGTACTGTGCTATGTCCAAGTCCTGCTCGGCCGCGCACTCCAAGAACTTTTGTGCTTTGGCTGTGTCTGGTATCAGCAGTCCGCCGTCACGGTACGCCGTGCCGATGATGTACTGGGCGTAGGCGTCACCGTCCTCCGCAAGCTGCTCCAATTGCTCCGCCGCTTTATCCCGTTCCTCCAACGGAAAGCTCTCATCGTTCGCCACGCTTTGCAGATCCTGACACGCATAACTCATATCGTAGGTGCTGATCTGTTCGCCGTCATCCTGCATTTCCTCGTCCTCGAAGGAAAATCTGTTCATGCGAAGATGCTCCGCTTCTTTGATGACGGCGTTCTTGATCTGGCGGAACTCCTTCTGCTGAGACAGCGGCGGACGCAGACGTTTCTTCCCCTCGGAATAGTAATCCTCCATCTGACATTGCAGTTCCCACCATGTCTGGTAGCACGCATCCACGGTGGGCAGCCGCGCCATCTGATCGACGATCTCATCCACCAGCTTTTTCATTGGCTTTGGCAGATAGCCGTAGGTTTTCTTGCCGCCGACTTGACTGAGCTGCCGCGACAGATTCCAGATCATCTGTTCCGCCTCCGGGTGGATGCAGGTCATTTCCCGCATGGCCTTCGCCAATTCCAGCATGGCTTTCCGCGCTTCCGCCACCAGTTCGTTTCGCGATTTGCTTTTCTGCTCGTAGACGTGTAGCAGCTCCTGTCGGAAGATCTGATTGGTCAGCGTGGACTTGATTTGGCGGATACCGTCTTTGGACAGGTACGCCTGATTTGGATTCACCGACCACGCCATCATGTGGACATGGGGATGGTTTCCCTCGTCATGGAAGGCGGCGTACCAACGGAAATCCTCCGGCGGGATCTTCATCGCCGCGGCGATGTCATTGCGGTGGGTACGCAGTAATGTGCGCCATGCGTCCGCATGGTTATACCCCAACCGCTCCGCGTCCTCCCGGTGGAGGGAGATGATGTGCGTCCACACGTTGCCGGTGTAATGATCCAATTCGTCCGCGACAGCGGCGAGGTCAACGATAGCGTCATCACTAAACAGACCGTGTTCCCCCAACCGTTCCGCCCTCGGACGCAGGGCGATGTACTTGGCGTAGCCTTCCATGCCCTGTACCCGATCCCAATTCGATTCCAGCGCCAGCGTGATGAGCGCGGACGCGGTTGCTTTTGTTGGGTGTGAGAGGTAGTCCGCGTATTCCATCAACTCTTTTGCGTCAGGGAAATCCTTCACCAGCTTTGCGATGAGCTGCGTCTGCTTGTTGGTGGGCGGACGGTCATCCGGGATGATCTCCACCCGCTCCCGCGTGGCGATGTACTTGAGATACCCGCCAGCACTTTGCCCAGCGCCGCACTTGATGTACGGGCTTTTGACGATCAGCCTTGCCATGCTTCTCTCTCCAGCTCACGGAGCTTCTGTTCCAACCGCAGCTGACCGTTAGTGCGCTTGACGGCGGCGATGCTCTTGGCCCGCTCCTGCCGAAGCACTTCCTCGCTCACATTGAGGCTTTGCAGGAGGATGGACATTGCCATGTCCATCTCAACCGCCTGCTTGTAGAGCAGTGCCGCGATACGATCCTCGAAGAGCTTCAGCCGACTGTCGATGGCGGATTGCACCGCGCGGGGCAGCGCGGTGCTTTCGCCTGCGGCGAGCATATCCGTGTAGCAGTTCACCGCCTTTTCGATGAACTCATTTTTGCTGCGGCAGTTATCTTCCTGATACCACCGCTCTATTTTGGTAGCTGTTTCATCCGTCATGCGGAAGTTCAGCCTGTTTTCATTTTTGCTCATAATTCCCTCCAATCTGCCGTAAGGCACTCTCATTTTCGTTGAAACACCTGCGCTTGCGGGAACAAAGACGCCAACCGTTCTGAAAGTTTGCTCAAAAGGCGCCACAACCGCCTGCGCTGAAACCCCCGTCAACTGCCCGCACTGCGGGCAGAAGTGATTGGGCAAAGCGTCGGTTCCGACGCCAGCCCTTTATCCTGCTATAAATAAGTTCCTCCGATAACCGCCCAATCTGCCGAAGCTACGTCCCATACGGCGTGGGAAAGTCCTCTCCGGAGCGGTTTCAAATCACACTCGCACAAACGGCTCACGTTCGTTTTCACAGGTGAAAGCGGGTACACACTTGCCTTCGCCAACAGGATCGCACACAGCGGCTTACACGGCGAAACACGGGGCGTTTTGGATGGGGGCGCTATCACTACCCTCGGACCGTTTTGTGCGGTTCGGAACCCCTGCGTGGCCGGGTGTCAGAACGGCAAACTTTGCCGCTTTTTGGCCTTGGTCGGATGTACTCCCAAAGAACGCAGAAAGCCTGCGGGACAGCGACGCGCATGATGCGCGTCGCTGTCCCGAGGCGTCGCGGCCCCGCTGGGCTGCGTGATCCCATTGCTGTTTCTCTCACCGCACCGATGGGCTTCACGGTTTTGTCTGGCCACGATAACAGCACGCAGGGAACATATCTGCTGTTTTCACACGCTGGTCTGCTCCATGCGTCTTGCCACGCGCTGCCGTTCCTTTGCCCTGTCCACAGCATCCATCTGTCGCTGATAAAACTGGTCAATGGAAAACTGGATCGGCAGGATCGTGTAGAGTAGACTTCCGTTTTGCTTGCGCCCGTCCCGCGTGATAATGCTGGTGCGCTCTGTACGGATGAGCCCGCGTTCCTCCAACTCCTGCACATACTTCCGCACGGTGTTGCGGCTCATGCCCACCGCCTTGCCGATTGTGGCGTAGCTGGGATGGCACTGATAGGTTCTGCGGTCTTCGATGCGGAGCAGGTAACCGTAGGCAGCGATCGCACCGTGAGACAGACCCAGCTGATAGATCTCATTGGGCAGAGGAAAATAGTTCTTGACCGGGTCGCGCTTTGTCCAAGTTCTCATCTGGCACCTCCAGTCTGCCGCTCTACCCACTGTTGGAATTTATCCTTGGGCACCACGAACCGACTGCCGATGCGCACAGACGGAAATACTTCTTCATGCATCAGCTCGTAGGCACTGGAGATGGACACGCCCAGCACCTTTGCCACCAGTTCCGCGTTGAGGAACAGCGGCAATTCATCGTAGCTGTGATAGGTTGATATTTTCAAAATCGTTACCTCCAATAGAATTCAGAGAAAAATTACTTGCGTTTCGGAGGTCCCTCTGTTAGACTGTTTGCAGATGGAGTCTGCGTTTTCCGAAACGCGGCGCGCCGCTGGACTGCTGCAACAGTTCAGCGGTTTTCCTTTTTGTAGGAACGATAGATACCGATTCCCCCTTTCTTAACGATCTTCTGCCACGCACCGTACCCGTTCCTGCTCTGCGGCCTTGTTTGACCTGCACGGCGTTTTCATCTGCCTTGGTACGCTCGACCGCTTTACCGCGGCGTCCTGGCGTTACTTCTCCGGCGTGTATCATCTCCGGTGATGGGTATTCAGTTGTCGAGGTGCTTTTTCGGATTTGTGACCGTCTTTTTCATTGACAATCCGCAGTCCTCGTGTTAGACTAACTGTAAATTACTTTTGACAGTCTTTCCGTAATCGTATGGTAACATACTTTTCACCCCCTTGTCAAGACTGTCTGTATTTCTGTATTACGATTGTCTATTTTGAGGTGATCTGCCATGTGGTATGCCAAAATGTTTTTCTCTGAGGGCAGAGAGATTTTCCAGTATGATTCCCTTGGTATGCAAGGCGTTCCGGACGTCCAGAAGGAGTTCCCCTTTCTGGAAAGCCTGCTTGCCTTTCAGGAACTGGACTGTGCGGAAGTGACGCCGATACTGCAAAGCATCACTGATAACTGGAGCCGGTTTATCGCAGAGGATGACAGGGACACACTTGAGAATTTCAAGAGAAAACTGTGGAGGTTAGCCTCCATACACATTTATTTTCGACTTCTCTATGTTCACTGCCGCTACCGCCAGTCAGCGATGTACATTCAAAATGACCGAGGCAGTGCGGAGGATGCGCAGATACTGGACGAACTGCGCCAGCTCCCTGAACAGCTTCCGCTGTATCAGCAGCAGATCCAACGCTTTTTTGAGTTGGTGCTGGATGTAGACAGCGCGGGACGGGAGCCGCAGGCACAGGCGGCAAGAAATTATACCTACGATATGCCGAAAGATCCCGGCCTGTTTTGTTTCCACCCCATCCCGCTCAGCTTTGAGCCGGTGGAGCCGGGGCGGTGTTCGCCGGTGCTGTATTCCTCCAGCATCCGGGACATGATCGACTACTCTCTGCGGAGTTGCGTGGAGCGGAACATCACCGTGCGGCGCTGCAAGAACTGTGGCCGCTGGTTTCCGCAGACCGGGCGGGTCAGCGCGGAGTATTGCGAGCGGCCCGTTCCGAAAGGGCAGCAGCGCTGCCGCGACATCGGCGCTCTGAAGCAGTGGACGCTCCGGCAAGCGGGCAATGACGCTTTCAAAGCCTACCGCAAGGAATACAAGCGGCGCTTCGCGTGGATCAAGGCCGGACGGATCACCGGCCAGCAGTTTTACGATTGGAGCGAGCGGGCCAGGGCGGAGAAGGATAAATGTGAGCAGGGCCTGATCTCTCAGAAGGAACTGGAGGTCTGGCTGAAGGAATCCAAATGAAACACCGTGTGCTGACCTTGCGGTCAGCACACGGTGTTCTTTGTCTATAGCGAGGCAGATTTTAAACCGCCCCATGTAGGGTCTGAATGCTATTTTTCTTTATTCCCCGCATCTTCCAGCAGATTTGTAACCACTTCGCTGAGTTGCGCAGCGTTCTTGGAAGTGATGACAGGAACGCCGGTCTGCGTCTCAATGGCCTTCCGCGCGTCACCAGCCACCTTGCCACCGGCACGGGCCACGTCGATGTTCTCCGAAAGGGTTGCCGGTGCTTTCTGTTTGGAAATTTCCGTGGTGGTGGCCTCCGCCAGCATATTCAGCACCAACTCCAGCGTGGTCATGTTGTCACGGAGGTTTTCCTTTTTAAGCCCCTTCAGATTTTTATACTGCCGGGTGGACATCCCCGACCACGCGCGGGAAATCTCATCGGTGAGGATCGCGTACTCCACACCCTTCTGCACGCCGCGGGCATCCCATTCATCGGTCAATTCTTTGCGAACCTGAATGGCTTGCAGCCGCTGATTGATCCATTCGCGGGTGTAGCCCTTTTTGAGATAGGTTTTCACCGCCCGCTCGATGGTCAACTCCGGGTCTATGGTTTCCTCAATACGCTCCCGGCCGACCTGTGCCAGCCAGAGTTTGAACGGCTCCGCTTTGGGTGACGGGATGGACTGGATGATACGGAGAAGTTGCTCGGTATCGGCCACATCGGTCAGGCGTTTTTTACCATCATGAGCCGTCATTTTCAAACCGTGACAATTTGTCACGGTTTCATTGCCCTCGGCCTTCAACCGTTGTTTAAGTTTGCGCCAATACGCCGTGGAATCAACGCTGTCCGTCAGTACGCCAACCACATCGACAATTCCATCCAAAGGAGTCGATTTTATGAAAAACAACGAAAAAGAAAACCAACCTTTCATCTACATTCGCGCCACTGGAGAGAAGATTCCGGTCGCCAAGGAAGTCCGCGACGTCTACTACAACGAGGCTGCCCGCATCCGCATGAAGGCGCAGGCCCACGGGCAGTGCGTCTGCCCTCAGAGTAAAGTCTGGGTCTGTGACGGAGACTGCCTCGTCTGTGAGTACCGTCGTTCCGGCGACATGGCTTCTCTGGACGTTCCCATCGGCGAGGACGGCGAGGGTGCCCTGCTGGACATGGTTCCGGATGAGGCCCCGTCCATCGAGAGCGTCATCGCCGACCGCGACCTGCTCGACCGTCTCTTCGCCCGTCTGCGGGAGCTTGACCCCGATGCGGACACCATCATCGCTATGTGGATGGACGACGACAAAGTCTCCGACCGCACCATTGCCAAGGCGCTCGGTCGGCCCCAGCGCACCTTCGCCGACCAGATGAAGAAGTACCGGACGGAGCTCCGGCGCATCCGAGGCTACTAATCCCTGGAACACCCGGCCCTCTGGCCATCGGTTCTTTGGCGATTGGACGTAAATGTACTAATTGGTTCGTTTTCTGTTGACAAATGCGTTTCTTTAGTGTATCATAGCATTGGAGGTGGTTAGAGTTTGAATCCGCATTATAATCAGAACTACACACGGGAAGAAATCGATGCTGTTCTGTCCAGAATCAAATCCTGTGTTGAAAAAGGAAACTATATCATTTCACAGAATGAGAATCGCCAAGAGAACATAGACTTTATAAATGAATACAATATCAGGAGTGACCAACAGCAAACCATTCTAATGCAGATTGAGACTGATGATTTCTGTTACTCCCTTCAGAACACCAAACTTGGCTTTGAGCATGAAGTACTGTATGTTTTTGTGCCACAAGTACAGCTTTTCAATGCCGATGGTGAAGAAGAGATTGTAGATGTATATACCAAGTTCAATATCATAGATTTACCAACGGGTAGTCGGGCTGTAGTCATCTCGTTTCACAAAAGGAATAAGCCTATCGACTATCTTTTCCGGTAAACATACTGAAAGGAGGTACTGCCATGATTCCGAAGGAAGTTTTTTGTGAAGAATGCAGGAAAGACGTAGAATACACCATAGCTTCTGTGCCTATGGTTGGAACAATTAAGGGTAAGGAGTATCAATACAGCGGAAGTGAGGCTCGGTGTGTAGACTGTGGTTCTCCCCTCTATATTCCCGAACTATCCGATGCCAATCTTCGCTCACTCTATGATGTTTTTCGTCAGGAAAACGGCATCATCCCGCTCGAAATGATTCGTGCCATTCCAGAGAAATACGAGATTGGTAAGCGCCCTCTCTCTCTTCTTCTTGGCTGGGGCGAACAGACATTTTCCCGCTATAGTGATGGGGATATGCCCACCAGACAGTATTCAGATATGCTCTTCCGCATCTATAGAGAACCTCAGTTTTACGCAGAACTCTTGGAGGCGAACAAAGCGAACCTACCGTCACAGCATGCCTACGAGAAAAGTCGCCGTGCTGTTGATGCGCTACTGTCATTGGACAATCAAACAGATAGCAAAATTAACACGGTAATTCAATATCTTTTGTCCCAATGTGAGGATATCACTCCTTTAGCACTCCAGAAAGCCCTTTACTATATTCAGGGCTTTTACTATGCCTTTTATAAGAGTTTCCTCTTTGTGGAAGACTGTCAGGCATGGGTGCATGGGCCTGTTTACCGTGACATTTATTTCCGGTACCGAGATTATCGATTCGACCCAATTGAGCGGACATCTTCTTTCGACAGTGAGGTTTTCTCTGCGGGCGAAAAGGCGATATATGACAGTGTGATAAATAATATTTGCTGTTATAGCGGGAAAGTTCTGGAGCGGTTTACGCATAACGAAACACCGTGGCTTGTTACCAGAGGAGCCCTTCCGCTTTCCGAGCCGTCTGACAGAACAATTGAAAAGGCCGTCATAGGAGCTTATTTTGATGAAGTAAAAGCTAAGTATAGCATGGTAAATCCCAGTGATATCATAGCTTACTCGCAAGATATGTTCCGTCAACTCTAAAACAACAGCCCAACTGAATATCTGTTGTGGGAGCATCTACTTTTATGTAGGTGCTCCTACGCTCGTGTTTCCACTGACCACGACGACCAGTTCTCCAGCTACGAAGCACAGATTGATTATTACACCAACTACATCAAGGGCCGTGACGATTGGGAGTACGTCAACGTCTACACCGATGAAGGTATTACCGGAACCAGCACCAAGCGCCGCGAAGGCTTCAAGCAGATGATTTCCGATGCGCTGGACGGCAAAATTGACCTCATCGTCACCAAGTCGGTCAGCCGATTTGCCAGAAACACCGTAGACAGCTTGACCACCATCCGCCAGCTCAAGGAAGCCGGTGTTGAGGTCTATTTTGAAAAAGAGAACATCTGGACATTCGATGGCAAAGGCGAACTGCTGCTGACCATCATGTCCTCCTTGGCTCAGGAAGAAAGCCGCAGCATTTCCGAGAACTGCACATGGGGTCAGAGAAAGCGCTTTGCAGACGGCAAGGTCACGGTTCCATTTCAGCGCTTCCTTGGCTACGACCGTGGCCCGGACGGAAATCTGGTGGTCAACCCAGAGCAGGCGGTCATCGTAAAAAGCATCTACAGCATGTTCCTACAGGGAATGAGCTACCACGGGATTGCAAAGAAGTTGACCGCAGACGGCATCCCGACACCCGGTGGCAAGGAAAAATGGAGCATCTCAACTGTAAAAAGCATCCTCAGCAATGAGAAGTACAAAGGCGATGCGCTCCTACAGAAGTCCTACACCGTCGACTTCCTGACCAAAAAGACAAAGGTCAATGAAGGCGAGATTCCTCAGTACTATGTCGAGGATAATCACGAAGCCATCATTGACCCGGAAGTATTCGATATGGTGCAGCGGGAAATGACTAAACGCGGCAGAGGCAAAAAGTACCACAGCAGCGTCCACTCCTTTTTCAGCAAAATCCGATGCGGTGAATGCGGAAGCTGGTACGACTCAAAGGTCTGGCATTCCAACAGCCAGTACCGCAAGACCATCTGGCAGTGCAATCACAAATTCGATGGCGACTGCCGATGCCAGACACCGCACCTGACGGATGAAGAAATCCAGCTGCACTTCCTTTCGGCGGCGAACAAGCTGCTGGCCGCAAAGGCTGCGGTCATCGCCAACGGCAGAGAGATGCAGGCGCTCTTGTTCGATACCACCGAGTTGGAAGCGGAACGGGCCCAGTTCCTCGAAGAAACGCAGGTGGTTTCCGACATAGTACAGCAGGCCATTCAAGAGAACGCCCACACCGCTCTGAACCAGACCGAATACCAGAAACGCTACGACAGCTTGGTGCAGCGCTTCGACCGGGCAAAGACCCGACTGGAAAAAGTCACCGCCGAGATTCAGGAAAAGCAGACGTCCAGCGCCAGCATGGGAACCTTCCTGAATGCCTTTGAACAGATGCCCGATGCACTGGCAGAGTTCTCCCTTGAAAGCTGGCACAGCATGGTGGACTTCGCCACCGTCTACAGCATCGACGGCATCCGCTTCACCTTTAAGAACGGGCAGGAAATTAAAGCATAAAATTGCTCCCCACCATTGGATCGTTCCAGTGATGGGGAGTATCTCGTTATACAGTAAGTTCAAGTGTGCCTGCTAAATCGCCATTAGAACTACTCGATTTAATTGAATAACTGAGTTGTATAGTCTCTTTTAGCGGTCTAAGAATTATCATATTCGACAACCATTTTGATTCTTTCGCATGTAATGTAGGAATATGGAATGAAAACATATCAGGGCTTTCTACTTCGGGAGAAGCTATATATCTTGATAACTCTCGAACATAATCTTCTTCCGTATATCTCGGCTGGCCATTAATCCCGCCGCGAAGCATAGCATCCATTTCGCCTCGCTGATCCTCCATGCCCCAAAACCTATCATCTCGACTGTTCTTTATATCTACGGTGTCATTCTGAGCAAGGGTCATTTCAACAAGTCCATCTTCATAGATGTATCCCTCAACACCTTTTATAGGTCATCGCAAATTAGCTCTGCTGTAGGATATATAGCTTCTGCCGTTGAATTTTCAATTTGGATAGAAATTGTAATATCACTATCAGAAATAGAAGATTCGTTTTGAGCTGCAAGTGGAAGAAGAATTAATCCATCAAATGTCTTTAGATACGTTTCGAGCATTTGAATTCTCGCAAGTGTAGCCACCATTTCGACATAATTATCATGTTTCTGTTTTTCTTCTGCTGTTCCGTCGTACTCACTTCCCCAATCGGGAACCATAGAAAACTTGCATTTCAATCCGCCAAAATCAAATATTTCCATACCCACTTTGATTCCTAAGTAGGTCATTATTTCTGCTATTGTATCTTTTTTCTCTTTCTCCTGAATAACAACAGGACTCCACTTATTAAAATCTAAAAGAATTTTGCTTGGTAGTGGAGTAAGTTCAATACCATCTTTTGTTATGATTTTTTCGCTTTGGACATCTTCTTGCTCTGGCGCAATTTCTTCAGCAGGAGGTAACTCATCAGTATTCCTCACCTTAGCAGTTTGGATGTTTTCAAGTAACATTCGAACCGTATCCAACATTACCTCTTTTACAGCCTTTGCAGGCCCTGACGCATGAACATTATAGGGTATCAAATTTTTGCTAACTGCCTTTATTTCACTGTTCCAACTTCCAATAGAAATGTTTGAGAACTGCGGTTGTACTCTTTTTCCGTTTTCCATTACATTCATAACAGTGTCGGCAATAATGTCTCTCAATTGCTTGCGAACTTCCGCTTTTTCTTTTCCGCTTAACGAGAAGTGTGTAAGCCTATGGTGCTCTATATCAAACGGAATCTCCCCATCATGATTATAATCATCATTCATTATACAAATAATATTATCCCAGCCCACAACTTTCGTAGCATAGCCAAGTTCAATCATAACATTGGCATTGGGCGTTGCCTTAAGTCTATCTGTCTCATTTCCATCTTTATCCAAAGGATGATATGTGGCAACCGATGTAACATCTGCTACAAATACATCACATTCGTCAATCTTTGAGAAAATTGTTTGTACAATGTCAGGCGAACCCGTCACTCCCTGCGTGTCGCGATCAGCATATACAGAAACAGTATTTCTAAGGTTTCTAACCGCTGCTTCGATGCTACTTTCGATAAGTCCGCGTGTTGTACTATTAGGAAGATCTGATTGCCACGAATAAAAAATTGTAAAAGTTGAATCAGCCATCTTAATATCTCTCCTTATTCTGTATCCGGGCCAGTGTCTCCAGTATATGCTTTCCTATGGCTTCCGGATCATTTTTATACGCTTCACAAATGAGCCTAAGCCCATCTGGTGTTAATATTCTACCGTTATTTCGATCTTTACACAACTGCTGGTAATCCTCCAGCTTTTTTTGATATTGTAGGCATTTTCAAATCTCCTATATACAAAAATAGCGTCGGTCAGCAAACCGACACCCCTAACGACACCACGACACCCCTGCGGTTATGCGGCAGCATTTTGTATCAAATAACGAATCTAAATTTCATACACGGAGTAGCCCTCGTCGCGCTCTTCGATGCTGTCGATACCGATTACTTTGGCAAGAATACGGGAGACTTCGGCCGGTGTATAGAACTGGCCCTTGCTTTTTCCGCTTTCCGTGGCGAAATGACGCATCAGATATTCATAGGCATCGCCAAGAATATCGTCACCGCTGGCTTTGTTCTTTTTGAAATTGAATTCGTCACGCTGGAAAATGGCAATCAAGCCGGTGAGCTTATCCACCATTTCTTTGCCGCTGCCCAACTTGGCTTCATCATTGAAATGGGCATTGTCGATCACGCCGCGGAGATTGTTCTCCCCGGCTTCTGCCAGCTTGGCAATGACCTTATCCATTTCTTCACCGATATTTTTATTACCCTTCAATGCAACCAAATCGTCGAAACTGCCGCCTTCGGGAACCGTAATATCGGCATATTTTACACCCTGAAACTTGTCCGTAACATATTTCACGAACAGCAGGGTCAGGATATAGTCTTTATACTGAGAGGCGTCCATGCCGCCCCTCAGTTTATCACAGCTCGCCCAAAGGGAACTGTATAGCTCATTTTTCTTTATTGCCATGTTCGTTTACCACGCTTCTCTTAATTTGGTATTTCTGCTTTCCCGCAAATTGGCTTTACGGAAACTGCGTTGTGTTATCTTTTCAATTTGTATACACGGTTCTTATTGCCGCCCTCTGCAATAACAACACCTTCATCCAGCAATCCCTTCAACAGCTGTTTGGCTCTTGTACTTTTAACACCCAGCAGTTCTGCAATATCAGCACTTCTGGCCGAAATATGATCAGTAAGGTATGCAACGATTTCTTCTTTCTGCCGCGCAGATTTTATCGTCACTTTTTTATCGTCACTTTTTATCGCCGCTTTTTTATCGTCACTCTTGGAGAATAAGAGCGTTAATGTTGTCCGCTCCGGCTCGAGTTGCTCTGTAATCTCCGGAGTTGTCCAATTTTGCTCGCGCCAGACGCGGAAGATATTCGGAATGCCGCTACCAGCACGCTCACCGATATCGATCAGGTTGAACATTTTCAGCATCGTTCCGTTCCGCGGATCAGAAACACCGCCGCTCTTTGCGGCATCAATTTCGATGCGGAAGCTGCCTGGGTTGGACATCGTAATGCTATTACGCTTTTTGACGATGACCAGCCCCTGTCTGCCGTAATAATCGGCATTCACCAGACAGTTGGCCAGTGCTTCACGCAGAGCCTGATGCACAGGGGTATCATCCACTCTGGTGCCGCCATCCATTTTAAACGGTACTTTAATGTCCTGAATCAGCTTGTTATAGACGCGGAAATAGAAGTCGTACACATTGCCGCTCCAGTCTCCGGAGGAGGAGATGATGCGGTCAGTCCAGCGGGTATCAGCGTCATACTGTTCCTGATAGTCCAGAAAGTAAGCATTGAATTCCCGCACAATGTCGTATTCATTGCCGAACATGAGAAGTCCGGCAGAAGTGGGATGCTTCTTCCCATCAGAGCCGATGCCCACAGCGCCCAGCTTCAGAAGGAAATCTTCATCCTCCAGCGCCTCCCATACATGACCAGGGCGGGAGAGGCGCATCCTCTGGCGATAGCTGCGGACACTCTCCTGATTGAACACTGTCAAGTCCATCTCGTTCAGAACCAGCATATCCTGCGTCTTTACCGATGCATCACGCACCATAGCCTGATACTCCTCCTTGGTGCAGCGATAGTCGCCCTCACCGTTACGTCGGTAGGTGCAGAGCGGGTTGCCGTCCACATACACCGGTTTATAGGAGCGCTCGGCACGGGGGACATTGATGACCACGATATGGTTGCCGTCGACCTCTTGGACGAATACATCTTTGGATGACAACACATTTACGCTGGTCTTGTTGGGATTATTGGCGATGTCCCAGAACTCCTTGATGAGTCTGTCCGGATCGGGCAGATCCACCGTGTGCAGGGATTTGTCTGCCCATTCCTCCACTCCCAGTAGGATAATGCCACCGTGGGTATTGGCAAAGGCGGAATAGGTTTCCCAAACGCTCCTGGGCAGTCCGCCAAGGGCTTTCTTGGCCTCGATGCGGTTGTTCTCCCGATATTTTTCAAGATTACTGAAGTCGATCATACCGCACCCTCCTGAATTCTATTCTCACGCCAGCTTTTTTCAAGTGGCTCATAGGGGAGACCGCGCTCCCCACAGTACTGTTTCAGGGCTTTCATCGCTTTGATGTTGGGGCGGGCCTTTCCGTTTTCCCAACGATTCACGGTCGTAAAAGAAACACCGAGAGCGTTGCCGAATTCTGTTTGATTCATCAGACAAGACAATCTGAAATTCTTAATTTCGGAACTGAACGGCATCTGCAACTCTCCTTTACCAGATAATTGAACTTATTATATCACCGATATAGCGTTTTTACAACATCAAGAATTCTCATCCCGCTATGATGAACGTCATCATATTTTGAGTTCCAATCAGAAAATATCAATTATGAAATTATGATGAAAGTCAACAGCGTTTTACTCGCAGGGTGCAGATACTTTCCCTTACTTCTGGTGCGCTTTCCCTTAAAGTGCTACCCGAATTAAGGGAATGCAATGGCTGTTACTGGTGTTCCTTGTCTATGACATCTCACGCCTTGCGCTACTACCTTCTCAGGAATCTCTTGCACAATCTTGTCCTTGGAGTTACAATTTAGGCAGCCCAAAACGATTCCCGCTGGAGGACAGGCGAAAGTTCACCGAAGGGAGCAACTGACATGGATAAAGAGCATATGGCAGAGTTGGAGAAAATCGAAGCCCATGGTGCTGAGAACGGCTGGGTTACACCGATGACAGAGGAAGACAAGGAATTCTTCGCATATTTTCGCTCGGTGTTTAAGCGTTACAATATTTCGCCCTCAAAGGCAACACGGCTGGAGTATAATTTTGTGACGCAGGTTACGGAGAGTGAGTTTTACTGCCAGAAAGTGTGAGGGTATTTCTTTGTCTATAGCGATGCAAATTCTGCGCCGCCTATCCTTGCATAAAGGACTTGCTTAACCTCTCCAGCAGAGGTACAATGCGGCAAACCGGAGCGACGAATCATCCGTCCGCAGCATTCCGGTAAACTATAAAAACCGCTTTCTGTCCCCCGTCACGAGGGTGTTCAGAAAGCGGTTTTTGACCACATGTTTGACTACAGACAGCCGTGGAGTGTGCGGAAACAGTGGAGTCAAGAGTTGCGAAGAGCGTCCGTAATAAAGCAAAAACGGCTATAAATCGCCGGAAAAAGTAGAAAAATTTTTATTCAAAAGTTTGGGAGCAAGATGTCGGGAGTTCGAGTCTCCCATCTCGGCCCAAGATGTGTTGATGAAAGATGCAACACAGAAAACACCGCACGAAAGTGCGGTGTTTTTGTATCTTTACTGGCTTTTCTCTGGCGGAAAAGTTAGGAAAAACGCTTTTTTCGGAAAATCAGTTTTTCCACGCGAGAGGCGACATTTCAGAGATGTAGCAGAGCACTCTTGCGGACTGGTGTGACTTGAACACCGAGGCTAAAAAAGAATAAAGCATAAAAGGCAGGCCACCGTTCGGCTCCCCATGTAGGAGAGAACGGCGGCCTTTTTCGTTACATTGGTGCTTATGTTGCTTTCGCCTCGTTTGTCTATCATTCCTTGGTGGTGTTGGTAATAGCTTTCTCATAACCTTTCGGGTATGCTTGCGTTACAAAAATACGAAAGAGGTGTCCGAGAATGGCAACCACCAAAAACTTGTGCGCTCAGATCCCCATAGATCTGCATGAGCGGGTCAGCGAAGAACGGGAACGGCTGGGCCAGACCACCAGCGAGTACATCGCCAACCTCATCCAAGACTATTACAACATGATGGAAAATCAGAAAGGCGGCATTCAAATGACTGAAAAAAGCAGAACCATGGCATTTCAGATCCCCGAAGAACTCTTCCAGCGCATCAAGCGTCACTTGGAGCGCGAGACGCTCCGAACCGGCAAAAAGCTCACCCAGCGAGACTTCGTGCTGAACCTGATCACGCAGGCACTGGACGAAGCGGACGCTGAGAACGCCACGGAGCAGAACACCCCCACTGAGGCCCCTGTCGCGCCCCGTGTGGCCGACGTGACCGCTCCAGCGGACACGGACACCCCCAACGAAGATAACGCTGTGTAGGCCAACGTTAAAGCCCAAACAAAAGAACACGATTTAGGGAAAAGCCACCCAGGGCATCCGAATCTCTCGGATGCCCTGGGTGGCTTTTTGCGTTTCGCCAGAAAGGAGGTCATCACTATGGCAAGCGAGATCAAAAGACGCTTTACAGACGCAGAAATGCAGATCGCCAAGGAAACGGATCTGCCGGAACTGCTGACCCATTTGGGCTATCAGGTGCGGCGAATCGGCAGATACCATACCACAGCGGAAATGGACAGCCTGCGGATCAAGGACCGCCGCAAGTGGTTTCGATACTCGCAGAATACCGGCGGGAACGCCATTACCTTTTTGCAGCAATTCTACGGCAAGAGCTTTTCGGAGGCTGTGGAGTACCTACTGGCCTTTCACGGCAGGGCCAGAGACTCCCCTATCAAAGCGGCGCCTTTTGTCAAGCGGGATGAGGCGCAAAAGCCCCTTACCCTGCCGCCCCGGAATACGGATGACCGCAGGGTGTTTGCCTACCTGCGCAAGCGCGGCATCGCCCCACAGGTGATCCGCCAGTTTTTGAACAGCGGCCTGGTGTATGAGGACGCCGAGCATCACAACTGCGTGTTCGTCGGAAAGAACAGCGCGGGACAGGTAAAATAATCCCAAAATGCTGATGATTAACAAGGCGATTGCGGAAGCAACGGAAGAAAGCCATAAAATCAGCACCCTGCGGGCTAACGGCTTGCTGGATGCCGATGCCTGCGCCGTCCGCATGAATGCCATCAGCGCCAAACTGACTCAACTCCGTGGAGAACGCCGCTGGTTGTCGGAAAACGAGGCTTTGGATGAAACCATGGATGCCATTCGCAAGATGACAGCTGTCATAAAGAATGGGCCGGAACAGATGAATACCTTTGATGAGGACTTGTTCGACAGCTTGGTGGAGAAGGTCATCGCGGAATCCCAGACACGCATCCGCTTCCGGCTTTGTGGTGGTTTAGAACTGGCAGAACAATTGGAGGTGGCGGCAAGATGATCAACCGAAAAATTTTATATGGGTACAGAATTCGAAACGGTATATTGGAAATCGTACCGGAAGAACAACAGACGGTGAAGCGAATCTTTACCCTCTGTAATGCCGGGGCTTCCTGCCAGGGCATTTCCGATGCATTGAATCAAGGAAATATCCCATACAGTCAGGAAGTTCCTCTTTGGAATAAGCATAAAGTGAAGCGTCTCTTAGAAAATCCACGCTACACTGGCCAGGATGACTATCCGGCCATTGTGGACATGGAGGTTTTTCGGGCAGGGCGGCAGAGGACAGCCGAGAAAAATGAAAAGCGCCGCCCACATGGAGAGAAATCTCCCATCACATATCTGACACCGTATTTCCAGTGCACCTGCGGCGGAAAGCTTATCCGCATTGGCGGTAAATGGTTGGATAGCGACCTGTACCAACAGGGGCTTCAAGTACACACCGGCACGGGAAATACGAGTGGACTTGACCTTTTTGGAGCTTTGGTCGTTGCGAGGGCAGCAGCCCGCCCATGAAACCAGATGCTTTGCGGAAGGAAACACCGACATATCGGCACCGATTTCCGAGATCAGTGCGATGGCGGTCATAATGTTTCCGGAAAAGCCGGGGACAGTCTGAAGCAGTTCCAACTGATAGGGGTACTGCCGAACCAGACAAAGAATTTCCTTTTCTACATTGGTTTTGTGGACTTCCAGCTCATCCAGGTGCTGCAAACATTCTCTGAGCTTTACGGCTTGTTGGTGGGAGATAGTGCCATCAATAACGGCCTGAATTTCCTCAACAGGGTGCTTGCAACGTCTGTCGATGAACGGGGCAACCTGAAAGGTCTCACCGGGATGCTCTAAAATGTAGCGGATAACGGAACGTGAGGATTTCCCAAACACGTCAGAAAACACATCATCCAGCTTCAACTTGGAAACGGTGAGACAATTTAATGCCCGGTTCTTTTCACTGGTCATTATATTAGTGAGCTTGGAACGATAGCGCATCAGGTCGCGCAACTGGCGAATGTCCGGCGGAGGGATAAAACTTGGGTTGACCATATCGCACATATACAGGTCACAAATCCACTTGGCATCCTTATGGTCGGTTTTGTTGCCCTTTTGGGGTTTCGTGTATTTTGGATAGGCCAAAGTTACCCAGCAGGTTTTCTCAAGGATATTAAACACCGGTATCCAAAACTTACCGGTGGATTCCATACAAACATCGTTACAGTCGTATTTGGCAAGCCAGTCAGCCAGTTTCTGCAAGCCTTTTGTAAAGGAGGAAAAGCGAGCCTGCTTATACTCTGTACGTCCATTTGTGTCAGTAATTCCCATACAGGCGTAAATCCAAGTCTTGTGAACATCCAGTCCACAGCAGTTTTTGCGGAAAATCTTAAATGCCACATATACCTCCCAAGATAGATTGGAAAGATTCGGCAGTGACTGGTCATCCGGCAAAATCGAGTCGATTTGAAAGAGATAAGTTTACGGGCTACTTGTTTGCGCCATTCGTTGATGCCTTAACGGATGACCGACGCCATATAGAAATGCGGGGTTGCCGCTATACAGCCCCACCACTCACCTCCACGGGTTCTGTAGTGTACCGAACGCTCCGTGGATATTGTAACAAATTTTGCAAATGTACGAAAGGCCGCAGGTTTCATAACCACGTCGGTGCCTTTCGCAGAAAGGCGGATTATACACAAATGAAGCGCGGGATGAAAAGCTGTTGCCCGCTCGTCTCGGATGAATGTTGCTTCTATGATGCGACTTAATGGATGTTGTCTCTGGAATTGTTTTCAGTAACCGTGCCCCGGAGCGCCGATCCAAATCTGCTGAAAAAAACAGCGCCACTCAGACGAAAAACCGTCCGAGTGGTGCTGCTATTCGCTATGAAATTACTGGATGGCATCCTTCAGGGCCTTGCCGGACTTGAAGGCAGGCACCTTCGCCGCGGCGATCTCGATGGTCTCGCCGGTGTGGGGATTGCGGCCCCGACGGGTGCCGCGCCGATTTTTTCAAATTATGTGACGCCGTCACAGTAGAACCGCCTGTCATGCGGTATACTATACCCAAACAAAGGAAAGGAGCTGGCAGATATGGCAGCTATGAATATGAATCAGGAACAGTTTGAGCAGGCGATCCGGGAGGAAAAGCCCGTTTTGGTGGATTTCTGGGCGCCCTGGTGCGGCTACTGCCGGAGGATCGGCCCCGCGTATGAGAAGATTGGAGAGGAATACGCGGACAGCCTCGCCGTCGGCAAGATCAACATTGACGAGGAGCCGCGGCTGGCGGGGGCCGAGGGGATCGAGGTGATCCCGACACTGGTGCTGTACCGGAACGGAAAGGCCGTGGATTCCATCACCGCGCCCGGCTCAAAGGCGGAGATCGACCGCTTCATTCAGGGAGCCTTGGCGAAATAACGGAGGGTTCAGATATGAACAACAACCATGTTTACGATATGCTCGTGGTGGGCGGCGGCCCGGGCGGCTACACCGCCGCCCTGTACGCGGCACGGGCGGGGCTGGACATCGTCGTGCTGGAAAAGCTGTCTGCCGGCGGGCAGATGGCCCTGACCGAGCAGATCGACAACTACCCCGGCTTTGAGAACGGGATCGACGGCTACTCTCTGGCGGAGAAGAGGCAAAAGCAGGCGGAGCGTTTTGGGGCACGCAGCGAATACGCGGAAGTTCTCCGCATGGATCTGACGGCGGTTCCCAAGCTCGTGGAGACCAGCGAGGGGATCTTCCGGGGGAAAACCGTGGTGCTGGCCACCGGCGCAGACCCCAGAACGCTGGGCGTTGCCGGAGAGACGGAGCTGTTGGGCCGGGGCGTGGCCTACTGCGCCGCCTGCGACGGGATGTTTTACAAGGGCAAAACGGTGGTCGTGGTGGGCGGCGGAAATTCCGCCGCGGCGGACGCCCTCCTTCTCAGCCGCGTGGCGAAAAAAGTGATCCTCGTCCACCGCAGAGACGCCCTGCGGGCCACCAAGATCTATCACGAGCCGCTGGCACAGGCCGAAAACGTGGAATTCCGCTGGAACAGCACCGTTTCCGCGCTGCTTTCCGGGGACAGGCTGACCGGTGTCCGCCTGCGGGACACCGTTACCGGTGAGGAAAGCATGGTGGACTGCGACGGCGTATTTGTCAGCGTGGGCCGACAGCCCGCCACGGCGCTGGCGGCGGGTCAGCTATCGCTGGACAAGGGCGGCTATATCGTGGCCGGAGAGACCACGGAGACCAGCGTTCCCGGCGTTTACGCCGTGGGCGATGTGCGGACAAAGCCTCTCCGTCAGGTGGTCACCGCCGTGGCAGACGGCGCGGTGGCAGTCCACATGGCGGAGGAATATATCGCGGGAGGCATCTGACATGAAGAAAAAGCTGAAAAAGTGGCTCCGCCCGGTGCTCTTTACCCTTGGCGGCGCGCTAATGGGCCTCGGATACTACGCCCTTGTGGGCTGCTCCACTGGAAGCTGCGCCATCACCGCCAGCCCGGTCAACACCATTCTGTACATGGGGCTGATGGGCTGGCTCCTGTCCGGGATCTTCGGCAGTCAAAGTGCGTGACGAGGCGTGGATGGATCGTCAGGGCATATTGCCATAGAAGTCCATCCACTCGTCAACCCCGGATTTGCTGTGCGAACTCTCCGTGTGAGCCAACTCGTGCACGCTCCTCTCAAACCTCCAAATTAAGAATGTTCAAGTTGAATATTCATTGAATATGACAATTATCGTGCAGTAATGAGAATGATAACTGAAATTTTCGATACCGAGACAGCAAAAGTGAGAACGGCGAAACCCGTTCCCACTTGCGTTTTGTATGCAGCTTTTCCTGCGTCACATCGTAGAGGGAGGCACCGCCCAGCAATGTATCGTCAGTGTCATGTGCACTGACGGTAAAGAGAACGGAGCAGTCATATTTCTTGGAATGCTGTACAATATCATCCCCGGCAAAAAAACGTCCCCGGTGCTTTTAACAGCGATCCATCCGCATTCTCACATGTCTTTGTGAAACTGCCACCATATTTTATCAGGTAACTGCCCATTTATATGCCGCATCCTCCCTATAGTTCTTTTAGCATAGAAAGGATTTGCGCGCCACTTTGTCAACAGGTCCGTTATTGTACCTTATCAATCCTTGACAGCACCTTATCTAAGTCACGGACAACGTGCCAATTCCGAACAGATTCCGAACATCAGCTCACATTTCTGTCCCAAATAAAGCAAAAAATCCTGAAACCATTGCGGTTTCAGGATTTTAGCTGGTCCGAGTGGCGAGACTTGAACTCACGACCCCTTGACCCCCAGTCTTTTTGATCGCAAAAAAGTTCTGGAAATGTTAAGAATTTACCGAAAAATCAGAAGATTTGCAAACGGTAAAACACAAACATTTGCAATTATTCCACATATTCCACGCTAATTCCACCGTATTCCACCGCACGCCCACTTAATCAGTTAATCAAAAAGCATCGATAGGTTTCCACTTTTGTGCGTATGTTCCATCGCTTTTCGAAACTCCAGAAATAATCTGCCAGAGTTTACCGATGTGCAGGATACAAAAAGGTATGGAGTACTGTCGGATTACGCTCAAAAAATCCTCATCGCACTATTCATTATACAGCATACCGCTGTAAAAGCAACAGATCGTATTGGGATTCATTTTCAGCAATGGTTGACGTGGAATGGAACATTTAACGTTTTAAATCATCTTTTTCTTCGACCGCCGCAAATAGGACAGATTGGATATATTTTTACATTTCCGCTCCCCTCGTCCGGCTCAATTTCAAAGTCCGTGATGACATAACGATCAAAGATGTTTTCATGCATTTGAATAGCTTCACATGGTGTATCGCATTGAACATCCTGAAAGCGAAGTTTTTTAACCATGTCGGATCCTGGTTGAATCCAATAAAACCACTCTTTACATTTTGTTGTACACCTGGTTTTTCCCCATTCAACGCCACAAGATAGATTATCACATTTCCACGAGTTTTGAGCCGTCCTGTGGATATTGTCTTCTTGGCAAATTGGACACTTTGTTTGCTGTTCTGATTGCCATTCCATCATCAAAACCGACCTTTGAAGGGAAATTAGTTTCATCAGGCGCTGAATAGAACCGACATCAGTTTGTGTAACCGGCAAAACACTAAGACGATAATTCTTTAAATCATCTTCATCGACCTCGTCAAAAGAATCTCCAAAATTTAGTAGTCTTCGTAACACTCTAGAATCATCAACTTCTCTATAGTTGATCCATTCTGTCGGAAGGAGAAAAGCCGTCCTATTATTTTCATCTGCTTCCTCAAATAGCATATCAGACAATTCGAGAATTCTTTTTTTATCTGCCTCGCTTGCAATAAAATATGGTTTTATCGCCAAACTCTTTTGACCGGGATTACGCAAGCAGGTGCTTGAAAGGACAAAATCCACCCACTCTCTCCAAATACGCAAAGTGTTTTTATAGCTGGTTCGTCTATCTGCGGACATCTGCCGAACGATAGCCTGTGGCTTTTGGCAAAGCGTATAGATATTATTTCTTTCTATTGGAGACGGTTTTCTACAGAAGATTGCGTTATTACCATCAACTCTCATGAAATCAGCTACATTTTCCCACGAAAAATCTGCTGTACTACAGTTTGGAAGTTCAAAGGCTACTTCAAGTTTCTCCTCAACTGCAACATCTAATTCTAATTCTTTATAGGCGTTCCACTCTGATTGAATACGATAGTAGCATGTATTATCCATACCGAACGCATTTACTTGAATACACCCATCCTTGAAGGAGACGACTGACTCTCTATCAAAAGATATTCCAAGCAAATGCATGCTATATAAAAAAGCCGCGCATGTGTAGTTGGCATAAAACACAGACGGAGTCTGGCCAACATCTCCGGTAATGCCCTTAGTCTCCTTATTCTGTTGTTTTTCCCTCTGCACAAGGCACCACATATCATAAAGCGCCTTATACCGTTGATCATTTTTCAGGATATTTGTCAAATGGATACTCTTGCTAATATGCTTATTCCGATCAATAGACTGATAAAATGCTGAACTCTTAATTGTAAGAAGAATCCGGCTTATCTTCATCCATTCATCAAGAATCTCTGCAAACTGGTGGTTTTCCTCATTCAGAAAAGATGCATCCTTTCCCCGAGTCAGCTTAGCAATCAATTCGCCCCGTCGATAATCATTTATGACATTGCCATACCGCTCCCAGTCAATCGCAATAGAGTTTTTTTCCATGCTTTTCTGCAAAGAAAGGATTTCTGCAGTGACATAATCCGAGATATCATCTATTGCCATTTTAAAGAATAGATTTTCATAAATATTGATCTCGTCTTCAATGATATCCGCGCGCAATCTCTTAGGAATGAGCCCTGACAGTGTTCGAGCTTTCCAATGCTCCGTGTGCGATGACAGATGGGACAGCGCATTGGTATTAATCCTTTTCACGAGACTGACATCCTGAACAAGTTCCTCAACTCTAGTACCTTGTTTAGGACTCGAACAGATTGCCCTGACTTTCTGCGATATTGTTGATTGAAGATTATTAATCAAATTCAAATTATCGTATCCGGTTAATGGCTGCACAATACTCAGGAGAGTAATTCGACCACTGTCAAATGCCTGAAAGAAAACATCTTCAAGTGAACAGCCCTCACCAACCACAGAGGACGCTGACTCTGTGAAGTGCATTAAATTTCCGATGGAATGTTCTTCAATCTTCGCGCCAAACGGCTGATAAAGCGTATACTGAACAGATACAACTCGTCCACCCGAAATGCTTCGTATTCGCACAGCGCATTTCTTTTCGTTGTTGAACACTGAGTAAAACTGATGCGTACCTTCAGACAGATTTTCTTCCTCCGAATTATTGACAACAATATGAGCAGTTTCTTCAGGTCCAAGAGTAAGCTCTAGAATGCCGCGAAGAGAGGAAAGTTCTATTTTTTGATTTTTCAACTCAAGATCACGAATGTTTCCGGAACTTATCAAGGAAATTTTCATTAGTTTTCTCCTATGCTAAAATTACGCTGCTTGATTTTTTTAATCTTTTCTCGGCTTTGCATAAAATAGCCTTCGCCGTATAGCTCATCAAGGCATTCAATCAGGGAATCCAGACACTTTAGAAGATATACATCATATTTCTCATCAAGCTTTCTAAGGATTTTATGAGCCAGATAATAGTCGATTGCATCTTCCTTACGGCCTCCACAGGCACAATATATCGGGACAAATTCGTTCATCTGATTTTTGATTCTGTTGCCGAATGTAATATCCATTATCTTCAGATAATCATCAATCGTATCTAGATTCTCCCAATCATCGGTTGTCATCTGTCCTTCATTGTTTGCTTTTGCCTCGGCGAAAAGTTCTTGAAGCGTGGACATATCAAGATAATAAGGAACAACCTTCTTTACTGCAAATTCAGGTTCTCTGGAATCCATATCGATAATCTGAGCTCGATCATAAACCTTATCTGTAATTAATGATGTTGAATCATCATTGTTTGCCGTTCCAACAAACCAGATGTTTTTGGTTACTACTAAGCTAGCAGTACCATTTTCGTAGCTGAGTGCCCGCGGCTGTTTATCCATATCGATTTCCGAATAGCTAGATACGAGCGGAATAAGCCAATCGGCGTTCTGATGCTCTAAAACAGACAGAAAGTCTGCAAAATAATACTCGATACGAGCCAAATTCATCTCATCCAGAACAATAATTACAATTTGATTTTGAGCAGTACCGGTAGAGGCTCGATATACACATTTTGTGAATTCGGTCTCCTTAAAGCGATTGGTAAAGTCATTATCATAACCTAAGAGTTCTCTGTTATCTCTCCATGACGGCTGAACAGACACAAAATCCACATGAATCTGAAGTGCCTCTCCAAACAGAGTCGGAAGGCTTGATTTACCGGTTCCACTTAATCCTTGAAGTATTATTAGTCTTGAAGCCGGATCCGAAGCTGCTAAAGAAGCTAAAAACACACGAATCGTGTCCTCAGAATAATACAGCGGATCCGCCTTGCGCGCGTATGCACCATAATTGCGAACATACTGAACAAGATCCTTCAAGGTACCAGTAAAAGGGTTTCCAGTGAACAAGGCGCCTTCATCAGCAGCGTCAATCTCAAGGAGCCCTTGGAATTTACTTTCCTGCGTACTCTTATATTGCTCACTTATATACTGAAGCTTTTTCTGCAACTGATCATTTAAGGCAGTCAATGCGGTCGCCGTCGCTTTGGCATTTTCTAATTCACGAACAGAAAGCAGTGTCGCATCCAGCTGCTCCTTAGTTTTTTCATAACGACGACGCGTTTCATCGACTTCATCACGACTTCTTCTAAGTTCAATTTCAGCCAACTCCAATTCCGCCACACGAGCCGGTGAGGGAAGATTTGCATACTCATCGATTTGCTGTGTCGCTCTTTCCAACTGATGCTCAAGTTCGTCAATACGTTCTTGGTCACTTTGGCCACTGTGCTCAATAGCACGAGTCTGAAGTCGAGCCAGTTTTGCAGACAGTTCGGTAAGCCGCTCCTGACTGACTCTGTTGACCGCCTCAAGATGTTCAACTAATTGCTGAAGACGCAGAATCTCTGTTTCAGAACAGCTCTCATATCTCTTACGCATTGTTTGGAGATATGCCTGTTCTTCTTCAAGATCAGTTCTATCTGCATCTAACTCTGCTTTAAGAGCTGCATATTCTGCCCGAGCAGCCCGAAGCTCTGCCATTTTGTTCTCATACTCAGCGGTTAGCTCTGCGTGTCGCTTTTCGACTTGAGTCTCAGCAGAACGAATTCGATTCTGGTACTCATTTTCAGCTTCGACTCTTGAAGAATGTGCCGCAGCCAATGCCTCAGTAGCTTTTCTTTTTTGCGCTGCAACCTCGGAAGTAGCAGCTTTAAGCACAGAAATTCGTTCTGCCTCCCACGCCGCCTGAAGAGAGGCGTACTCGTCAGCGCGAATAACCTGCTCTTGCGCACGAATCTCAGACTCAGTTTCGCGAGCTACTTTTTCACGCTGTTCGTTTAACGCACTTTCCATGTTGAGAACATCTGTCTCTCTTTTTTCTATCGAAGCTTCACGTTGTGTTAATGCATCAGATTCTTCATCAAGCTTCTTTCGCTTTTCCTGGTATTCAGCTTCAAGTTCATTGCGGCGAGTAGTATAGTTTGCCGTTTCTGCAGCTATTTGCTGATCCAACTCCTGAAGTTTTTTCTTAACAGCCTCATCAAGTAGCACAGCTTCTTCTAACTGACGAGCCTGTTCGTCCTCTTTGGCTTTGCGTTCTTCTTCCATCTTTTGAAGAATTGGATTTACACCTTTTTCCGGCATAAATCCTTTGCTGCCCTTGTTCCTACGACTCATTACTGTTCCTCCATCAATCCCGCATACACAATTCTGACAATCGTTTCAAATTGAGCATAATATGTATTAGCCTGCGTTGTGGAAATATTGGCGTTTCCGGAATGGAGAGCACTATTTCCCAACAAAGTCATATCATATACGATATCCAGATAATTACAAAAATCATATGCAAAATCGCACATTCTTCCTGATGGATTTGCAGCGACATATATCAATATCATCGCGATTAGATCCTTAGTATTGGCAGCACGGTCAATATCCGACTTATAGTTAAAGTCATTCTCAAGATTCTTGAATATGCTTGTGCTCTTATACTTTCGGAGTGTTTCTCTATCAAGATTAATTCTGGAAGCCAACTTAGAAAGAAGTGTTTCATACCTACTTTTTCGCCAGTTAAATGTCTTTTTTCTATCGTCAGTTGACACCGGTTTAGGATATTGACTACCCCAGGCCAATATATTGTCAGCTTCTAAAAGGCAGGGATTCGACTTAACTGCGCACTTGAAAAGGACGTCCAATGCAATCCTTAAGTCACCCGCAAAATGCTTTGCTTCATTTTCTCCGTGTAATAGTTTATTTAAGCTCTTGGATAAATCCTCAATAGATTTTTTTAACAGGCCAAAACGATCATGATCATTACAAATCAATGGAAACTCATCAAACAAAGCAATCTCCAGATCATTTTTAAATGCAACTCTCCCTTTTAACTGCTCAATAGTATTATCCCTAAACTGCTGAAGCTTTGTCCTAAAATTTTCATCTTCGCTCAAATGATGCCGTACAATCTTTCTAAACCATTCATTATAGGCACGTCCAAAAGGAGAAAGGATCTCCGCTTCATCCGGATAGTCCGGATCAAAAGCAAAATAGCCCTTTACAAAAATTTTTGTTGGACGGTCATCGTAGATAGCGATACGCGCAATTTCATTTCTTTGCAAAGTAAAATCGACCGATTTTGTTCCATCAGCCTTTGGGGTTTCAATGGTGATTTCATCTTCAGGAACATCTACTTCGAGTTCATCATCAGACTCAAGTTCTTCACTATTCGACACTATTTCCGGTTCTTCAACATTGACCTTGACTATTTCTTCGGATTCTCCAGATTGAAGCTCACGTTTCACCCTTGCCCATTTTCGGATAGCATCATTGATGATTGCTGTTTTAGGCTGTTGAGTAGAGTATTCGCCAAGATTTTCCGTCCCAATGCAAATATAGTCTCCGTCATCTACCAACAAATATTCTGTTGGTAGTCCTCCGATGCTAAAGCATGGAATTACCCGGCGACTAATTAAATCCTCAAAGAGATATACAGATTTCATGGATTCCGATGGATCCGCCTTTAAGGAAATGCCATCATTAACACTAGCTAATAATTTCTTTGCGTTTTCATTCAAAACCAATTTTGAATGTCGTTTGTCCATATATTTTTCAATACATGTATCAATGACATTTTTAACCAGTTCAGAATTCATTCCGATTTGGTCGCACAGTATTGCCCGGATATCTCCTTTGGTTTCAGCAAGACATCGAGAAACTAGCATGGAACTTCAGCAAAAGAGGTGTATCTATGGATAACACACCCACGTATCCTAGAATCGATGTGAAAGCAACTGGGGAGAACATCCATCGCCTCAGATGCGAACATGGGTATTCTTGATCTTCAAGCATCGAATACTCATTTACTCTTTTCCCTAAATGGAGGTCTGATAAGTGAATAAACTTCATAACAAACTCCTTTATCCCACTACCAACTTATTCGTCTTCTTCAAGAACTTCGCCGGGATTGGGCGGTCCATCTGCCAGGTGATATTCATCGGCCTGCTGCCCGTGTGCTTCACGTAGTTCACCGTGCCCAGATAACATGGTCTTCACCAGCAACAAAAATCTGGCTCTCTTGCGTGAGGACTTTAATGAGGACTCTACACTTCTGTGTGCGCTGGACCGCATCTTTGATGAAGCTACGGTATTCAAGCTGCGGGGCGGGAGCTTCCGCAGGAAGAAACTGGATACAGTTTCTGTACAGACTGGCAAAGTAAAGGCCGCTGAACTGCTGGCTGACCAGCAAGAAGAATAATATTTATTGCCAATCTGGGTTGTTTGGTTTTTCTATCTGAGCTTTAGCAATTTCAGTTGAGCCCTCAGTGGTTTTCTTGGCGAACGCTAACAAAGCTCGCCCGTCAGAGCGTGGTTGATGACTTGTTCGTAAAGGCCGGGATGTAACATGGTAAAACCCTCAATTTCTTCAATCGTTAGGAAATCTCATATTCAGTTTTCATCAAATGCTCGGTCGATTAAAAGCTTTGCCTTCTCAAAATCCGCACCACTTTGCAAATAGAGTTCAACTGCACCGCAACCCCAGTGACCGATGTTTGTAACATCTCTTGAAAAACCTTCCTCAAATGATACCGTAGACACATCAAGCGGCAAATTCAGAATTAGCTTTTTCTTTTGGGCGACTACTGTGACCACATTTCTGATTTTCTTAAATGCCGCATATAGTTTCAGATGACTTTCGCTGATATCATCGCCAAGGCTAAGAATATAGTTGGAAAGGTTTTCGTACAACACTCTAATGCTCTCGTCAGCATTTCTGATCTGCTCATCAAATGTTTTATCAGTAGCTTTTGTTTTGCTGACGGGTTCATTATCCGGAATAGCGGAGACAACATTCTCATTGACTTGCTCGAACATAAGCAGGTCCTCTCCGAATTTCTTATATCGGATCAAACTAATATTGCGGTTCATCTGTTTGATTGCAGACTCATCATATTTTGTGAAGTCACCCGCGACACATACAACTCGCGGCATGCTCCAATCAATGTTATTTGCCGCTTTCAAACCCAGCTTTTCAATTACAAGCACCTTGAAACTATCTTTATGATCCAAAAGCCAGTTCAAATAGAATAGGCCTTGGTTAATCACATTCTCCTTTACAGACCACTTGTATTCAAAGATGACAGGGCAATGGTTTTTCGTCAATGCCAATGCTGTCCATGCGTCCACCATCCGTTGTGCGATACTCAGAGGCAAGAAATGTTACCCCGAAGAAGATATTCATATTATTTTCAATCACTGTCTGAAGTTCTTTCTCAAGTGTGACAGTACCGCTTTGATATTCTTTTACCGTGCCCTTTATGTTAAAAAGTTTTGTGTCAGCCATCGTATTCTCCATCCCTTTCGTCATTGGTAAATTCCATCACATCTCCGATATTGACATCTAACACAACGCAGATTCTATTGAGCACGGACAGTGTAACTTCCTCATCCCGTCGCAGCCGGGTCATGGTGTTCGGCGCGATGCCTGCCGCTTTGCGTAGATCGGCCTTACTCATCTTTTTATCAACGAGCAGTTTCCAGAGCTTATTATACGAAATAGCCATTTCCGTTCGACCTCCGGCTACAAATATTGTTCTAATTATACATCTTTCTCGATCGTAAGGCAAGAGAGCTTCGCATCGTGTTGCGAAACTCTCTAATTTCAAAAACCGTCTTCGTGCAAGACTCTCACGCATAGATCGTTCGTATATTTTGGCAGCAGTTTTCACTTGGAATAAAGCCTTCATGCCTTCCGACCGCAATAATCCACTCGCTAACAGGCTTGCTTTCAATGGTCTGAACATATTTTGGAGAGATAAATGTGCTGTCACTGCCTTCATACTTTTCCTGATCAGTTTTATTGTAAGCCGACAATCCGTGAGTTCCGTCAAACTCTGTCATATCTCCAAACACATTGCCGTCGTGTTCGATGAAATAATTATAGCTGCGTTTATCAGCAGTGCAATAAATGGGATTTCTCAAAACCAGTCTTGTGGTGGATGCGTTAAATGCAACACCGGAAGGAGTGTGAAATCCTTCCTCATTCATCTGCTTTGCAGTGGTCTGGATACTGCGAGTGGTTCGAAAAATTTCATACAAACGCTGAACCATACATTTTTCTTCTGGCATACTTTCTAAGTAGCTGTAGGCTGATTTGCCCTTACCGCTTCCGGTTGTTACACGTCGAACGGTAAACCCCATCGGTGTATTGCCGCCGAGCCATCGACCGTCCTTTGCAAGTTCCATCATATTGTCTACAATTCTTTCTGTCAGAGTATCCCTTTCAAATTCCGCAATGACCGCAAATATCTGAATGAAGATTTTATAGAGTCCGCTGGCAGTATTGATACCGTTTGAGCAAATCAAGAGATTAGCATTCTCTCATATTTCTACCGATTATGCTATATCTGCTTGAAATAAAATCATCCATTGTGACACGGCAGTATGCCAACTTCATGCTTTGAATACGTGTTTCTATCCTGTTCGGCATTGTAAATACAGAGGGAGCCTATGTCCGCCATCGTGAGAAAATTATCCTCTGCGTTGTAGATTTGGGAACATGTTGTCACTGTGAGGTCAGATGTAAAATGCGATAAGGTATAATCTATCAAGAAGCACATCGATTGATGAAAAAAAGCCTACCAAAAGGGAGGACAGGTGCATGACTTACGAGAATACAGTCATGCACCTGCCCTATCGCTCATCCCAACTAAAATTAGTCGGTTAGTTCATTGCTTCTACTCTTACACGAAATTGCGAATTAAAATACGTTTAGCGTCAGTGTGGTTGGTTTTATACTCAAGCGTTTGATGGTCACTCATAAACATCACAAATTCAACGCTGAGGACAATCAAATCTCGATACCCCACGGAATTGTATCTTTACCCTTACCGTTGAGCTTATTCGCCCATGTTGTGAACAGGAACTCATCAAAGCCATAAAAAGCTGTCTAATTGTATGGATATTGACGATCAAAGCTTCCAATATTTGTGATATATCCGGTATCAGTTGATCTTAATCTGTATTTCTTATATTTCAAGCTATTATCTAACTGTTTATACAAAGAATAATTGAAAGCATCATCAATCTTCATGTGTTTAATCAGTCCTGAATATTCATCGATATAATCAACGAACAGCACTAAGTTAATAGCACATAAAGCAAATATTTCGTTGTCTACTCTTCGCGAATAATACGCTATTCCGTCGTACTTCATTTTTTTACACGCCATCATTAACGATTGCGAAATGATATATTCTGACTTAAATGTTCTGTTATCTTCTTTGATTACGTAAGAAGTTGCAATCGTAAGAAGATACAATTTTAGCCAACAGTGGACTCGCTCTTTTTCAAATTCATTCAAACATCTAAAATCTCTTATAGAAACAGCTAAATTGAAGATTCTCTGATTACCTTCTAATAATATTGGCGAAACATTGAAATCTATTTCTGCTGGACATCCCATTTCTATCCAGCATCCATATGAAGAATTAGCCAAGTACATACTTGGATTTCCGGGAATACTAAACCTATAGTTCCCTGATTTAGCTCTCATCGAACGAGGTAAATGAAGCATATCCTTCGCCGTAAATGCCTTATTAGGAGTTCCTAATCTACTTCGGAAAAATTGCAACTCATTGGTCTTAGTTCCAGGAAACGCATCGCTATTGGTAACTGAATTTACTGCAAATGGATCATCGCCTATCTCTTTTACCAATTCAAGGATAATGCTATTGCTTTCTGCTATATCTGCCTTGTAATACAAATCTAAAGAATCCAATATTTTTTTGCTAAATGTATCTATAATCTTCAGACTCTCTTCATCAGCATTCGCTTTTTTTGCCTGCGCCATCACTGTATCGTATTTCTTTTCTAAATCGGCTCGGTAATTTATGTCTTTGTCTACTTTAAATGGGGCATTTAAATCTTTGCAAATAAAGCCATTATTTAACCATGACAATCCCATATTGTAACACCGCCTTTTTATATCTCATGCTGAAAGTCACATTTTGTATTCCTGTAATCTCGACTCATTCATTTTGATAAATTGTAACATACATAAGCATCGACTTCAACCACACCTATACTGTCCAGCGGAGAATGAGTAGTTCTTCTCGGTCATCTCGTTGTAAGGAACAGATACGCTGAAATCATCCTCGACCTTGCGATTGGTGAATACTTTGATTAGCTATGAACCGTTGTTTAGGACGATGCGGGAAAAGGGTATTACAGCTTATCGGCTCGGTAAAATGGGTTTTCCCCAATCCAATTATTATGCCATCAAAAGAGGCGAAAATATTTCCACGCACACCTTGAACCAGTTGTGCAGGTTGCTTGAGTGCCGTGTAGAAGATATCCTTGAATATATAGACGAAAAAGACTGACAGGAACCGAACTTGCGGTTAGCTGTCAGTCTTCTTTTGCACTTATTAAAATGGAGATATTAACGATTATAAAATATGCTTTTTAGTCAATAATTTTTGCTGTTTCAAATTGACATCTGTTAGCGCCGGAAGAAAATCGCCCGAATGGCTAATTCCGCCCGGCGCTAACACATCCAAATCAAGCGGTTTTCACAAAACCATTATATAATAAGGCTTTTGAATAATTATAATGCGAATATTCGTTTTCTGACTTATGCCCCGCCAATTATAAAAGAGCCGGTTTTTCGGACAGATAAAGATGTAGTATGATGATACTGGAAAGGTTGACCGAAGAAGTCGCCTTTGTGCTGTGTCTGTGCGATCCCTGAATGGGCACTTTTTGAAATCTCTGCTGTAATTTTGGCGGAACTATGGTACAATGCAAGGAATGACAATTTTGCACTATGCGCAAAGGAGTTCGCATTCATGCTTCGGGAAAAACAGTTTTATAAAACCTTCTCTGTGCTGGCTCTCTCCTTGGCTCTGCACAATCTGCTGTCATACAGCGTCAATATGATGGATATGGTCATGCTGGGACGATACAGTCAAAACGCCATGAGCGGTGTCAGCCTGTGCAATCAAGTACAGTTTATGCTTCAGATGTTGGTGGAAGGCGCGGGAGAAGGCGCCGTTGTACTGGGCGCCCAATACTGGGGAAAAAACAGGCTGGAGCCGATCCCGCATATCATCGGCGCTGCAATGCGCTTCGGTGGTGGCATGGCGGTCGTAATGTTCCTGATCGTGCGGCTGGTGCCGGAGCAGCTTCTGAATCTTCTATCCAATGACCCCCTTGTGATTGCGGAGGGCGTCCGCTATTTTCAGATCGTCAGCTGGACCTATATCCTCTTTACGGTGACCAATATTCTGGTGGCATCCCTGCGGTCTGTGGGGATCGTTTCCATCGGATATGTGATCTCTTTTTCTACCTTGTGTATCAATATCTGCTTGAATTACCTGCTGATCTACGGCAACTGCGGTTTCCCGGAGCTGGGTGTACAGGGTGCCGCCGTGGCCACGTTGGTCTCCCGCTGTATTGAGCTGCTGATCGTCATCCTGTATCTGAAGTTCCGCGAAAAGCAGCTGTGCCTGACCTTGAAAAAGCTGGTCTGTATGGATACCAGCTATCTGCGGGATTATATTCGCGTCTCTCTTCCCGTCCTGCTGAATCAGGCCCAGTGGGGTGCCGCGCAAATGGTGCAGACCGGGATTCTGGGCCATCTGGGAGGCGATGTGACCGCGGCCAACGCCATCGCCGTTCAGGCCTACCAAGTCCTTTCTGTGGTGGCATACGGTGCTTCATCGGCCTCCGGTATTGTGGTGGGCAAGACCATCGGTGCCGGAGACCGGGCAGCATTGAAGCGTCTGGTTCACACACTGGAGGTGCTGTTCTCCGCCATTGGCCTTCTCACGGGCCTTACCATCTTCCTACTGCGCAGGCCGCTGCTGACCGTATTCGGCGGTACTCTGACAGAAAATGCCTGCCGCTTGTCCATGCAGTTCATGACTGTGATCGCCGTCACCACCGTGGGAACCTCCTATCAGGTGGCCTGCGACAACGGCATCATCCGGGGCGGCGGAGATACCGCCTTCAGCGCCAAGATGAACCTCATCAGCATGTGGCTCATCATCGTGCCCCTGTCGGCTCTGGCGGCCTTCCGCTGGGAGCTGGTGCCGGTGGTGGTGTTCTTTCTGCTGAAATGGGACCAGCTTTATAAGATCATCCCCGTAGCCATCCGGCTCCACAGCTGGAAATGGGTTAAAGTCGTCACACGCAATGACAGCGAAGTCTGAACTCGGTTCAGACTTCGCTGTTTTCGTTTACAGGATACAGTTAAGGTAACGCAGCCGCCGGAGGAACTCCTGATTTTCTGTTTTCTCACAGATGGCGTCAATGCCGGAGGAGATTACCCAGACCGCCATCCCCCGCTCCGCGCAGGATACCAGCATCTCAATGATCATTTCATGGTGAGCAGTCTCCTGTCCGGCAAAGGGGAAAAAGCAGATCAGCAGCTTGGGGTTCAGAAGATACCATTTGCAGTAGGAAAACCGCAGGCGTTCCGGCAGGGACCAGGTCCGCAAGGGTCGTTGCAGCGCTTCTCTGGGGAACCACCGGGACGCTTCATCCAGAATACTCTCCTTGACGCGGCCGGCGGCGATCCGCTTCCCCGCTTTTGAGAGAAGACTGATGCTCAGATTGTCGATCCCGGTCAGATTGTCAAACAGCACACCGTTGGAGCGGTCCGGCCGCTCGATCTGGATGCCGATCTCCGTACCGATCAGACCAGTCAGCTCTCCGGGGGTATATGCCGTCCCATCCAGGCAGAAGCTGCCGGCCAGCCAGCACTGTCCGCCCAAAAAGCAGCTTTGAAGCTGCATTGCTGTGCTGTAATTCTCATCCCGCAAAAAGGCGATCTCACCGCCGGATATTTGTAAGTCAAGAGGCGCCGTGCCGGGGAATGTCAGTCCGGATACCCGTAGCACCACATCGCCGCTACATGGGCCGGTCTGCTTTCCCACGCTGCCGTGATCTTCCCAGCCGAGGATCTTGTACAGCTTTTCGCCGTACTCCTCCGGATACAGGTGATAGCAGGTCTGCCGGTTTTTGACAACGTCGATGCGGTCAGAGCTTCGGAACATGAAGGTCTCGTCCAAATCGAGAAGGATGACCGCCGCGCCATACTCCAATAACTGCTGCACGCACTGCATCAGCTTTTCCATGTCCTTTTGCCGCAGGACCTCCGTCAGCCGGTCCATGACCAAAAGTTCCGTTTTCCAGAGCCACACCCGAAAAATGCAGAGCCGGTAGTAATCCAGAAGGGACAGCTCTGCCAGACTCCGCTCCATCGGCAGATCCAGCTCCATCTGCCGCATCATGGATGCAGCCTCCGGGCCTTCCATCCGCTGTATCACGCTCCGAAGCTGGCTGCGGTCCACGGATTTGCCCAGCGCCACCAGAAAGTCCCGCACCGTCAGCGCCCCGGAGGTAAACCGATGCTTGTCCACGATCATGCTGTTTTGTAGGATCCACCGCTCCAATATCTGTCCGCCCACCCGACGGCCGCAGGAAAAGGCTTTGCCGGAAGTCAGATGGCAGGTACCCTTGAAGATGTTCAGATAGGCCGTGCCGGAAGTCAGATGGTCGTCCACATAGACGCCGATGCACTCCCCTCTGGAACAGGAGATCTCAAAGTGGTAGGTATTGTCCTCACTCTGAAAGCGGCCGTATTCCACTCGGATCAGTTCCTCTTTCATGGGCGGTCACGCCTCCTGAAACAGCAGGGGCAGCGTGACGCAGCACTCCGTCCCGACTCCCACGGCGCTGAAGATGTGAAGGCCGTAGTTCTCGCCGAACATCAGCCGGATCCGGCTGTTCACGTTGCGCAGGGCGATGCCCCCTTTTTGCCGGTCGGTTGGAGCGCCGGCGTCCTCCGCGAATTGCCGGTTCAGCTGATCCACCCGTTCCTCCGGCATTCCGACGCCGTTATCCCGAACCCGCAGAAACAGCGTCTTGTCGCTGTTTTCCACTGCGATCCGCACGGTGCCGGGGCCAAGCTTCCCCTCCAAGCCGTGAGAAACCGCATTTTCCACCAGCGGCTGCAAAATGAGCTTCGGCATTCTTGCCTCCAGCAGTTTTTCGTTTTCAAGTTCCAGCTCCATAGAGATCTTATCCCCAAAGCGGCACCGCTGAATGGTGAAATAGTTTTCCGCATTATCCAATTCGTCCGAAAACGTCACGTATTCCTTCACATTGGAGATGGTGTAGCGGAAAAACGTGGCCAGTGCCTCCGTGGTCTCCGCAATATCCTCGCAGTCCGCCAGCAGCGCGTCCGTCCGGATAGCCTCCAGCGCATTGTAGAGAAAGTGGGGGTTGATCTGGTTTTGCAGAGCCAGATATTCCGCCTGCTTCTGCCGGAGCTTTGTGATCTCCTCACCGTACAGGCGTTCTTCCAGGTCGGAGAAAAAGTCGTTCAGCAGTGAGGTCTCCGCCCAATCCATCTGCAAAACCGATTCCAGATCCCGGTCATTCCGATAGCGCCGCAGCGCTTTTTTCAGCTTCCAGCCGGTCCTCAACCACATGCGATCACCTACTTGTATAGCTTTTTATAATCCGACGGGCTGACGCCGGTGGCTTTTTTGAACAGTCTGGAAAAGTATTTCAGGTCGCTGTACCCCACTGTTTCCGCTACGTCCTGAACAGATAGCGTTTCCCCACACAGCAGTTCCTTAGCTTTGCTGATCCGCAGCTCCGTCAGATAATCCAAGAAGTTCTGACCGGTCTCTTTTTTGAACAGCGTGGAGAAATAAGTGGCGTTAAAGCCCACGGCGCTGCTGACGTCCTCCAGCCGCAGGGACTCCTGATAGTGCTGCTGGATATACCGCTTGGCCTCCGTGATGGGACGCATCTCCCGCAGGGACCGCTCCTCCCCCAAGCGCTGCAATTCCCGGCTGATGTCCTGCTTCAGCACCTGGAAAACGCTCTTTGCGTCCGGGCAGAGCCAGAACCGGTTCCGCATCCGGATCACAAAGCCCTCCGCGGCCTGCCCGTCCTGCTGCATCCCATACAGACAGGCCGCCAGCACCTGATCAAACCAGTCCTCAAACATCTGGCCGTTCAGCCCCGGCTGAGACATGACGGTCTGGAAGCTCTGCTCCAGTTCCTGCGCGAACCGCGCCGTGTCCAGACATTCCGCTGCCACCTGAAACCGCTTTTTCTGCGCGGCTTCCATCATATACCGCTGTCTGAACTCCGGTTGCTCGGTCTCGGCGTCCCGCCAGGTCTGCGGATGGCACAGACGGTCCTGACAGAACCACATGGCCTGCCGCATGGAGAGGACCGTCTCCATAAAGTCCGTCTGCCGGCTGCCCAGACAGATAGTGCAGCGGAGATTGCCGAACAGATCCCGCTGCTGCTCAATTTCCTTTTGGATCTTGGTGAAGCACTGCTTCATCGCCACCGTCCGGTATGCGCTCATGCGCAGAACAACCGCAACGCCCTCCTTCCGGATGGAGGCGGCAAAGACATCCGTCAGGGAAAGCAGTTCCCTCCGGACGATCTCCAGTGCGCTCCGCAAAATGACCTGATAGCCCTCCGGATTGGGAATGGCGCCCACCAGATCCACCCGCACCACCGCAGCAAAGCAGACGCCTTCGGCAGCATAGAACCCCTCGTCCGCATAGGCCAGAAAAGGCTGCTGGTGCTCCGCTGCATTGCCCAGAGACTCCATCAGCAGATCCTGCTGGCGTTCCTTACTTCGTTTCAGTTGGAATTCCAGGGCCGCCTCTTCCCCCAGCTTGTCGCTCAGGCGCATCAGGATCCCGGTAAGCTCCTCCTTCTTGAGGGGCTTGAGCAGATAATCCTCCACGCCGTATTTCAGCGCGTTCTGGGCATATTCAAACTGCCGGTAACCGCTGATGATGATAAAATGCAGATCCGGCTGCAATTTCTTCGCCTGCTGGATCAGCTCGATCCCGCTGCACCCCGGCATCCGGACATCCGTGATCAGCAGATCCGGATGCAGTTCCCGCACCAGCTCCAACGCCCGCAGACCGTCATTGGCCGTGCCGACGATCTCATATCCCAGACGCTCCCAGTCAATCAGCTTTTGCAGCAGAAGAAGGATCTTCTTTTCGTCATCTGCCAGAACGACTTTCAGCATGGCGCATTCCTCCGTTTTTGTTAAAAAGAAAGGGAAAACGAAGCCGTTTTCCCTTTCTTTCTATTATATGACCTTTTGCTCGGTTTGCCAAGAGGCAATTTCCGTGAATACTTACTTGTAGTCAGCAACGTTGGAAGCGTCGATCCACACGCTTTCAGCGATGATCACATTGTTGTCCAGAGTGCCGCCGTTCAGCAGGGTGACAGCAGCTTCCAGACCGCCGGCAGCCATGAGACCGCCGTCCTGAGCGACCGTACCGGTCATGCGGCCATCCTCGATCGCCTCATAGCCGTCGGGGGTGCCGTCAACGCCGGTGATGATGATACCGCTGTTAGCGCCGGCAGCGTTGCCAGCACCAACGGCCATGCCGTCGTTCTCGCAGACGATGGCGTCCAGATCATAAGCGGACAGCCAGCTCTCAACGGTAGCCTGAGCCTTAGCGGTATCCCACTCGCAGTCAGCGGGGGCAACAACTTCCTTGATGTCGGGATAGTTGGCCAGAATGTTGCGATAACCCTCCATACGGTCCAGAGCGTCCGTCACGGCAGAGGGGCCGGTCAGGAAGGCGACATTGCCCTTGCCCTCCAGCAGGTCGGCAACGTGCTGCATCTCGTTCTCGCCGGCCTTGACGTTGTTGCCGCAGGAGATGGCGGAGATACCGGCGTTCTCCCAGTCAGTGCAGACGGAGACAACGTTGATCATGACAACGCCCTTGTCGGCAGCAGCCTTGGCAGCGTCACGCAGGCCGTCGGGATCCACGGGCTCAAACAGGATGGCGTTGTAGCCCTCGGAGACGCACTGCTCGATCTGGCTGATCTGAGTAGCAGCGTCCTGGTCGGCGCTCAGGATCGTCAGATCCACGCCCAGCTCAGCGGCCTTGGCCTTGGCGCCCTCGGTGACAGCGATCTGGAAGGCGTTGGTCTGATGCTGCTGGATCAGAGCGATCTTGTAGGTCGCAGACTCAGCAGGCTTGTTGGTATCCTCAGAGGGTGCGGTGGTGGTGTTTTTGCTGCCGCAGCCGGCCAGGACCGTCACGGTCATAGCACAGGTCAGCAGCAGTGCCAGAAACTTGTTCTTTTTCATCGTGTACTTCCTCCTTAAAATGTATATGTTAAGAGCGGGAACGCTCTTGACACCCAGTCAGTTCTTCTTGCTCTTGCCCTTGATGTCGATCAGCACCGCAAGGACGATAATGGCGCCCTTGACGATCCGCTGCCAGTGGGAAGAGACGCCCATGATATCCAGACCGTTGGCAATGACCGTGATCAGCAGGCAGCCGACCACAACGCCCCAGGGCTTGCCGACGCCGCCGGACATGGACACGCCGCCCACCACGCAGGCGGTGATAGCGTCCATCTCGTAGCTCTCGGCAGCGGTAGGCTGACCGATGGTCACGCGGGAGGTCATCAGGAAGCCGCTCAGACCGGCCAGCAGGCCGGCGATGGCAAAGGTAGAGATGCGGATCAGAGTGGTGTTGATGCCGGAGACCTTGGCTGCCAGCAGGTTGCCGCCGCAGGCATAGACCCGGCGGCCGTACACGGTCTTTGCCAGGACGAAGGAGCAGACAGCAATGATGACGGCCAGATAAAGGGCCAGCATGGGGATCCCGCCGATGGTGGAAGCGGCAACGGCCTTATACTGGGGGCTGATGCCGATGACGGGCTTACCGCCGGAGACCACCAACGCCAGACCGCGGACAGCGGTCATGGTGCCCAGAGTCATAATGAAAGGAGGCAGGTTGCCCACGGCAACGCCGATGCCGTTGGCGATGCCCACAGCCAGACCGCCCAGCATGGCCACAGCCAGAGGCACGATCAGCGGATAGTTGCCCTGACCCAGCATAGCTGCCAGAACGCCTGTAAAGGCCACGGTAGAACCAACGGACATATCAAATCCGCCGGCAACGATGACGAACATCATGCCGAAGGCCAGAATGCCGTTGATGGAGGCCTGCTTCAAAATGTTGACCAGGTTGCCCGGCGTGATGAAGCTGGGCTTCAGACAGGTCAAAACGATCACCAGCGCGATAAAGATCACGAAAATGAAATATTCGCTGATGAGCGCACCGATATTTTTCTTTTCTTTCATGCTTTCCCCTTCCTTTATACCGTGATGGCGGAGGCCAGTGTCATAATACGCTCCTGAGAGAAGTCCTCACGCTTGACTTCGCCGGAATCGTTACCCTCGCACATAACAAGGACCCGGTCGCAAATTCCCATTAACTCCGGGATCTCCGAGGAAATCATGATGACGGCCTTGCCCTGCTGCACCAGTTTACCCAGCAGCAGATAGATGTCCCGCTTGGCGCCGACGTCGATCCCTCGGGTGGGCTCGTCCAGAATGATGATATCCGGCTCGTTCAGTAGCCACTTGGCAATGACGACCTTTTGCTGGTTACCGCCGGACAGGTTGCCGACGATCTGATTGGCGGAAGGAGTTTTGATATTCAGCTTTTCAATGTACTCCTGAGACGCCTTATATGCCTTGGACTTATTGTAAAGGCCGTTGGTCAACAGCTTTTTGATCGCCACCATAGCGATGTTGTCATTGACCGTTCCGCTCAGGTTCAGGCCCGTGACCTTCCGATCCTCCGTGATCAGGGCCACGCCCTCCTTAATGATATCCTGGGGCGAGGAGACATTCACCTTCTTGCCCTTCACATAGATCTCGCCGCTGGAGAGGGGATGCATACCGAAGATGCCCTCCACCAGCTCGCTGCGTCCGGCGCCCACCAGACCGCCGATGCCCAGGATCTCGCCCTTGCGAACCGTTAGGCTGACGTTTTTCACCTTGTTGTCCGCGCGGGTGATGTTTTTCGCCTCAAAGATCACATCTCCGATCTCCGCATCCAGCTTCGGATACACGTCCGTGATCTCCCGGCCCACCATCATCTTGATAAGCTGGGCCTCGGTCAGGTTGGCCGTATCATCTGTGGCGATATACTGTCCGTCACGGTACACGCTGACCCGGTCGCAAATGGAGAAGATCTCCGCCATGCGGTGAGAGATATAAATAATGGCAACGCCCTTCTCCTTGAGCTTGCGGATATGGTCGAAGAGCAGCTCCACTTCCCGCTCCGTAATGGCGGCGGTAGGCTCGTCCATGATGATCACCTTGGCGTTGACAGAGATAGCCTTGATGATCTCGATGAGCTGGCACTGTGCCACCGTGAGGTTCCGTAGCGTCTCCTTGGGAGACACGTGCAGGCCGCACTCCTTGATCAGCTTCTGCGCCTCTTCGATCTCAGCCTTCTTATCCACCAGGCCGTTTTTCCGGATCTCCCGGCCCACGAAGATATTTTCGTACACGGTCATGTCCAGGATCGGATTCAGCTCCTGATGGATCATCGCAACGCCCATATCCATGGCTTCCTTAGGATTGGACACATGATAGGGCTTTCCGTCGAAGAGGATCTCTCCGCCGGGATCTTTCGTATAAATCCCCATCAGGATCTTCATCAGGGTGGACTTTCCGGCACCGTTTTCTCCCATCAATGCATGGACTTCACCGGGTTTCACCTGCAGCTGCACATGGTCCAACGCCACAACACCCGGAAAGGTTTTGCTGATATTCTTCATTTCCAGCACATATTCCACGCAATTCCCCCCTCTTTTATGGTCTGAAATCATTATATCGGACCGGCAGATTTTCTGAAACAGGCTTTTTTCACATGATGGGTGATTTTCTTTGGGAATTTCCCTGTTTTTTTATTTATTTTCACAACGCGGCCATGTTGGCAACTCTCTGACACGTCAAAAATGAACAATTGTGAGAAGTCTCAAACCTGTCTATTTAGGGCAACACCGCACAAAAAGTGCCAGTTAGAGGTCATGGAAAAATAACAAAATTTTCAAGAGAGACTTGCGCTCCAAAGGGGTGCAAGTCCCTTTGCACATATTTGGCAGAATCTTTTAGTGTGTAGGAATTTAAGCAGGCCCATTGGAAAATTCACGGTTTCGTGATATGATAATAGATAATGTTAGGAGGAGATTGTTATGAATGTAACGAACTTCTCGACATTTTTTCTTGCGTTCCTTTTTGGGGCGTGTGTACTGTTTATTCCTATCGCGATTATTGGAGCCTTTGCGACCAAGTACGGTGATGGTGGTGAAGGATTGTCATTCAAGTCGGACAACCTTTTTGTTATCTTCTTTGCGCATATTGCGGAAGAAATATTAGGCTTGTTCCTAACACCGTTTTGGTTTCTTATCGACCTTTTCAGAAAAAGGTTGGATGACGACGGCAGGGCCGTCGATTATATTACATATTACATACGCAATAGAGCTAATGTTCTTTGCCGTTGGCATTTTAGTTCTTTGATATTAGGAGGTAGGGTCATGGGGCGTGTATCTACAAAAGAGAACAAAACACAATATCAAATATTCCGAGAAGAACTCGGTCTTTCCCGAGAAAAAGCAAGTGAACTTCTTGGATGGATTTCTGCAGAGCGTATTGAGAAAATCGAAAGCGAAAAATCTCTGCCCCATCCCGATGAAGTTTTGGAAATGTCTGTAGCTTACAAGAAGCCACGGCTGTGCAATCATTATTGCGCAAATGTATGTCCCATTGGACAGGAATATGTTCCAGAGATTAAGGTGAAAGATCTGTCACAGATTGTATTGGAAATGTTGGCTTCCCTAAACTCCATTCAAAAGCGTAAGGAACGTCTTATCGAGATTACAGCAGACGGTGAAATCTCTGGCGATGAAATTGCAGACTTCGTACATATTCAAGAGGAATTGGAACGTATCTCCATCACGGTTGAAACCTTGCAGCTTTGGTCTGAGCGTATGTTGGCAATGGGTGCAATCGACATGGAAGCGTATAAAGCTCATAAAGGGAAAAAATAATCTTCCTTCGACACCTCAGCAGAAATGCCGAGGTGTTTTTTTGCCTTTAGAGAGAAAATAGCCACCGCTATCTTGCACTTGTAACCATTTTTGCTCAACAACTGCGGCAGTATAATTTAGTCATAGAAAGCAATCAAGAAAATACATCGTTGAGAGGAGATGGTTCCGTGACTGCGAGGGAGCGTGTATTAGCCAGCCGCCTCATCCAGAAGATTGACAATAACGAACAGTACGCAAGGCAAATCGGTCTCAGTTGTGCGGTGGCGCCGGTTGGAATTAACAACAGCAATAAGAAGTCCATTCAGAAAAAAGAGAAGAAAAACTATTTCAAAGGAGAAAGAATTATGAAGACGGCAGAAGATTTTATCAGAGAGATGGAACGCAGTAATGTGCTGATGTCCAGGGAGTATACCTTTAAGGAATATGTTTCCGACATCGTACAGTTCCAGGACATGGTCTGCAAGATGATTTCCGGTGACAATTACCATGAAGGTATGCGCATTGATGAAGCGCTGTTCATCATGGAGTCTACCGCTCGCAAGAGAGAACTCCGTAGCCACCCGGCAGTACATAATGGTGTGCTGACCATGAAGAAACTGGCAAAGGAAATGGCAATCACCATGTCCGGTGCCAAGGGAGAAAGCCTTGTGTCCAGAACCTTAGAATTTCTTAATAGACCGAACACCCAAATTTTCCGCAATGTGTACATCACCGATGGTATTGATGAAACCGAATTGGATGGCATTGTGCTGACCGACAATGGTGTGATTATTCTGGAAGTCAAGAAAGTAAAATCCGACTTGACCCTCACAGAAGATGGCAGAATGGTATTCGCTGGTGATGAGTGCTACGACAAGGTTCCTCTGGCACAGAAGATGGCACTTAAACGCCGCCTGCTCAAGAAGTGCTTGGAAAAGGCTGTTGGTGACAAAGGCTTCGATATTCCTGTGTATGTAGACAGCTTTATCGTATTCTCCGCTCCCAAGGGGCAGTTCATCAAGATCGATGATAGATACCGCCGTGAGAAGCACTGCTTCCGCACCGGTCTTAATAAGAAGATCGAGAGCTATATCGGTTGTGCGTACTACAAGGCTGAGCAGCTCGCACAGCTTGGTGAAATCTTTTCCGAAATGGAGTCCAATGTTAAGCGCTTTGAGACCGAACTGAATTACGACGAAGTACGCCGTAGTCTTGCAGAAGCGCTTGTAGTACTGCAGGATACTGCCGAAAAGCAGGAGGCAACAACCATGATTGTAGAGAAGCCTGAAACTAAGCAGTGCACAGCAAACGTGCTTGAACTGTATGTACAGCGTCTGAACACTACTCATCAGCAGGCGAAGCGTAAAGCTACTGGTTTTGGCTACGTAGCAGCAAGCGTGTTTGCTGGCCTGCTGATCTCCGGCGCAACCGTTGTTCTGAGCGCCGGTGTACGCCGAGCCTAACGAACTCTATCGGTGCAAAATAGCACCATCTATTTTGCACCGATAACCATTTTACCAAAGGGATGATCACGGTAAACTTATTACATAAACAATAGGCACATAGAGACCGAAAAAAGAAAGGAAGACAAAAATGACAATTTACACAACGCAGGAATGGAAGGGCTATGGTAAGCAGAATTATTACCGGAACGAGTATCGACTTGAAGGTGATGAGGTCGTTAAATATAAATGTCACCGCCAGAAGTTCTTCGATGGTCACGAAAGTAATTGGAACGAGGATGAGGAAAGAGTTAAATCGTGGGGGATCAATGATTCCGATATGCCCGATTGGCTCAAGCAATATGTTTGATAAGGAGGGATACAGATGAACGGAGTTCTCAAAGGTATGTTGTTGGTCCTCTTGATCATCTATATCGTTTCCCCAGTTGATTTCTGCCCTGGTCCTGTAGATGATATTATTCTGTTGCTTTGCACTGTAGGTGGTGGGGCTCTTAGCTCTGCCCACGAAGAATAAGGAGGAAGGCTAATGAAAGTAAATGTTTTGCACGAAGGGGATCGAGTCCTCAATGTTACGAATGAATTTGTTGCCGTAGAACGAGTGAGCGGCGAGGTAGACATTCTCCCCCTCATCAAAGAGGAGGGCGGAATGCGGATTGATACGCAACACATCCTCACCATTGGATATGGAAACAACACGATTCAAATTGAGGCCGAAAATGGTCTCACGATCATAAATTTCTAAGGAGACAGAGATATGGCTGGTAAAAAGGACAGAGCTGTCGTAGCTGTGATTTCAGACCTTACTCGCAGTCAAGCTGCACAGATATCTAAAGATATTATGAGGGCAAAAGATAAGCATGCCCCTCTCGGAAGAGGTACTATTGCCACCGGAGAGCGCAGCACAGTTGGAGCGTTGATTCAAGGCGGCATCAAGAAAAGAATTGGAGGTTAAGTTTGTGGCGAAACGTTCAAACGCACACACCAAGGCTCAAAAGGCTGGCAGGGTTCGAGACTACGAGACTTGCCAAGCCTGCGGGTCTGCAGAGAAAGTGCAAGGGCATCACATTTTCGACCATCAATACTCAGGCGCACCCTCTGCCGACAACATTATTTCCCTGTGCTATAAGTGCCATACCAATGTACATAACGGGAAAATGGACATCTTCAAATTTTAACCGACAGAGGAGAAAGGGTTATGCTTGAACTCATAATTATTGTTCTATTCTGTTGGTTGCTTTTCATGGCCTTTAGGTTGATGTTCAAACTTGCATGGGGAGCAACCAAGGTAATCGCCCTGCTTCTATCAGTTTTTGCGATTCCGACATTGATTGGCTGCTTGTTTTTGGCAGGTGGGGTGATTCTTCTATTGCCTGTCGTAATGCTTGTGGTTGCAGTGCTACTTGTCAACAACTAAAAATTCAGGAGGCAAAAATCATGGCTATGCACCGGACAAGTCCAGCGGACACCGAGTGCAGGATGTGACCATCAGCTACAACTATATCGGCATACTCCCCACCAATTTGCTCTATGACGTTATGAACGGAAAAGCGGCATGATCGAAATCATGCCGCCTTCCCGAAAACAATATTATACTGTTTTATTGGACCGCCCCGAAGAGTAGTCTCTTTTTCTTTTACTCATTTTGATATATAGTGTCGAAAACAGCTGTATTTTTTTACATAATTGCATATAATATAATCGAACTCATTGCAGTCCGTTCGCAGCATTGCTATTATCAACCTCCTCTGAACATTGCCGCTAAAGAGTGGGTTTTCCAAATTACCACAACATACAGCGCTGTGAAAGCCAGCAGCATCGGTACCGTCTGCCGCTCATGGCGAGCTTCGGGCGTTAAAGCCCGAAACTCGTGGAGCAGGCACACCATGCTTGCGGCATAGATCAGTGTCGCAATGATATCAAACCAAAGCAAAGTCATATCAAACCTCCAAATTGTGAATGTTCAACTTGAACATTCATAATCACGCGCATTCCAAAAGCATACGGGTCTTGGGAACCAGCAGGGATTTGCGCTGGGGGAGATTCTTTTGCACCGCCACATCCAGGGCCTGAGGGTCACCGTAAAGAATGACCCGTTTCTTGGCGCGGGAAATGGCCGTATACAGCAGGTTACGGCTGAACATCCCATCCATACCCTTGGCAATGGGGAGCAAAATGGTGTCATACTCGCTGCCCTGTGACTTGTGGACAGTCAGGCAGTAGGCAAGGGACAATTGTGCGAGGCCGCTGGCATCGTCCCATGTGGGGCAGCGGCCGTCCGGCAGCTTCACGCAGTATGTGACCCGTTTTTCTTCAACCTTGAGGATGTGGAGAATCCCCACATCCCCATTGCTGCAGTTGCGCTCACGATCATTCTGGAGGATGATCACCCGGTCGTTGTCACGGAAACTGTCCTTGTCTCTTTTCAGTACTATTTTCCACGTTCCAGCGGGTTGACCCGATCCCGGATGGCCATATTCAGTGCATAGGCGGACAGATTCCCTTTGTTGTTGTAAGGAGAGAGCACCTGCACAGACTCCCCTTGTGCGAAGCGTCTGGCAGCTTCTTCTGTAACGGCCTCCTTGATTTCCGCTGTCCCCATTTCGTGGAGGCAAAAGCTCTGATCGAACGCCAGATCTGGCTTGGAATGCAGCTTCTTAAAATCCACTACATTGTGCAGCAGCGCTTCGGCCTCATCGTCCTGCCGGTGGTTCAATTCCAGCCGGGCGCAGGGAACACCCAGCGCCAGCAGATCAGGCAGGACGTTGCCTGAGCCAACAGACAGCAGTTGGTTGGGATCCCCCAGCAGCACCACCCGGCAGATTTTGGGAACCCGGTGCAGGATTCCGGCCAGCATTTCCAACGTCATCATACTGGCTTCGTCCACGACGACCAACTGGGTGGTATTCCATGTCACAGGAGCCAGAAAGTCCTCGTCCGGGTGCATTCCGAGGGCACTGTGAACTGTGCGGGCCGACAGGCCAGTTCGCTTTTCGAGATTACGGGCCGCCTTACCGGTAGGAGCGCACAACACCATAGAGTGCCCCGCGCCAACCATGTTGACGATAGCCCGAATCAGGGTGCTCTTGCCGCAGCCGGCGCCGCCCAGGATCAGCGACAGCTTGTTGGTCAGAGCCAGTTCCACCGCCGCCCTCTGCTCCTGGCAGAGGGCGATGCCGTTGACGGACAGGTTTTCAGGGACGGCCATAGCCGGAAGCGTGGGCTGCCGCAAAATGGTGACCAGCTGCTTGGAAGCGTCTTCCTCATAACGCCACGTCCGATTTATATAGAGGTGAGAGCCCTCGGGATGAATGTACCCCAACCGGATCTGCTCGGCCAGATCAGCCTTGAAGGTCGCATAGGAGAGACCTCTCTGCCGCTCTTTGCAGCGGTGGTAAAGAGCATCCTCCGCAACATAGGCGTCGCCATTCAGGCAATGGTCTTCCATCGCACGCAGCACATAACGGCTGTGAATATCCTTACAATTTGTCATATTGATTATCCTCCTCAAATTACGCAGCGATTTCCTTATGGTTCTCCATGCCCAACTGGATGGCCAACGCATGGCGAAGAGCCATGCGGTCGTAGGCCTTGTAAACGATGCCCATCCTGCGCAAGAGACGGGGCTTGTCCACCGCCATCACTTGCTCGCACAAAGCGATGCTGGCGCGGTCCAGACCCTGTCCCCACAGGTAGACATGGGTGGGCAACTGATGCTTATTCATCTGAGAAGTCAGAGGAATCACAGTGACCACCGGGCTGTGGGTATTGGCCAAATTGTTGGAAATAATAACAACCGGCCGACGGCCATGCTGAACGTGACTATCTTTCGGGGCGGGAATATCCGCCAGCCAAATATCATACTGCTTCATTTCCAGCACCCCTTTCGTATTCCTTGTTCAGCAGGGAGACTGCGTTCGACAGGGTCTCCATAGAAGTGTGTGTATAGTCATTGGTGGTGGCGATGCTGCTGTGACCTGCCAGACGGGCAATCAATTCCAGCGGCACACCCTTGGCCTGTAGCCGGGTGACATAGGTGTGGCGGCAGCAGTGGGGGGTGAGTTTTCGTACACCCTCCACCTGTCCGATGGCGGTATAATACCGCCGCCGGAACGCTCCCACACTGTAATAGGGATTGCGGCCGGGAAGGCTCCAGATGCGATCCTTGCCTCCGTACTCCCGGAGATACTTTGCAGCGGCCCGCGTGTCTTCAGGGATCGGGATCGTGCGGAATCCGCTTTTGCTCTTGGGCGGGCCCAGAACAGGGTGGTTATCCACGGTTTTAATGGCATGGCAGACCCGGATCTCAGAGCCATCCTCGGCGATATCCGACGGAGAGAGGGCCAGCAGCTCCTGAACCCGAAGGCCGGAATCCAGCATCACGCGGATGCTGTAACCGGTCAGGTTGTGGGGCAGGTTCTTTTTTAGCAGCTCGACCTCTTCGTCATCAAAGGCGTCTTTCTCATACCGGGGCTCAGACAGGGTTCCATCCTTGTCCCGGATGATCTTGGCCTTTCGGGCAGGATTGCCTGCTACAAGGCCGTTGGCATCGGCAGCATCAAAAATTTGAATCAACATGGTTCTGCACTTCCTTATCTGAGAGAGGCTATAATTGCTCTCCACTAAAAAATCCATAAAACGGTTGATGTCGATGGGTAAAACATCACAGAGAGTCTGCGTCCCCATTTGCTCTTTGATGATTTTGAGCGTATACTGGTATCCACTGTAAGTGGACGCCTGTACCTGCGACTTATAGTCGCAGTACCAGAGGTCTGCCCAATTGCTCAGGGTCAGCTTTTTGTCTACATGGATGTGGGCATCCTTTTTATTCTGATAGTCCCGGAGTTTTTCCAAAACTTCGCCGCGGGTCTCACCAGAGAAACTGACGATATTTTTCTTTCCTCCGTCTGTGTATCCGTCCATGATCTGTCCGCGCCACATGCCGTTTTTCAGTTTCCAGACGCTGCCCTCTCCATGGGATCTCTTTCTTGCCATGGCATGTACCTCAGGCGATGAGATCGTTAGGGATGCAGGTATGATGATCGACCCAGGAAAGGAATGCCTCCCGGGGGACCCGGATGCTGCCGCCGAAGCGGCAGACCGGGAAATCCTTGCGGTGGGCCAGCTCATAGGCCTTAGACTGGCTGATGTTCAGATACCGGCCAACATTGGCAACAGTGAGATACTGATTCTTCAAAATATCGTTACTCATAATGACCTCCATAATTTTGTTATTTTTTGATGGGAGCGAGATTTTGCTGTTTTTTAGCAGAAGTCCTTCATGGTACCTCACACCTTTCTTTCGAATACAGCAAAAAGCGCCATGCAGGTTCGGAACCCGCATAGCGCTTCAAACTGCTCCGGAAAGGTGAGGCCCATATCCCGCCGTTTTAGGTCTTGCATAACGACTGAAAAATAGGTATAATTACTCCGTAGCGTAGTCTTGTACTACTGTGCTGGTGCCATTACCACCTGCGCAGGCGTGTGGGAGTGCCAGCTCTCACACGCTGCTGCTTTTTACTTGTTATTCGTATTATAACATCTATGACCCCATATGTCAAGCTGTATATGGTCACATAGTTATATTTCTTTTTTCTGGGAATTTTGGAATTTGGAGGCACTTATGCAGGAAAGAAAAAACAAGACATCGGATTCCCAAAAAAAGGCCGTAAAGAAGTATTTATCTAAGTTCGTTGACGTGAAAATTCGGGTTACTGCCGAAGATCGTGAACAGATTCAGTCCCACGCTATTATGATGGGAGAGAGTATGGCTTCTTTTATTAAGCGCGCAATTTCTGAGACCATGGATCGGGATCGGCCAAAGTAGTCAAACCCACCGGCCAAGCCTAATTTCATTAAGACGAGCAATAACCCAGACCGTCCTATCGGCGGTCTGGGTTATTTTTACAAAAGATTAAAAACAACTTGGAAATTTGTGATAAAATCGAGTGGTTCGCCTTAAGAGAAACCTCATGCGGCCACACCGATGATATTGGCGTCCAGAAGAAATAGTCCTCAGTGGTCCAGCCAATTGCAGATCAAGAGAAAAACCATTAGCCCCGTCCTTTCACACCGCCGAGTGCGCTCTTCGGCGCTCGGTGGATCAAACGCATAAGTGTAGGGACTAGCACCTGCTAGATAGAGGCTCTGGATTATCTCCTCACTCTGAGCCAAATGAACGGGTCCTCCGCCAATACGCGGAGAACCCGTTCATTTCAACTGTTCTGACTCTATACCTATTCTGCCAATGAAAAGCATAGGAAATCATCCAACACACTATTCCTCTTTTACGAATTGCCTTATTCCTGATCGCAATCGTATCGGGGCGGTAGCCGGTGGAAACAACCGGTGCTGGGCAGATGGCCAATGTACGCGCAGATCTTATCGGTCTCGATGTAGGGGCTCCACGCCGCCATGGCCAGGTACTTATCGTCCGGCTTGTTTTCCCCACCCTTTGCGCTGTCCTTTGTTATCGCATTGAGTATCGTGTTGCGGTCATCTCGGGTGTTGCAAACCAGAACATAATAGATATCTTTCTGCTTCTGAGGGGCAGCATAAGGTGCTCTAAAAGTCAGGCTCCTAGGGTAGATGCCTTCGTCTGCGAGCCGACCTTTAATCTTTTGTGGAGGCGTGCACCGCTTGCACACGACCATAGCAGGGTGGTCGAGCGTATGATTGCGATGGTAGTTGATCGTGCTTTTATCCACGATCAGTTCTTGGGCATCGTGTCCCGCATACTCGGTGACAGATGGGTCCTTGAGGATCCCGTACAACTGGATGATAGTCTTTGGAGTACGGGCTTCCCGGCGGATGGGGCGGTCAGTTTCCTCCGCAGGACCTTTTTCGATGCCCGATATCGGGCCGCCTGATTTGCCTTTGCCACCCTCCGGGCGAGGGCGGTGGTCGACCTGGCGGAAACCTTTCATCAACTCGCTCAGGTCAACTCCGGATCCCGTGTGGTCCAAATGGGTGACCGTCCGGAACAAATCCTCTCTGTAATTAGGGCATTCCTTCTTGTGCGGCTCCGAATCCGCCGAAAAATAGGGGCTGATACCTCTCCCGGCCTCCGGCAAATGCAGATAGACGCGCACTCTGCAATGGATGCAGTAAAAGTTCTTTGCCCGATCAGCTTCGCTGCATTCCTCTGCCCGGCGCATAATGAATCCTCCGCCCGGCAGCATCTCGCACGCAATATTAGACATATAACGCCTCCTTTCTATTTGGTATTCCAATTATACGATTTATTTTAATTTATGTCAAATATTCCGTTAACGGAACAATATATCCACTTTTTCTTGCATTTTTGTTCTATTTTTTAAAAATCCAAATCAGAAGAAAAAAACCCGTCGCAGAAATGCGTTTACCGCGACTGCAACGGGCTCAAATGCCTTTTATCCGATTTTGTGCTCCTGGTATTTTTTCCAAATTGGCAGGCGTATATTAGCCGTTTTCCCATATGCGTCAAGGCCTGTTTTGGCATCAAAAACAGCGAAAATCGGCTCGTTTTTCTCATTCGTCATTTTTAACGAAATTTCATCATTCGGTTCAGCACATTGCACATCAATGAAACAATTTGTATAGTTTTGATCAAATGTGATCCGGAATGCGTCTCCCGGGACATCCTTCATTTGCCGGCAAGGTTTTCCCGAGCTGACACAGTCCACGCGGGTCTCTCTTCCCAAAACAGCATACACCGGATGCCAGTCCAACTTGTCCTTAATTGCCAGCAACTTATCCTTATTGGTATAGTGGTTGCGCGCCGTGTCTGTATCTTCCACATCGTGCCCAAGATAATATTGTATATCGCTCAGCGGCAGCCCCAATCCATACAATATGGTTGCAAAATTGCGCCGAAACAAATAGGTGGTTACTTCCTTTTCGTCAATATCCGCATCCTGAAACAGCCGACTTCGCAGCATGCTGTTTAACTCTGCCAGTTCTCCGTTACGAATGCCAATTCGTTCAAGCAACTTCCGTCCAGCCACTGACAGATCCTTGGATGAGCAGCGGGTGCCGTAAGAAGTTCCACGGCAAACAACCGGAAGCTTTTCAATTTTCCCTTCGCTCTCCTCCGGGAGGAAGAACTCTCCCGCAGCGACCTTGCGCTCAATGGCTGCCCGTCTTTTTTCGAGAAATTCTACAAATGGCAGCATTCCCAGTAAAGTACGCGGGGCATTCCCAGTCTTTCCGCCGGCTTTCACCCGGCTGCTGTTGATCTGAGTGGTTTGAATCAGGTCTATGAGAGGCAGATCCGGATATTTGGGTAAGCGGTAAAGATGGCCATAGTTCATTCCACACGCCTCATTATTTCTGGCTCCATGGAAATACATGATCAGAAGCCCTACCTCCTCTCCGGATGCGGTCTCTGGGTCCAGTGCATGGAACCATTCCAGAATCCTCAGGTTTTCTTCCCGTGACAAGGACTTCCGAAGCCTTGTCCGGACCCGAATGCGGTGCTCCTCATTTTCCGTGTCCGTGTGCTCACTGGGGTCATAGACTTCTCCCCAGAAAATATTGTCCGGGTAGAGGCCGGATTCAAAGCCCGCCTTGTAGACGATCCAGATCAAATTGCGATAATGTTCCAGTGTGGAATCGCTAAAATGGTAAATATTCCACAATTGCTCCAAAACGCCATTGAAATCCGCTTCTTCGTACATATGCATCGGTTTGTTTGGATCCAGCAATGGTAAAATTCGGTCCAGGTAGTGCATAGCGTATTCCTCGGCAGTAGCAGGCAGCCAGCTTTTCGGTAACCCCGCTGCCTTTCCGTCGGCACACCACCGGGGAAAGAAAGTCCGCAGCACGCCCGCAAAGGTCTCACATCCGTCGTATCCCTCGTTCGGGTAGCGATAGTCCCGCAGTGTATAATCTATTTCTGACATTCGGGCCCCCTTTCATTCTTCAACGAAACCAGTAACATCTATGTGGAGACCAAACTGGTTTTCCACAGCCACTTGGACGGTTCCGCCATGGCTCTCCTGCGAAAGGCAGATGTGAATTTGTGCTGGTCTGCTACCCTTCGCAGGGAACGTATGTGCAAACGCAGAATGCCCCTCATATGTTTTTCGGACGGCCATCGTTTCTTCTTTGCAGGCCAAAATTGCGCCTAATCGCTGCAGTTTTACATACAGCGTCAACTGAGAAACGTCATTGAGGAAGTCACAATAAAACTTTCCGAAGGTCGTTGCGGGTATATTTCCCACATGATATGCCAGCTCATCCGTTGTGAATTTACATAGCTCCTGCGCCCAGTATTTGAAGTTCTCACGAAAAAAATCTCCCTGATAGTGGCTTAAATTCGTCTCTTTGCTTCCTTTTTGGTAATCCGGTATGGTAACCATATGTGCATCCAGCTTGGCAGCGGAAAGGATTTCCCGGCTGACCCGCTCCAATTCTTTCGGAGCAAGCATCACTTCATAATCCTGCCAACGGGCCTTCTCTCCGCTGGCTGTCACAATGGGGAAATTACGTATGCTTCCGCCGTAATGCGAGGCCAGCGACTCCTGCGTTGCCCGCTTTTGCTGTAGCAAATAGGCAGCCAGGAGTTTACAGCAGGGTAAGAGCCGGTAATCCTCCAAGCTGTCAAAGCCGCGAACCGTTTCCCCATCATTCGTCACCTGATGGGCAACCACAAGGCGATAGATGCCATAGTCGGCTATCTCCTCAAAGTCTCCCCACTTCAGCGCACATACGATATTACTCTCCAAGCCGGTAAGCAGCCGGATCAGGACCCCCAGATATGCCGTTTCCCCTGCCTCCAGTTTCGCGGTGATGGTCTGGAAAACATCTGTTAGTTCCTCTTTCGTCAGGCTTCTCACCGCCAGAGAGCCACGGATCTTGGCGAACATCTTGTTGCTGTGCTGTTCATCTGTGACCATCTGCTGAAGCGGGTTTTCCCTGCAGTGGCCTTGTTTTCTCGCAAGTTCAAACACGGTATATAAGATTTGGCAACGCCGTCGGAGTTGGGCCTGCGACTCCTCTGGATACAGGTCTTCTATCTGGGTGATACAGGCATCTTCTGTCATATCCGCGACATAGTTTTGCCCCAATTCGGTTAGCATCATCTCGCTCAGCAGTTTGTAGTCCCGGCCGGACATCAGGTCTTCCAAGCAGGGGTAGATGTACCACAGCGTCTTGAGTGCGAGATTTGCCTTTTCAAACTGGGCTACCGTTTTTTCTATAATCGTCTCCCTGATACTCACACGAGGCTTTGCCGGTTTCGCCAGAAGTCTTTCCGAATCTCCTTCCTCCGCAAGCTTGGCCCGCTCGTCCCGGTAGTAATTTCGCTCATATCTGTACGAAAACGGATATATTTTTTCCAGCCATTCGCAAATATCTCTGCCAGTGAAAGATGTTGTCCGCTTGATCGTTTCCGGAATCTGAGCTCCCCGTTCCAGGTAGCCTCTCTGCACTTTTCCCTGCGGTGGCGGCTCGCAGATATACGCTTCCAACCTCGGATATCCATCCTTCTTCGGATAAGATTTGGAGCACCATATGGTAATATCCGGTGTAAATTCGTAGGAGATTGCTACATTTTTTTGCCGTCCGGCTGCCCTCCGCTCCAGAAGTTCCGCCTGAAAAAGCTGGCGGACACTTTGATCCAGTTCTGCCAATTTGCCCTGTTCGATGGAAAGGAAACCTCCATTTTGGGGCAGCAGATGCCGCTGAGACAACGCCTGAACCTTAAAGTCGGTGTTCAGCGTAAATGCGTACAGTCGGGTTTTCTGCGCTTCTTTTTTCTCATCAGAGCGTATATCAGGATCAAAGGATGCATTCAAAAACAGCTTTCTTCTGGGTTGCGTACTGTTATTGATTCCTTGCGGAATCAGTGCCAGACTCCGCAGTTGAATACGGGGATCCGCCAGTTCTGAAGCGAAGGGAGAACGAGCATTTTCGAACTCCTTACTGGAGATCAGCGCATGGATTTCCACGGGGGATTTGGCAGTCTTTTTGATAGTCGCATACCATGCATTCTGCTCCTCAAGGGAGCGACCGGCAGCAAAGAGCATTGCTTCCTTCCAATGAAATTTCTTGTCGCCCTCCATACTTTTCAACCACGCTTCATAACTGATAAAGGACAGTTTTTCATCCCTTTTTGCCGTATATGTCCCTTCAGAAATATAAAAATTCAGGAGCTCAGCACTCATGGAATCCCCCATGACAAAGGTGACTTTTTTCTTGGCCAAAGCAGAATCTGCGATCCATTTCCGCACAAAAAACGGCGTCGGGAAGAAGATGATGGTTTCGGTTTCAGCACTCAAATTCGCCAAAAAAGCAGATGTAAGCAAAGAATAAATCAGTCCATTTTCCAGTGTGACATCATTACGGATAATCGTTGGAGAATCGCCTGGCGCTGCCGATAACAGCTTACCACCAAATGCTTTTTTGCTCAGGCTGATGCCGCAAAGGACATTCATGGGCGAGGTTCCTGCCATCAAAAGAACGGCTTTTCGCAGCAGTTTTTTCCGCTCACGTTCATCACGGTTTCTGCTGAAAAGCGGCATTCCATATGTGGCAACCAAGGCGCCTTCCTGTAAGTTTCTGACATAAAAATCGGCTGCGAAAGAGAGCTGTCTGCTCCGCGGTTCCTCCAGTTTTTCACTCAGAATGTTGAGCAGTTCCATGACATTTTTTGAATTTGGTGCGTAAATTTTAAGCTCCGAATTATCCAATGGATACAGGTTGATAGCCTTGTAAAGGGCAGAAAATCTTTCTTTACTCAGACGAATCGCAGTGTTTGTTTCTGTGTCGCAATACACCTGATAGAGTCGGTCTAAAGCGTCTACTGATAGATCCCCTCCGAAAAGTTTCTTCGGTGAAGAAGGAATTTCCTGTTCGCTTTTTTCGCTTCGAGTTCGCGCTTTTTCTCTCGCCCGTGCTTCATCCGCTTCCAAAATTTTAAAGGAAGTGAGCTTCAGCACGACTAAATAATGAACCTTAGCCGCAAGATTCGGAGCACCATATTCCTCGAAAAACCGATGAAAGGAATGCAGATCTGCCACCAAAGATGGCGTCACACAGCGAAGAAAATAATCAAACTGCACGTCGAACATCAGGATAAAATCCTCTGGAAACGGAGACTTCAATGCGGCAAAATCAGCCAGAAGTGCATATAAATAGGGGGCGGATTTTCGGGAAGCCGCTCGATAAATCTCCGCATAATTGGCTCCAGACAGCGTCACTTCCTTCATCATATGAAATGTGGCATACGCCTGCAGAAGTGTGGAGTCCTGCACCGCTCTGCGCGGCAACAGCTTTTCCAAAATATTCACGCACTTCTCGCGATACGGGTTCGTAAACAATTCGCAAGCCTCCCCCCAAAAAAATCGTCAAAAGTATTTCTCGGGCTCTACCGTTCATTCATCTAGTAGTTATATAGTACCATAATCCGTCTATTAAGGCAACTACAATTACTAGGCAAGGAGGAGTAGCACGCTTTCTTCCGAGGCAATTGGCTCCATCTTCGTCTCACTTTGCCTGTGGCACATTCCACTCAATATTCCACCACTATTCCACCACAGGTCACAGTTTTTAAAAAAGTCGAGCTTAAAATGCAGAAAAAAGTACCGGTTTTTAACCATTTTGGTTAAAAACCGGTACTTTTTATGGTCCGAGTGGCGAGACTTGAACTCACGACCCCTTGACCCCCAGTCAAGTGCGCTACCAACTGCGCTACACCCGGATACGAGGTTGACTTCTTGAAGTCAGCTTATGTATAATAACACAGCTTTCCGCAAAAAGCAACCCTTTTTTCAAAAATCTTGAAAAATATTTTTGCAGCCCGTCAGACCTCTTCCGAGACCCCACCGATCCACTGAAAACGGGGGCCATGATAGCCGTCCCGGTCTACCGGCTCGCTCCACATGGCGGCAGGACGCACCCACACGCCCCGCTCTCCATACAAGGCCCGGTAGACCACCATCGGCTCCAGAGTCTCCGAGTGGCGGGCCACATACAGCAGCTCATATTCGTTGCCCTTAAAATGCCGGTAGCGGCCCGGGCGAAGTGCAAAAAGCTCCTCCATGCTTCCTCCCGTTTCAGCGCAGCGCATCCAGACAGGACAGTTCCAGTCCTGCACCGCCACGGGTCCGGATCAGCTCCAGCACCTCCGGCAGTGTGGGCAGGGACGGCATTGCTCCCAACCGCGAGACCGTGATGGCCGCAGTGTGGCTGGCAAAGGTCAGCGCCGCATCCTCGGGCAGGCCCACAGCCAGCGCGGTGGACAGCGCGCCCACAAAGGAATCGCCGGCAGCCGTGGGATCTGCCACATGCTCCATATGGACACAGGGAACATACCGGGGGCCGCCGGTCTCCGCCACAGCGGAGCCGTAGCTGCCCAGCGTGATGATCACATGCTCCACGCCCTTACCTTGCAGCGTATCGGCAATGTTTCTCAGATCTTCATCCCAAGGGCCGGACTTATCAAAGCGCAGGGGCAGATGGGTCTCCTGAGATGCCTCCTGCTCGTTGGGGATCAGGTAGGAGACCAGGCTCAGCAGCTCATCGTCCAGTTCCGTGGCGGGGGCCGGGTTCAGGATCACCGGTACACCGGCCTCTCTGGCCCAGCGGGCCACGGCCCGGTTCACCTCGATGGGGACCTCCAATTGCAGCAGGACCATATCAAACCCGGAAACTGCCTGTTGGATCCAGGCCACTTCTTCCACCGTCGAGGTCCGGTTAGCGCCGGGGATCACTACGATGCGGTTCTGGGCGCTGTGTTCCGTGACTTCCAACACCACGTGTCCCACGCCGGAGTGAATTCCCTTTCGGACCACCACATGACTGACATCCATTCCAGCTTCCCGCAGAGGCTCCAGAAGCTGCTGTCCAAACAGATCGTCACCCACGCAGCCTACCATGGTCACTTCCGCGCCCAGACGGGCGCATTGAAGGGCCTGATTAGCGCCTTTTCCGCCGGGTGCCATGTGGAAGGACTTGCCGTAAACCGTCTGTCCAGCACCGGGGATCTGCTCTGTTGTTGCGATCACATCCATAACAAAGCTGCCAACAACTAAAATACGAGGTTTTCTATGTAACATGCTATGCTCCTGATCCGCAGAAACGACCATGCCGTTCCTGATGTATTTAATCGTTTATATTATACAACTTTGCAGGTCCAGATACAAGAGATTTAGGATAAGTTTCAGCAAATCGTTTACTCAATTTTTATAGGATGGGCCGTGCAAAAAAGAGACAGCTTCAAAAGCTGTCTCTTTTATATGTCTTAGCCCCGCTGGTTGCCGTTGGTGGTGTCCTTCAGCAGAACGTCATGGGCGCCGCCCGCTCCCCACGTGCCGGTGACGCGCGGGGACCCCGCATAGGACTCAAATGGGCAGGCGAAGCCCGCCCATTTCAAGGATTTGCTCCGCAAATCGCTTGGACGCGCAATCGCGCGGTCAGAGGGCGGTATGAGAGCCGTTCAAATACCTTAGCCCCGCTGGTTGCCGTTGGTGGTGTCCTTCAGCAGAACGTCATGGGCGCCGCCCTCGACAATGGAGGTGGCGGAGACCAGCGTCAGCTTGGCCTTCTCACGCAGCTCCGGGATCGTCAGCGCACCGCAGTTGCACATGGTGGAACGGACCTTAGCCAGCGTGGTGGCCATGCCGTCTGCCAGAGCGCCAGCATAGGGCACATAGGAGTCCACGCCCTCCTCAAAGCTCAGCTTTGCGGCGCCGCCCAGATCGTAGCGCTGCCAGTTCCGGGCGCGGGCGCTACCCTCACCCCAATATTCCTTCATATAGCTGCCGCCCACAAGGATCTTGCTGGTGGGAGACTCGTCAAACCGGGAGAAATACCGGCCCAGCATGCAGAAGTCAGCGCCCATGGCCAGCGCCAGCGTGATGTGATAGTCCTGCACGATGCCGCCGTCGGCGCAGATGGGCACATAGATGCCGGTCTCCTCAAAATACTTATCCCGCTCGGCGGCCACGTCGATGACTGCGGTGGCCTGACCGCGGCCGATGCCTTTGGTCTCACGGGTGATGCAGATGGAACCGCCGCCGATGCCGATCTTTACGAAGTCGGCTCCGGCATCTGCCAGGAAGCGGAAGCCTTCGCCGTCCACCACGTTGCCGGCGCCAACCTTCACGGTATCGCCGTACTTGGCGCGGATCCACTCCAGGCAGTGCTTCTGCCAATAGGAATAGCCCTCGGAGGAGTCCATTACCAGCACGTCCACACCGGCCTCCACCAGTGCGGGGACACGCTCCTCGTAGTCACGGGTGTTGATGCCCGCGCCCACCACATAGCGCTTCTGGCCGTCCAGCAGTTCCAGCGGGTTGCCCTTGTGGGAATCATAGTCCTTGCGGAACACGAAGCTCACCAGATGGCCGTCCTCGGAAATAATGGGCAAGGCATTGAGCTTGTGATCCCAGATGATGTCATTGGCCGTTTTCAGGCTGGTGCCCTCCGGTGCGGAGATGATCTTCTCCACCGGCGTCATGAAATCCGCCACCTTGGCGTCGGGGTCCATGCGGCTGACCCGGTAATCACGGCTGGTGACCAGGCCCAGCAGCTTGCCGGTGCCGGTGCCGTCATCCGTGACAGCCATGGTGGAGTGACCGGTGCGCTGCTTCAGAGCCAGCACATCCGCCAGAGTATCCGTCACCCGGAGGTTGGAGTCGCTGATGACGAAGCCCGCTTTGTAGTTCTTCACCCGGCGGACCATGGCCGCCTGAGACTCAATGGACTGGGAGACATAGATAAAGGCGATGCCGCCCTCCTTGGCCAGCGCGATGCCCATCTGCTCGCCGGACACAGCCTGCATGACAGCGGAGACCATGGGGACGTTCATGGTCAGGGGGCATTCCTCCCCCTTCTTGAAGCGGACCACCGGCGTCTTCAAAGACACGTTGGCGGGGATGCAGTGCTCAGAGGAATAACCGGGCACCAGCAGATATTCGCTGAAGGTATGGGAAGGCTCCTGGAAAAAATAGGCCATAGTAAGATACCCCTTTCTCATCGTTCGTTTATCATTTTACTTATTATAAATATTATTTTTAATAATATCGCAAATGTGCGGTACGGTCAAGCGGCGATGACCTGAATTTCAAAAGAGACCGGCACGGTCACGTCGGGCTGACGGTCCGCAGGTCACAGCTTTTTCCGCAGGACCGTATGGTGGAAGATGCCGTCGGCAAAATACTCGTTGGAGGCGAACACCGGCGCGCCCTCAATATCATAGTCCACCTCGTCCATGTTCAGCAGCGGCGTTCCCTGTGGCACCTGAAAAACATCAGCCAGAGCAGCGTCCGCAGCCACAGGCCGCAGGTCCGTCAGGTCCAGATAGGACGAAATTCCGCAGACATTCTGGAGGAAATCGAAAATGGGCTGGCGCAGCTCCTCCGCTGTATAGGGCCGCTGGAGTTTCGCCTTTTCCACCACATCCTCACAGTAGATGGCAGGACGGCCGTCAGCGGTGCAGAGCCGGGAGATCCGAAGGATCGGCGTTCCGGTGGGGATGCCCAACTGGGCGGCCACCTTACTATCCGCCTTGTCATCGGCAGCCCGGACAAAGGCCACGCCGGGAGTGTGTCCGCTCTGGCGGATCATATCCAGAAACTCCACTTCAATGTCCATTCTGGCCGGTGCGCCTAAGACATGGCGGTTGATAATGGTGCCGACTCCATGACGCCGGGTAATAAAGCCCTCCCGGTCCAGAGAAGCCAGAATGTCCCGCAGCTGTGTGCGGCTGATGCCCAGCATTTCCGACAATACGCTTTCCCGGGGAAGCCGGTCACAATGGGCATACTCCCCCACCTGCATAGCGGTGAGCAGCTGCGCCCGGATGCTTTTGGACTGTCTTGGATTCTGACTCATTTCGGTCCTCCCTTCCGTTTCGCCGTCCGGTTCGATTACGGAGCGGCCAAAATAGGTATTACCATTTTTAGACATTGTACCGAATGGCCCGCCATTTGACAATGCACATATTCAACAGATTTCGACCATGATTTTCGGGTGCGTCTTGTCCGCCCTGTCATGAAAGGTCGATCTTTCTTTGTCGAATTTTTTGTGTACTTTTACTATGTACATTTGTCCGTGTATCACGTATGATAAAAACACTTTTACCACGGAGGCTCTGCCTATGAAAAATATTGTATTGATCGGTATGCCCGGCACGGGGAAAAGCACTGTCGGAAAGGCGCTGGCGGACAGGCTGGGGTACGATTTTGTGGACGCGGACGATCTCATCGTCCAGACCACCGGCAAAACGCTGCCGGAGATCCTGCGGCAGGACGGGCTGGAGGCCTTTTACAAAATTGAAAATAAAGTAGGTACGGATCTAAATCGGACCCACACCGTCATTGCCACCGGCGGCAGTATGGTGCTCTACCCGGAGGCCATGGCTCACTTAAAGGAAGGCAGCACGGTGATCTGGCTCCAGACGCCCTTTTCTCAGCTGGAAAAGCGGATGCCGGCGGATCTGTATGACCGGGGCATCGCCGTGCCGGCAGGAACGCCGCTGCGGGAGATTTATGAAGAGCGCTGTGTTCTCTACGCCCGGTATGCCGACCTCATCGTGGCCAGCCAAGACGGTGAGGCCGACACCGCCCGATTGGTAGAGGACGTGATGCGGACGGTGGGTCTGGAAACCTGATTGAACCTGATCGGACAAGAGGGCCGCGGGCAAGTCCGCAGCCTCAGCGTGTCGAAAAGTCTTTTCTCCCCGCTGAGCCAGTTTTCAGAGCTTTATAAAAGTTCTGAAAACTAATGATTTCAATGGCGAAGAAATACGTTGCCGACCTAACCGTTTTCCGGGCGCAAGACGCCCGAAAAACGGGAGTCTTCCTCGAAACAGCCCTCGCCTCATCCGCCACTGGCGGCGCTTCACCTGTTTCCCCTTCTTGGGTTATCTCCGCGCTAAGAGCCGCCTTGCGGCGGTTGCGCTCCGAAACGCGCCTGCGGGCGCAGTCCCGCGCACCCCCTTCACCCGCAAGGGGTATGCGGCATCCGTAAAGCGGCGGAGCCGCTAACGGCTGCCCTACCTTACCGTTGCGGAGAATCTACCACTTTATCGACAATCTCGGGCTACAGCAAGCCTGAAGCAGTTCTCTCAAATAACGGGAACCGGTCATCACGAATGCTGTTCTTCTGTGATTTTTGACAATTTCCAACAGAAAACTTCTATTCCAATCATAGATATTACGGCTTGCAATCCGGAACCGGCTTCTGTATAATGAACCAGATAAATTTCTTAGGAGGTAACACCATGATGCAGTCCAGTATGAGTATGCGAAGCGCTGTTTCCTCCATTTTCGGGATTCATGGTCCCGTCATTTCCATTTCCCTTTTTTGACCGGCTATAGGAGCCGGTATTTTTATGCCTGTTTGCGGACCGCCGCAGGAACCTGGTCTATTTATATAATTTAGATAGAAGATTTGTGTGTTACGAGAGGAGAAAAACATGAACGAGAAAAAGAAACCCATCCTCGGTCAGGAAGCCGTGACCGACGCCCGCACTCTGGGCACCCCCCGTATGCTGATTTTAGGCTTGCAGCATCTGTTCGCCATGTTCGGCGCCACCGTGCTGGTGCCCATTCTGGTTCAGGGCTACGGCCTGCCCCTGAGCATCCAGACTACCCTGCTGATGGCCGGTCTGGGCACTCTGCTGTTCCATGTGTGCACCAAGTTCAAGGTCCCCGCTTTTCTGGGCTCCTCCTTCGCCTATCTGGGCGGCTTCTCCACCGTGGCCTCCATGCCCGCCTATGACGGTCTGGATCCCGAGCTGAAGCTGGCCTACGCTCTGGGCGGCATTGTTATCGCCGGTCTCCTGTATCTGGTGCTGGCTCTGCTCTTTAAGGTGCTGGGCGCCAAGACCGTCATGCGGTACTTCCCCCCCATCGTCACCGGCCCCATGATCATCATGATCGGCCTGAACCTCTCCGGCTCCGCCATTACCAATGCTTCCTCCTGCTGGTGGCTAGCTCTGGTCGCCATGGCTATCATCGTGGTGGCCAACATCTGGGGCAAGGGCATGGTGAAGATCATCCCCATCCTGCTGGGTGTGGTTGGCAGCTACATTGTGGCGGTGATTGCCACTCTCTGCGGCGCCCAGCTGCCGGATGCCAACGGCGTCATGCAGCCCCTCGTCAACTTCGCCTCCGTGGGCGAGGCACACCTCATTGGCCTCCAGAAGTTCATCCTCGCCAAGTTCGACGTGTCCGCCGTGCTGGTCATGGCCCCCATCGCCATCGCTGCCATGATGGAGCACATCGGTGATATCTCCGCCATTTCCTCCACTACCGGCAATAACTTCATCGCCGATCCCGGCCTGCACCGCACCCTGACGGGCGACGGTCTGGCAACCGCCTTTGCCGGTATGTTCGGCGGCCCCGCCAACACCACCTACGGCGAAAACACCGGCGTGCTGGCTCTTTCCAAGGTCTACGATCCCCGCGTGATCCGTCTGGCTGCCGTCTACGCCATCATCCTCAGCTTCTCCCCCAAGTTCGACGCGCTGGTGAACTCCATCCCCTCCGCCATCGTGGGCGGCGTCAGCTTCATCCTCTACGGCATGATCTCCGCCGTGGGCGTCCGCAATATCGTGGAGAATCAGGTGGATCTGACCAAGTCCCGGAACCTGATCATTGCCGCCGTCATGTTTGTCAGCGGCCTCGGCTTCAGCTCCGTGGGCGGCGTGACCTTCACCGTGGGCGGTGCGGCTGTGACCCTGTCCGGTCTGGCCATCGCTGCTCTGTGCGGCGTGATCCTCAACGCCATTCTGCCCGGCAATGACTACGAGTTCGGCATCAGCGTCGAGGGCGATAAGTCCGCCGACCTGGGCAGCTACTAATTTCTGACACCACTTTTTCAACAGGGAACGCCAAAAACGCGGCGTTCCCTGTTCTTTTCGCAAAATATAAACATTTTGTGAAGAAACCGTTGACAAGTTCGGAAATTCACCTATAATAGGGTAGGATACAACTGGATAACGCATGATAGAGGCGCGGCTGATAAGAGTAACCATCCGGCAAACAGGCATGGAGGATGGGGAAAGGATCAGCCGCCGAAGGGCCGTACCGCTGCCTGGCGGGTCGGTGCCTGGGCCGTCGGAAAACATCCGCCGGACTGTCGCCCGGAAACGGGCGGGGCGCTGTCATGGATCTGTTTGGTGAAATGAGACCTTCAAATGGAGTCATGGCGGAATGTCATGGCTCCATTTTTTGTTCTGAAACACAACGCGCTTTGACAGGATGGAGTTCACGCGTATTCTCCGGTTGCATGGGCTGCGGCCCAAAAATGAAAGGAGAATCTCCATGAAAAAGCATCCCCTACTGCGGACGGCCCTGCTGGTCATGACCGCCGCCGCGCTGCTGTGTGTCAGCGCTCTGGCTGTTGAGGACGGCGCATCCACCAACAGCATGTACGGTACCTTCTGGGCACTGGTGCCCCCCGTCATCGCCATCACTCTGGCCCTTATCACCAAGGAGGCGTACAGCTCTCTGTTCATCGGCGTCACGGTAGGCGCTCTGTTCTCTCAGGGCTTTTCCCCCATCGGCGCACTGAACATGATCGTCAACGACGGCCTGGTGGCCGCCATCAAAGACAACGCCGGTATCTTCCTGTTCCTTGTCCTACTGGGTATCATCGTGGCACTGGTGAATGCCGCCGGCGGTTCCGCTGCCTTCGGCCGCTGGGCATCAAAAAACATTAAGACCAAGGTGGGGGCTTCCCTCGCTACCTTCCTGCTGGGCATTCTGATCTTCATTGATGACTATTTCAACTGCCTCACCGTGGGCACCGTCATGCGGCCCGTCACCGATAGCCACCGGATCTCCCGTCCCAAGCTGGCCTACCTCATTGACGCCACCGCCGCCCCCGTGTGCATGATCGCCCCTATCTCCTCCTGGGCCGCCGCCGTTTCCTCCACCGCCGAGGGTCTGGACACCGGCATCAGCGGCATCCAGCTCTTCATCAAGGCCATTCCCTACAACCTCTACTCCCTGCTGACCTTCGTCTTTATCATCGCCCTGTCCTTCATGCAGTTTGATTACGGTCCCATGCGGGCCTATGAGCGCAAGGCCCAGGAGACCGGTGACCTCTCCGCTTTGGAAAACGCAGAGGATGAAGCCGTGAACCCCAAGGGCAAGGTCATCGACCTGCTGCTCCCTGTTCTGGTGCTGATCGCCGTGTGCACCACCGGCATGATCTACGTGGGCGGCTTCTTCGGCGTGGACGCCTGGGGCGGCACCGACTGCGCCGGAGACTTCATTGGCGCCTTCGGCAATACCGACGCTTTCATGGGTCTGCCCTGGGGCGGCATCATTGCTCTGCTCTTCACCGTCATCTATCTGGTGGCCCGCCGGGTCATCACCTTCAAGGACGCCATGGCCTGCATCCCCAAGGGCTTCAACGCCATGATCTCCCCCATTCTGATCCTGACCCTGGCCGTCTCTCTGAAGGCTACCATCACCTCTCTGGGCGCCAGCATCTATGTCCATGACCTCATGGAAGGCGCCGCCGCTACGCTGTACTCCATGCTCCCCGCCGTGATCTTCGTGGTGGCCTGTATTCTGGCCTTCGCCTCCGGCACCTCCTGGGGCACCTTCGGCATCCTGATCCCCATTGTTACCGCTATTTTCCCCGCTTCCAGCGAGCTGCTCATCATCGGTATCTCCGCCTGCTGTGCCGGCGCTGTGATGGGTGACCACTGCTCCCCCATCTCCGATACCTCCATCATGGCCTCCGCCGGCGCCCAGTGTGACCATCTGGAGCACGTTGCCACCCAGATCCCCTATGTGCTGACGGTGGCCGGTGTCTGCGTGGTTGGCTTCATCGTGGCCGGTTTCGTCCAGAACGTGTATATTACCTGGGCCGTCAGCTTTGCGCTGATGCTGTGCGTTCTGTTCGTCATCCGCAGCATGGAGCGCCGCAAGGCCGCGTAAACTCATTGAAAAAGTGCCTTTTCAAAACGGAAAGGCACTTTTCTTTTTGCGGCGGATATGGTATGATGGCCCACAGCGAATAGGAAAGGACCGAAACGATGCAAGCCTTTGAACTGACAATTTTGAACTGGATACAGGCTCACCTGCGCTGCGGCGTTCTGGATGCCGTCATGGTGCCAGTCAGCCGGATCTGCGACCACGGTGAGGTGTGGATCTTACTGGCGGCGATCCTGCTGGCGATCCCAAAGACCAGAAAGCTGGGGACCTGTGTGGCCTGCGGGCTGGCTCTGGATCTTCTGTTCTGCAACCTCGCCCTCAAGCCGCTCATCGGCCGGGTACGGCCCTTCGCCGTCAGCCCCGGCGTTTCCCTGCTGATCCCGCCCCCCACTGACGCCTCCTTCCCCTCCGGCCACACGGCAGCCTCCTTCGCATCGGTAGCCGCGCTGAAAACAGCAAACAGCCGCCTTTGGAAGCCAGCACTGGCGCTGGCCGTGGTCATCGCCCTGTCCCGGCTGTACCTCTACGCCCACTGGCCCACAGATATTCTGGGGGGCGCCGCCGTGGGTATTCTGGCAGGTTGGCTGGGAACAAAGCTGGCGCAGTCATTTCCCCGGAAAAAAGTGTAAAAAAGGCCCGGAAACATCTAACGTGTTTCCGGGTTTCTTTATTTCTTCATTTCTTCCTTTTTTCAGGGAGATCCGGGCCGTTTTCACGGGCCTGCTGGAGGTAATCGTGATCTTCATTTTTCTTGCTGGGCACAAAGTTCAGCGCCGCTGCCCGCTTCTTGCCCTTGCTCCGGGCGTAGAAATACCCGGCCGCGGAGAACACCACCGCGCCCACGAAATTCACCAGCAGATCCTTCATAGTGTCAATGAGGCCGATGTCCAGATAGCCGCCCAGGCCCAGACTCTCGCCGTTGATGACCACATCGTGGATCTCCTTCACCGCCACTACCTTATTGGTCCGGGTAGGGTCCAGGCTGGCGGAGTAGATGGCGTTGATGACGGTATCCCGCTGCATATCCGTATGGAAGAACCAGTCCATGCCGAACTCAAAAAATTCCCACAGAACGCCGATGGTCATGGAAAAGCAAAACGCCACCATGGCCAGAAAGAATGGTGACAGGTCGAAGGTCAGCTTCTCATTGTCATTGAGCAGCAGCACCAGAGAAAAGCCTACCGCCGCCGCCAAAAAGCCGTTGATAGTGTGGAGCATGGTGTCCCAATGAGGCACGTTGACATAGAAGGCGTTGACCTCTCCCAAGATCTCTGCCGCGAAAATGAAGCAGAGGATCGTAATTTCCAGGGGCGGCGGCAGCTCGATCCGCAGCCGGACCTGCACCCAGCTTGGCACATACAGCAGCACGATGGTCAGAATACAGAAAAACGCACCCTCGTAGTTATCCAGAATGATCTGGCGCACCAGAGATACGATCACCAAGGCCCGCAGAATATAAAAGACGATGAACGAGCTTTTATGTTCCCGCAGTTCCTTGTCCATGGCCCGCTTGAACGTCTTTTTCAGCCAGCCCCGCTCTTTTCTTGTTTTTTTCAATATGGTTCCTCCTGTCCGGCGGCTATGACCGCTCATCATTGCAACAGAATACCACAAAAAATGGCTTGCGACAAGATAAACCGGTCAGGCACTTGGCTGTCTTTGCACAATCAGCGGTCAGCTGACACCGGCCAGACGGCAGCCCGCAGGGCTTCAAGGTCATGGGTCACCGCCAAAAAGCGGAGGGAGCACACAGCGTCGGCGGTAAAGGCCAACAGCAGCCACCACGTCACGCCGACGGGAACACGGTCCGCCAGCGCCACCACCGGCGGCGTCACCAGATAGACAGCCGGGAACAGCAGCAGTCCCCACGCCAGGGAAAACGGCAAACACACCCGACCACAGAAATTTCCAAAAACCCCGGTGTAGTCCCAGAAGGACACTCCCAAAAAGGTCTCCCCCCACCAGTGGTAAATATACTCCACGGCGGTGGCGGTCAGCCCGCCCCAGAGGTAGAGCGGCCACTCGGAACGAAGGCTCGGCGGCAGGGCCAGCACCGCCGCCATGCCCAGTCCGTACACCGGGCAGAGGGGCAGGAGCAGCAGACACCGTCTCCTCCGCTGGGGAGACCGGGTCACAGCGGCAAACAGCCGTTCCAGCACCCATCCCAAAAAGCTGAAACTCCAGAAGATCCATAAAAATGCCGCCATACGCCGCCCCTCCCTGTTTGATGCCCTGTCAGTATCGGCAGGCCGCCACCGCCTTATACGCTTGCGCCGGAGAAAACAATATGCTATACTCAAACAAGGCTATTTTTGAAAGGCGGGGATACCATGGCGGATAGCTGGGAGCGTTTAAAACAGGAATGTGGCGTCTGCCGGGGCTGCGCGCTGGCGGACACCAGGACCCATGTGGTGTTTGGGGACGGCTGCGAGACGGCGGAGATCATGCTCATCGGCGAAGGCCCCGGCCAGCACGAGGACGAGCAGGGTATTCCCTTTGTAGGCCGGGCCGGGCAGCTGCTGGACGATATGCTGGAGATCATCCATCTGGACCGTACCAAGGTCTACATCGCCAACGTGGTGAAGTGCCGCCCGCCTCAGAACCGGGACCCTCTGAATGTCGAACAGGACGCCTGCATCGGCTATCTGCGGCGGCAGGCAGCACTGATGAAGCCCAAGATCATCGTCTGTCTGGGTCGGATTGCTGCCAAAGCCATCATCAAAGAAGATTTCAAGATCACCCAAGAGCACGGCCAGTGGTTCCAGCGAGGCGGGGTGCAGATGACGGCCATCTATCACCCGGCGGCGCTGCTGCGGGATGAGCAGAAGCGCCCGGAGACCTTTCTGGACCTGAAAAGTATTCAGGCCAAGGTCCGGGAGCTGTGCGAGTATACTGAATGTTAAAAAGTGCGGGAACTTACGTTCCCGCACCTTTTTCATTTTCGATTTCAATTCTCAGGCTGTGGCGATTATGTCCCGGTTCAGCACAAAGTATTCCACGCCGGAATACAGGGTGGTGATGGCGATCACTGCCACGCACACGGTATTGAGCCAGCCGGGGATGGGCAGGAACATGAGCACAATGCACACCATGGTGCTGGCCGTCTTCACCTTGCCGGACCAACCGGCGGCGATAACCCGGCCCTTATCACTGGCGATCATCCGCAGGCCGCTGACGGCAAACTCCCGGACAAGGACGATCAGCAGCGCCCAAGCAGGCATCTGGCCGATCTCCACGAACCAGAGCAGTGCCGCCGTCACCAGCATTTTATCCGCCAGAGGATCGGCAAACTTGCCGAAATCCGTGACTAAATTGTACTTTCTGGCGATTTTCCCGTCCAGCAGATCGGTGAAGCTGGCGACGATGAAAATGGCCACCGCCACCCAGGTAGCGCCGGGGAAGTCCCAGTACAGCACCACCATAAACACCGGGATCAGCAAGATCCGCAGCATGGTCAGTTTATTGGGTAAATTCATAATATACATCCTTTCGCAGGGTTTTCAAGGAAAAACAATCGCCTTCACACAAGCTCGCCGGTGGTTTCACCGTCCATGGTGCCGGTCAGGCGGACATTCACAAAGCTACCGGGAGCGATCTCGCTGTCGGCGGTGAACCAGATCCGTCCGTCGATGTCGGGGGACTCAGCATAGCTGCGTCCGTAGAACATCTGAGCCTGAGAATCGTACCCCTCGCAGAGGACCTCCCGCTCTTCACCTAAGATGGAGTCATTGTAGGCATCAATGATGTCAGACTGGACATCCACCGCCAGCTCCGCGCGGCGCTGGGCCTCTTCCATGTCCACGTGCTCCATGAGGGCCGCCTTCGTGCCGTCCTCCGGGGAGAAGGGGAACACACCCGCCCGCTCGATGCGGACCTCCCGTAGGAAGTCGCACAACTCCTCAAAGGCCGCGTCATCCTCGTAGGGCAATCCCGCAATGAGGCTGGTCCTCAGCACCAGACCGGGAACCTTCTCCCGCAGCTTTTTCAGCAGGGCCAGCAGGTCCGCCTTGGTGTCCCGGCGGTTCATGGCCTTTAAAATGGTATCGTTGCAGTGCTGGATGGGAATATCCAGATACTTCACGATCTTCGGCTCGCTGGCGATCACGTCGATCAGCTCGTCGGTGGTGTCCGTGGGGTAGAGGTAATGGAGCCGGATCCAATGGAAGTCCAGCTTGCAAAGCTCCTTCAGCAGCTTCGCCAGCTGATGCTCACCGTTGAGGTCCGTGCCGTACCGGGTGATGTCCTGCGCGATGACGATCAGCTCCTTCACCCCGGCGGAGGCCAGCTCCGCTGCCTCGTCCAGCAGTTCGTTCATGGGACGGCTGCGGTACTTGCCACGGAGGGAGGGGATCACGCAGTAGGCGCAGTGGTTGTCGCAGCCCTCGGCGATCCGCAGATAGGCATACCACGGGGGCGTGGACAAAATGCGCTCACCGCTTTGGTTGGCGGTGTGGATATTCCCCAGATGGCAGGGCTTTTCGCCCTTTTCCATCACCTCGGCGATGGCCGTGGCAATGTCGCCGTAGCTGCCGGTACCCAGCAGGCCGTCCACCTCCGGCAGCTCGTGGAAAATATCCTCTTTATAGCGCTGGGTCATGCAGCCGGTGACTAAGATCTTTTTCACCTGCCCCGCCTTTTTCAGCTCCGCCATCTCTAAAATGTTCTCGATGGCCTCCTCGCAGGCGGACGCCAGAAAGCCGCAGGTGTTCACCACCACCACGTCGCAGCCCTCCGGCTGGGCCTGAATGGAGTAGCCTGCCTCGGCGCACAGAGCCATCATCTGCTCGCAGTTCACCTGATTCTTGGCGCAGCCAAGGGAAATGAATGATACATTATAGCTCAAAATGGATTCCTCCGGTATGATCGAATACGCCCCTCCGGGCGGAAATAACGAATGCGCAATCAGAACCAAAAATTTCACAGTCTTTGAGACTGATCCTCGGCTCCGCGGATATAACCTCCGGGATCACTCCTCCCAGATCTCAGAACCATAGCGGCCCCAGGCGGACCTCACCTCGCCCCAGGAAAACCCCCGACGCAAAAGGGCGTCCGTCAGCCGCTTCTTCTCCTTATCCTCCGGGGACCGGCCGTGGAGCTTGCTTTGCAAAAAGCGGTCGATCTGCTCCCCGTCCGGGGGCAGCTCGTCCAGCGCCTCGTCCCAAAGCTCCTGAGGCACGCCCTTTTCCCGCAGCTTTTCTCTGGCCCGCCGGGGACCGTATCCCATATCGCCGCAGTGCCGCACCAGCGCGGCGGCATAGGCGCCGTCATCCAGCGCGCCGATGGCTTCCAGCCACTCTCCGGCATAGCGGGCCTCAGTCTCCGAGGCCCCCTTTTCCTGTAATTTCTTTTCCAAATCCCGGCGGCTCATGGCCCGACGGCCAACGAGGTCCGCCGCCGTGGTCTTGATGTTAGACACCCCGGCGGCCTCCTTCAGCCGCGTCAGGGTTTCCTCGTCCAATTCATCGCCGGAGCGCAGACCAAAGGTCAGCAGTTCCTGCTCCGTCACCTTCAGCAGGCTGCCGTCTGCCAGAAATACCAGCACCCGCCCCCGCTTATGCTTGGAGGCTTCAATGCGGTCAATCCTCATCGTTGAAATCGTCGGCGGAGACGTTCACCGCCTTGCCGGCGGCCTTGGCAGCGGCGATTCGGGACTGGTTGCCCATCAGCTTATCGAAATTGGCCCGGATCTGCGCCTCCACATCGGCGGCAATATCGGGATTTTCCTCCAGATACTTCTTGGCGGCGTCCCGGCCCTGACCGATGCGGACCTCGCCCATGGAGAACCAGGAACCGGCCTTGGTGATGATACCCAGCCGGACACCCAAGTCGATCAGTTCGCCGGTGTGGGCGATGCCCTCGCCGTACATGATGTCGAACTCCGCCTCCCGGAAGGGTGGCGCCACTTTATTTTTCACGACCTTGGCCCGGGTGCGGTTGCCCACCACCTCGCCGCCGTTTTTCAGCGCCTCAATCCGGCGGACGTCGATGCGGACGGAGGCGTAGAACTTCAGCGCCCGGCCGCCGGTGGTGACCTCCGGGTTACCGTACATAACGCCCACCTTCTCGCGAAGCTGGTTGATGAAAATAACGATTGTGTTGGTCTTGCCCACCGCACCTGTGAGTTTCCGGAGGGCCTGGCTCATCAACCGGGCGTGAAGGCCCACATAGCTGTCGCCCATTTCGCCCTCGATCTCCGCCCGGGGCACCAGCGCCGCCACGGAGTCCACCACGATCACGTCGATGGCGCCGGAGCGCACCAATGCCTCGGTGATCTCCAACGCCTGCTCGCCGGTATCCGGCTGAGAGATCAGCATTTCATCGATATTCACGCCCAAGGCCCGTGCGTAGGTGGGGTCCAGCGCGTGCTCTGCGTCCACAAACGCCACCTCGCCGCCCTTTTTCTGGGCCTCTGCCGCCACATGAAGGGCCAGCGTAGTCTTACCGGAGGATTCCGGTCCGTAGATCTCCACAATGCGGCCTCGGGGCAGACCGCCTACGCCCAGCGCCACGTCCAAGGACAGGGAACCGGTGGGGATCACGTCCACCTGCAAATTATTCTGGTCGCCAAGACGCATAATGGAGCCCTTGCCGTACATTTTTTCGATCTGGCCCATAGCCGCTTCAATAGCCCGCTTCCGATCCTCCGCCGGGGCGGCACTGGCCACGGGGGCTTTCTCTTTTGCCATACGTTCTTCCTCCCAAATCTGATTTTCTATCTTGCTTGCCCGGTCTGCCGGGCGTTCTTACTCGCTGTAAACCTCTCCGCAGAGGGTGCCGAACACCACGCGGGGGATGTCGTTGTGGTCCTTCACCACCTGAATGTCTCCAAAGCCCTGGGCGCGCATGATCCGGAGCACCGCATCCGCCTGACCGATACCTACTTCAAAATACAGCCGCCCGCCGGGAGCCAGCGCCGCCTTCCACTTCTCACTGATGGCCCGGTAGAAGTCCAGACCGTCCTCGCCGCCGTCCAGCGCCAGATGGGGCTCGTAGTCCTTCACGGAATGATCCAATCCCGGAATATCCCCATGAGGGATGTAGGGGGGATTGCTGACAATGCAGTGAAATTCCCCCAAAGCCCGGTCCGGCCGCTCCAAGGCATTCACCGTCATGGGGATCACCCGGCCCGTCAGGGCGTTCCGGCGGGTGTTCTGCCGGCAGATCCGCAGGGCCCCGTCGGAAAACTCGCCCAGTACCACATGGGCCTGAGGGGCCTGCGATGCCAGCGCCAGACCGATACAGCCGCTGCCGGCGCACAGGTCCAGCACCCGGCAGTTGCCCAAGGACTGCACATAGGGCAGCGCCTGATCCACCAGCACCTCCGTATCCGGCCGGGGAATCAGCACCTCCTTGGAGATATCAAGAGGCAGGCCGTAAAACTCCCACTCACCGATGAGATACGCCACCGGCTCTCCCGCCAGATGGCGGGCTGTCAGTTCCCGCACCCGGCGTTCCAGCTCCGGCGGGGCGTACAGCCGCCCGTCCCTGGTCAGCTCCTCCCGGGTCTTGTTGACCCCGAAGCAGGTCAGCTCCCGGGCCTCCAGGGTGGTGTCGATGACGCCGCCCTGCTTCAGTTCCCGGCGAATATCCAAAAACAAGTCATTATATGTGATCGCCATGCGTCGTCGCAAAGTCCGTTGAACTTCGTTTCTGCCTGTGGCAAAAACTGCGTTCACTCCCTTGCTCCTCCTTTTTCTTCCGCAAACGTTTCGCTGGTTGCGGAAGAAGTATTTCTATAATTGTCACCATGCGTCCTTGCCCTTTTCGCTGGGCAGCACCAGCTCCAGAGAACGGATGGCACACTCGATCATACTGTCATCCGGCTCGTTGGTGGTAAAATTCTGCATCCACAGGCCAGGGGCCGTCAGGAATTGGGCCAGCTTGCTGTCCTGCACATGGCGGCCCACCCAGCGGTTGAACTCATAGGTGATGCCCACTACCAACGGCAGCAGGAGCAGATGCACCAGCGTCCGCAATCCCGCATTGGTGATGGGCCAGATACCGAACACCACGCTGGAAACCAGAATGGACACGAAGATCACCACAAACAGAAAGCTCGTTCCGCAGCGGGGATGGTGCCGGGGCTGGATGCGGACGTTCTCCACCGTCAGCGGCAGGCCCGCCTCGTAGCAGAAAATGGTCTTATGCTCCGCACCGTGATACTGGAACACCCGGTAAATGTCCTTCTGCTTGGAGCAGAGGATCAGGTACGCCAGGAAAATCACGATTTTCAAAAGGCCCTCCACCACGTTCCGGCCCCACAGGGGAAAGCCGGGGAAAAAGTGAAGGATCCCGCCGGTAAGCAGCGTTGGCAGCACCAGAAAGAGGAAAATGGACATTCCCACGCCCAGCAGCACGGCCAGACCCACGATAGCCTTTTCCAGCTTTTCGCTGCTGAGGTGCTTTTCCAACCACTGTTCAAATTTGGAAGGCTGGCTTTCTTCCTCCTCCGGGTAAAAGTCTGCGGAGTACATCAGGGCCTTCACGCCGCTGACCATCGCCGCCAGAAAATTTACGGTTCCCCGGATCAGAGGGACGCCCAAAATGGGGTAACGGTCCTTGATGAGCTTCAGCTCCTCCACCTTTTCCACCAATTGACCGTCTTTGTCCCGGACCACGATGGCCTGCTTTTCAGGCCCGCGCATCAAAATGCCTTCGATCAGCGCCTGTCCGCCGATACTGGTGCGGAAGGCACCGCTGGAATGTTCCGCCATAGATAAGGTTCCTTTCTGTTTCGCTGTTTCAGTATATCACACTGTTGTTTGAAAATCAAACATTTGTTCTATTTATTCTTTTTCCGGGATGCAGATGGTCACCACTGCACCGCCGCCCTCGGCATTGGCAATGTCGAAGGTACCGCCGTGGAGCCGCACGATCTCGTCGCACACAGCCAGACCGATGCCGCTGCCCCGGGCCTTGGAGGAGCCCTTATAGAATTTCTGCTTCACATAGGGCAATTCTGCCGCCGGAACGCCGGGACCATAATCCCGGACCCGAACCACCTGCACCGTTCCCTCCCGGGTCAGGGAGGCATCAATGCGCCGGCCTGCGCCGCCGTGCTTGGCGGCGTTGTCCAGCACGTTGCAGAACACCTGCTTCAGCCGCTCCGGGTCACCGCTGATGGGCGGCAGAATCTCCTCTCCCGGTTCGTAGCGCAGTTCGATCCCCTCCTGCCGGAACAGCTCCCGGTAGGTAAAAATGGCGTCCTCAAACTCTGCCTGAAGATCCATTTCTTCCAGTTGCAGCGTAAAGCGGCCATCCTCCATCTTGGAAAATTCCAGCAGCTCCTCCACCATGGTCGAGAGCCGCCGGGACTCGTTGAGGATGATCCGCAGGCCCCGGTGGAGCTGGATCTGATCCCGCTCCCGGTCTGCCAGCAGCGTTTCGCCCCAGCCGCTGATGGCTGTGAGCGGCGTCCGCAGCTCGTGGGACACCGACGAGATAAATTCCGTTTTCATTTTCTCGTTCTGGCCGATCTTCATGGACATATCGTTGATATTGTCCACCAGCTCGCCCAGCTCGCCGGTATACTTGTTTTCCAGCGTGAAGCCGTAGCTTCCCTGAGAGATCCGCTTGGCAGCGTCAGATACCACCGCCACCGGCTCCACCACATTGTTGATGAAAATCAGGTTTGAGCTTAACACCAACAGAAGACACAGTAAAGCCACCAGCACCACTGCCAGCACCGTCATCCGCACCTGAACGTTGACCTGCCGCAGGGAGGTGACGAATCGCAGGACACCTACCACCTTGCCGTTCACCGTCAGAGGGTGAGACACCGCTAAGATCTGTTCTCCCGTCTTGGGGTCTGCGCCCCGGAAATAGCTGATACGGTTGGTTTCCACCGCTCTGGAAATATCCTCCGTTCCGGGGCGGGTGCCCACCGTCAGGTTAGATGTGGAGGACGCCTGAATACGGCCTACGCTGGACAGGAACTGCATTTCTACCCGTTCCTTGTCCGCATAGTCGGAAATGGCCTGATTGGCCCGCTGCAAGTAGTTGGCGAACCCCTGATCCATAAAATAGTCCACAAAGGCGCCGGACTGCGCCCGGGCCTGCCGTTCCAGACCGTCCAGCATTCCCTTATAATAGTAATTGGAAATGCCCAGAGATACGCCGCCCACGATCAGCGCCAGCAGCACGAAGATGGGCACCACAGAGTTGACGATCCAACGCTGGCGGAGGCTCCGCACCCGCGTGGCTTTTCGTTTTTGACTTCCCTCCGGCACGAAGCATCTCACCCTTTCTTTTCCCATTTTGCGGGGCAAAATGGGAGCCCTTTCATCTTACTTGCGCGGCGAAAGTGAATTCCGCCTTGTGCCAAGGTTTTGGCTCCGCCAAAACGCTTGTACGCGCCTGACGGCGCGCCCCGCCGTGCGGGGCCCCGGACAATGTGCCGTCAGCTTACTCATTTCACGCGTCCCATTTATAGCCATAACCCCAGACGGTTGTTATGAAAGTCGGATTCTGCACATTGTCCTCGATTTTTAAGCGGAGGCGGCGGATATTCACGTCCACGATCTTCAGCTCTCCGAAGTAGTCCCGCCCCCAGACCCGGTCTAAGATCTCCTCACGAGACAGTGCCTTGCCGGGATTTTCCATAAACACCCGCATGATGGCATACTCCACCTGCGTCAGTTTCACTCGCTGGCCGTTTTTTTCCAACGTCCGGTTGCGGGTATTCAGCAAAAAGGGCGGCTGGCTGATCTCACCGCTCTGGACCACTTCCTCCCCGCCAGCCCGGCGGAACAGCGCGTCCACGCGGGCGGTAAGCTCCGCTGGAGAAAAGGGCTTGGTCACATAATCGTCGGCGCCGGTCATCAGTCCCGTCACCTTGTCCATCTCCTGAGACCGGGCCGTCAGCATGATGATGCCGATTTTCGTATTGGTGGCCCGGATGCGGCGGCAGACCTCAAAGCCGTCGATCCCCGGCAGCATGATGTCCAAGAGAGCCACCTTGGTATCTGGGTTGGCCCGGAGCCGTTCCAATGCCTCCTCGCCGGTCTCAGCCTCGATCACATCGTAGCCCGCCCGGCGGAGATTGATGACGATGAAGCTGCGGATGCTGGCTTCATCCTCCAAAACCAGAATTTTCTTCACGAAAGCTCCTCCATATCCATCAGTTGTCCCCTGCGGACCACTCCGTGCCGATCAGGCTGAAGGATGCCCGCACCTCGTCCTCTGTAACGCTGTACTTCCAATCCTGATTGCCTTTTAGCAGTTCTCCCACATAGATGACACCGTCATTCCGGCCCAGGATGAACCGTCCCGTCCGCACTGCCAGCCGCTCCCGTTCGGAGCCGCTGAGGGCCGTGATCCGCAGCACCGGAACACAGGATTCCTCCCGGCTGCTGTCGGTATAGAATGTAATGCCGATCTCATCCGGCGATGCGGACCGGCCGACCCAGACCCGCTCCGGCCAGCCCTCCGGCAGCTGGAGATACCAGCCGTCGGCAACATCGTGATAGGTGGACAGGACCCGGGATGCGGTACCGGAAGCGTCATAGCTGATCCAGTCCACCCGCTGAGAAACGGCGTGGTCTGCGTCCTCGCCCTGCAGCGTCACCGTGCGGGGCACCTCCGTAACGCCGTCGCCGTTGATGTCCATGGGATACACGGAACAGAACCGGGACACCTCTCCGGAAACGCCGGTAATGGCGGAAAGCACCAGATTTGTCAGTTCTCCGCCCCGGAGAGCCAGTACGTCCGTAATGGCCCGGGCGCCGTCCGCAACGCCGGTGATGAACAGAGCCGAGTCATTGGAGCGCAGTACGCCTACCGTGACCTTTCCCTGCTGGCTCAGCTCCGCCATGGTCATGGACACCAGCACGCTGGACCGCAGCGTCAGCGCGCCGTTTTTCGACACATAGCAGTCCGCAACGCCCTCACCGTCCTGATTGGCCCGGAGCACCGTCAGCTCCCGTTTGCCGTCTTTATTCAGGTCCGCCACGGCATATTTCACATAATTGGTCCGCATCAGCTCCCGTGCGCCGTCCGGCTCCAAGGAGTAGACAGCCAGCGCCTGCAGATCCATGCTGACCCGCCAGCCCACGATGATCTCCATACGGCCGTCGCCGTCAATATCGCTGTAATCCACGCTGTAAATCGCCAGACCGCTACCCTCAATGACCGCCGCCTGCCGGTAGCTGTTGTCATCATCCGCCGTAAATATATGGATCTTCAGGGGCTTTTCCCCATCGCTCTGGCGGAAGAAGGCCAGTGCCTCCTCCCGGCCGTCGCCGTCCAGATCCATCATCTGCACCGGCTGGATATTGCTGCCGGATACCGGAGCGGCGTATTCCGCGCCGCTTTCCTGGATAGCGCTGAGCTGCTTATTCAGAGCGGTATACCGCTCCGGCAGCTCCGGCAAAGCGTACAGTTCCTCCGGGTCCAATGTCAGCTTCGGCGCGGTACAGGCAGAAAGAGGCAGCACCGACAGCGCGATGCACAGTGCCAGCAGTCCTGACATGATCCGCCGCTTTCTTCTCACGGTTCCGCCCCCTTTCAATACACATATCAATACAAGGATACAATACCACATCTTCCTCAAAAATGGTAGTCCCTCCGCCTGATTTCAAGAGATTTTACAGGCTGTTCACGATTTGCGCCGCGAGTACGTGAACACAGCCCCGGAGATGGAATCATCTCCGGGGCTGTTCATACACCTGTCATCCGCTATTCAGGAGATTGCCGCGGCGCCTACGGTATAATCTCCCCAATGTCCCTGCGCATCCCGGCTGGCGGTGCAGTCAGTGAAGAAGTAGGCCCCCAGCGCAGAGCGCCACTTCTGGGCATCGAAGGTCACGGTGTTCTGCAAAGCGTCCGGTTCGCCGCTCTTCGTTTTTACCGGACAGAAGTCGGACTGCCCTTGTCCGGCCTCCGCCGGAGGCAGTTGGCAAGCAGCGCCGCTTTTCTCTTCTGTACGGGGCAGCGGGTCTGCGCCGGTAATATTTTTGCTGTCCTGTTCCACATGGATGCTGTCCTGCCCGTTCTGCTCCGTAATGGTGAACAAGCAGCCGTCCTCCCAGCAGGGAATACCGTCGGAATCCGGTTCCGTACCGGTGAGATACCCCTCCGCCGCCAATTCCTCGTAGCTCATGGTCATGGTCTCGGAAATGCCGTGTTCTCCGCCAAATACCCACGCCACCGCCGCCTGCTCGCTATCGGACAGGCCGGTTTGGGACAGGTCCACAGAAAGCATGGTGATATCGTTGTTCAGGCCCTCGTCCACGGCCCACAGGTCATTCAGCACCCGGAGATACAGGGCACAGCGGTCATCAAAGCCGTCGGACCGGATATTCACCGCCGTGACCTCCGCCAGCTGGCCGGGGTAGGTCTCCAGTACCAGATCGTAGGCGACCTCCACCAGCGCGCCGGTCAGGGTCCCGTCAGGAAAGCGCTGATAGGCCCCCGGCTCGTTCCGTTCGAAGGCTTCGCCGTCCAGTGTCAGCTCTACATCGCGCAGGGAGAGGGTATACACCTCCGCCGAACCTCCCTCCTCCTTGGCCAGCAGGAGCCAGTCCGGTTTTTCCTGAATGATCCGGAAGCTCTCCCCGATCGGTTCCGCCTTTTCGGCCCCGACCGTAGGCTCGTCCTCCGCCCGGCAGGTATTGCCGGTGCTGTCTGTCCGCCCGCAGCCCGCTAACAGGCACAGGCACAAAATCGCCGCAAACAGTCGCTTCATGAAAACCGCCTCCTTTTTCATTTCTACTTCTTTGTCGGCACAAACGGTGATTTTGTTCCCGGTTTTGCAAATTTTTCCTGAAATAATTATTTTTCTGAAATTTGTGCTTGACATTTTGCTTTCGCTGCGTAAAATAAGCATTAGATTAGAAGTCTAAATTTTTGCTTACAAGGGAGGGACAACCATGACCCAGCGGGAGCGGCAGCTTTTGAACTGGATTGAAGAGAACCCCCTGATCTCCCAGCAGGAGTTGGCAGACAAGGCGGGGATCACCCGGTCCTCCGTGGCGGTGCACATCTCCAACCTGATGAAAAAGGGCTACATCACCGGCAAGGGCTACATCGTCCACACGGCCCCCTACGTCACCGTGGTGGGCGGCGTGAATATGGACATCGGCGGCTGGCCCGGTGAGGTCCCCGTCATGCAGGACTCCAACCCCGGCGTGGTGCGGATGAGCCTGGGCGGCGTGGGCCGGAACATCGCCCACAACATGGCCCTGCTGGGCATGGACGTCCGGATGGTGACGGTGTTCGGCGACGATATCAACGCCCAGAAGATCGCCGCCAGCTGCGGCGAACTGGGCATCGACATCTCCCAGTCCCCCATCATCCCCGAGGGCCGCACCTCCACTTATCTCTTCATCACCGATGAAAAGGGCGATATGGCGCTGGCCGTCAGCGATATGGAAATCTACAAGCACCTAACCCCGCAGATGCTGGCCCAGCGGCAAACGCTGCTGAACGCCAGTCAGGCGGTGGTGCTGGACACCAACCTGCCCGCCGAGAGCATTCAATATTTGGCGGACCACTGCACCACGCCCCTGTTTGCCGACCCGGTATCCACTGCCAAAGCAGTGAAGCTGAAGCCGGTGTTGGGCAAGCTTCACACTCTGAAGCCCAACCGTATCGAAGCAGAGCTGCTCTCCGGCGTGAAGATCACTGACGATGCCAGCCTCCGAAAAGCGGCAGAGACGCTGCTGGACACCGGCCTTCACCGGGTCTTTATCTCTCTGGGTTCTGACGGCGTGTTTGCCGCCGACCGGTCCGGGCAGCAGGTGCAGCTTCCCCCTCTGCCGGGAGCTATGGTGAACACCACCGGCTGCGGCGACGCCTTCATGGCGGCGATCACATGGGCCTATTTACAGGGCACGGACCTGACGGACACGGCGAAGGCGGGGCTGGCCGCCTCCGTCATCGCCATGGAGTCCGCTGAGACCATCAATCCCGCCATGAGCGAGGACGCCCTGCGGCTCCGGGCCGCCTTTTCCAAATAAAAACCAATTCAAATTTTGATCAATATGGAGGAATACAACATGACGCTGAACAAATACCTGGACATCGCTCCCGAAGTGCAGAAGGCTCTGGACGAGGGCCGCCCCGTGGTGGCTCTGGAATCCACCATCATCTCCCACGGCATGCCCTATCCCCAGAACGTGGAGACCGCTCTGAACGTGGAGAAGATCATCCGCGAGAACGGCGCGGTGCCCGCCACCATCGCCGTCATCGGCGGCCGTCTGAAGGCCGGTCTGTCCGAGGCCGAGATCGACTATCTGGGCAAGACCGGCGCGGCCGTCACCAAGGCCAGCCGCCGTGACCTGCCCATTCTGGTGGCCGAGGGCCGGGACGGTGCCACCACCGTTACCACCACCATGATCATCGCTCACATGGCCGGCATTCAGGTGTTCGCCACCGGCGGTATCGGCGGTGTCCACCGGGGTGCTCAGCAGACCTTCGACATCTCCGCCGATCTGGAGGAGCTGGCCCACACCCCCGTCATGGTGGTCTGCGCCGGCGCCAAGTCCATTCTGGACCTGGGCCTGACGTTGGAATATCTGGAGACCCACGGCGTGCCCGTCATCGGCTACGGCACCGAGGAGCTGCCTGCCTTCTACACCCGGAAGTCCGGCTTCAAGGTGGACTACCGCATCGACACTCCCGCCGAGCTGGCCAAGGCCTTCTATGTGAAGCAGGACATGGGTCTGGGCGGCGGTATGCTGGTGACCAATCCCATCCCCGAGGAATACTCCATGGATCACGAGGTCATCAACAAGGCCATCGACGAGGCCGTGGCCGAGGCCAACCGGCTGGGCATCCACGGCAAGGAGACCACTCCCTTCCTGCTGGCCAAGATCAAGGATATCACCGGCGGCGATTCTCTGGCTTCCAACATCCAGCTGGTGTACAACAACGCCCGACTGGCTGCCAAGACCGCCTGCGAGCTGGTGGCACTTGCCAAGAACTGAAAACTCTGCTAAAATGGACTGGTCGGGAATTTCCCGGCCAGTCCTTTTTTCGACTGCAAGCGCAAAGCAGGGAGTAAGCCTCCCAAATCATAGAAAAGCAGGTAATGAACGATGATGACGCGTCTTGCCAAGACCGTGGTGGAACCCACGGCGAAAAACGGTTTTATTTTTACGCTTCTCGGTACCAAATGGGGATTCCTTTGGCTGTGGCTCCTGATCATCAATGCTGCGGCGTTTCTGGCCTACGGATTGGACAAGCTTCTGGCTAAGCTGAAGGCCCGCCACGAGAAGGTCCCCCGCCTGCCGGAGCGAAATCTCCTGCTGCTGGCTATCGTAGGCGGCGGTATCGGCGCATGGCTGGGCATGGAGGTTTTTCGCCACAAGACCCAGCATCGCTCCTTCCGGGTCATTGTACCTCTGTTCACCTGCCTCTGGCTGGTCATCGTCACCGGCGCGTATCTCTATTTCAACGTGTTCCGCTGATCCGCTTTTCATCTGACAAAACCCCACCCTTGACGGACAGTCCGCCGGAGGTGGGGTTCGATCATATAGAAACTTTTTTACAGGGCCGACACAGCCTCATTTACGGCATCCTCGCAGGAGCGCATGGCCAAAATGGTCTTTTCCATCAGCTCCTCAATAGGCCAGCCCAGCCGCTCCGCACCGGTATTGATGACATCCCGGGAACAGCCGGCGGCAAACTTCTTGTCCTTGTACTTTTTCTTCAGGGAGCTGACTTCCATATCCTGCACGGACTTGCTGGGCCGCATCCGGGCCGCGGCTCCAATGAGGCCCGTCAGTTCGTCGGCGGCAAAGAGGACCTTTTCCATTTCCTCCACAGGCTCCACATCGCAGCAGATGCCATAGCCGTGGGAACAGACCGCGTGGATCAGGTCCTCAGAGCAACCGATCTCCTGCAAAAGCTCCGGGACCTTGACGCAGTGCTGCTCCGGCCACTTTTCAAAGTCCACATCGTGGAGGAGGCCCACGGTGGCCCAGAAATCGGCATCTTCACCATAGCCAAGCTCGTTGGCATACCAGCGCATGACGCCCTCTACCGTCAGGGCGTGCTGAATGTGGAACGGCTCGCTGTTGTACTTTTTCAGCAGAGCCAGGGCTTCTTCTCTTGCAGGACAGGCTTTCATAGGGATCGCTCCTTTGTTTTGCTTATTTCAGTGTCTCCGGCTCCGGGTCGGAGGGCAGCGTCAGAAAATAGTCGTAATAGGGCAGCAGAAATGCGTAGCCGGTTTTGATCCGGTCCACCACATCCCGGCTGAACAGCTCCTCCGTCAGTTTCTCCTCGTGGGTGATGCTGATGGTTTTCATCTGGAACCACGGCGCCAGCAGCTCCGACGGCGCACCTGCCTTGGGGCGCTTGTAGGTATCGCCGCCCAGAGTAAATTCCGTCTGGCCACGCAGCGCCTTCGTCAGCTTTTCCATAGGCTTCGGGTCCCTGATGATCCGCGAGCGCAGCTTGGCCATGTCCATGGGCCGGGCCATCCAACAGCCCATGCCGTAGCCCCAGTAATCCGGCCCCAACTCAAACCAGAAGGTAGGCCGGGTGGTCCAGTCCTCGGCGGGGCGTTCCACGCAGAACCACAGGTGGTCCTTGTAAGGCCCCCGGCCGTGGAGCCGCCGGGCGTCCCGGTAGATCCGGGAGACACGGCACACCATGGGGTCATTCTGCCGCTGTTCGGACAGAAATTCATAGATCTCCGCTCCCAAGTCCTTCATGGGGCGGTAAAGCTCGCTTAAATAAGTCTCCTTGTGGGCTTCAAACCAGGGGCGCTCGTTATTGAAGCGAATGCCCCACAGGAAGTCCACAGTGGCATCGGTAAATCCGGTAAACATCGTTTCCCTCACAATCGTTTTTCCGTGTTATTATAGCACAGTCATAATCGGTATTTCAAGAGATGATCCTTATAAATCCTATTGTTTGAGTAGGTATATGTTGTTGGAAATGGCAAAAGCTCCGGTCTTTCGACCGGAGCTTTTAAAATGCGGATTATTCAGCGGCGTAGACGGAAGCCTGCTTCCGATCCTTGCCCAGACGCTCAAAGCGCAGGGTGCCGTCCACCTTGGCAAACAGGGTATCGTCAGTGCCGATGCCCACGTTGGTGCCGGGATGGATCTTGGTGCCGCGCTGACGCACCAGAATGTTGCCGGCCTTGACGAACTGGCCGTCCGCGCGCTTGGCGCCCAGACGCTTGGAGTTGGAGTCACGACCGTTCTTGGTGGAGCCGCCGCCCTTCTTGTGGGCGAAGAACTGCAAACCGATCATCATCATAATAAAGGACCATCCTTTCTGTAGATTTCAGGGAGAATTATTCATCCTCCAGAACTTCGATATGTTCGGGATATTCGTCGTGGAGCTGAGCAAAGTAGACCATCATGCCCGTCAGAAGTGCCTGACAGGTGCTCTCCGCTGTCTGGCCGAGGCTTCCCGGCAGACGGAGGGAGATCGATGCGTCACTTTCCCGCACCTTCACGGATGCCGCCAGACCCAGCACATCGTTCACCGTGGTCTCCACGAGACGAACGGCGCTGGTGATCGCCGCGCAGACAATGTCCGCACCGGCCTCAGCGTAACCGCTGTGACCCTGTACGTCAAAGCCTGTGATCCGACTGCCCTGACTGCGGAAGGTGATCGTCGTCATGCTCAGACAGAGATCTTGCCGATCTCAACCTTGGTGTAAGGCTGACGATGGCCCTGACGTTTCCGGTAACCCTTCTTGGGATTGTACTTGAAGATGCGGATCTTCTTGCCCTTGCCGTTCTTCACGATCTTGGCCTCCACGGAAGCACCCTCCACAACGGGAGCGCCGAACGTAGCCTTCTCACCATCGATGATAGCCAGGACCTGCTCGAACTTTACGGTATCGCCAGCCTCGTTGTCCAGCTTCTCGATGTAGATCACATCACCCTCGGACACCTTGTACTGCTTGCCACCAGTCACGATAATTGCGTTCATTCTTTTCAACTCCTTCATTTACGGGCTCGCTGTCGGGGGCGATTTCCGAAGAAATACTTATAACCCATTCAAAGCGGCTCTATTATTATATCTGTGCACAGTCAATTTGTCAACGGTTTTTCCTAAGAAAAACAAGCAACTTCATTTGCAAAAGTAAATGCAACCCCACCATTGCATTTAGTCTTACAAATCTCAGTGTTGCATTTACTCGTACAAACGCAGGTGTAGGTTTCATCACACACTGAAAAATAAGAACTCCAGAATCTAAATTTGATTCTGGAGTTCTCGTTTTTATCCGAACAGCTCGTCCAATTTTTCTTGGAGCGTCCCTTCCTTTGCGTAGGGCAGGGCATCAAGCTGCCGGAAATTATGCTTGATGTCCTACATACCCTCATTAAAGCCGAAGATATAGGATAACGCAATATGATAGATGATTTCTGTTGGAGCCAATCCATAGACCTGTTTCTCAAAAATATGGCGAAGGCGTTCTTTCGGGTCAGGGAACTGTTCCTTCATTCGCTCACTCTGATACAGGCGCTTGACGATTTCTGTGATGTATAGGCCGGATTTCATGTAGAGGTCGATAAAAGTCTTGTCCGGGTCATCGAAACAGCCGGGGTTCTCAGTTTCAAGCATATCCACCATCTTCTTGACCATTGTCTTCGGGGTGAAGATTTGGTTGGTCTTCTGCGGCGGGATATAATCGAAGATGTCCTCGATACTCTTTTCATCGAAATAATCCGCCAACTTTTTCTTGAGCCGAAGGAATTCCTTCACAGAGTCATCGAATACGACCGGGTCAAAGAGATTGCCCGCAAACTCCTTTTCTTCCCCTGTCTCAGCGTCCTTGTACTTACCGCCGTCACGAAGGAAACGGAACTGGTCGAGGGTAATGCTTGTCACCTCAAGGAACTCAGGATTCGGGATAACGACATCGAAGGTTGCCAGCGTAACGGTATCATTGCCATAGGCCATCAGGAATGACGGTATCGTGCGGGAGAAGCCCCTCAGGTGGTCCCTGACGGAATCTTCTATACTCGTCTTTTCCCGTTCCTTGATTTTCTTCTCAACCGTCTTAACAACATCCTGCGTAGATGTTTCAATGAAGGTCTTTACGGTATTGGAAAGCTGGTCCTGCAAATTGGCTTGCAAGTCCTGCTTTTTCTGTTCAAATTCTTCTTCGATTTCCGCCTCGGTCTTTCCTGTCTCATGACGGGAGCGCATCGCCTCCAAACGGTCTTTCTCTGCAATTTTCTGCTCGATTTGATAGTTGTTATGTCTTTATGAGCAATGCGGATGAATTGATGGTCAGCGAAAAGACTGCCTATAACTATTTGAACGCTGGCCTTTTTGACGCTGATAAGATGGACTGTCCACGCATCATCAGGATGCGTCCGAGGCGGAGCACTCCAAAGCTGAAAATCGACAGGCACTGCTATGAAGGCCGCACTTACGAAGATTTTATGCGCTTCATTGCGGATAACCCGGATGTTCCTGTCGTTCAGATGGACTCTGTTATCGGAAGCAAGAGTGGAAAAGTCCTTTTGACTATGTTCTTCCAGAACAGCAATCTGCTTCTCGCTTTCCTGCGTGACCACAATACTGCCCGTTCTGTTTTGGATGTGTTCAATGACCTCTATGCCATGTTTGGACGGGAAACCTATTGTAGACTCTTTCCTGTCATTTTGACTGACCGTGGCAGTGAGTTCAGCAATCCGGTTCCCATCGAGCAGGATGAAAACGGTGAGCTTCGCAGTCTTGTTTTCTATTGCAATCCCAGTGCCCCTTATCAAAAAGGCGGTATCGAAGTAGCCCACGAACTGGTTCGGCGTGTTTTGCCGAAAGGCAAATCTTTTGATGACCTTCAGCAGGAGGATATTGACCTGATGCTTTCTCATATCAACTCGTATAAAAGAGGAAAGCTGAACAGTCGGTCTGCATACCAACTGTTCAGCTTCATCTACGGGGATGATATTTTGCCGAAGCTCAATATCCGTGAAATCGAGCCAAATGACATTGTTCTGTCTCCGAAGCTGCTGAAGAAGTAACCCCCATAATTACCCTGCATTTCAGATGTCAAACAGAGAACTTTCAGGGGTGCGATTTACCTTTACAAAAAAGTAAACGGCAATCGGACCTCTGGGAGTTTTTTGCCTTTTTCCCGATTTCTTGTTCTATGTTATTGATTTTAACACGTTTTGTGTCTTTGTAAAGAGGTTTTTGTCATGTTTGTAAGAGTAAGTCGAAGTTTTTGCACTTTGCTATTGCATTTACTCTTACAAACTTGCATTTACTTTTACAAGTGAGCAAAAACAAGCAAATTTCTCGATGAAATTCACTTGCCGGAGGTATTCCCCCCAGTTTTCGGGCCAGAGGTGAATATGCCGACCGAAAACTACACCCTGACCGTTAGCCGTCCGACACCCTGACCGCTGAAAACGGACACCCTTTCCGCTGGTCCTACACCGAGGCCGTGGTGCATGCACCACCACGTCGGTCCACGGACACCGCCCAAATGGTGCACAGCGGCCGGGCACATGGTGCACCCGGCCGCCGGGGAAATTACTCTGTCATACCCATGCGCTTGCGCGTTGACTCACCCTCGATCTGAACCGTGTACGCGTTGTAGATGATCCGGTCGCAGATCGCGTCCGCCAGAGTTGGATCATACAGATTTTCATGCCACTCACTGGTGTCGTACTGGGAGCAGAAGATGGTGGACGCCACCTTGTTCCGAGCTTCCACCAGCTCCAGTACATCCCGGGCTTCTGCCTCCTTCAGCGGGTACAGCAGCCACTCGCCCAGAATGAGCAGCTTCACCTTTTTCAGCTGCTTCATATATTCCCGATAGGTCCCATCCCTCCGGACTACAGCGATCTCTACCAGAAGATCCGGCAGCCGGAGATACCGAGCGGCGCAGAAGTTCCGGTTGGCCGCCACACCCAGGGAACAGGCCAGGAATGTCTTTCCAGCACCGGTAGCGCCCAGGATGATCACATTTCGTGCCTCCTGAATGTACGAACAGGATGCCAAGCGGAGGATCTGCTCCCGGTCCAGATGCCGTTCGGCAATATACTCGATATTCTCCACGCTGGCCTGTGTATCTGCATAGCCGGCCTTCTTGATCAGGCCAGTGAGCCGGTTGCTTTTCCGCGCACTCCATTCGGCATCCACCAGCATGGCGAGTCGATCCTCGAAGGGCACATTCCGGAACTGCGGGTCTTCCAGCTGGGCAGAAAGCTGCTCTGCCATGACGCCCATGTGGATCTCTCTGAGCTTACGAATCGTTTCGTTACTGAACATTATTTCTTCCCCCTTCTGTAGTACTCAGCACCACGGGTAAACCTGTGGGCCTTCTGAGGCACAGGTTCTGGATCCACATCTTCCGTCTGAAGCAGATCCTGCTCAGACTTCAGAATAGCCTGTACACTTTTCAAGCTAGGAGAAGGGGTGAAGGTCAGAGCTTTTCGACAGGCGTCCTCCAAGCGGACCACAGAATAGTGGTCAGACAGCTTTAGGAGGGCCATGCAGGATTTGTAACCCTGCTGCTCTACCTTGTGAGCAGTAAGGAATACTCGCACAACAGCGGCAGTATTTTCGCCAATAGAGGACACCCAGCGAAGGAACCGTTCACTGTTCCATTGGAGGTAAGTGGTGTGCTCCGGAGGCATATGCTCCTCAAGCGTACTGTACTGATTGGGGCGGCCATACAGCCGAAGGTGGGAGGCCACTCTGGTACCGCAGAAATAGATTTCTACAGCGGAGCCGGTGAGTCGTACATCCACTTTCTGTTTGATGTATTCGTATGGGACCGAATAGTTCATGCGATCCACTGAAATGTGATAGTTATATTGCACCGTGGCCGTTTTCCATTCTGCCAGTTCAAACGGATTTGGCGGTAGCGGCAGAAGGAACAGCTTTTCTTCCTCAAAGTCAGAGGCTCTGCTGCCATCTTTCTTCTGAAACGGCTTGTGATTGAAGTCAGCCAGCTTTTCCCAGATTGCACGATTCAGTTCATCCAAGGAGAGAAACTGACGGTTCCGCAACGCAGCAAGGATCCAGGTGGAGACAACGCCAACGGAGCCCTCCACGAACGCTTTGTCCTTCGGTGTCCGTGGACGGGTGGGGATAATTGCGGTGCCGTAATGCTCCGCCATTTCCTGGTAGGCTTTGTTCAGGACGGTCTCCGTGCGGGTATTCTTGATGACGCCGGTCTTGAGATTGTCCGGGGTCAGGATTCGGGTGACTCCACCGAAATAGTTGTAGGCATGAACATGAGCTGTGATCCATGCTTTCTGCTTCATGTTGAGGAACGCTTCCGTATAGGCGTAGCCGCTGTACGGAAGCACTGCTACAAAGAGATAGGCGGGCAGGCGCTCGCCGGTGTCCGTGTCCGTAATCCCAGCGGTCTGACCGGCCCAGTCCACCTGGAGGTTCTCACTGGGCTTGTGCTCCAGGTGCATGGTCGCTTTCGTTTTGTGAACATAGTCGGCGTAGTACTTGTTGAACTGCGTGGACTTGTAGGGGAGCTCACCGTTTTGGCGGCACCGTTCGCAATACTCCACCCACAGCAGGCTGAGCGTGACGCCGCTCTTCTGCATTTCCTTGTGGACCCACTCGTAGTCCGGCATACTGTACCGCTGCCCCATAGATGTGGCAGGGTACAGCTTACGGGTCACTTCCTCAGAGCTAAGGTTCTTCACCGCATTCCACGAGAGGCCGTTTTCTTCAGCCTTGTGCAATGCCGTGATGACGGTGCTCCGGGCGCAGCCACAGCTCTCGGCGATGCGCGTTTTGTTGAGACCCAGACTATGAAGTCTGATGATCTCTTTGTAGTTGGTCATCGTGTTTTCCTCCTGTTGTTAGATTACATCTTTCGATGCAATTCCATTATACAGGGGGTGTCTGACCGGCGGCGAGAGTGTATGATTTCAGCGATCAAGCTGTCTGACCTGTGCGGTCAAAGTGTCCGTCGGAGGGCGGCGTATTCACAGAGGCAAATTTGCAGTTTCCTTATTTTCAAAACCTGACCAAAGTTAAATTCCCGCTGTCTGATTTTTAATGCGCTGATCATTAAAGTCCTTCAGCGCTGCAAATGATCCGTCACGTTGCAGACAGGCAATCTCGGCAAAAGCAGATGATAACTTAAGGCAAAAATGTACAGCCTTATGCTGAACCGGATTTTGACAAAGCTCACGGCGCTCCACACAACAAAAAAGCGACGGTCAAAAGACCGTCGCTTAGTGTTGGCGCTATCTATCTTCCCAGGCCGTTGCCAGCCAAGTATTGTGGACAGAAATGAGCTTAACTACCGTGTTCGGAATGGGAACGGGTGGACCCTCATCCTAATCAGCACCAACTATATGTCATCGAGCGCTGCTCGAAAACAAACTATATTATATTGTCCTTCGCGCCTTTTGTCAAGACACTTTTTAAGTGGTGACCCGTACCGGATTCGAACCGATGTTAACGGCGTGAGAGGCCGCTGTCTTAACCACTTGACCAACGGGCCATGGTGCGCCTTCACGGACTCGAACCGGGGACCCACTGATTAAGAGTCAGTTGCTCTACCAACTGAGCTAAAGGCGCATACTGAGACTACCTTCATGTACCCTCAAAACCGAACAATGCAACTTCCGTTTTTCAGGCCTTGCCTGCTTCATTCGTAGGTCAAGCCCTCGGGCTATTAGTACAAGTCAGCTACACACATTACTGCGCTTCCACCTCTTGCCTATCAACCAGGTAGTCTTCCTGGGCCCTTACTCCATGAAGGATGAGAGATCTCATCTTAGGGGGAGTTTCACGCTTAGATGCTTTCAGCGTTTATCTCGTCCGTACATAGCT